>Ga0233375_1000005_pt1 | contig 178463 bp, 125 predicted proteins | sample ElkDunMinimDraft_10_FD_191539 | JGI IMG/M metagenome (GOLD analysis project Ga0233375, IMG submission 191539) | Fecal eukaryotic communites from dung pellets of Tule Elk in California, USA - Elk Dung E16 | ecosystem: Host-associated > Mammals > Digestive system > Large intestine > Fecal...
GCATGTCGTTGACGGACTACTACATGCAGCACGGCAACCCGCCCGGCCGGTGGGTCGGCACGGGACTGGACCAGTTGGGCGTCTCGGGGCAGGTGCTGGAGCGGCAGATGAAGTCCCTGTTCGGCCAAGGCCGTCACCCCGACGCCGACCGCCTGGAGGTCGAGGCCCTGGCTCGGGGCATGTCGAAGCAGGACGCGGCGCGGGTGTGTGCGTTGGGGCGGGCGTTCCCGGAGTTCAAGGCCCGTCCTGATGACGGCTACACCGCCGCGCTGGAGGCGGCGTTCGCGCGGTTCGCCCGCGAGAACGACCGTCCGCCCGAGGCGGGGGTCGAGCGGGACTTGATCCGGTGGAACGTCGCCCGCACGCTCGCGCAGAAGGAGCACACCGACAAGGGTGCCTCCGGCGACGTCTCGGACGCTGATGTGACGCGGTGGCTCGCGAAGCGGGGTCAGCAGCCGCGCAAGGCGGTGGCCGGGTACGACCTCGTGTTCACACCGTCGAAGTCGATCAGCGTCCTGTGGGGTCTGGGCGATGCGGCGACGCGAGAAGCGATCACGAAGGCGCACACCCAGGCGTGGCGGGACACGCTCGCGTGGATCGAGTCCGAGGCCGCGCTCACCCGCGGGGGCGCGGGTGGCGTCCGGCAGATCGACACCCACGGCCTGACGGCCGTTGCGTTCGACCACCTCGACTCGCGGGCCGGTGACCCGAACCTGCACACGCACGTCGCGGTCTCCACGAAGGTGCTGGGTGTGGACGGGATCTGGCGGGCGCTGGACGGTCGGGTGCTGTACTCGCTGGGTGCTGCTGCCTCCGAGCGGTACAACACCCGCATCGAGCAGCTCCTGGTCGAGGTCCTGGGGGTCGCGTTCCACACCGAATCCAGGGGCCGGGGCAAGCAGGGTGTGCGGGAGATCGTCGGGATCCCCAAGCAGCTGCGGGACGCCTTCTCGCGGCGCCGGGCCGTGATCGTGGAGTCCTACGAGAATCTCCGGGCCGAGTACCGGGCGAAGTACGGGCACGAGCCGGCGACGAAGACTGCCTTCGGGCTGACGCAGCAGGCCAACCTCGACACCCGGCAGGGCAAGGGCGCCCCGGTCGGGCTACGTCACCGATTGCCGCAGTGGGCGCAGATGGCGGCCGGGGTCTTGGGAGGCGCGGACGCGGTGGCCAGGATGCTCGCCGGTGCGCTGAGTCCGGACCACGGCAGGAAACGGGTTGAGGTCGACGAGCTCAAAGACCTCTGGCCTGCCGTCGCCCAGGACCTGGCGGGGCGGGGCATCGCCCGGTGGGCAGCCCCGGATGTCACTGAGACCATCGAGCGGCTCGCGGCGGCCTGGCCACGGGCGCAGGTCTTCCGACCGCTGCGCTGGCGCACACCAGCCGGCCGTCGGGCGATGTTGGCGGATCTGGCGCAGCAGGTCCTGGCCCAGGGCGACCTGGTCGATGCCTGCCTGACGAACGTGGCGGGCAAGCGGGCAACGTGGACCACGTACCACCTGCAGGCCGAGGGTACGCGCCTCGCCCGCGAGTACGCCCCTGCGGGGACCGGCCTCCTCGCTCTTGCCGCGACGATCGCCGGGCATGCCGTCGCGGCCAGCCTCGTGATCACGCCGCCGGAACTGAACGAGGCGCCGGACGTGATGCGCCGCAAGGACGGCGAGTCGGTCTACTTCGTGCACGGCTCCACCCAGTACACGTCCCTCGCGGTCCTGGAGGCCGAGGACCAGCTCCTGACCGCCGCTCGGACCTCGGGCGGCTTGATCATTGCCCAGGACGTGGTGGAGCGCGCGATCGAGCAGGTGCGCGTCGACCGGGGTCGGGTCCTGAACGCCGGGCAGCGGGATCTGGTGGCGCACTTCGCATCCAGCACCGTGCTGGCGGCGGGGATCGGCCCGGCAGGGACGGGGAAGACCACCGCGATGCGCGCCTTCGCGACAGCGGTCCAGGAGTCGGGCGGCAAGCTCATTGCCCTGGCGCCGTCCGCCGCCGCCGCGGAGGTCCTGGGCGCCGACCTCGGCGACGGGATCATCGCGGAGACCCTGGACATGTTCCTCCTGGCCAGCCGGGGCGCGGGCGGGCAGCGCCTGCGGGAACGTCTCACGGTGGAGCCAGGGACCGTGGTGCTGGTCGACGAATCCAGCCTGGCCGGCACCCTCGCCCTGGCCGACGTCCTGGCCATCACCCATGCTGCCGGGGGCAGCGTCCGGTTGTTGGGTGACCCAGCCCAGCTCGGCGCCGTCGCTGCCAGCGGTGCGCTGCGGCTGATCGCCCAGCAGGCGGGTGCCATCGAGCTGACCGAGATCCACCGCTTCCGCACGGACGGTGAAGCCGACGCCTCCCTGCAACTGCGCAATGGAGACTACCGGGGCCTTGACTTCTATGTGACCCGTCAGCGGACCTTGGGTGGGTCGGCTGCGGCGATGGCGGAGGAGATGTTCGCGAACTGGCAGACCGACTCCGACCACGGTCGTAAGACGATCATGATCGCAGCGACCAACACCCTGGTCACCGAGCTCTCGGCCCGCGCCCGGCTGCACCGCGTGACCCGCGGGGAGGTCGAGGACGACGGCATCACCCTGCATGACGAGAACCGGGCCGGGGTCGGAGACGTGATCGTGACCCGGCTGAACAACCGTCACCTGCGTGCCGTGCACGACGACGGGCACATCGACTGGGGTCGGGATTGGGTCAAGAACGGCGACCTCTGGCGCGTGATCGCCCGCGGTGGCGACGGTGCCCTGCAGGCCCGCCACCTGGACACCGGGGCCACGGTGGTCCTGCCTGCGGACTACGTCGCGGACCACGTCGAGCTCGGGTATGCGGCGACGATTCACCGGGTGCAGGGCATGACGGTGGACACCAGCCACGCGATGGTCGGGGTCGGGATGACTCGCAACGAGCTCTACACCGCGATCACCCGCGGTGCGCTCTCGAACCGGGTGTACGTCGAGACCGACGACGTCCTCGACCTCGACCCCCACCGACAGCCGGACCAGGCCCGCGCGGTCCTGAACGCGCTCAAGGCGACCCTGGACCGCGACGGCGAGGAGCAGTCCGCGTCGACCGTGATCGAGGAGGAGTGGGACTACGCGCATTCCCTGGCCAAGCTGGTCCCAGAATACGAGGACGCCTACCTGACCTTCCTGGAGCCCGACCGGATCGGGCGCCTGGCCGAGGCTGTCCGGGCGGTGTTGCCCGAGCGGATGGCGGACCTGGTGCTGGCGGATGAGGTGTGGCCGGTGCTGGCCAAGCGGCTGTCCATGCACGAGGCCGCTGGAACCGACCCCGCCACGGTGGTTCGGCTCGCGGCCGGGACCGGGTTCGGGGACGCCCGGTCGGTCGCGAAGGTCTTGCATCACCGCATCGGCCTGCCCCGACCCCGCGATGTGGACGTTCGGGGGCTTCCTGCCTGGGTCACGACCGCGCCCGACACCACGGACAAGCTGTCTTGGGCTGACGGCGCGACCGGCGCAACGGCCGTCGCGACAACCACAGGCGCCGACACGCTCGGTGAGCCGGCCGGGGTCACGTCGCAGCACAATGCCGGGGCACCGCAAGCACCAGGCCCCGACGCCATGGCTGGATCGGACGTCCCTGCCGCTGTGGGGCACGAGCCGACCAGGGGCGGCGGCGCACAGGAGCCCGCCGGCGACGTCGGGGAGCGGGACCTGGTCGTCGAGATCACCGGGCACGCCTGGACCTGGTGGACCCGGCAGAAGACCACCCAGACCTGGGCGACCCGGTACATGACCAGCCGAGGCCTGGTCGACGCGGAGTGGGGTGTTGCTCCCGGCAGGTGGACCGGGCTGATCGACTACCTGCAGTCCTTGGGCTACACGCCTGACCAGCTCGTGACGGCGGGGGTGGCGACCAGGACTCGGCGTGGGCGGGTCATCGACAAGTTCCGCAACCGGATCGTGTTCCCCTACCGGAACCAGACCGGGCAGGTCGTGGGCGTCACTGGGCGCATCAACCCCGCCGAGGCAGAGACAGGCGATGGTCGTGCGCAGAAGTACCTCAACAGCCCGGAGACGGCGGCGTACCGCAAGGGCGAGCTCGTCTACGGCCTGGACCCCGACGCCATCACACGTCTGGCTTCGGGGGCACGCCCGGTCCTGGTCGAGGGACCGACCGACCACGCAGCCCTGCACCTGGCTGCCGCCCGCCTGACGGAGCAGACCGGGATCCAGATCGTGCCCGTCGCCGTGGGCGGCACTGGTGTGACGGCGCAGCACCTGCAAGCGCTCCGGGACCCGACCGGTAGGGACCTGAGCGACCTGATCGTCGCCCTGGACCACGACACCGCCGGCCGCACCGCTGCCGCACGAGTCTGGGCCATGCTCACCCCCGACGAAGCCGCCCACGCCCGGGCGCTCGACCTGCCAACCGACCCCGCCGAGACAGCGACCGAGACCCCCGACGCTCTCGCCGCCGCCCTGGTGGAGAGCATTCCGTTGACGTGGTTCGCGATGGCGCCCAACCTGCAGACCATCCGGGACCTGGACCACTTCGAACGCCAGATCCCGCAGCTACGGGCCCTGGTCGACCACCTCTACGACCGGGTCGAGCTGGACCAGTGGTGGTCCCTGATCGAGCACGTCGCCCAGACCATCGGCCACACGCCAGGTGCCGAGGGCCACACCCAGCTGGACGTCGCCTCGGTGCGCGAGGTCCTGACCGACCACCTCGCAGACCGCATCACGAACCAGGCCCAGGCCGACGCGGCCACCAGCCTCGACAGTATGGACGAGGTTGGCGCGGTACCGGTCGAGGGTGACCGGCCGGTGACCGATCCGCTGGTGCAGGCGTGGCTGACCCGGCATGCCGACCTGATCGGTGCCCGCCTGGACGCCCTGGTCGAGGACGCAATCACGAACCCACAGCTGTGGATGGAGACCATCACCCCACCACCTCCCGGCGCCCAGGCGCGCGAGACCTGGCAGGCCGCGATGCGCCAGGTCCTGGCATACCGCGACCGGTACCAGGTCACCGACCCCGTCGACCCGCTCGGACCGAACCTGTCGGAGGGGGAGCGCGGTGAGGCCTACGGCGGCGCCGCTCGAGCTCTGGAAGCCATCACCACCGACCAGGAGCTCATAGACCGGCAGAGGATCCGTTCCCGGCGGCGGCCGATGGAACGTGTCCCGGTGGTCTTGGCGGACGCCCGAGCCCGCGCCGCCCAGATCCGGCACGACGCGGACGAGCGAGCACGACAGGATGCCGCCGAGCGGGTGGTGCGCGAGCAACACCGGGGCTGGTAGGCATTTTCGCAACCGTGCGATGTTCGGAGCCCTTGAACCTACCGGTGTCGAACGCTCGCCTACGCCTCTACGCCTACGCCTGTGCATCGTTGTGCGTGCCCGCCGCAAGAGTCGGGCTTGATCGGGAATCGCCTTTGGTCCGCGGGCTAGCCCGCCGTCGATGGCCTGACCGCCCGATGTCGTTGCCGGCGGACCACGTGCTTCCTACAGGCCCCGCTGCCACGGTCGCAAGCGCGTTGCGGACGGGTCAGGAACGACGAACGCAACCGAATGCATTGCACGAGTGACTGCCACGTACAGACCGCAAGCTGCCTGGTCCGCAAGTGGCTCCCCCATGGTGAGGAACCGCATGATCGGCTGTGTTGGATAGATCAGGACTCGTTCAAACGTCAGACCCTTGACGGCACCAAAGTTCTGGAACGGTAGCTCGACTTTCCTGGCCACTGCGATCGTGGGCCGCAGTGGCTGAGGGCGGTAGGTGGCGAGGTACTCCTCGACATCTCCCGCGCCGAGGGCGTAGACGCCGTCGTGCCCGGTGACGGCTGCCTGTTTGGAGACAGTGGCCTGGAAGGTGAACTTGGGTGGGAAGATCGTGTCGGAGAACCTCGCGATCTCCTGGTTGGACCGCCACGTCTCGGCGTTGTGCTGGACATCCAGCCGGCCTGACTTCTCATGGACGTTGAACCAGTCGAGCATCTTGACGCCCCGGTACTTTCTAAGGTTCTGGTCTCGGGGGTTGGTGTCGAAGACCGACTGGCGGACGTCGCCGACCATATGCAGATCGATCCCGTCAGCGTTCATCAGCATCTCGAGGATGCGCAGGTCGCAGCCAGTGAGGTCTTGGACCTCGTCAATGTAGATCTCGTCGTAAATATTGGTCAGGCGGTCGATGACAGCTCCTTCACTCACAAGCACGACGTCGTAGGCGAGCTTCGAGAGGTGCAGCTTGTAGGCCCGGCTGTCGGAGTCGAGGAAACGTCGGGCACCGGTCGCGAAGCGACCCCCCGCTGGTTCGCCGTCGAAGTTCAGGCCGCGCAGGTGTCGTCCCGGGTACTTGAGGGGCAGGTAGGGGCGGATGCAGTGCCGCATCAAGAACGCATACCAGCCCACGACCTCCGGCACTGCGCCGGGAGAGCAAGTTGAGCGTAGCCGCCGCTCGAGCTCGGCTTGCCCGGAGGTCGTGTAGGTGACGGCCAGGCGCCGGACGTTCGTCGGACCGTTCGCGCACGCGTTGACGATCGACTGAGTCTTCCGTGAGCCCGCGACAGCGAGTACCGCCCGGTTCATGCAACGAACTCGATCGCCCGCACCAGGTACTCGGGGTAGACGATTGACGTCGGCGAGTCTGCGATCCGCAACGCCGCACCTGTCTTGTGGTCGTGCATCCACTCCTCAGTCGACGTCGACTCATCCGTGATGCCGAGCGCCTGACGCAGGGCTGCTTCGTCGGCGGCGTTCGCCGTGACGACCTGAGGCTCCAAAGTCGAGCCGAGCTCGGGTCCACCGATGAAAAGGTCACGCTTGCCGTCCGCAAGATACTCGGCGATGGGGCGTCTCCAGTGCTCGGGCTCCTTTCCGTCGTTGTCACGGATCGCGGCAACTTTGTGGTGGTCGATTGCTGCGGCGAGCTCTAGTGCGCGCGCAAACGACACGCCTTTCATGGAGACGATGTCGATCCCTGCGTCGATGGGCTTCTTGTCGTGCGTGTCGAGGAAGGCACGTTCGAAGAGCATCTCGTCGGACGGCCCCTCAACCAGGACGAGCTTGTCAGCCAGCACGAGGCGCAGGGTGTCGAAACCCGACAGCTTCCGGAAGTAGCCGACGGTCTCGGCGCTGATGTCGGAGAACGCAGAGGCCTTGCCCGCGTGCAGAAGGCGGAGCCGGTCCACGCCAAGACGGTTGAGAACATAGGAGCTGTGGGTCGTGATGAACACCTGACGCCCGCCGGCCAGGCTCTGGATCCGGTCGATCAACCGGGTCAAGGCAGTGTGCGAGAGATGGTTCTCGGGCTCCTCGATGAGCACGTAGGCAGTGCTCGTAGCCGACCGGTTCAGTGCAAGGGCCACCTTGATCGCGGCCTGCTGCCCCTGGCCTGCCATTGCGAACGGCACCTCCTCGACGTGCGGAACAATGCTTGCTTCCCATCCCGCAGCAGCCGACTGGTCCATCTGCAGGCCCAGAGTCCGGTCGTACAAGGCGACACCTTCCGCCGCGATGCGCTCGTTGACGCCGTTCAGAGCCTCGCGCGAGATGGTCTGCCGAGCGCCTCGATGCGCCACCGAGATGGCGGCGCGTTCCTTGGCGTCCATGAAGTTCGTCAGCATCTCGCGGGTGTTGTGGTCGACTCCGTGCGTCGAGCGAATCGTGCGTGAGTCGATGAATGCGACCCCGAGCCCGTTCGGGCGGCGGTGTAGTCGGGCGTCGGCGAAGTCGCGCCACTGGACCTCGTAGTACTCGACCGGGAGGATATTGGGCCTGGTTGCATCCGCAAGATACTCGGCGAGCTCGACGGCGTAGTCGTCCGAGGGCCGGATGTGCAGGCTCACTCCGGGTGCGTCGGTCTTGAGAGAGTTGTGCACGCCACGGAGCAATTGGACGTCCGGGTCGGAGGACGAGAGGTAGAGCTCGATCAGGATCTCGGGCGGGGACGCCGCTGCCTCGGTGGACAGCGACGAGAAGTAGTCGGTGACCTGCTGCTGGTTGAACCAGTAGGGATTGAGTACTTCCTCGACCCAGCGACCATTGATCCGCCCGGTCAGGGCGAGCCCGATCGCCTCCAACAGTGTCGACTTCCCCGCCTCGTTGCCGCCGACGATGATGTTGAGCCCATCGGACGGCTCCAACTCGAACTTCTGAAACAGGCGATAACCCTCAACGATGATCCGCTCGATCATGCTCCGAACCACACTCTCCTCGCGAACACCTCAGAACCGGACACAGTGCCCATCGGATTCAAGCATCACGTGCTGGCACTCGGCGCGGCGAGGGCGATCCGACACGGGGTGAATCGCGTTGCCTGGCAACCCTGGCCGCTGCGTAGGTCCCACGAGCGGTGGTTCGCCGACCATGTTTCGTCGGTGATAGGTGGCAGCCGCCTTCGGCCTCAAGTCCGACCGGACGGTGTTATGTGCTCGCTCGCGCGGCGACCCTGTTGCGTGTAGCCACTCGAGACCGGGACTCACCATCTCTCACTCCCGGCTAATTCCGGCCCACCACTCCGTGGATAAACGAGCAGGATGACTAGTTGATCGCAGTGGGGGATCCGCAGTTAGCGTCGGTGTCGTGGATGCTCACCTAGAACAACAGCGACGGGAGTTCGCAGTTTGAGACGCGCCTCCGTCAGCAATGGAACTCAAGAAGCCGACGCCTGCAGGTCCGGCCAGCCACTCCAACTAAAATTCCCGTTGGTGCGCTCAATATGACCGTACTCTACAGTGCAGGTTGTTAGCGGCACTTCTGCGAGCCTGTGGCCCTCGGAAATGTTTCTCCAAATTCCGTAGGTCTTCTCGAGTGAACCCTCGGGACCCGTTGCGCTCCGTAGCTCAATCCACTCAATGTCTTCCGCACTATGGAGGGGCGACTCGCTTGGAGCCCCTACCTTGCGGTCCACATTCGAAAGGCGGGTGCTTCCGAGGACCATAGCCGGACCGTTGGCCGATAGCGGCGGCACAGCAACCTTCGCACTGGGGCCTTGGCCCTCCGTAATCTTCGCCGTCATCGAGTACACCTCATCTCGATAGACGGTCGCGTCGAGGGTGAAGCCGGGGCGACGCCATACCCGCACATCTGAGCCTGCGGGTCCGCGATACGACTTTACGATTTCGTCTTCATCGCCGTCCATTATGTCACGTACCTTGAAGATCGTGTCACCGGGAGAAATCCCGAACAATTGCCACGGCGCATCCGTCTTGGGAAACATTGGCTCGCGCCGTCTATATGAGACGTACAGTTCCCACTGAGACGGCGTGAGCTCGGCCTTTAGCTGCCGGCCGACGGGAACCAACGCGCCAGCGGCGACAAGAAGGACGGCAACGAGTCGGAGAGCGATTGGCGGCTCATCTACGAATGCAAGGACGGCACTGGCCGCCAGCCCGACGACCAGCACCGCTCCGAACACCATGGACCAGGTCCTTCGATGCGTCGGTGTCATGTATAGAGGCTAGTGTGCGCCGCGCCTGGAATGGGAGCGTGTTCACCTGCATGCAGCCTCTGGCATGTAGCTACTCGCGTTTGGCACGGCTGCGCCGGGCCTGACCAGGCTCGTTGACACCTAGTCGGGCTCAGCGGGAGACGCGTGAGGGGTTGTGTTTAGCCGCGGTCGTCCAGGTCCAGCACGCCCTGGGACAGGCGTCGTGCGGTGGTCTCGCACTGCTCCTCGCGTTTCTCGATCAGCACCGCAGACCGCCCGGTGTGCCGGGCCGCGACCGCGGTCGAGCCCGAACCGGCGAAGGGATCAAGAATTGTGCCGCCGGGTGGGCAGGCGTAACTGATCAGCAGCTCCAGGACGCTTACCGGTTTCTCGGTCGGATTGATGGACCCGGTGCGGTCCTTCGGGGCGTGCAGTACGGACTCGACCAGACGGGTGCCGGTCTCGGTCCAGGTGGAGGGCCCGTACCCGGAGTGCGTGCTCGGTCCCGCGCGCCGGGTAGTGGCCGACGAGTGCCGCCCGCGCTGGTCGACCTGGGTGCGGGGTGTCTGGTGGTGCAGGTCGCGCCAGGGTCCGCGGTAGAAGTGCAGGACGTGTTCGTGCACCCGCCGGAACCGGTCCGCGGACGGGCTGGTCGCCCGCCCCTTGTCCCACACAACGTCCTGGGACATGCGCCATCCCGCGAAGTCGGCCCAGCGGTCGACGAACATCCGCATCGACCCGAAGCACCACATGCTCGACGCATGTTCGGTCAGGAGCTGGGGCCAGCCGGTGGGGTAGGTGTCCCAGTCCAGGCTGGTCTCGCCGTAGGGCGGGTCGGTCACCACCAGATCGAACTCCCCGAGCTGGGGCAGGATGTCGAACGCGTCGCCGTGGTACAGGGCCACGGTCTCGTCGGTGAAGTACGGCTCCATCTCCTCACCGCCCCGCGGTCGCCGGACGGCGGCGGGTTGGGTGGGGACTCGGTCTGGCCGGGGTCGCGTGAACAGTGGTCATGTCGAGAAGGTGAGCGCCGCTCCCCGCCGGCGCGCCGAATGCGTCTAGGACCCAAGATGGCGACCAGGACCGTGGTTGAGGGCTGCGCGGGCCAGGCGGGCCAGGACCGCCTCGGTGATCACGGTGCTGACCGACCAGGTGGCCAGCAGGTGCGCGATTGTGATCGTCCCCAGATCGGCGGCGACGACAAGCTCAAGGCGGCGCAGGACGTTGCGGTGCCGCGCCGGCCACGCCAACGACTCCAGCTCGAATGCCGGCGGCAACGTCGGGAACAACGGGACTGCCCCAGGAACGGTTGACACGTCTTCTTTGATGGGTCAGGCGGCGAGGGCCAGGGTCTGGTCAGCGTAGACGGTCTCGTACTCGATCGGTGTCATGCGGCCCAGGCGGCGTTGACGCCGGCGTCGGTGGTAGGTCCGCTCTATCCAGGTCACGATCGCCAGACGCAGCTGCTGGCGGGTGGTCCAGGGGCGGCGGTTGAGGACGTTCTTCTGCAGCAGGGAGAAGAACGACTCCATCGCGGCGTTGTCGCCGCAGGCCCCGACCCGGCCCATCGACCCAGTGATCTGGTGGGTCTTCAGTGCGCGGCGCAGCTTCTTGGACCGAAATTGCGATCCACGGTCCGAGTGCAGCACCGTGCCGACCACATCCCCGGTCACGGGGATGACGTCGCGCCTGCTGGCGGCGTGGTTCAACGCGTCAACGGCCAGGCGGGCCTTCATCCTGGAGTCGATCGAGTAGCCCACGATCCGCCCCGAGAACACGTCCTTGATCGCGCACAGGTAGAGCTTGCCCTCACTCGTGGGGTGCTCGGTGATATCCGTGAGCCACAACCGGTTCGGTGCATCCGCGGTGAAGTCGCGTTGCACGAGGTCGTCGTGCACGGGCGGGCCGGCCTTGCGTCCGGTGCCCTTCTTGCGGTGGATCACCGAGACGATCCCGACCTGCCGGCACAACGCATGCATGGTGTTCTCGCTCACGACGTGCCCGGCATCCCTCAGGTCGTCAGCGATCAGGCGGTAGCCGAACTCCGGGTCATCGACGTGGATGTCGTGGGCGGCGTTGATCAGGTGGGCCTGACGCCAGGCGGCGTCGGTGACCGGGCACGCGCGCCATTTGTAGTAGCCCTGACGGGAGAAACCCAGAACCCGGCAGGTCACCGCGACGGGCAGACCGTCCACGGCAAGCTCTTGGACCAGCGGGTAGGTCATTTTGGGGAGATCTCCTTAGCGAAGTACGCCGCCGCCCTGCGCAGGATCTCGTTCTCCTGCTCCAGCAGCCGGGTGCGCTTACGCAGCTCACGCAACTCCTCGGACTCCTTGGCCGTGACACCGGGACGGTCTCCGTCCTCGACCTCAGCGGCCTTCAACCAGCGACGCAAGCACGACTCGGTGATCCCGAAGTCCTTGGCGACCTGCGCGATCGGCGTCACTCCCTGACGGGCGACCGCGATCACATCACGACGGAACTCGGGTGGGTAAGCCTTGGGCACAACAACATCCTTCCAGCACCGACCTCCGGCCGGTACAGATCAGATGTCAACCATCCCTGGGGCAGTCCCAACAGGTACAACGGTGTGGTGACCTGGTTCTCGATCGCGCGGCGCGCGACCGAGACTGCGAACTGGTCGAGCTCCGGGCCGCTGAGGCGATCCACGGCTTCGTGTTCCTCCGGGGTCAGTTCGAGCCAGGGGAACGTACTGGTCCAGCGCTGCGTGTCCAGGGCGTGCGGCGTGGTGGGGTTCATCGGCAGCGTCCCGTCTGGGTCGGTTTGGTCTACCTCACCAGACGTGTATCTCGATCAGGCAGCGATCCCGCATCTTTCACCCGGTCGCGTGCGGGTGAAATCCAGCGGGACCAGCTCATGGCCCATAAGGGAAAGCCGTGACGGCGTCCGACTCGACATGGTTTTGAGATCCTTGGTCGCGTCCCCGGCCGTGAGGAGTTCTATGAGCAACCTGCCCGCGCCGCTGCCTGCGAGCAACCCGTGCGGGTCGTGCCCGTACTGGCGCGACGTGCCGTCAGAGGTCTGGGACGCCTCGGAGTACGACAAGCTGCCCCGGTACGACGCCGCGACGGCCGACCAACCGGCCCGGTTGTTCTTGTGCCACCAGCAGCAGGACGGGCGGATCTGCGCGGGCTGGGCCGGCTGCCACGACATGGACCACAACCTGGCCGCGCGTGTCGCCGTCCTGGACGGCCAGCTCACCTCCGACGAGTACCAGCAGCTCCTGGACTACACGACGCGCGTGCCACTGTTCGACAGCGGCCAGGCGGCCGCCGAGCACGGTCGGGCCGACGAGAGCAACCCGGGGCAACGAGCCCGGCAGATGGCGCGCAAACTCCGACACCGCCAGGCGCTCAACGCCCAAGAGACTCGTTCCAACGCGGAGCTCGACCAGGTCTGACGACTGGGGGACTGGGCGTCCGGCGCTCTCGCTCCCGCCAGACAGGACTGGCGGATCTCGAGCCCTCAGCCGGCGGGCACGCGGCGCTGAGCAACCGTACGGATATCGTGACGCCCTCACTTGCGCTTGCCGGACGCACTCCGTAGCGCTCAACTGGCAATGCCTCGTCCTCGCATCCCCAGGTCGCCGGGGGTGTGTCCTTCGGATGCGAGGACGAGTGCGGTCCATGGGTGGCAGGCGTGGCAGAAGGGTGGCATCCACCGTCCGCCCCCGTCGAATACTTCGCGACCTCGGGTCAGCCGGGGTAAAGCGGCTGGAATGCGTGATGAGCGCGCACCGACTGCCGCCGTGGCGACGGAATCGCCGCACACGCTGTGGGCGCAGACAGAGCCATGGCATCGTCGCGATGCCCCTGGTCACCGAGGAAACGCCATGTCGATCTTCGCTGCGGCGGCTGGTTGCCCGGGATCGGAACTGCCCGGGGATCGCTGCGTGCTGCTCGAACGGGGGCTGCTTCGACGCTAGCCTTGGCATGGCGAACCACCACCGTGCGCTGGGATGTCGCGCCGGCAGGTCGAGCTCACGAGGAGTTGTGATGGCAGCCAGGTCCGAGGACGAGGCGCGTCGTAACCAGTGGACGGTGCAGTACACCTCGATCGTGCTGGATCTGCCCGACCGGTTTGCTGAATTCCTCGAGGCGCTGCAGAGCAGAGATCCGGACGCTGCGCTCATGGCGCTGTTCGATTGCGATGCCGCGATGGCGCTGCAGCTGCGCCGCACCCAGTTCGACTACCTCACGCCGCAGCGGCGGGCTCAGATGCTTCGCGACCTGGAACAGCTTCGACAAGCCAGCGCCTGAACCAGATACCGGACGGACATCGACCAGTCATGAGGTCCGGAGCGCTGGGCGCCCAGGCTTCTAGCTCCCGCCAGGACTCGTCAAGGGCTACCAGATCGTCGGCACCGGTTGCTGTCCCTGAGCGGCTGGTGCCGGGTGCGGCATGGGTCAGGTGGTGCGGTTGGCCCACCTGATCGTGTACCCGGCCCGCTGCAGGTCCGACGCCGTGCGTTCGACGTCGTCGCGCTGTACTTGTCGCCAGAGACCCAAGAGCGCGGCGACGGGTTCGAGCAACTGCGGGTTGGTATAGCGCACGCTCTGGTGCCAGTGCGGCTGGAGCGTAGGCACGCCGACCTCGGAACGGGGCCCAGGCTGGGCATCGAAGGGGTGCCAGAAAAGGGTGTGATCGGTACGGTCGGCTTCGAGGGGCACAATCGCAGTGGGGAAGGTGTCCCCCGGGACCTGCAGCGCGGTGCGCAGGTCGCAGTCCTCCCAGGTGACGACCAGTCGTGTCGCGGCCAGGACCGAGGGCAGCAGCCCGAGATCGGTGATCGCGGCTGCGGCGTCGGCACCGCGATAGAACGGGCGACACGACACGAAACCGACGTAGGGCTGGTCGATGTCCTCGGCGAGGATGTGCACCGACGGCGGTGGGCAGAACCCGGTGGTGCGTAGGAGGTGGTCCGCGGCGTCCACCACGGAGCTCTCGATCTCGTCGACCAGTACCGATGTCATGGGCGGCACACTCCTGGCATCATCGGGCAGCTCGGGGCAGCGTGTTGCAGGAACCGTACCGTGCAACAAACTTCACCCGGGTCCGACTTCGCCTGAGGCGATCACCAGATGGTCGGCAGCGGCCCTTCCACCTGCGCGGCCGACGGACGGGGCCGTCGAGGCTGGCGCGGACGCCGGGCCAGGTGGGTGAGGCTGGTCGTGGCCAAGATCAGGAACGCGATGGTGCCGGTCAGGGTGAACTTGGCGGCGTTGTAGACGCACAGCCACGCAGGGATCAGATAGATGCCGTCCGCGGGCACGAAGTAGCTCTGGAGCAGGCCCGCCGCGACCAGGTAGGCCGGCACCAGAAGCACGGTGATGGGCAGGGCCCAGACCCGGTTAGGGCGCCGGAACATCCACACCACGACCCGCGTCGTCGGCGTCATGAGCGCGCCGAGGCTCTCGGGGCCCGGTGGCAGTTCCCGTGGTGGCTCCTGGGGGATGCCCAGGGCGCGCCCGTGCGGGCCCTGGTCCCTGACCATCAGGAGGTGCTTGACGCCTTCGGGTGTTCCCGTCACGGTCTACCTTCCCTGCCCGAGGCGCGTGGCAGACGAACTGCACGAGCCTGGCCGGTCCGTCGTCGGGGTGCCTGTCGACGATACGTTCGACCCGAACGCCTGTCGCACGCTACGGCCGAACACTGCTCGTGAACGGTCCGACAGCGCGGGGCTGGTCAGTGCGCGCAGGCGGGCCATGATCTGCGTGACGCGACGCGCGCAGGCTGGGCAGGCCGGGGTGTCGGTGTTCCCGGCAGCGGGGGTGAGGTCGGCGGCTTCCCACACCAACCGGTGGATCTCCGCGGGCTCCGTGGGCACGTTGCCGCGCAGGGGCTCCAGGAGATCGACCAGCATCGCAGGGACGCTGCGCCTGCGTGGGCGGGTCGCGTGGCAGGCCAGGGCGCCCAGCAGGAGTCCGGCCGCGACCAGCCAGGCGCCGTCGAAGGGTTCGGACCGGACCAGGAGCACCACCCCGGCCATCGAGAGCACCGCCGCGAGCGTGATGGATGCGCGTTCACGGAGCAGGCGAGCGGTCCGGGTTCGTTCGTCCGGGCCAGGGTCGAGAACGACCGTGGTCGCGGCCGGCCAGGCCAGCCGGATACCCGCGGCGGGTGCGTGCAGGGTGTGCTGGCGGGTCATCACGCCTCCGGGTGCGTGGTGGGCGCGGTCACCGTGACCAGCACGGGCCGCTCGGCGGACAGGGCGGAGACCCACCCGGTCCAGGTCTGCCAGGCGACGTCCGGGTCGGGGAGCGCGGCAGGCAGGTCCAGGAGCGCGGCCAGGATTCGGGCGTCGTGGGTCGTGCGCACCGTCATGACGACCTCGACGACCATGACGACGTCGGGCCCGAAGACCCGCACCGTGCTCCTGGTCTCGACGCCGACGACGTCCGCCCCGGACCACGCGGCCAGCACAGCCGCTTCCCACTGGTGATCCTCTACGGTCGTGACAGCTGGGCGGCGGGGTGCCGCCGCGACCTGTGCTCCGGACACCGCACCGGGAGCCGGGTCGATGATGGGGATCATCGGGGGCCACCGACCACATTGATGGGCCCGGTCGGGTCCGCTGGCGGGGCGGCGATGAGGTGCTGGTAGGCGACCTGCCATGCCCGGGACGAGCACACCTGCTGCCACGCCCGCCACCACAGCCGCCTGATGGACCCGGCGCCCGGGTGGGGATCGGGGCAATGGTCGGCCAGGATGGCCCGCAGCGCGCAGATGGTGCGGCCCAGCTCGGTGGGTGCCATCACGGCTACCGACGCGGCGTCCGTGTGCTGGAGCAGGCGCTCCAGGTCATCGAGGTAGTCGCTGACGATCTCGACTGTCGTGTTGCCCATCATGCGTCTCCCGGGTGGGTCGGTTGCCGGGCCGCTGGTCGTGGCCGGGGCATGTCGCGGTTGCGGGTTCGTTGACGTGGTTCAGGGGCACCGAGATGGTGCGGTGCGCGGAGCGAGGGTCAGTGGCGCCACGCGACCGCTGCCCACAGAGCGCGACAGCGACGAGCAGGAGATAGACGGCGATCACCAGTTCTGCCATCGCTCTCGCCTTCCTCTCGGGGGACAGGTCCAGGGACTTGGCGGGGTCAGTCGTCCAGACGGACGCGGTAGGAATCGCCGTCGTGCAGGACGACGGCGTCCAGTTCGTGCGTGGCGCGGGCGCCTTCTGCTCGCCAGTCGGCGATCAGGTCCAGGAGTCGCGCGCGCGTCAGTGACAGCGGTGGGTCGGCCACGACATGGGTCGGGGTGACCATCGCGACCTCCGGCGGGCCGTCCGACCGGGTCGCCAGACCGAACGCGCTGGGGGCTCGGCCGCCGATCCCGATGCCCTCCCCGTGCTCGGTGACCGCGGTGAGCAAGCCTCGTGGGCGGCGGGCCAGGAGCCAGTGCATGAAGTCGAGAAACTCACGCGGACCTGCGGGCCACGCCTCGGGAGTCCCAGCGCGCGCGATCCTCAGGTAGTCGGTCACGGTCTGGTCGTCGACAGCGGCCGACGCCAGCCAGTACCGGGACTCGTCCGCAGCGGTCACGGCCACGACGTGCGCAGGGACGACAGGTGGCTCGATGAGCGGGTACCGGTCGGCGTGCACCGTTGCGACGAGGCCGTCTTCTGGGGTCTTGGTGATGTGCGCGACGGCGTGGGCACCGGGCAGGTCGGAGACGACGGCACCAGTGACCAGCACCCCGCCGCGCGCGAGCTGGTCGACCCAGGCGGCGGGAATCTCGGCCGGGGTGCCGGGCACGAAGATGCGGTCGTACGGGCCGCCGCCCGGGTGCCCGCTCAATGGGTTGCCCGTCGCGGCGGTCGCACGGTGGTCGTGGGCGGCGAACAGGTCACCGGCACGCCTGGTCCGGGCGTGGTCGTGGTCGATGGTCAGGATCCGGCCGCCGGGCCCGACGATGTGTGCGATCAGGGCGGCGGCGTAACCGGAGCCGGTGCCGACCATCAGGACGCGCTGGTTCGGCCGCAGGTCAAGGGAGCGCAGGTGCCGCCAGGTCGTACTGCGGGAGATGACGGGCTCGACGGCATCGCCGTCCGGCCCGAGGTAGGCCTCGTGCGCGATGGCCCGGGCGGCGTCCGCCACGGCGTCGGTGCCTGCGATGGTGCTGCGTGTGCTGATCATCATGCAGTCCTCAGGTACGTGTTCGAGTGGGCGGGGTACAGGCCGGCCCCGAGCGGCGATGGCACCATCCTTGAGACTGGTGCCACTTACTGGACTCATACCAACAAGTTGGATTCCAAGGTGACACCCGTCACGTTGGGTGTCAAGAGCAGTGCCGTAACCTTGTTCCTGTTGTTGGTATGACCCGACACGGAGAGCAGGTTTCGCATGGCCAGGGCCGGCACGCTGTACCGGGGGATCGCGGACCAGGTCCGCAACCGGATCACTACCGGCGAGATCCCGCCTGGGACCAAGCTGCCGACCGAGAGCCAGCTGATCGACCAGTACGGCGCATCGCGCAACACGATCCGGCTGGCGCTAGCCGAGCTGGAGAACGAAGGGCTGATCGCTACCGAGCAGGGACGTGGCAGCTTCGTGCGCGAATGGAGCTCGCTGACCCACCACGCGACCCGCGCAGAACGCGTCGACCGCCCCGCATCCAGCACCGACGCGTTCGTCGCCGAGGCTCGCGAGGCTGGTTTCGAGCCCTCGACCTCGTTCTCGATGCGCATCGAGCCGGCCGTGTCCGAGATCGCCGACCGCCTCCAGGTCCCCGTCGACACCTTCGTCGTGCTGCGGCGCGTGGTGCGCTACCTCGACGGGCAGGTCAACTCCCGACAGGACTCCTGGTACCCGATGGACCTGGCCGAACAGGCCGGGCTCAACGTCCCGCACGACATCAAGGAAGGCACCATCCGGGCGATGGCCGCCAAAGGCTTCAAAGAGGTCGGCAATATCGACGAAGTGACCGCGCGGATGCCGTCACCCGACGACCAGGAGACCCTCGACGTCGCCACCGGAGTCCCGGTCATCGTCCAGCAACGCACCGCATGGACCGCGACCCGGCCGACCCGCGTCACCCGGGTCACGATGCCCGCCGACCGCAACCGCATCATCTACGAGCTCGGTAACCTCGACGCCTACGAAGCCACGCAGCAGTGAGGATCTACCGCGCCACCGAAGCAGACGTCTCACTGCTGCTCCAGATCAGGCGCGAGTCCATCGACTGGCTCGCCACACGCGAGACCGACCAGTGGGCCGCCGACTTCCCCGACGAAGAGACGATGCTGGCTGGCTTCGCCGCCGATGCACGCCAAGGTCACGCGTGGCTGGTCGCCGACGGCGATGCCGTCGTAGCCACGGTAACGCTGGACGCTGCAGCTCAACCCGCGCTCTGGACGCGCGAGGAAGCCGCTGAGCCCGCGCGTTACGTCCACCGGCTCACAGTCCGCCGGCCCGCCGCAGGACGCGGGCTGGGCGGTGAACTCCTGGACTGGTGCGGTGACAGGGCCCACCACGAAGGTGCGACCTGGCTGCGCCTGGATGCCTGGACCACTAACCATGCTCTACACGACTACTACCGGTCCCAAGGCTTTGACCATCTGCGCACGGTTGAGCGCGCCGACTATCCCTCCGGGGCCCTCTTCCAGCGTCCGGCTCGGCCCGCTGCCACACCGCGCCTTGCTGTAGCGCAAGCCTGAACGCTAGCGGGTTGTCGAACCCGAGTCGTTTCACGCCACCTACGGCTGAGCGGTGCGCATGCTGATTCGTGCAGTTGCTCGTTCTGACGTGATCCAAGGGCCCTTCGGCGTGCTCCGTGGGCTGGCACGGTCAGCGCGAATCGGCGGCTGTGGCGCTCGTTCTTGTCGCCGCGATGGTGTCTTGGAAACAATCTGCACACAGGGCTGGACATTTGAAATGTGCCTGTAGTGCCCTGCGAATGCGGTTACGACGTCCGCTGCCTTGAGGTGAGAGTTGGGCATGCCCGACGACGCCGGTTGCACCCGGCGTCGCGCGATCTGGCACGCGCGTCAACCGGAGAGGACAGTGACCACGAAGGCCATGACTACGTCACCGCTAGCGTCACTCGACACTGTTGCGCACCTCGTAGCCCTCGACGTCGACGGCACGCTTGCGCTTGACGGGTATATCCCCGACGGAACAGTGGCAGCTATTCAGGCGACGGTCGCGTCCGGTCATCACGTCCTGATCGCGACGGGCCGGTCGCTGGTTGGCGTCGCGCCGATCGTCAAGCGCTTAGGACTGCGCCGTGGTCGGGTGATCTGCTCGAATGGCGCGGTAACTGCCCGGATCAGTGGGCGCCGGCTCGTCGTCGAGAACGCGCTGCAGTTCGATGCTGGTCGCGCGCTCAGGAGGGCCATCGATGCGATCCCTGACGCGCTCCTTGCGACCGAACTGCTCGGCAAGGGCTACCAGGTGAACGCGCGGTTCCCGAACGGGCTCCTAAACGGCCGACAGCATGCCGTGCGGCACACGCAGGACCTGTGGACCAAGCCCACCACCCGCGCGATCGTGCATGCGCCCGATGCGATCAGGTTGGTAGAGGAACTGGGCTGGATGGATGTGACCGCCACTCTGGGCTCGACGAACAAACCAGGTGATTGGCTCGACCTGACTGCGTCGGGCCTCTCGAAGGCCAGCGCGCTGGAGGCCGTCCGCCTTCGCCTCAAGGTTGCCCCGGAGCACACGCTTGCCGTCGGCGACGGATACAACGACCTACCAATGTTCAAGTGGGCGGCTCGCGCGGTCGCGATGGGGAACGCTCCGGCCGAGGTCCAGGCTGCCGCAAACGAAGTGTGCGCGAGCGTCGCAGAACGCGGCGTTGTCCACGTCCTTCGCTCCATCGGAGACGTTGAACCCAGCGTGAGGGTGCCACGGCCCCGGAGCATCTGAAGAGAGCACAGCAGCGGCTCAACAACGAAGCCGGCTGCTGCCCCAAACAAGGGCTAGCCGAACAGAGGCTGCCGTCAGTAACTGGAGGAACCACGGATGAGCGTCAGCACCGCAGGCAGCCAAGATCTTCGCGATGCATTGGTCGACCAGTTGGCCGCCGATCACCGGGCCAAGGGCCTCACGATGCGTTCTGAGGTGGAGGCAGCCCTGCGGACGGTTCCTCGCGACCTGTTCACACCGGGGATGTCAGTGGACCGCGCCTACGAAAACCGAACCATCATCACCAAGCAACTCCCGACGGGCGAAAACATCAGCTCGATATCGGCGCCCTACCTGATTGCCGAGATGCTTGGACAAGCTGCCGACGCACTCGGCTCCCTTGACGGTCGCGACGTCCTGGAGATCGGCTCGGGAGGCTACAACGCCGCACTGCTGCGCGAACTCGTCGGTAGGTCCGGATCAGTGGTCACGGTCGACATCGACCGCGAAGTAACCGATCGGGCCTCGGCGTGTTTGGCTGAGGCGGGATACGACGATGTCACCGTGGTGTGCGCGGACGCCGAGCATCCCATCGAGAAGGGTCGCCGCTACGACCTGATCATCGTCACGGTCGGTGCGTGGGACATCCCGCCAGCCTGGCGCGACCAGCTGACCGACGACGGCGTGCTCGTCGTGCCGTTGCGGATGTACGGCAGCACCCGCTCCTGGGCGCTCCATCGCTCAGGCGACCGGCTGAGTAGCGTCAGCCACCGTCTGTGCGGGTTCGTCGCGATGCAAGGTGACGGAGCCAGTGCGATTCGCTACCTGGATCTCGCCGAAGGCGTGCACCTGCGATTGGACGAAGGCGAACAGATCGACCAGGCCGCTTTGGAAGGGATCCTGAATCAACCGCGTGTCGAGGCTTGGGCCGGTGTGAGCCTGCCTGCCCGAACCGCTCTGTCGGACTTGGACACCTGGCTCGCTATTCACCAGGGCAAGCAGAACGTCCTGCTATCCGCTCAGGAGACGGCAATCGCGGCCGGACTGGTCGCCCCGGGGTGGCAGCACGGTTCCCCGGCCACCCTTACGGGCCGCACGTTCGCGTACCGGTCAGAACTTCGTTGGGCCGGCAAGAACTTCGACCTCGGCTCGTACGCGCATGGCCCGAATGCTGAAGCTGCGGCCGAGCACATGGTCGAGCTGATGCGTGCCTGGGTCGAACTGGGCTGCCCGGCTCCTTCTCTGGATGTACTTCCTGCAGCCACCCCGGACGCTGACCTACCGGACGGGGCGATTCTGGACAAGCGGCACAGCCGTCTCGTCCTTTCCTTCACCAACCGATAGAACGGAGCGCTTCATGAACCTTGCCCTGAACCTTCGCCTGGTCGACGCCGGGCCTGGAACCAGCGCCTACGCCACCAACACCGACGACGACTGCGGGTCGGGCAATACCGGTTCGGATGCCTGCACAGGCGACAAGATCGCCGTCGCATCCAGCCGCGGCAGTAACTGACGCCTGCGTGACACCAGTCCGCTGACGTGGGTCCGGCCTCTTTCAGGCCGGGCCCGCGTCATCTCACATCCAGCTTGGAGTGTGGATCGGGGCATGTTCCACAACATGGATGCGGCTCTCATCAGAGCTGCTGCCTACCCCTCAGACCTTGTCCTGCCTGACTGGCCGGATCTGACCACCGACCAGCACGACCACTGGATCGACTGGCTTACACAGGTGTGGGGGTTGCCCGAGTTCTCCGCCGCCGTTACTCAAGCGGCACCTGACTTCGCAATACGGGTTGCCGCCGCGCTCTCGGGCGAGCCGATCGCCACGCGCCGATTGCGACGTCTGACCGAGACGGTATTGCGCTATCTGTTGCGGTGGACCACCCGTGCTACGCCCTTCGGTCGGTTCGCGGGAATCGCGCCCGTCACCTTTGGTCGCAATGCCGCGGTAGCTTGGGGAGAAGGCCACCACGACAGTGTCCGCCCTGACGACCTGCAGGTCGCGGAACAAGTCGCGGCCGCAGAACAGGAGATTGCCACGCTCCAGAGTGTCAGCGTGGTCACCAACTCCCTCGGCTACACCCGTGGCGAAGCATGGGTGCTGCCCGCCGCCCGCGCCGACAAGGACCGGATGTGGGACGTCGAGATCGACCGGACCGAACCGGTACGCATCGCCATCCACGCCGCGCGCGCGCCCATCGCCTTCGCCGACCTGGCCACCACCACGGCCCAGAAGCTCGGTGTGAGCCGTGGCGAAATGGAGCCGTTGCTGGCTGCCCTGGTGCGCGAGGGTGTGCTGGTCTCACACCTGCGCCCGCCCATGACCATCGTCGACCCAGCCGGCCACCTCGCGCCCCACGCCGCGCTCACTGCTCCCGGCGACCGGAGCATTATCGACCGGCGGATCGACACCGCCGTGACGCTGCCGCCAGCCGTCATCCGCGAGGCACAAGAAGCGGCCGACACGCTCGCCGCCGTTGCCCCGCGACTACCCGGCTGGGACGCCTACCACGAGGCATTCCTCGAACGGTGGGGACCCGGCGCGGCCGTACCCCTGCGCGAAGTACTGGCCATCCTCGGGTTTCCCCGTGGTTACCGCAGCGCACCCCGGCAGACGCCCACGCCGTTCACCGCCACGGACTCCCTGCTGATGGGGCTCGCACAGCAGTGCGCGCTGGACGGCTGCACCGAGGTCGTTCTGGACGAGGAGCTCCTGGAGCAGCTGACGGTGCAGGACAACCGGCCGCCAATCCCCCATACCGAACTTCGCTTCACACTTGCTGCCGACACCCCCTCCGACCTAGACCGGGGCAGGTTCACACTGACCGTGGTCGGCGGTGCTCGGCATGCAGGCGTCGCCGCAGCGCGCTTCCTGCACCTGCTCGACCAGACCGAGCGCGACCGATTCCGGGCCGTTTATCAAGCACTGCCTCCCGCGATGCCCGGCGCGCAGCTTGTGCAGATTTCGGCGCCACCGCTGGAGGCCCGCCTGGCGCCCCTTGCCCGCGCCCCGGAGCTCCTACCCGCCCTACCGGTCGGCGACTTCCACCCGGACCCGACCCATGCTGTGCATGATCTGTCGATAGCGGCTGATGCCCGGCGCATGTGGTTGGTGTCCCGGACGAGCGGTCAGGCAATCGAACCACTGCTGCTCAACTCCGTTCTGCTCGAGGCCGGGCAGCAGCCATTAACTCGATTCCTAGCCGAAATCTGGACGGCCTGGAGCGCACCGTGCACGCCCTTCAAGTGGGGGTACGCGAGCAGTTTGCCGTTCTTGCCCAGGGTCAGGAGGGGCCGGTCCGTCCTTCACCCTGCCCGGTGGGCGGTCACGAGCGCATCCCTTCCGGTGCGCACAGAAAGCTGGACCGCGTGGCGCGACGCATGGCAGCGGCTTCGCGACCGCGCCCGTATCCCTCAGTACGTGCTACATGGCGGCGACGACGTCAGGCTACGGCTCGACCTGGACGAGAACGCCCACTTGGCACTCTTGCGCAGCCACCTCGACCGAAATGCGAGGGCGATCTTGACGGAGGCGCCCGGCGCGTCCGGCTGGATCGGCGGCAGGCCGGCCGAGCTGCTCCTCACCCTCACCAGCACACCACCAGGGCCCCGGCCGCCGGTCCGACCGACCAGACCCGCGAACAGGCTCCAACACCGGCCCGGCACCACAAGCTGGCTGGAAGCCCGCTTGCACGGACCGGCCGATCTCATCCTTGACTACTTCGCACGGACCAAGGCGCTGCCCTATGGCTCCTGGTTCATCCGACACCCGCACCCAACCCACCACCTGCGGGTCCGGGTCCCACTCGACGGCGCCACCCACGCCGAAGCTGCTCTCGCTGAGCACGCGGCGCGGCTCCACGAGGACGGACTCCTGGTCGACTACACCCTCAACACCTATCGACCCGAGACCCGGTACGGCACCGGCCAGACCTTGGCCGCAGCGGAAGCCGTGTTCGCAGCCGACTCCCACGCCGTCCTGCGCCAACTGTCCGGGGATCGGGAAGCAAACACCGCCGCCGGCATGCTCGCTATAGCACAAGCCTTTACCGGTGAGGGTCCGCGCTGGCTCGCCGAGCACGGACCCCGCCACGGCGGCGCCCCCCTAGAGCGCGCTCAGCTTGCTGCCGCACGCGAGCACCATGCCGATCAACGACTCATCGACACAGTGACCGCTTACCGGAAACTGGCCGACCACGACAACCTCGATGTCGATTGGGTCCTGGCTGATCTGCTGCACATGCATCACGCACGCATGATCGGCGTCGACATGGAGTCAGAACGACACTGCCTGCGTCTGGCCCGATCCATCGCCCTGACCTGCCTCGCGACAACCGGGGTCACGATCTCAGACAACCCCCTGACGAACCTCACTCGGAGAACCCAATGACGGACGGGCAGTCGCTCGCTGACGGAGCGGCGGGCACCGCGCTGCTCCACCTGGAGACCGGAGAACGGGCTGCGGCGTTCACCGCACTCCAGGAGGCCGTCGCTGAAGGCGCCACCGTCGCCGACAACGCGAGTCTCTACTACGGGGCGCCCGCCATCGCATTCGTCCTGGCCGCCAGCTCGTGGCCCGAGCTCGCTGGCGCTGCCGGCGTCGCTGCCGACGGCACTGCGATCGTCACGCGCCGCAAGCTGGGGGCGGCGCATCGTCGGATTGACGAACGACGTCGCCCTGACTACTCCGAGTACGACCTTATCCGGGGACTGACCGGTCTCGGCGTAGTCCTGCGACGGATTGGCAACCACGACCTGCTCCATGACGTCCTGACCTACCTGGTGCGACTCACCGAAACTCTCAGATCGCTGCCCGGCTGGTGGTGCAGCAACGGGCCGAGCCGCGACCAGCCCGATCCCGCCGGCGGGCATGGCAACCACGGTCTCGCCCACGGCATCACCGGTCCATTGGCGCTGCTCGCCCTGACCTACCTTGACGGCGTTCATGTCGAAGGCCAGGTCGCGGCCATGAACCGGATCTTGTCCTGGCTCGACGTCTGGGAACAGCGCAGCATCGACGGCGCGGCTTGGTGGCCGCAAACCCTCACTCGCGCCGAACTGGAACATCGCACGCCGAAGCAGCCCGGGCCAGGGCGCGCGTCGTGGTGCTACGGCACGCCTGGAGTCGCACGAGCCGTGCAGCTCGCTGCCCGGGCGGTCGACGACGCCCTGCGCCAGCGTCACGCCGAAGTCGCCTTCGCCGCTTGCATCGCCGATCCCGCCCAGACCGGGCTTCTGACGGATCGAGGACTGTGCCACGGAACCGCCGGGCTCTTGAGCACCGGCCGCCACATCGCAGCCGACGCACTCACGCCGATCCCCCTGGCGCACCTTCGTGCCCTCCACGACGCCACAGCGGCGGGAGATGAAGGTGCGGGTTTTCTTGACGGTCGCACTGGGGCCGATCTCGTTACTGCCGGGAGGGCGACCGCGTGGGACGAGTGCCTCCTGCTCTGCTGATGAAGGGCCCCGCCATGGACCAGACCGCCTGGAGACAGGTGACCATCGACTATCCCGGCGTGAGCCGGGAGCAGCGCGAGCATCAGGCCGTCGCCCACCTGACCAGGGTCCTGCCCACCGCCGACTCCGACGGGCGTATCGCCGCCTGGTTCTTCATCCGCAAAGGTCCGTGGCGAATCCGCTATCTCCTGGCAGATCCGTCCGGTACCGACACGGTGCAGCCGCTCCTGACCAGCAACGTCCGCTGGACACGCGACATCTACGAGCCCGAGGTGCACGCATTCGGCGGCGCGGAAGCCATGGAGGCGGCCCACGCGCTATTCCACGGTGACAGCCGCAATCTTCTGCCCTATCTCGGGCAGAACCCGACTGACCGGCCAGAACGGTCTCTGGTGCTGCTCACCGCACTGATGCGCGGCGCAGGGCTGGAGCTCAACGAACAAGGCGATGTCTGGGCGAACGTTGCCGCGCAGCGGACCGAGAAGCTTGCCGCGCGACCCACGTCCGCGTCATGGACGTCCTACATCAGCGGTGTACGCCACCTACTGGTCGGGGAAGCTCGCGCCGATCTCGTGGGAGCCGACTGGCTTTCCGCTTACGAAGGAGGTGGCCTTGCGCTCCGGTCATTGCGTCGCAGCGGCAGCCTGACACGCGGCATCCGTACGATCATCGCGCTGCATGTGATCTTCGCGTGGAACCGACTGGGTCTCCCAGCGAGCACCCAGGCATTGCTAGCAAAGGCGGCGGCCGAAGCAGTCTTCGGCAGAGAATGATCGGGACCATACGGTGAGCAGTCGAGGTACCGGGTCTGCAAGAGCCGCGTCAACGTCATTCGCTGGGTCCGAAGCGCGGAGGGCTTGTCTCTTCGTACCTCGTCGCAACCAGAAGATGGCATCGGCACCTGATGTTGTGCGATCTGATGCTGGGCCGTCCTGCCCGTGACGTCGCGGTGGTTCAAGGGAGGAGCGGGCGTTGAACAATGCGCTAAGAAGGGCGATGGACGAACGGCGTATGCACTCGGTGGATCTGGCAGCACTCGTCGGCGTCGACCACAAGACCGTTCAGCGGTGGCTTTACGAGGGTCGAGTTCCGCATCGTCGCACTGCGCTCGACGTCGCGAACGCGCTAGGCGTTGAGCTAGAACATCTCTGGCCTGATGCGAATGAAACAGGTCTGGTGCATTCCGAGGTGGTCGCTCTATATCCACACCGAGCCACGGTTCCGAAGTCCATCTGGATGGACCTGATGCACTCCGCGACCGCGAAAATCGACCTGCTGGCGTACGCCAGCCAGTTCCTGCCGGAGGAGAACCCAGGAGCCGTACCGCTCCTGCGTCGCAAGGCTGAGGCCGGCGTGCGCGTTCGGATCGTGCTCGGAGACCCAGACAGCCCGGAAGCCGCCCTGAGGGGCGCGGAAGAAGGCCTCGGAGATGCGCTCGCCACACGGATCAAAATGGCGATGGCGTACTACCGCCCACTACTAGGTGTCCCAGGCGTTGAGTTCCGCCAACACCGGACGACGCTCTACAACTCGATCTTCCGGTTCGACGGCGAGATGCTGGTCAACCAGCACGTCTATGGAACCTACAGTTATCTCGCGCCGATCGTGCACCTGCGGCGCGACCCCGGTCGCGACATGTTTGACATGTATGCGACGAGCTTCGACCGCGTGTGGGAAGCTTCCCGTCCCCTCGATAGCGGTGTGTCCTGAACCCTGGACACTTTAAATGTCCGGTACCGTCTGTCGGTGCCCAAACTGACTGATCAGGTCAACGACCCCCTGGCGAAGCTCCTGGCTGCGCGGCGCCTGACGACCACAGATCTGGCGCAGCACGTTGACGTCGACCCCAAGACTGTCGACCGTTGGCTGCGCCAAGGGCGCAAACCTCATCCTCGAACAGCGGCCCAGGTCGCCGAGGCCCTCGGCGTCACCGTGGACGAGATCTGGCCCACCACGAGCGCCAGCACCATCATCCATCCAGAGGTTGTCGCGCTCTACCCGCACCGCGCGGCCTCGCCTACCGAACTCTGGCTCCGCCTACTAAGCGAGGCGACTTCCGAGATCGCATTGCTGGGTCACGCGATCCTGTTCATCCCCGAGCAGAACCCATCCTCGATCGAGATCATGCGGCGCAAAGCCCGGAGCGGTGTCCGCATCCGAATTCTCCTTGGGGACCCCGACAGCCCGGAAGCCGCTCTGCGGGGTGAGGAGGAGGGGGTCGACGAAGCCGTCCCTGCTCGCATCCGGATGGCGCTTGCGTACTACGAACCGCTGCTGCGTGAGCCGAACGTCGAGTTCCGTCTCCACCGCACCACGCTCTACAACTCGATCTTCGTCTACGACGGAGACGTGCTCGTGACCCCCCACGTGTTCGGTGTCCCGGGATACATGGCACCAATGCTTCACTTGCGACGCGATCCGGAACGCGACATGTTTGCCATGTATCTCGACAGCTTCGAGAGGGTCTGGGCTCTCGGATCCTCCCTTACACGCCCCGTGAGAGGGTGAGTTCCATGGCGCGCATCGATTATGTCAACGATCCGTCCGCTCCCAAGCCGAACTCAATCGTCCCGGCGGTGAGCGTGATTGCCCGTGACGAGGCGGACCGCATCCTGCTGATCCACCGCACGGACAACGACCTCTGGACCATCCCCGGTGGCGCTATGGAACCGGGGGAGTCGGTCCGCCAGGCGGCGGTTCGCGAGACCAAAGAGGAGTCAGGCTACGACGTCGAGATCACAGGACAGGTCGGCATCTACACAGATCCGAACCACATCGTCGCCTACTCCGACGGAGAGGTCCGCTCCCAGTTCTCGATCTGCCTGACCGGAAACGTGATCGGTGGTCAGGCGCAGACGTCGTCTGAGTCATCGGAGGTGGTCTGGCAGCCGCTCGATCAGCTCGACGCCCTCAATATCCACTCGTCGATCAGGCTCAGGATCACTCACATGCTCGACAGTTCACGAACGCAGCCCTGGTTGAGCTGACGAGGCACGCCCCGACAGGATCATCTGGAATCCCTCCGGACATTCCAGGTGTCCGCAAAATGGGGCTAGAAATGCGGTGTTGGCGTCCTTGCCACCACTGGTCTCCTAAGGACGTGCGAGAAGCTCTCGCCGTTTAGTGGTTTGGGGAGAACAGTGATGTGGGTAATGCTGACGCGTAGCGCGTCAACGGCAGCGTGCTGGTCAGCTCGAGGCCTGACTATGTACTTGGCAGGCGTCCCCGCCGGATCTGCGGGATCGCTGGGGCGGTGACCTCCTAGATATGCCCTCTCCCGCCCTGAGCCGAGTCCTGCGGCGCCTCACCACAAGGTGTGCTGCTCTCCTGGGCAGGACACCGCGACGGTCCCGCAGATCAGCGGCCCTCCGAGGCTTTCCGCGGCACAAGCCCGACCGTTTTGACAGCGCGGTGTTCGTCGAGGGACGCGGACTCTCCACCGCCCGGGGGCCGGGCAACGGCGCGGCTCTCCGATCGGGACGGTTCGACGAGCCGATCGTCGGTATTACGTCGAGCGCAGCCGACGTGATTCCACGGCCCGTGGTCGATGTTCGCGCGCGTCGGAGACAGACAGGTGCTGAGACGGGCCTGCTGCGAGACCAACCGTCCTGGGCTGGCGAGTGCACGGCACTGGTTGTCCAGCTAGCCGACCGCCCGAAGAAGCTGCCACCGGTCGGGTCCTGACGAAATGATGCAAGCGCAAGGAGGCCCCGCGTGGGCGCGTTCCCTTCCAGCCCCAGAGACCCGGCACTCCCGCTGGCTTCGTCGGTTGAATCTGCGCGTAGTCGCAGGACGCTGCGGCAGACGCGCTCGGCCCCCACGAAAGCCGGCCGCGGCAGGGTCGAGCATGGTGAGGGGTTGTGGATCGCTCAGGCCGAGTTCGGTCAGGCGCTGCTGGACGTCGAACTCGCACTGGCAGGCGAAGGGGCGTTGGACGATCTGACGACCCGACTCGTGCACGCACGCTCCGGCGTCGGCGCGTCGTCCGAACAGGCCGGGCACGCGGGTCTGTTTGGTGGTGTGGCGGGCATGTTGGTGGTGTTGGACGCGGCCTGCGCCGACGGACGCATTCGTCGTGTGCCCGAGCTTTCAGCCCTCGACCGCGCGGTCGAGGACCTGGTCACGGATCGCCTAACGGAAGCCGCCGACCGGCACATGTCCGGCCTGGTTCCCGCCGGTGCGGAGTTCGATCTGCCGGAGGGTCTGGTAGGTCTGGGGGCGCTGCTGCTGCGTCGCCTGCCGCATTCCGAGGTGACGGCCGCTGTGATCGAGTATGTCGTGGACCTGACCAGGGACCGCCGGTGGGGCGCCACGGTGCTACCGGGCTGGTGGACCAGCATTGACGTGCTGCGTCCCGAACGCGGTAGCGCCGACCTAGGTCTTGCCCACGGTGCTGCGGGGTTGCTGGCATTCCTGGCGATCGCGATGCGGGCCGGGCACGGTGACCGGGTCCCGGCCCGTGCCGTGGACAATCTCCTCGGCTGGTTAACGACGTGGCAGCAGGACGGTCCGGACGGGCCCTGGTGGCCCGCACAGCTCAACCTGGACGAAATCCGCACCGGCACCACGGCACAACAGGCGCCGGCCGAGTCGTGGTCGCGTGGTGGCATCGGGATCGCCCGCGCGTTGCAGATGGCAGCGATCGTGACCGAGGACACCGACCTACGGGCTCGAGCGGAGAGGGCCCTCGTGTCCTGTCTGGCACCGGCACGTCTGAACCAGATCACCGATCCGGGCCTATACGCGGGCACGGCCGGCATCTACCAGACCGCGGTCCGCGCGGCTCAGGACGCGATCTCCCCGCTCGTGTTCCAGCGGTTGGCCACCGCAGCGGAAGCACTGGCACGCACTGGCCGTGGGTGGCCCGACGACGTCGACTTCTGGACTGGCCGGACCGGTACCCGTTTGGCGAACCAGACCCTGACCTGGCGCGAGCCACCGTTCAGCGGCTGGGACCGCTACCTGCTCACCGCATGGATGAACGCATGAGCGCTCCAACCAACCCGTGGAATGCACGGCTTGGCCAGCCAGCTGACGTCCACGAGGGACGTCCCCAACCGACGAAACCCAACCGATGAGACCCCAGCCGATGAACCCTCAGCCCAAAATCCGCGTCCCGCTCAGGCGGATACCTGCCACGCTCACGCCGGCCACGACAACGCCCCTGATCGCCTTGCACCCCGCCCGTCTGGCGTCGAAGTCGGTCGCGGGCCGGACCGCCGCGCAGACTGACCCCGTTGTCGTCAACGGTGCGGCGGATGCTGACCGGCACCCAAAGAGTTCAACGTTGCACAGCCACCGACCCGCTGATGACGCACGGTCCGAACAGCTCACGGACACAAGCCAGGCTCCATCACGCCCGGGTGCCCGCCTCGTTCCTGTGTCGGCGGAAGCTGGCTCACGACCAGGCATGACGCTCGTGCCCCCTCCATCGCCGCTGACCGAGCCTGCTGGCTCCTTCGGGGACTGGACCGCGGCGGGGTTGTTCCCGCTGGTACCGGCACCGGTGCGTGCGTGCTCGTCGTTGAGCAGGCGGGTGGACCTGGTCGAAGGCGCGGTCCGAGAGGCACACGTCAGTGCGAACCAGGACGCGGTCATCGCGGCCGCGACCAGGGCGCTGACCGCAGCGGCAAGGATCGCTGCAGAGTGCGGTGACACCCAGCTCGCGGCGCGTGTGACCAGCCATCACACGTCCGTGTACGCGGACCTGGCTCGCACGCTCACCGCGAGCGAGGCGCACCACATGTTGGCCCCGCTTATCGGCCTGGCACGGCTTGGCGCTGCCTCGCTGGACGAACGCATAGCGACATTGCGGCGGATGCTGCACGCGACCCGGGCCCAGATCCCGATCACGGTCTCCGGCGTCGTCGCGCCGCTGGGCAACATCCGCGCGACCGTGCAGCAGCGCAGTGCCCTCGTCGCGCTGCTGCACCGGCAGTTGCTGGTCACGGCGACGACGGCTCTGCCCGCTGTTGAGCGTTGGGAGGCTGCCGTCGCGCTCGCGCGTGCGTACGGGGGCATAGGGCATGACCTGGGTGCGGGCCGTCAGATCCTGGTCCTGGAGCGCCTGTACGCCGGCGACCGGGCAGGGGCTCGGTCACGGATCGAGGAGTCGGTGGTCGGCCAGTGGTGGCACGCGCCGGTCGCGGCCTGCCTCCAGGTGCTGGCCGCGGACCCGGACCAGCGCGGAACAGCAGCACTGGCCCTGCTTGAGCAGTACCGGCACACTCGAGACCTGCCCGGTCCCGAGCTCCTGGACGTCCGTGCCAGCCACGAAGGCCCTCGGCCTGCGGGGGGTCACGCTGGTGACGGGACGTCCCGCGACCGTGCACCCGACAGGGCGGCTGGGGCGAACCGGGTCGGCTTCGTAGGCCGGTTCGGGCTGGTGGTCGCGTCTTTGACCACGACCGGTCCGGCCGCAGGGATTCCCGCAGCGCGCCATATCGGTCAGCAGATCGCGCGGGAACTGGTCACTCGTGCTCTGGAGGTCCCTGACGGGTACACCGCCCGCGACGTGCTCCGACACGACGCCACCTCCCGGGTCGCTTCGGCCGAGCAGCACACGCAGCTGGTGACGATCATCCGCAAGGCCGGGTTGCTGAGCGGTGCCCTGACCGACTACCAGCGCCGGCGCCTGAACACAGCAGCCGACCAGGCCGCGGAGGCTCTACGAGGTGCCCTGTGAACCATGCCGTCGTGGGCGACTGGAACGGATACCCTACCGACCAGCATCGGGACCACACCCGCGACCAGGCACCCGGTGCGCTCCGCGGACAACCACCCGAGGGCGAACGCAGGGGGGCGCTGCGGGCTGGGGAGAAGGTTGCGCAGGTCGCAGCCCTGGTCGATGCCATCCTCGACACGCTGGGCTCTCGGGTTCAGGCCGCAGGCGTTCGAGTCCGAACCGAATCGGTGCCCGCGCAACACCACCTGGTAGCGCCGGGGCCGCAGCCTCCTCAGATGGCATGGCGTCATCCGTGGGGCGACCTCGCAGCCCGGTTGCCCGGGCAGATGATGCTGGAGGAGCCCGGACATGACCGGGCGCTCGTCCACCAGACGTGGCATGCAGTGCCCGGGCTGGGTCGCAGGCCAGCATGGATGGTCACTGTGATCATCACTGTCCCGGACCCGCAGCAGGCGGCCTTCCTGGCCGCAGTCCTTGACCTTCCGCTGCCTGCCACCGCCCGAACCTCGTCGGACCGTCAGGACTCCGTCGAGGTCGAGCAGGTCAAGGCTTGCAGAGAGTCCCGAGGCCAGGGCCTGGTGTGGGTGGGGTGGGTGACTGGCGTGAGACCTCATGTCCCGCTGTCGATCACCGTCACCACGATGCCCGGTACCGCTTCAGGAAATCCGCCGGGCCGTACACCTGGTCCGGTGTACACGGGTGTCAGCGAGAGGTGACGGGAGCGGTCATGGGGCAGGGGAAGCGGACGGGGAATGTGGCGCTGCGGCAGCGGCGTGAAGCGACGCCGTCGCGGTCAGGGGTGGGGTCGATGTCTCGTGGGGAGGTGGCTGAGGCGGTCAACGAGTACATCCGGGTCACGACCGGGCGGGCCGGCGCGCTACGACGGGAAGAGGTCTGGCGGTGGGAGAGTGGCCTGGTGCGGTGGCCGGGCAGCCTGTACCGAGAGGCCCTGCGAGCGGTACTGGGCGTCGAATCTGATGAGGACCTCGGATTTGTGCAGAGCTCACGCTCACGGTCCGCCCGCCCGGCCCATGTCGCCGAGCCCATCGAGGCGGACGGTTCGGGGGCACACCGCGCCCAGCCCGCAGTGGGGCCGGAGGGCTACCGCGGCGAGCTGACCGTCCAGGCGCTGGTCCGCCACGCGGATCAAGTCCTGGTGATCCGGGACGCGACTGCCGGATCGCTGTTCTTGCCCGGCGGCCAGGTCCGAGACGGTATGCCCGTCCAGGCATCGCTTCAGCGTTACGTGGCTGGTCAGACCGGTCTGGAGATCGCCATCGTCGGGTTCGCCGGCGGCGGCGTCGAGCAAGACACCACCGGGGCTGACAGCACTTTGCACGCGATCACTCTGGTCTTCGAAGCCCACCTCGCAGACGATCGCGCCTCACCCGGGCGGACGACCGACAGGCAGGTCCAGTGGGTGGAGGTGGAGGACCTGGCGCGCCACGACGTGCAGCCGATCGCGCTTCGCGACGCGCTGCTTGAGCGCGCTGACGGCCCGTTCTGGCGGTTCTGGACACGATGAAAGGGGCAGCCACTTGGTGCGGCTGCCCCTCTCACCGTGTCCGGCGTCGAACGTTTCCCGTACCTACTTGTTGACGGCGAAACCTTGCTCGTTGCCGTACCGGACGATGTCGTCCTGCCAGCCCGTGAGCCCGTCGATGAGGGTGGTGGTGCCGGTGTAGGCCTGGCCGACGGTGTCGGGGTAGATGCTGTTGGCGTGGACCTGGTAGGGCAGGTACTGGAAGCCGGGGAGGACGTGGGTGGCGGAGTTGGCCAAGATCCGGTTGATCTGCTGCCCACCGAAGTACTCGGGCTCCTGGGCCAGGAACGTGGGGTCGGTCAGGTCCCGCATCGTGGCGGGGAACGCGCCGGCGTCCAGGCGGGTAGCGACGCCGTCGCCGATGTTCGCGTACTTCAGGAACTCGTAGGCGAGTTCCTGGTTCTGGCTGGCCTGCGTCACGGCGAGGGAGGAGCCACCCAGCTCGGCGGTCTGGTTGGCGCCGCCGGTCCATTGCGGCATGCGGGCCACCCGCCAGTCTCCGGAGGCTGCGGCGGCGCCGGTGGTGAGGTTGGCTGGCATCCACGCACCGGTCACGAGCGCGGCGATCGCCCCGTCGCTTAGGCCCTGGAACCACTCGTCGGACCAGTCCGAGATATCGGCGACCAGTCCCTGGTCGACGAGCGGCTGCCACATGCTGGCGAACCGGGTCGTGCCTTCGTCGGCCAGGTCGACGGTGACGGTGGTGCCGTCGACGGCGAAGGGGTGGCCGCCGGCCTGCCAGATCATCGACGTGGTGAAGGTGCTGATGCCGTTGTCCGCGGTGATGTACGTGTCGGGGTCGTGGTCCTGGATGGCCTGGGCGGCGTCGGCGAACTCCTCCCATGTGGTTGGCACCTCGACGCCGGCTTCGTCGAAGACGCGATGGTTGTAGAACAGGGCCATCGGTCCGGAGTCCATGGGCAGGGCGTGCACGGCGTCGGTGCCGCCGGTGACGGCGTCCCAAGTGCCGGGCGAGAACGTCCTGCCCAGGTCGCCGGCGCCGTAGGGCGTGAGGTCGGCGAGGGAGTCGGTGATGGTGAACTGGGGCAGGGCGTGGTACTCGACCTGGGCGATGTCGGGGACGCCGGCCCCGGCGCTGATCGCGTTCTGCAGGGCGACGTAGTGGTCGTTGCCCGTGCCGACATTCGAGAGCTCGATGTTCACGTTCGGGTACTCGGCCTCGAAGTCCTCCACGACCTGCTTCAGGGTCGGTTCCCACGCCCAGACCAGGAGCTCACCGCCCTCTGCGAGCACGTCGTCCTGCGCGTTCGTGGTGGCCGACGGGTCGATGTCCCCGCCGTTGTCGGGGCCGGCAGTACATCCGGTCAGAATCAGGAGCGCGCTGAGCGCGCCGCAGGCCATGGCCGCACGGCGGTGGCGTCGACGGGGGTGGCGTGGGTAGGTGAGGTCGGGCGCGGGGTGGGGCATGGAACGGGTCCTCTCGGAGGATAAGTGGGGTTGTGTCAGGCGTCGCCGGCTGTGCAGATGGCGGAGCCGGGGAAGCATCTCGATCTGGTTCGGGTGGTGCCTCAGGCGTCCCAGGGGCGGGTCAGGCGCGGACGAGGTCCCAGTCAGCGGACGCGACCTGGTCCGCGGGGAAGGTCAGGTGTCCCGGTTCATAGGTCACCGGGAGGGTGGCCGCGGAGCGGGCCCACAGCCCGGGTACGAACGGCAGGTCCTTGACCTCGATGTCCAGCTTCAGCGTGTGCAGACCGCGCAGGACCTCCTCGACCGCCGTCTTGGTGATCAAGCGAGAGACACGCTGGGCGGGGCAGCGGTGAACACCGGCACCGAAGGCCAGGGTGGCTCGACTGGTGGAGACGTCCCACAGGCCGGCGCCCTCGTGCACGGCCTTGGTCGCGTGCGCGACAGCACACACGATCGCCTCGCCCCGGTGTAGGGCGCGCCCGCCGAGCTCGGTGTCCTCGGTGATGAACCGGGCGGGGGTGTGCCAGGTCGGGGACTGATGGACCAGCACAAAGTTCAGGGCCTCGTCCACGCCGAGCCGGCCCGAGCGGGTGCGGGTGCCGAAGTCCTGGTCGCCCAGCAGGTGCAGCAGCGTCATGGTGGTCCAGCCCACGGACATCTCGTGCCCGGCGGACTGGATCATCTGCGCGGTGTCCAGCAGCTCGGTATCCGTCAGGGCACGGTCGTGGTGCACGATCACCGAGAGCATGTCGTCACCGGGGTCCTGACGCCGGATGGCGATCAGCTCGGTGAGCATCGCGTTCAGACCGTCAAACGCGGGCACCGCAGCGGCCGTGTTGGAGAAGATGTCGGTGGCGTATTGCCTCATCCGGTCGGCGAGGTGAGCCGGCAGCCCGTACATCGCCGCCACGGCAAGAGACGGGACGGCGGCGGTGTACGAGGCGACCAGATCGGCCCGGCCCAAGGGCGCGATCTGCACCAGCAGCCGCCGGCACGCGGCTCGGACCTCGCGCACGAGCCTGGCCTCGTCGATGCTCGCGAACGCGTCGTCCACGACGCTCCGCAACCGCACCCGAGGCTCGCCCTCGGTATAGAACGCGTTCTCACGGGGGCTGAAGAAGGCATGCAGCCCGGTGCGGGGCCGGACCCGCCCGTCGTGGAACGCGGCCCAGTGCTCGACGTCCCGGCTGAAGAACACCGATCGGCCCCTCAGGACCTGCTGGATGTCCTCGAAGTCGAGCACGAGCCAGGCCAGCACGCCGTCGGACAGCTCGACCGGAACCACCGGTCCCCACTGTGCCCGCCAGGTGCGGTACACGGCTGTCGGGTCGGGGGCCATGGTCGCCGCGGCCAGCATCGGCAACCCGGGCACCGGGTTGGCGGCCAGGTCATCCAGACGGACATCAGAAATGCCGTACAACGCAGTTCTCCTCGAAAGGGGCGAGTTCAGGGCGCACGAAGCCCAGGCAGGGTGAATGGTGGTTGCGGCGCCGCCGTCAATAGGCGGGCGCTCGTGAAATGGTCGGCCGGGGCCGCCGTCAGTGGCGGCCCCGGCACGGCTGGTCAGGCTCGGGCGGCGCCCAGGTGGACCGGGAGGCGGGCGTGGCCGTTGGTGATGAACCCGGGGTTGGCCGGGATCGTGGCCGGGTCCTCGGCCAGGCTCAGATCGGGGTACCGGTCGAACAGGGCCGGGAGCGCGGTCTTGGCTTCCAGGACGGCTAGGGGTGCGCCGAGGCAGTAGTGGGTGCCGTGCCCGAACCCGAGATGCTCCCGGGACGCGCGGGTCGGGTCGAACACCTTGGGCCTGTCGAACTTGGCAGGATCACGGCCCGTGCCGGCGTAGTTGACCAGGATCGCGTCACCTTGGTTGATCTGGGCGCCGCCGAGCTCGAAGTCCTCCACGGCGAATCGCAGCGGGAGGTTGGCGGCGATGCCTGCCCAGCGCAGGGTCTCGTCGACCGTGGCATCCCATGAGATCTCCCCGGCCAGCACCGCGGCCCGGTGCTCGGGATGGGTCGACAGCGCGAAAACAACCTGATCGATCAAGTTGCCGGTGGTCTCGTACCCAGCCACGATCGTCAGCCGCACGGTCTCCAGCAACACCTCACGGGTGTAGGCGTCCTTCGTGCCGAGGAGCTTGACCATGTCACTGGTCAGGTCGACACCGGGGTCGGCGATCTTCCGGTCGACCATCGTCTCGATCGCGGCCAGCAGGGCGAAGAACCGGGCTTGGGCGTCCTCGGGCGTGACCGAGGTGTCGAACAAGGCATCTGCTCCGGCGCGGAACGTGCCGGCCAGGTCGTCTGGGACACCGAGCAGGGCGCCGATGGCCTCGATCGGCACCGGCAGGCAGAACTCGGCCCGCAGGTCCACGACCTGCCCCGCCGCCGCGGAAGGGGCCAGGACGTCCAGGCGGTCGGTGACGATCTGCTCGACGACCGGCGCCAGACGCTTGATCCGGCGTGGTGTGAACGCGGGCGCGGCCCAAGACCGTAGGTCCCGGTGCCGGGGCGGGTCGGCGGTGAACATCCCGGCCTGGGCGGCCCACATCCGCAGCGGCCAGTCGTTGGGGACGAGCCCGGCGAGGGCGTCGCCCCAGTACGCGATGTCCTTGGACACCAGCGGGTTCTTGTTGCGGACCTTGAGCAGCTCGACGGCCTCGGCGTATCCGAGGACTACCCATGCTGGTAGCCCGCCGGGCATCTCGACCCGGACTACCGGGCCGTCTGCGCGGAGCCGGTCGATCTCGCCGTACACATCTTGCCCGGTCGGGTCCAGAACATGTCGCGGGGGAGCCTCAGAAGTCATGGGCGTAACCGCACCATCACCGAATTACCACTGGCAAGGTCAAAGCGTCGCATTCGATAAGGTGCGACGTCGCATTTTGAAATATGCGACGCGCGGACCCTCCACACCGCGGATCCATGCAAGTAGGGTCATCGTCGGCGGATTCCGTCATGCATTCATGCAATGTCATGAGGCGACAAATCGAACAGCTCCACGACCGTTGGAATCGACCTTCTGCTCCAGTGCTCAACCACTCCCCGCGCAGCGGGTCTGCATCCCTTGGAGGACTCAAGCGTGACGCACGAGCAGGACTGGACCACTGCCGATTATGTCGTGGTCGACGTCGAGGGAAACGGGGCACAGCCGGCTCAGCTGGTCGAGTTCGCACTCGTCCCGGTTCACCAGGGCACCATAGGTCCGGCCAGGGCCTGGTTCGTTCGCCCGCCGGAACCGATCACCTGGCAGGCCCGCAGGGTGCACGGCATCAGCAACGACGACGTCGCACACGCCCCGCCGGTCGAGGAGGTCGCCGAGGAGATCCTGGAAGCCTTGGGCGACTCGGTCCTAGTCGGGCATGCCGTGCACGTCGACGTCGCCGTCCTGAGCCGGTCGCTGCCGGGGTGGGTCGTGCCGGACACGATCGACACACTGAAGCTGGCCCGACGCACCTTCGATCTGCCGTCCTACAGCCTGGCCTCCCTGGTCGAGCACCGTGGCCTTGATGCGGGCCTGCCCCAGGGGATGCGGCCCCACCGGGCCGGCTATGACGCCACGGTTACCGCGCGGCTCTTCGTCGACCTCGCAACGTCCCTAGCGCCCGGCGGCGCGACCCGGGAGTCCCTCCTGCGTGCTGGCGGTACGCCAGCGTCCCCGCTGGTTGACGAGGCGCAGCCGACGCTGTTCGACCCTTTCCATCCGCTGACGTCGTCGTAAGCAGCATCAGGATCCCGGGCCGTGCGCTGCTCCGGGCCGCCCATTGTCCTGACCACCCACTTGCCGATATCGACCACGGAAGAAGGCGTGCATGACCGAACCCGAACTGATCGACGCGGCCCGGCCCGAGCCGGCAGCGGAAACGGCAGGCCCTGAGCAGTGGCGTGAGCAGATGATCCAGCAGCTCCTGGAAGAAGGTGTGCTGGTCGACCCGAGGATCGAGGACGCGTTTCGCGCCGTGCCCCGGGAGGTCTTCGCACCCGCGGATGTCGACCCGCGGCAGGTGTACCAGGCGCATGGCGTCGTGCGGACCCGGTTCGCCGACGACGGCACCTGCCTGTCCAGCTTGTCGGCGCCATACATGCAGGCAGGCAACCTGCGGCAGGCTCGTGTCGAGCCCGGGATGCGGGTTCTGGAGATCGGCTCAGGTGGCCCGCTGGCCTCGATGCTGACTCACCTTGTTGGTCCGGAGGGTGAAGTCGTCACGGTCGACATTGACCCCGGTGTCTCCGCGCGTACCCGGACAGGACTGGAGAGCCTCGGCCTGGCCGAGCGGGTCGAGGTGGTCACGGCCGATGCCGCCCGGCCCCTGGGGCGCGGGCTGTTCGACCGGATCATCGTGACGGTCGCCGGATGGACGATCCCACAGGTCTGGCTGGACCAGCTGACCCCGGACGGCCTGTTGGTCGTACCCCTGCGGCTCATGCCCAGCGCCCAGCGCATCCTGACGTTCCGCCGAGACACTGCGAGCAACGGCAGGGCACCGGCCGAAAGCGACGACCGGGAGCGGTGGTCGAGCGTGGAGACGGTGCTGGGCGGGTTCGTGCCGATGCAGGGCGACGACGTGCACGACCACCCCACCCGGACCGTGACGGGCCCGTCAGGTGGGGGGATGACGTTCCGGTTCGCTGAGCAGGTCCCCGACGGGTTCGCGATCACCGAGCGCACCCTGCAGGAGGAACCGGCGCTGGCCTGGTCCGGGGTGGTCTACCGGGACGGTGAGGTGTGGGTCGACTTGCTACTGTGGCTGCTGCTTGACCTGTCCGATGCCTGCGAGATCACGCTGGACGAGGCGAGCGATGTCGGGCATGACCGCCCGTTCCGGGTCGGGACCGTGCAGGACGGTTCGTTCGCGATCCTGACCCGCCGTGTGTTGCCTGACGATGGCATCGAGGTCGGCTCGGTCGGCAAGGGCCCGGTTGCCGAGGTGCTCACGCGTCGGATGGCTGACTCAATGCACCGCTTCGACACCCGTCACCGCGGGGGCGGGGTGGGGTTCGATTGGTGGCCCGGCAGGCCGCAGGACCTTCCCGCAACGGTCATCGCACCACCGTCCGCCGTGCTGCCGCGCCCGCACGGGACGCTGACCGTGACCTGGCCGGTGGCAGGGTCGCGGTGACCAGCACCGCACCCGACACGACACAGACGGGCCGCACCCGAACCGGGCTATTTCGACGGCAACGACTCCACACAGCCTGGAGAGCCGGGTCACGGACCGGACGCGGGTCTCGGCAGCGCGGGCCGCGGTCCTGGCACGAGTACGTGGTCCGGTTGCTGCTGGCGGTCACGCCGTTCACGGTGGCTGCCGTCGTGCTGGGCGCCTACCTGGCGGTCGTGACCGGCCGCCTCACCGCGGACCCGACCATGGGGCACCTGGCGTGGTTCGCGGGACTGACGGTAGCGTCCCTGGTGCTGGGGTGGGTATCGACGTGGCTGTGGCGGCACCTGACCGCGTTGGGTCAGGTGCGCCTTCGAGGCCAGCTCCTTAACGCCGCCCTGCATCAGCCGCTGCCCGTCCTGGAGGAGCAGGCGGTCGGTGAGCTGCTGGAGCGGACCGACTCGGACCCGGTGAGCCTGTTCAACACGCTGCGCTGGCTCGGCCAGGGCGTCCTGTCGTCCGCGCTGGGCGCTGTCGCAGCCTGGGTGACCGCCGGCATCACCTGGTGGCCCGCCTGGATCGCCTTCCCGATCATCGGAACGGTCGCATGGCTGGTGTCGCGCGGCAGGACCACCCAGGTGCGGGCGGCGTCGGTGGAGCTAGAAGCAGCCTGGGCCGCCGACTCCGCTCAGTTCGAAGAGACCCTGGCCGCCGCCGACGACCTGCGCACCAGCGGCGGACAAAGCTTCGCGCTGCGTCGGGCCGCCCGCCGCGCAGCACGCGCGTTGCAGGCGAACGTCGCCATGTCGTGGATCAGCAACGTGATCGGCGTCCGGTTGTCGGTCGTGCTGGCCGCGTTCACCGGTCTGGTGGTCCTGGGCGGGGTCTGGGCCGTGACCCACGAACAGATCGACACCGCCAGGTTCGTGACCCTGTTCCTGCTGGTAGGTTCCTTCTCCGGCCAGTTCCACTCCCTGGTGCGGGTGCTGCCCGACATCCAGGAGTCCCTGGGCACCCTGACCCGCGTCCGCGACCTCCTGGGCTCACCACCAGAACCCTCCGGCGGGCAGCACCTTGCACACCTGGGCGACGAATCGCGGTCGGGAGTCGACGTCGTCCTGCGGGACCTGACCTTTACCTACACGGCCCAGGCCGGGGACGGGTTCACACTCGGCCCGATCACCCTCACGGTCCCGGCCGGGCAGACGCTCGCCCTGGTCGGCCGGACCGGGTCGGGCAAGAGCACCCTGACCAAGGTCCTGTCCCGCGCGGTGCAGCCGCCGGTGGGCACGGTGTTCCTGGACGGCGTCGACGTCACCGATCTCGACCTGGAGCACCTGCGCTCCACGGTCGGGGTGGTCGGGCAGCGCACCGAGATCCTGACCGCGTCCCTGCGCGACAACCTCACCCTCTACCAGGACGTCCCACCCGAGCGGATCACTGCCGCGATCGACGCCCTGGGCCTGGGCGACTGGGTCGCGTCGCTGCCAGACGGACTGGACACCGTCCTGGGCGCGAGCGGCCGGAAGCTGTCCGCGGGGGAGGAGCAACTGGTCGCGTTCGCCCGCCTGCTGGTGCGGGACGTGCGGGTGATCGTGCTCGACGAGGCCACCGCCCGCATGGACCCACACACCTCCCACACCGTGACCCAGGCCGCCCGGCGGTTGCTGACCGGTCGGACCGGGATCATCGTCGCGCACCGCCTGGCGACCGCCCGGCCCGCCGACCAGGTCGCGGTCCTGGACCACGGACGCGTGGTCGAGCACGGCACGTGGGCGATGCTCGCCGCCGCCGGCGGGCGCTTGGCGGCGCTGATCGCAGCCGACGGAAGCCTGGTCGACGGTGGGGCGGTCGACGAGACCCTGGTCGAGGGCGGGGTGGTCGACGGTGCGCCCGTCGTAGGCGGCCGTCTCGCTTCCCTCAGCAGCGGTCCCCGGACGAGCGACCCCGAGGCACGTACACCCGGCCGTGCGCCCCACGCTGGGCCACCGGGTGTGACGGGGCGGGGGTTCTGGCGGCAGGTGCGGGCCACCGCGATGTCACGACCGCGGTGGTGGGTGACCTCGGAGGTCGGGTCGTGGCTGCCGGGGATCATCGGCACCGGCGGCATGCTGACCGCGTTGGTCTGGGCCGCGGTCATCACCGGCTTGGAGGCCGGGCGCCCGCCCTGGGGGCAGGCGGGCGTGTTCGTCCTGGCCGGGCTGCTGGTCCCGTTCCTGTACCTGGTCACCTCCCGGCCCGGTGCGCTCTGGTTTGGCGAGGCGATCCTGCGGCTGCGCCTGGTGATCCTGCGCGGCCAGCTCGCCCACATGCCACACGGCGCCCCACCAGTGCGAAGGGCGGCGTCCGGGGAGGTCACCGGGCGGGCGATGGAAGGTGGTCGCCTCATCGGGTACGCGGGCCAGGTCCGCGACCTCGGGATCGGTCTGCTGAACGTCGCCCTCCTGGCTCTCGTGGCCCGGTCGTGGCTCGCTGCCGGGCTCGGGGCCGTGGTCGTGGCCGGGTACGTCGCCACCTCCCTGATCGGCCGGCGCCTGCTGCGCCGGACCGCAAAGCGCGCCCGTGAGGCGCGTGCGGGGTTCTTCCGCGACCTCGGATCCGCCCTGGACGCGGCCCGCACCATCAAGCTATCCGGCGCCACCCGGGCGACCCTGGCCTACCTGCGTGAACGTGACCACCGCCGCGTCATGGACGGGATCCAGGAAGACCGGGCCGAGTTCGTCATCGACGAGATCCGCACCATCCTGTCCACCGCGGCGACCCTGACTGCCTGGTACCTCCTGGTGGTCAACGTGTGGCCGCTGGCCACGACACTCGTCGTCCTGACCGCGCTGGGGACCTACCAGTGGCTGGGCTGGTCCGCCGCCGCGGTCATCAGCCATGGCGCCTCTACTCGTGACTGGGTCGACGAAGCGCGACACCTGTCCGGCACCGAGGACCTCACGGCTCTGCCCACCGATACCGATCTCGTCGCCGGCACCCACACCACCCCGGCCAGCACCGTCCACGAAGCGATCGAGCCGCTAGAGGAACTGACTCTGCGTCACGCCACTGTGACTCACCCGGACGGGACCATCGGTGTCTCCGGCGTGGACCTGACCGTCCGGCGCGGGCAGCTAGTGGCCGTCGTCGGCCCGGTGGGGTCGGGCAAGTCCTCATTGCTCGCTGCGCTGGCTGGCCTGACACACCTGGACGGGACCGTGACGTGGAACGGGCGAGGCGTGCCGGACCCTGGGGCGTTGGCCGGGACGCGCGTCGCGTACGTCTCCCAGGTTCCACGGGTGGTCTCGGGAACGATCGGCGAGAACGTCCACCTCGACCACGACCGTGATACGGGTTACCCGCTCCGAGTGGCGCAGATGGACGACGATCTGACCCAGGCTGGCGGGGTACGCGCCCTCATCGGGCACCGCGGCCTGCGGCTGTCCGGCGGGCAGACGCAACGCCTCGCCCTAGCCCGCGCCCTGGGCGTCCAGGCGGATCTGCTAGTGCTGGACGACGTGTCGTCGGCCCTGGACGCCGCCACTGAAGCCGACCTCTGGAACGCCCTGACCAGCGGCGGAGCAACGATAGTAGCTTCCACGTCCCGTCGAGCGACCTTGCTGCGCGCCGACCACGTCATCGTTCTGGACGCCGGACGGCAGATCGACATCGGGGCGTGGAACGCGTTGCAGAGACGGTGGGGTCACCTTGCTGGCTGAACCGACTGGCAGACAGATCAGGTCCGCGCCGTGGCGGCCAGCCCAGCCCTCCGCCCATGGAGTGTCAGTGGCGGATGTCACCATGCGCCGTATCGCCTATGCGATGCGCCCATGTGTCCACGGACCGTTCGCGCGGCGCACGGGCGAGCGATGCCAGTCAGGTGAGTCATGGGTGCAGGTGACAGAGGGGACCGGGATGGCACCGCGACAGGGAAGTGCCATGGTTGGGCAACGTACAGCGGCAGTCAGGCGCGGGTGTCTCGTGCCGTACTCGGCGCTCGTGGCCTTGCGGATTGCCGGCAGCTACACGCAGCCGGGTACGACGGGCGTCTGCAGTGAGCTGAGTGCTCCGTTGGGATCATCGCCGTCACATTCTGCCGTCCTGGCCCAGCCAGGGGCCCGGCCGTTGCGTGTTGTGGGGTGGTTGCGATGAGCCAGGACGAGCTGAGCACGAACGGCCAGGCCATGCCGTCCGCCGTGGATGGGACCGGGGGCGGTGATCTCGACTCGCCCAACGGGGCGCAGGTACGACCGGACCAGCGTGATGCGGTGTCCTATCTGGCGCATCCGGCCTCGGACGACTTCATCGCGATCATGCGGGTCCTAGACGCGGCGGTGGGCGACATGACCCCGATCGAGGTCGTCGCGGGACTCCGCGTAGCTGGGACTCGTATGGACCAGACCCGAGTCGAGGACCGCCTCAAACGCCTCTACGACATCGGTGTGGTCGACCGATTTCAAGACAACACCAATGTGCGCGTGATCGCCGACCTGCTTGACAAGAACTTCCGGTATACCCCCACCGGGGTGGGTCGGCAGGTCCAGCGGTTCTACGAGCAGTTCCTGACTGGAACCCAGCGTCTGCGGGAGATCGCGTTCGTTTCCCTGGAGACCGTCGCCAGCGAACTGGAATCCCTGGCCGACCCCGAGGACCGGTGGGCGGATCTGGGCAGCGTCCAGCGGCGCGTGAACAACCTGTTCAACGCGCACGAGAGCTTGGACTCAACCCTGATCGACGCGGAGTCGGGCCTGATGAAGCTGGCCTCGCGGTTCGATCTCGACACGGGCGAAGCTGGAGAGCTCAAGACGCTCCTGATCCGGTACGCGACTTTCGCGGTCAACGAGATCGAGCGGGGATCGGAACGCGCATCGAGGGCACTGCGGGCCTTGGAGGACCGGTTCGAGCGGCTGATGGAGATCACGGTGTCGGAGTCGACGGCCTCGGAGCTGATCGGCAGGGAGATCTTGAGCGCGTCACGGGGCGGAAGCCTCTCGGACTGGCAGGGCTTGGTGCGGTGGTACCACCCGGAGGAGGGGCGGGGCGCCCGATTCACGCGCCGCATTTTGGGGGCCTTGCCAACCTTCCACGCCAACCTGCGTCGCTTGCAGTCGAGCGGCCCGGGCCAGACGACCAGGTCGCGGGCGCTCCTGCTGGCCAAGGCATGTTTGGACACCGACCAGGCGCGACGGATCTATCTCGCGGCACTGGGTGACCACCCGTGGCGCAAGTTGCACGGTGAGGCCGACGAGCCGGGCGCCGGGCGGGTACCAGCGTGGCGGATGGGACCACAGGTCGAGACCGAGAAGTGGCAATTCAGCACCGGAGCGACGGGCAGTCGGGGCAGGGCGCCGGCCGTGGTGGACGACTCGGCTCAGAGAGAAGAGCACCGGGCGCGCCTGGAGCAGATCAAGGCCGAGCGGGCGAGGTACGTGTCGGAGGTCCTCGACTCGGCACCGGGCGAAGACCTGTCGGTGGGGGCGGCGCAGGTCGCGTACGAGGTGCTCACCGCCGCGGCCCGCGCCCGGTCGGTCAGCGGACGCAGGACGGCTCGCCGCGACGGTTTGGCATGCACGATCGTCGCCGCGACCGGGCGCGAGTCAGGCACGCTCGGCTGCCAGCACTGGCGGGTGTGGCTGCCCGGGCGCGCCGTGGTGTTCCACCGGCCCGGTGCCGAGCCGACGCTGCCCAACTCACACCAGGTCGACAACCGGGCCGGGAGCCACCACGACCAGGACCCAGCATCGGTCCTGGTCTTCGAGAGGAGGACGGCATGAGCTCTCGAGGACGCAATGTCAGGGTTGATGTCGCTACGGACACCGAGATGGAGATCGCCAGCGTGCTGCGCACTCTGGCAGCGCGTCCCTGGCTGGTCTCCGGCAGAGACGACGAAGTGATCGCTGCTGCCCGTCGCAATACCCAGGCTCTGCGCATGGCACTGTCCCGGCTGGGGTGGAGCCTGCACGTGAGCCGTGACCTGGTCCGGCTGCGCAAGTCCCCGCCACCGCGAATCGACGACTGGGCCGTCCAGGCACCCTCACCGCTGGCCTGCACCTGGGTGTTCCTCTTCGCCGCGGCCGCGGAAGGGCTGCGCCGTTCGATCTTGATCGGTGAGCTGATCGACGCGGGCAAGGTCGTCGCCGCCGAGGCCGGTGTGCCGGTCGTGGAAGGCCACCTGCTGCGTCGAGCACACACCGATGCGCTCAAGCAGCTGTGCCACCGCGGCATCGTCGCCGAGGTCGACGGGCGCATCGAGGACTACATGGTCGATCCCGACCAGGACGTGCTTCTGCGGATCGAGCACAGTCGCCTTCCCCACCTGGTCATGAACTTCAGCAGTGAGATAGACCCGGTGAGCGAACCGGAAGCATGGGTCGATGCGTTGATGCACGAGCCGGACGCCGGACGGCGCATGCGACGCCGTCTTGTGGACGACACTGTCATCCACACCACCGACCTCGACGACCAGGAGATGGACTGGCTATCACGGCGCCTGCGCGGCGATGACGGCCGGCCACTGGCCGCATCGTTCGGGCTGACCATTGAGCGCCGAACTGAGGGCGCCGCGTTCGTTGTCCCGGACGAGACCTACCGCCGCTCGGACGAGCTCGGCGAGGTCCCGTTCCCGACCCGAGCGATCGAGCAGCGCGTCGCGCTGGTGCTGTGCGACATCGTTGCTACCACCGACACCTTCGACGACAACCGACCGGGCAGCCCTGGTCCGGGCTGGCGCGGCATGGAGCGAGAACGGGTCCTGGATGAGCTCACCCAGATCGCGAACGAGCAGCGCGCCGGGCGCGGAGGGTGGTCGGAGGACTACACGACACACCCGTCGCGACTGCTGGCCAAGGCTGAAGCGCACCTGGTGGCCAACGCCCTTCTGCGGGTGATCGACGGCTGGTGGTGGGTCTCCCCGGCCCTGGGCCGATGGGAAGCCCCACCAAATCGGCCCTTCACCACCATCGAGACCGGAGACAGCACGGCCCGCGCCTTGAGCGATTCAGCGGGCAACGTCGTTGTCGAGTCGTCGGCCACCGCGGTGGCCGAACCTGATCCGGTCGATGCCCAGCTGTCCCTGTTCGAGGAGGAAGCATGACCGCCATTGGAGTCGAGGAACAGCTGGAGTTCCCGGCAGAGGACTTCGACCTGTCGCGCTTCGGGGCCAGGTGGCGCCTGATCGGGTTCGGGCTGTTCGACGTGTGGAAGTACACGATGCTGGACCTCCAGGCCCCCTCGGGCCGGCTTCTGCTGCGTGGCCCGAACGGAACTGGCAAGACGACTGCGATGGAAGCACTCTGGCCCTACCTCCTGGACCTGGACCGCAACAAGATGCGCGCGGGTAACTCCCGCACGACCGGCCTGACCGCACTGATGCAGGAAGGCAAGCGGGGCAACAAGCGCATCGGGTACGTGTGGATGGTGCTGGAAGGACCTGCCGAGGAAGGCGTGCGCTCGTACGGTGTACGCCTGGTCCTGTCGGGGCAGAAGGTCACCCCGGAGCCGTTCACGATCCCCGGGCGGCCCGTGGTCGACATGCCGCTGGTCGGGGCGGATGGGAGCTCCCCGATCACCACAAGCCTTGCCTTCGAAGAGCAGGTCAAGGCGGCCGGCGGACACCTTCTCGACGGCGACCAGGGGTATCGGAACGAGCTGGCCGCACAGGTCTTCGGCACACATGGCGACAAGCTCAAGACGATCGCCAACCTGATACGGCAGGTGCGTAACCCGGCAATCTTGCAGGCGATACGGCCTGAGCAAGCCGCCAATGAGCTGCGAGCAGCACTGCCCGGTGTTCCGGAAGACGAGATCAGTGCCACGGCCGAGGCACTGGCCGCCACCCAAGAGACCCGCGAGGAGCTCCGGCAGGCCCGCGAGGCAGCTACGCACCTGGCAGGACTAGCAGGCACATGGACCCGGTACGTCGCGGGAGTCACCAGGAAAGTCGCTACCCAGGCAGACCAGGCACGTACCGAACTGAACGAGGCGAAGGAGCGTTCCACGGACGCACAGCGGGCAGAAGCGCGTGCCGCTGCGGACCTCACTGATGCCCAAGCGGAGTACGAGGCCACGCAGGAGGAGGCCACCAGAGCTGAGGCGAACATCCAGGAGTGGACCGCCAAGGACGAGTACCAGAGCGCGAAGGAACTGGAGCATCTGGCAGCGACCGTCCAAGCGCAGCAGGCGTCCGCCGAACAGGCCAGAGAATCGCTACGCAGTGCTGCGGAAGGCGCCGCGCGTCGAGCGCAGGAGCTGACCGAAGAGGCGACCGAACTCCAGGACGACGCCGCCGACGTCGTTGCTCGTGCCACGGTCGCAGACCCGAAGGCCGGCCAGGTGGCCGCGCAGGTCACCATGACCATGCGCCCCCACGCGATGCTCAAAGTTGCGGACGAAGATCTCGACCAAGGCACCCTTCCCGAGATCGCCACGGCGCCAGCAGTGCTGGAAGGCGCAGCCGCGCACTGGCTGGACCTGGCGGGTGCCCATCGGGAACGATCAGATGCCGCCGCAACGATGGGCCGCGAGTACCAGACCGTCGCCAGCGAAGAGCGGAAGGCAGCAGACGCAGCAAGAGCTGCGAGCGATGCCGCAGAAGTCGCTGACGGCCTCGAGCACACACTGCGCTCGAAGCAGGAACACGCCAACCGGGCCGCCGATCGTGCAGCCACCGAGATCATCGAATGGGCCACGCGAAATACTGACCTGACCACCACCGAGCAGGATGATGCCCTGGATCGGGAGACGGTCCTGGAAGTGCGCCAACAGAGTCCACGCGAGCTGCTCACCGCCGCAAGTGGGTGGCGCACCGCAACGCACGCGTCGGCGGAACGCATCGCCGCGACAGCCATCGAGCAGGCGCGCCAGCTCGACTCCCAAGCTCACGACGTTCGTGGCGAGGCCGAAGGGCACCGGCAGCGCGCCCAGGCCCTGCGCTCCGGTGAACAGTTGAGAGCACCGCGCCCCGACTGGGTCGCTGCGTCGCAGACCTTGTTCGCCGACGCACTGACCTGGCGCGAGGGCACCACCCCTAGCACGCGTGCCCGGATCGAGGCCGCGATGGCCGCCTCGGGCATCCTCGGTGCCGCGCTGACGCATGAGGGTCTGGACACCGACGACTGGCAGGTCACCGTGGACGGTCCCACGGTCGACGATCCTCTGAGCTCGATCCTCACCACCGACCCGGACCATCCAGACCATGCCCTGGCCTCCACGGTCCTGGACCGCATCGCCCTGACTAGCAGCGCCACCACCCGGAACGATGCGCCCGCGGTCGTCGGTACGGACTCGACCTTCCGTATCGGCCCTATCCTCGGGCGCGCACCTCAGGACACCGTCGGGCAGGATTCCAAGTACATCGGTGCCGCTCAGAAGCGCGCCGCTGCTCTGGCCGAGGCCGAACGCCTCGACGGGGTCGCCGCCGGCCTGGAGCAGCACGCTGCCGATCTCGAGAACAAGGCCCAGGAGGAACGCGAGGCAGCTACCCAGGTACGTGCCCGCGCTGCGACCTTCCCCGACCTGTCCACGCTTGGCAAAGCCGAGCACGAGCGAGCGACTCAGGAGACAGCTGCTACCGACGCACGCGACCGCGCGAACCAGCGTCAGGCGGTCGCCGATGACCGAGCACGGGACGCGCGCGCCGCCCAGCAGAAGTGGAGCGACAAGTGCACTCAGTTGTCCTTGCCGGCCAAGCTCGAGGAACTCGCCGCACTTGAACGAACGGAAGCGGACCGGGCGCGTGAACTGCGCGAGTCACGCCAGGTCCTGGCCAAGCTGGTCACACGCTTGACGTCGCTGCACGAACGCCTCACCCGCGCGCACCAGGACCGTAACAAGCTGCCCGCACTGCGGGACAAGGCTCAGCGCCTTCACCTGGAGGCCGTGGCCGTCGCGACGCGGTACGAACGTCGAACAGCGGAGCACGGCCCAGACATCGCTGACCTGGTCAAGCAGGTCGAAGCGGAGACGACCAAGCTCACCGGCCTGAACGACACACTGGACAGGCTCGGTCGCGACCTGAGCACGAAGCAGCAGGACAAGGGCAGAGCCGAAGGCATCGCTGAGGGTGCCCGCAACGACGTGAGCCGTCTGGAACCTGACGCGGACCAGGCCCTGAGCGTTCTGGTCTCCCTCATGGCCGTGGCTGAGGTCCGTGCTGCTGTGCTGCCGGCCGGCAGCGAACCAGTAACCGGTGAGGCGCTGATCGGGCAGGTGCTCGACGCGCTCGAGAACGCTGCCACGACGCCGCTGCCCATCTTCTACAAGGAGTTCGACCGCGTTGCTGGGGAGGTACGGGGGAGGTGGACGCTGGACTCCGCGGTCGCTTTCAACCACGAAGACGCCAGCCTTTTCACCTACCGCTGCGCCCACGACGGCGGTCTCATGGAACCTCTTCAGGCCGCGAGCGTCGCCACCGAACTGGCCGAGACAGCGCACCAGCTCCTGAACGACAAGGAGGATGAAGCCCTGCGTGACTTCATCCTCGACCGACTTCCCCGCGCCATCGGCACGGCCTGGAACCGGATGACGGACTGGATCGACATGGTCAACAAGAAGATGAACACCGTCTCGGCATCCTCGGGCGTCGGAGTCCGGATCAAGTACCAACTGCGCGACGACCTGTCACCCGTGCAGCGAACCATCTACGCCCTCGCCTGCCAGAAGTCCGCCGCGTCCCGCACCACCGAGGAATCCGAACAGCTCGCCCAGGCCATCCGCAACCTGCTGGACGCCACCGACGGTGACATGACTGAACGGGTCACCACAGCAGTCGACCTGGGCCAGTGGCTCTACATCGAGTACCACGTGCGCCGAGGCAGCGACGAGAAGATGAAGCCCTGGCGCTCACGCGGAACCGGCCTGTCCACCGGGGAGGCGCGACTGGCGACCCTGGCACCCATGCTCGCTGCCGTCGGCGCGACCTACGACGACCTGCCAGAGACCGCGATGCGCCTGGTCGCGCTCGACGAAGTACCCGGCGAGGTCGACGAACAAGGCCGTGAAGGTTTGGCCCGCTACATCGCGTCCCTGGACCTCGACCTGGTCTGCACCTCGCACTCCTGGGATGGAGCACCGGGCGCTTGGGACGGTACCGACATCTACGACCTCGCACCGCTACCGGGGGACACCGTGGCCGAGATCTGGATGCCCGTACGCGCCACGAACACCAACTACCCCCACGACCTCGACGACATCAGGAACGCCTGGTGAGCAGCTCCCTACCGATGCACGACCTGCACGCCTGGACCGACCGTGACCTGGCCTGGCTCTGGCAGGCGCTGGCTGACGCCGCCGACCGGCGCGGCGACCCGACCCTGGCCGACGGAAAGATCAAGATCGTCCTGTCCACCGACCCGGCTGAACGCGCTGCTGCCTCTGGCCTCATCCCACCAGGCAGGCCAGGCAGCAAAGTCACGGTCGACCTGGGCGAGCTGTCCACCGTGGTGGGCCATCGCGCCCCGGGTGTGACGCTGGGCGAGGTGGTGGCCACGCTGACCGGTCGAACGCTGGCCACCAAAGCCCTGGAGAAAGCAGCCAAAGCAGACCACCGCGCAAAGGTCGAGGACACCATCAGGACCGCCTGCGAGCAGGCCGGGATCGGTGACCTGGACCTGCTCACCACCGGGCGTGGGCGCCATGCGGTAACTCGGTTCCTCAATGCGGCCGGTGACACCGCGATCGAGACGGCGCGGAACGCTGTGAGCATTGCCGCGACGATCCTGAGACTGCCTGACGGTGAACGCGTCGACCGCCGGTTTCTCGTGCCCGGCAACCCGCACGCCCTGGACGAAGGACCCCTGCCCAACCTGGTGCTGGCAATGCTCACCTCCGCCGGACGGGTCTCGACCGAGGGCCCCACACGACAGCGCTGGGAACAGGCAGGGGTCGACTTCGACGACATCATGGGCGGCCTGGCCATGACCGGGGTCCTCCCGACCGGCTGGTCCGCCCCTCTCGGCGCGATCGTGACCATCCCACCACGAGAACTCGCACGAGCCGAGTGGGCCCCAACGTCCGCTCACAACCCGATATTTGTCACCGAGAACCCGTCGATCCTCGCCGCAGCAGCCGACATGGCTGAGGCTGAGAGCCTCGACCACGTCCGGGTCGTGTGCACCCTGGGCACACCGTCAGGGAATGAGCTCGCCGCCCTCGCACGCCTGGCCGGTCAGGGATGGCGCCTGATCGGCCGGTTCGACTTCGACCCGGCGGGCATCAACCACACCAACGCCTTCCTTGACCAGGTCCCAGGAGCAACCACCTGGCGCATGGCAGCTACCGACTACGACCACCTGACCGCCACCGTCCCGTTCACCGGCAAGCTCTCCCCAACGCCCTGGGACCCGAAACTCCACGAGCGGATGACCAGTACGGGTATGGCCGCCTTCGAAGAAGACCTCATCGACCCGGTCCTCAACGCACTGCGCACCGGGTTCGCTCTCGAACATCCCCAGGGACCGCTCAAGTGACGGTGCCCGCCGCCAGGGTCTGGTAGGAACGCCCCGCACACGACGATGAACAGGGAGAACATGCGAAACAAGGTCTTGAGCGCTGTCGTGCTCTGCGCGTTGCTGACAGGATGCGGGCAGACCGCTGGCGGAGTCACCACCGACAGCAACGACAGCTCGACGCCCTCGAGCACGCCGACCGCGACGGAGACCAGCTCGGACGGGTCCGCGACGATCACTTCCGAGCAGGCCGAGTCGGCGCTCTTGAGCGTCACCGACCTGCCCACCGGCGCGGGCTGGATGCTCAAGCCCCCCGGGGACGGATCCAGTACCGGGCCCCAGGAGTACGACGCCGTCGACCCACCCGATTGCGACCCCGGCGACATCGACCCGGCATTCGCGGACCCAACCGGTGCGGTCGAAGCATCCGCGGCATTCCAGGACGGCGGCGAGAACACCTTCACGATGACGGTGCAGTCCGGGCTGACCGCGAAGCCCGACGAGATCCTCGACTTCATGACCGAACGGCTCGACGATTGCCCAGTCGTATCGACGCTGTCCGGCGATCAGGCGATCCGCGCCGACTACGAGCCGAACAAAGACTTCCCTTCGCTGGGCGACCGCACGCTGGCCTACAAGTCAACGATCGAGGCATCAACGAGCTCCTGGCCGGTGTGGGTGTATGCCGTATACGTCGTCGTCGACGGCAACCTGCTCACCTTCACCGCCCGCGGGCGGTCAGCGGCCGGTGACGGCACTCTGCGCGAACTCGTGCCAACCGCCGTCGACCGTTTCGCTACGGTCACCCGTTGACCGACACCGCCGCCAACACGATGACACGGGGGATGAGGTACACCGCGCGCACCAAGGGCGCCGACGACGTCGGTGGCGTGTGGGAGTCTTGGGCCGGTCGGATGAGGTTCGTCTGGGGCGGGGGCCGGTGCGGGTGAGTGACCAGGTGAAAGCCACGACTGAGGTTGGTGTGGAGCCGCCGGGGCGGGTCGAGGAGCGGATGCGTGCGCTGGCTGGTGCCGCGCGCCGACTGGTGGTGGATGCCCGGTCGGTAGCCGCCCAGGAGGAGTCCGCTGCCCTGTCACGGCTGTCCGCGGCGCAGCGCTCACAGACTCCCGGTGCCGACCAGCCCGCCCAGCAGGTCGCCGACGCACTGGGCGCGCAGCTCGGCCCGAGCCTGGTCGACCAGGCTGCACAGCTCGCACCAGGTGCCGCCGGGTTCGCGCCGGCCGACGGGCGGTGGCGAGATGGGAACTTGACCGCTGGCCAGCAGTGGGCTGGGTTCGTCCGGGTCGGCACCGTTGCGGGCAGTGACGTGCCGGTCGTGCTGCCGCTGCTGGGCACCGCTGGGTGGGCACTGTTGCCGTCCGCCGCGGTCCTGGACGACGAGCCGACCGCCACCACCCCGCTCGAGGCAGCAGCCGATGACGCGCAGGCCGGACCGGTCCTGAGCGGTGTCGTTCCCCCAAGGGCGGTGTCGGGCGGTCTGTCCGAGCAGATCGGACACGACCGATCGGTGTGCTTGCGGGTGGTGCAGCAGGCCGTGCTGCGCGCGGTGGCAGCCTCGGAGCCGTTCGGGGTGCAGGTGGAGACGTTCGACCCCCAGGTCACCGGTGTGATGGGTGTCCTGGGCGCGATCACATCCCGGTTCGGGCAGGTCGTGGCCCGCCCGGTCCACGACACCGCGGGCCTGCGGTCCGTGCTGACGGGTCTGGGTGAGGTCTCCTCGATGCGCGCCCACCGCATGGCGCAGGCCGGTCTGAGCTCCTTCGACGCCCTGCGGGCGCGGTCGCGCTCGGCTGACGCGCACCGGGTGCTGACGGTGCTGGACTACCCGCGTGGCATCGACCAGACCACACAAGCGGACCTGGTCCGCCTGGCCAAGACCGGCCAGGAACGCGGGATCACCCTGCTGGTCACGTTCGACCCGACCGCACATCCCGCCCCGGGGGTCGATCCGGAAGACCTGCTCGGGGTGCTGTCGACGGTGGTCGCCGGCGATGACGGCCTGTGGAGCGATCACCTGCCCGAGGTTGCGGTCCAGCTCGACGTGCCGGTCACCGAGACCGAGGCGGTGTGCCGGGACGTCCTGGACCGCACCAGCAAGGCGGCGTTGCCGACGATCGAGTTCACCGAGACCCTCCCGCCACGCGAGGCGTGGTGGGCGCCGATCGAGCGAGGCGAGGGGCTGGAGGCGACGATCGGGTTCGCCGACACGGACCCCGCGGTGGTCCGGTTGCGGTCCCAGAACCCGCCACTGCCGCACGCGTTGGTGGCTGGTGCGGTCGGGCAGGGCAAGTCCAACCTCCTGCTGACCCTGATCCACAACCTGGCCGTGCGGTACTCCCCGGACGACCTGGAGATGTACCTGGTCGACATGAAGCACGGCGTCGAGTTCGCCCGCCTCGGCCCCGGAACCGGCCGGGAGGCGTTCCTCCCGCACGTGAAGGTGCTCGGCATCCACGCCGACCGCACCTTCGGTGTCGCGGTCCTGCGGCACTTGAACCAGGAGCTCGTGGCGCGTTCGCAGGTCTTCAAGGACATGGATGTCACCGACATCGCCCAGATCCCACCCGAAGGCCTGGCCGGCTTGCTGAGGCCGCCACGGATCCTGGTGGTGCTGGACGAGTTCCAGGTCCTGCTGGACGGTGACGACGACCTGGCTACCGAAGCCGTGGCCTTGCTGGAACGCATCGCCCGGATCGCGCGCAGCTACGGCGTCCACATGGTCCTGTCCACGCAGACGCTGGACGGGGCACCGAAGCTGGCCGCGAAACGCGACTCGATCTTCGGGCAGGTCCCGGTCCGGATCGCGCTCAAGACCACCAGCAACGACTCCCAGGTCGTCCTCCAAGCCGGCAACACCGCCGCGGCCGGGCTGGCATTCCGGGGGCAGGCGATCGTCAACGACAACTACGGCGCGGTCACGGACAACGGGCAGGTCCAGGTCGCCCACGCCGACCCCGAGACCCTGGCCGGGCTGCGGCGTGAGCTGTGGGAGCGCGGGGCCGGTCGGGACCTGGCCGGGCCGCGGGTGTTCCACCTGGCCGAGCCGGCCAACCTCCCCGCGACGCTGAGCTTCCTGGAACCCGGGCGTGACGCCGCAGGAGCCCCGGGTGCCTGGGCGGGCATGCCGGTCGCGGTGACCGAGCAGCCCGCGACGATCCCGGTCCCGCACGAGCCCGGTGCCGGGGTGTTCATCGTGGGCGACGGCCCGACCGAAGCCCTCGGCGTGATGACCGGCTTGGCCCTCACGACCGTCCTCGCCCAGGCATCGGCCTCCCTGCCCACCGGTGCTCGGGGAAGTTCGCCGCGGGTTCTGCTACTGGACGCCACTGCCACCGAGCCGGCCACCCAGGAGGGCAAGCGCGCGTTGACCGACGTGCTGTTCGCCGCGGGATGCTCGGTCGAGCACGTCACGTCGCACGAGTCGATCACCGCCCGCATCTTCGGCCTGCGCGACCAGATCCGCGACCACCACGTCGACGTCGAGGGCAAGGGGCCGTTGCTGGTCCTCGCGTTCGGGCTGCACGCGGTGGCCGGGATGACGCAGAACCCCGACGGCCTCATGGAGAGCCCGGCCAGCGCCCTGGACGATGTCCTCAAGCACGGCCCGGGTGCTGGGGTGGTGACGTTCGCGTGGTGGAACCGGCTGCACGTGATCACCGAGCAGCTCGGCTTCAAACGCTCCAGCATCAGCGCGTATGTCTTCCTCAAGCACCCCCAGGACGGTGTCCGCTCCGCCCTCGGGCAGCCGCTGCTGCGCTGGGCGTCGGACCCGGCGCGATGCCTGGTATGGGACGGCATCGGCGTCGAACCCGTCCTCGCCGTGCCCTTCGCACCACTGACCACGGCTGACGCCGAGCAACTCGCCCGCAGACTCCGCCCGGCCGGCGAGCCGACGGGGGAGGCGGCCCGATGACCACGAACCAGAACCCATGGACGACACCCGCCGACCAAGACGGTCCAGGCGCCCCGGCGGGCGCACCGCCAGCAAGTGGTGGCCACGGAGCAGTGTGGGAGGCCTACCGGCAGTCGGTCACCGAGCTGGCTCGGGCGCACGCCGCCGCTCTCCAGGAGAGCGCGAACCGCGAGGCAGAGACCGAAGCAGCCGTTGCACAAGCTCAGGCCGACGTCGACCAGGCCGGGACCGATCGTGCCTTGGTTGAGGAGCGGACTGGGCCGTTCGAGGCCGAAGTCACCAGGATCCTGGCCGACGCCGGCGTCTCGCCCGACGGCGCCGGATCAGGCACCGCCGAGCTGACGGTGCAGACGTCAGGGGAAGCGCTGACGGCGATGGAAGGCTTGATCGACCAGCTCCACAAGACCAACATCGAGCTCGACACCGCCCGCCAGCAGCGAGCCGCGGCCAGAGCGCGGTGGACCGCCATCGGCGTCATCCTTGCCGCCACCGGTGCGACGTTCGGGGCTCTCGCCCTACTGGGCGCCCCCGGGTACATCCAGGCGGCAGGGGCGGTGGTCACGTTCTGCGGGGCGTGGCCTACCAGAACCCGCGGCTGGGTCCCCGCCGCGATCACCGGCGGCATCGCGACCGGAGCCTTGTTCGCCGTCGTCGCGCTGACCGGGCAGGTGCTCTCCGCGATCCTGCTGCTCCTGGGCGCCGTCGTCGCCGTCCTCCTGACCGCCCGAGCCGGCATCGTGCGAGCCACCCGAGTTACACCCACGGGCAACAGGCCCGGACCAGGCCGCTGACGACCCAGCTGCTGACCAGATCCCAGATCAGACCAAGCCCGGGATCACCGGGACACGAACCACAAGGGGGTACCGGAATGTCCAAGGTTGAGGACCTGAAGACCGCTGTGTCGCAGGTGGCGAGCAACGCGCAGAACACCGCGACCAGCCTGAGCGGGTACAAGACGAAGCTGTCCGAGCAGATCGGTGAGATCCAGGAGCTCATCGGCGGCACCGCCACCCAGACCGACCGAGAAGTCATCGCGGCCCTGTCCGCTGCGGTCCGGTCCACCGAAGAGACCGTCAACTCGCTCCTGGATGCCGCCCGCAGGGCCAGCGAGTACACCAACCAGATTTGACCAAGCCTGTCGACCGACCGGCCGTGCCACGTGCTTTGAGGGGGTGACTGTCAGTGGCGATGTCCAGGCTGCAACGCATCGCCGCAGACCTGCTCGAGTTCTACCAACAGACCGACACCGACCTCCAGCTCCTCGCGGAGCTAGCCCAAACCACGCAAGACGACGCGAACCTCCTCGGGTCCGTCGCAGCCTACGAAGCCGCCGTCAAAGCACAACTCCTGGAAGAACGTGGCCAGGTGATCGAGTCGTCCCTTGACCACCTGACCGCCCTCCTGCAGGGTGCCGTCACCAGCCTGACGACCACGTACGACCACGTCAGGGTCTCCGGTGCGTACGCGCGAGCGTGGGCCGAGCAGACCGTGACCGACACCGCCACCGGCGTCCGCGTCCCCGACCCGGGGCTGCGGGACAAGATCCTGGCCGCGCACCCCGACCGGCTCCCACCCGCACAGGTCTCCGCCCTGTTGGACGACGCGATCCAGGAACAGATCGACCACGCCAGGGCCGAGGAGAAAGAGTCCTGGCGGCGCCTGTTCGCGACCTACCCCCGCGGCACCGACCACCTGACCAAAGCCCGCTGGTTCGCCAGCAACGCGATCCGCAACGACATCGCTGATTACCAGCGGGCCTTCCTGCGCGGGATGTGGTTCAACCACGCCGTCGCGCACCACTTCCGCACGACTGAGGTCTACATCAACAAGACCGACGCATTCGGCACGACCAAGAGACAGTACCGGGTCGACGCCCTTGGTCAGCGGGAGGTCATCTCGCTCAAGCACGTCCAGCTCGCCGACGTCACCTTCGAGACCGCCAAGCGCTACATCGACGAGATCATCACCAAGTACAACCCGAGACAACTGAACCTCAGGATCGCGGACACGAAGGGGACCCGGGCGCGAGTGGCAGTTGGTGAAATGAGACGCCGCGAGATCGGGCGCCCCCTTGATGGTCAGATGGTGCTCGGCGTGCCTCCACAGCTCCAGCCAATCCCAGAACGTGTGAGCCAGTACGCTCTTGAGAAGCGCGTAGTGATCAGCGAGTACGGGCCGCACGCAGACGCAGGGGAACTCCGATGACTGACGATGTCTTCTACACGACCAGATGGAACGATCTGACTAGGCGCCCAGTACTTGGACACGAGTGGCTTGATGCATCGGCGGCTCGCGAGTACTACGGAGTAGAGGATCTCGAGGTGGTGGACGCTGCTGAACGAGATGCGGACGGAACGCCGAGACCACGGTGGGTGATCGGAGTCGGCCAGTCGGGCGTACGCGTCCAGTTCTTCGACGAGCATATGAACGTGTGGCACCAGGTCGACTGGGACCGGATCGACGGCCGCCTTTGGCGCTGGCTGACCTACGACTGGGAATACTCGGACACGACTCGCCACTGGGAGAAGAAGGACGCGGTACTCGACGCTGAGGCGATGGTCCGGCCAGACGGAGACGGTGACATCACAATCCAGGACCGACGCACAGGACAGACACTCGAGACTGAGTTCAGAAGCAGGGCTTCGGAAGCCTACTGGCTCGACTACCCCGAATTTGGGGACTGGGCTGTACTAGCGAAACCAGGCCCTTCGGCATATCAGGTCGCTGGCCGCGAGGTGCCGACGCACGTGCCCTAGCGACGTGCTGTGTATCGATGAACCTTCGGCGAGGTTGGGAGCCCTGCAGGAAGACCGGCCGGTCAGGATCAGCCAGAAACGCTGAGTTGGCGGATGACTATCAGTCGACGAGGTAGTGCGCCTCGACGTACTCGACAGTGGAGTCGTACGGCTCACCGACGGGCTTGATCTGGTAGCGCCGGAATACCGCCGCGGCGGACCGGCGTACGGCTTTGTTGCGTTCTTCGGCGTTGTCGTATGAGCGCGTCAGTACCTTGGTGACGACGGCGTCGATCTCCTCGGCCAGGCGTCGCTCGGTGATCGACAGTCCGGTGGGCGGGTGCTCTGCGATGATCCGTGACAGGACGCCGATGTGGTCGTCGTCGACGACCAGCGGCGCCTGGGGCGTCTCAGCAGCCTCGACGACCGCCTTGGCGACCTTAAGCGCGTCTGCGAGGAACACCAGGGCTTCGTTCGCGCCCTGGATGATGCGTTCACGCAGCTCGCGGATCCGCTTGGCGAGGGCGACGTACTTGCCCGAGTGCTCGTCGACGCCCTTGTCGAGGGCGTCCTTGATCCTGTCGAGGATCTCGGACGCGCTGGGAGCCTTGGCCTTGGTTCCGTCTGTGCCGGTGGAAGGGCCGGGCACCATCGCCATGAGTTCCTTGAGGATCTCGATGCCGAGCGCGTCCAGCACCAGGGCCTCGTCCTGCGCGGCGCGCACCTCGAAGGAGTGGACGTTGGCGTTGATGATGTCCAGCACCATCGGCCCGAGCTCGGCCAGGCGTTCCCTGCGCTCGTCGTCGCTGGACTGCTTGAACAGCGTGACGTAGACCGAGCCGAACAGTCGGAATGACTCGTGGAACTTGCGCAGCCTCTTGTCCTCGTGGACATACGGGTAGACCCTGGCCAACAGCCGGTAGTCGCGCTTGAACGGTGCGGCCAGGTCCGCGTTTTCGTCCAGGTGGGTTGAGATCGCGCGCACCGTCGCATAGTCGTTGCGGAAGTCGCTGACGTCATCGGCATCAGCGAACATGTCCTCGAGCCGGGCGACAGCGGTGCGGAACTCCTCGACCATCTCGGTGAGGTCCAGGACGAACCCGCCGTCACCCCGAGCGGCGGCCGGGTCGGCGACTGCCTTCTGCACCTCCGCGGCCAGACCGACGTAGTCCACGACCGCCCCTTGGGTCTTGATGAACCCCGACGGGGAGACCCAGGTGCGGTTGGGACGGGTGATCGTCTGGAACAGGTTGTGCGCCTTGAGTGGCTTGTCGAGGTAGAGCACACCCTCGTTCGGGGCGTCGAACCCGGTCATGAGCTTGGCGGTCACGACCAGGAAGCTCAGCGGATCCTCTGGGGCGAGGAACCGGTGCTTCTGCGCTTCTTCTTCCGCCTCGGACAGACGGTAGGGTCGCATTCCGGTGTCCTCGCCCTTCGCGTCGGACACCGAGATGTTGACCTCGGCAGTGATCTGCTCGTGGCGACCGATCTGCTCGAGGACCTGCCGGGCCTCGAACCCGGCGAGGATCTCGTTGATTTTGGTCGTGTACGCGACGGCCAGCTCACGGTTGAAGGCCACGACCTGCGCCTTCAGGCCGTTACGGTAGGGGCCGGCGAGGAAGTGGTCGACGATGTTCTGGCAGACGGTCTCGATCCGGCCCGGGTTGGCGAACACCGACGTCAGTCGCCCGAACTTGCGGGTCAGAGTGGCTTTGTCCGCTTCGTCGAGGTCGTTGGACGCCGCGAACTCGTCGAACTGCCGCTGGAGCTCCTCGTCGTTCGCGTCGAACCCGACCGGCCGGGGCTCCAGCAGGACAGGCACCGTTGCCTCGTCGCGCAGCGAACGGGTCACCGAGTAGTGGTGCATCACCATGCCCGGGTCACCCGGATCCCCGAACAGCGCGAACGTGTCGCGGGTCAGGTCCCTGATGGGAGTTCCGGTCATGCCGAAGTACTTCGCGTTCGGCAGCGCCGAGCGCATCTTCGCCCCGAGGGACCCCTCCTGAGTACGGTGCGCCTCGTCGATCATCACCACGACGTTGGACCGCATCGTCAGGTCGCGGCCCACGTCGGCGAACTTGTGCACCGTGGTCGAGACCACGCCACGCACATCGCCCCGGAGCAGGTCGCCGAGCGCCTTGCCCGTGGTCGGCTCGTGGAAGAACTTGTCACCCATCGCCGAGATGAACACTCGGGCCGTCTGTCGCACCAGGTCCGTGCGGTCCGAGATCAGGACGATCGTCGGGGACTGAGCCCGTTCGTCGTTCAGTAGCAGGGACGCTGCGAACACCATCAGGAGAGTCTTGCCTGACCCCTGGTGGTGCCAGACCAGGCCCCGCTGTCCACCGGAGACGACACGCTCGTGGATCAGGTGCGCGGCCTCCTTCTGCGGGTAGCGCGGCAGGTACTTCCGGTCTGTCCCCCCGCCCGCGGTGTCGAACAGGCAGAAGTTCGCGAGCATGTCCAGGACGTTCGCCGGGTGCAGCAGGAGCTCGACGCTGCGCTGGGTGTCCGCCAGCCCGCCCAGATCCTCAGGGTCCAGCGTCGAACGGAACGGCTGCCACAGGTTCGTCGGCACCCGCGCGCCACCGAACCGCAGCTTCACACCATCGGAGGCCAGGCAGAACACGTTGGGCGTGAAGAACCACGGGTACTCGACCGCGTACACGTCGTTGATGTCGTTCGCGGCCGTCCGCCACGTCGAGTCTGCCGTCGGTGCCTTTACCTCCGTGACGACCACAGGCAGACCGTTGATCCAGTGCACGACATCGAACCGTCGCGACTTCTGCCCGGGAACCGTGATCGTCACCTCGTCTGAGACGACCAGCACGTTCGCAGTCGGGTCCTCCAGGTCGACGAACTGCAGCCGCCGCCACTGCCCGCCGCGGTCGCGGAACTCCCGGCCCCCGCGGAGCATCTGGAGGACACGCTCGTTAGCCGCCACCAGCCCGCCGTCGACTGCACTGACCGCCGAGACGACCTCACCGACGACCTCGTCGACGTCGAACCCATCGATCACGTCTGCGTTCAGGCGCACGACCGCGTCCCGCAGGTACGGCTCGAGCACCACCTTGGTGTGTTCCCGCGGCAGCTTCCGGCCCGGGATGTACTCCCACCCGAGGGGCAAGGACCACTCGATCAGCCGATTCTGGAACTCCCGCTCACGGATGCCCTTCGCCATCAGGCCACCAGCTCTTCAGCGGTTTTGATCTCAATCTCGCAATTCAGCAACGATGCCAACAGGGAAGATCGGAGGGCCCTCAGACGCTCAGCTTCCGCGCCGTTGGCATCCGCGCTCCGGCGGAGGGCCATCACTGCGGCCACCACGCGACGCTGTTCGTCTAGTCCCGGGACGGGAATCTCAATCTGTGCGACCTTCATCTGACTGATGTTCTTCATGGACGCAGATCCGGAGGCCGCTGATTCGATCTGGCGGCGCGCGGACCCAAGCGACATTGCTACGACCAGGTAGTCCGCATCGAGTGTGGCTTCCGGGACGAGACGAATCGTCTTGTCACTCAAATAGAGCCGGTCGCGTACGTAGTTCGGAACTCTGCAAACGGCGCCGACCCGATCGATACTTCCGCTTGCACGTGTCATGAGAACGTCCCCCGCCCGAACCTTAAGCGACTCCGGTAACACGGTCTCAGCCAGGAGCGCCTTCGATTCACTGGGCACGAAGCGGAAGGCCGTCACCGCACTGACTTTCAGCACCCCCGACTCATTGATGAGGGGCGTCTGGTTGCGTGCCATCGGGCTTCGACCAGCCTCAGTGCGCACCAAGTGGCGGCCTACCGGAATGAGTTCATGCTCAGTGAGGAGCGACTCGGCAATAGCCCCAGCGACGGAGTCAACTGCTGCGGCCTCTGTATCGAGGGCAGTGGCCTGGGCATCGACAGCTGCGATTAACTCCACAATCCGCTCCTGCACCGGTAGCGGAGGCACCGGAAACTCAATCTCAAGGAGATGGCCGGGATTCAGACGCTTGCGACGCTGAACGGTGCCAACGACGCGGGACTTCATCTCTGCCCATAGCCGCGGCGACTGGCAGACCAGCCCAAACCATGCCGGCGCCACACCCTCGCCAAGAGTAAATGTCGGAAATTCTCCGCTTACAACGAACCCGTCGAACTCGGCAGGGACGACGGCAATCGGGCCCTCCCACGCGGTGAGCTTACGCATCACCACTTGACCCTCTCGCAGGACGTTCATCGTTGCATACTCGGTGCCGCTGCCGTCGAACTCGCCCTTGTCAACCACTCCCTGTCCGGCGTTCAACACCCCAGCGAGCCGGTACGTCGTGCCCTCAACTATCCGCTCTCGCCGGACGTCGAGTCGCATCAGGTCTCTGAGCCGCTGGATCGGATAGCGCTCAGACATTGAAGCCTTCGATTCCCGCATCGGACAGGACCGCGAACATGCGTGCCTCGGCCCTCTGCCGCTCGGCACGGGCTAAGTTGTATGACTCAATGAGCGACCCGAGATCAGCTTGCTCGATTGCGGCCTGCTTGAGGTATCGCCCGATGTTCAGGTCGAATGCGTTGTCCTTGATCTCACCGGTGGCTACAAACCGTGCCTGGACCCCGCCCGCACCGTCGGGATCGACGGAGTGTCCGTCGTCGTCGGACGGCGAGCGGAAGGCGGTCACGATGTCGGCGACGTCGTCCGGCCGGAGGTTATTGCGGTTCTTGGCTTTGGCGAACTGCTGGGACGCGTCGATGAACAGGACGCCGTCGCGGCGCTCGGCAGGCTTGGTGCCAGGAACGCGGAACACGAGGATGCAAGTCGGGATTGAGGTGGAGTAGAACAGGTTCGCGGGCAGGCCGATGACGGCTTCGAGCAGGTCCTCCTCGATGACCCGGCGGCGGATGGCGGCTTCATGGCCGCCGCGGAATAGCACGCCGTGAGGGAGCACTACGCCGGCGCGGCCCGTGCCGGGCTTCATGGACGCGATCATGTGCTGGACGAACGCCCAGTCCGCGGTCGAGCGCGGGGCGATGCCGCCGAGCGCACGGGGGTCTGTCTTCCAGGGTGTCCACTTCAGCGAGTACGGCGGGTTCGCGACGATGACGTCAAACTCCGCGAGGGACCCGTCGGGCTGCTTGAACCGCGGGTTTCTCAGTGTGTCGCCGACCTGGACGTCGAACTGCGAAAGGTTGTGCATGAACAAGTTCATGCGGGCCACACCGGCGGTGTCAGGGACGGCTTCCTGCCCGTACAGATGCAGGGTGTAACCGCGGCCTCCGTGACGCTTGAGCAGGTTCGCGGCAGCGATGAGCATCCCGCCTGACCCGCAGGTCGGGTCGTAGACGGACTCGAAATTCTGCGGGCCCAGCAGCGTCACGATGAGCTCGACGACCTCGCGCGGGGTGAAGAACTGTCCAGCGCGAGTTCCGGACCCGTCGGAGAACCGCTTGAGCAGGTACTCATACGCGCCCCCGAGCACGTCGTGGGACATGTTGCCTTCGTGCATGGCCGGTACACGATTCATCGCCTGCATGACACCGGTGAGGACGTCGGCGCTCAGGACCTCCTCGGACGTCCAGGTCATCGACCCGAAGATCTTGGAGAACCGCGACGGGTTCGCCGTCTCGATCGCCTGGAGAGACGCACGCACGCGTGTTCCCAACCCCTGCTGGGTGACGGTCGCGAGGATCGTCGACCACGAAGCACGCATCTCGCTGACCTTGCCGCGGTTGATCAGCGGGATCTCGAAGGACTGGTAGTCGCGGTACTCGATCTCCCGGGCTTCCTCCTCGGTGAGGCCCTCGATCCCCGTGTTCTCGGCGAGGAAGAGTTCGTGCTGGTGGTCCCAGGTGTCCGAGAGGTACTTCCAGAACATCAGCGGGAAGACCACCGAGGCGTACTGCGACTCGGGCATCGCCACCCGGAGCTCGTCGGCGGCGTCCCAGAGCCGGCTCTCCATGTCCTGCTGCGTGATGCGGGTGCTCATGCTGTCCTTGGTGGTAGCTGTGACTCTTCGCGTCAGAGGCTATCTGGCCTCACTGACATGCGTGGATGCGGCATGCCGGGTGCTGGGCGAGCCGAGTTGGGGTGCGCGCGCTGGCGATCGACTAGCCATCGGGACTGCCCGGGTTCGGTCCGCGATGCTTCATCGTGGGATGAGCGCCGGGAGGATCGCGGGGAATACAGGTACCGCTCCGTTGCGGACGCGTTCCTGGGGCTCGGTCGCGGCCTGGATCATCTGAACCTCATAGCCGTGTGCAGTACCTAGGCCGTAGTCGAGGCGGGCCGTCCGAGGAACCTTCGACCTGTCGTCACCCTGGCCCGTTTGCCCGCGATGGGACTAACGTATGCTCTTCGCGTAGCCCAGCTGGGACAGATTCGCTGTCGGTATCGTCGCTGGTCAGCGTACAGAGCGCTTTCGCCGACAGCGTCAGTGGGTCCAGCTATCGTCCCTCGCATGACAACCTGCGGCACGTGCGGCAAGAGCGTCGACAAGGCCGAGCACAAGGACGCGCACGACCCCAAGCAATGCATCGACTGCAAGCAGGTACTACCCATCTGGCGGTTCCCTGAGCACTTGTCCGCCGGCGACGGCAGACGGCGCAGTTGCGACGAGTGCTTGGGCACGGCTCGCGCCGAGCAGGCCGCCGGGCGCAGAACAAGCGGGACAGGCAGGAGCGGAATAGGCGCCTTGGCGAGTACGGATATCACTGGCACCGGCACTCCGCGCTTCCGGGGCGACCTCCAGACTGGGAACTTCGTGACCCTTCCGGTGCACCGGTTGCCCTGGAGGAGGCTCTCGAACGGACTCGGAAGCTCGAGTACCCCCACGGTCCGCTGGAGGACGACTGGGAGATCGCGCCGTTACCGCCAACCCTCTCTGTTCCTGGTCTGTGTTTCACCGCGATCGACTTCGAGACAGCGAACGGGTCGCGTGCATCGGTGTGCTCGGTCGGGCTCGCGAAGGTCATCGACGGCCGGGTCGTCGACACGTTCTCCTCGCTGGTCCGGCCACCCGCACCCTACGACGACTTCAGCCCGCACAATGTGAAGATTCATCGAATCGCCGCCGCCGACGTCGCTACGGCACCCACCTGGGATGTCGTCTACGGTAACGTCCGCCAGTTTGCCGGTACGGACCCGCTCGTGGCGCACAATGCAGATTTCGACCACAAGGTTCTGGCCAAGGCGAGCGCTGCCTGTGGAATCTCCGTGCCAAGTTCCCACTGGATGTGCACCCTAGCCGCGGCCCGGGCGACGCTCACCCTGGAGTCGTACAAGCTCCCCGCCGTGTCGGCCGCGCTCGGTCTTCCACCGCACGCGCACCATGACGCGGCCGCCGATGCCGAGCAGTGCGCACGACTGCTGGTCGCCCTCTACGTCTCGGCTGGCCCGGACGGCCGGTCGATGCTCAGGCAGCACACGAGGCGCCGCTAGACAATCCGGCGGCGCCTGCGGCTGAAGGTAACACCCGGGGCAGGCGCCGCGTTGCGCTCTCAGTCGTCTTTGGAGACGTATCTGGCCTCGTTGTTGTGGCACAGGTAGGTGGCGATCTTCGAACTGGAGTGTCCTTCGACGAGTGAACCGTCGTGTGGAGACCCGTCCCGCGGATGCCGGGTCTCTCTGTGACTTCCGGTGCTGCCGCGAACCGAATGGGCGAGGCGAGGAGCATCGGCAACGAGTTGGATGGCACCGTCGTTTCAGCTGTCCGCGTTGATGTAGGCAGTGCGCGCAGCGATCAGTTCGGCCCAGTGACCTTCCAACCCGGCGACTGTTGGGCTGATGTTGAGGCTCGGCAAGGGTTGGGAGTGGCCGTCGATGTAGCGGCATGCCTCCTCGAAGATGCGGTTCACCGTCTCGATTGCTGCCGGTAGCGCGGACACCTTGATGTTCGGCAGGCTGGTCATGCGCACGTTGGGTTGATAGCGCTGGGTCACACCCTGCAGCAACTCTGTCTCTGTGAAGACCTCACACCAGGATCGGATCCAGTCGTAGCCGGTCCGCACAAGTGCGGCGCGTGCGTCGCCATCCTGTGACTTGGCCGCCTCGATCGTCTCGTTGATGTTCTTCTTCAGATTGCTGATGTTGTCCCAGCGAGGTCCGGTGGCGCGGGCGACTTGTCCCTTGCCCTGTTCATCGGTGATGTGGAAGTACGAGCATCGCCTCGACTTCGCCATGAGGTTGAGGAGCGTCGTAGCGAAGAAGATGTCGTGCGTGAACACGATCACCTGAGTCGTTGCTGCGAGGGACGCGATGCGCTGTGCAACCTCGGTGATGCGGCGGTGGTCGAGGCTGGACACGGGATCATCGAAGATCACCGGTGCGGTGATGCCAGCGAGCCTGGCTTCGGCCAGGAAGTCCGCCATCGCAAGCACCTTCTGCTCTCCTTCAGAGAGAACCTTCGACGGCTTGTGCTTACCGGTAAGGACCTTGCGGCGTTGCGCCCGGCCCTGGCGTCCGACGAACTCAATTTGCAGCTGGGGTGCGCGCAACGCGGCTAGTTCTTCGTTGAAAAGCGCATCGAAACTTTCGTTGATCATTTGGTCGCTAGCGGACTTGGCGAGGCCAGTGACGGTTCGAAGGAGGGCAGGCATCGGCTTCGCAAGCAACGCCAGCCTGTCCGCCTGCTTGGCGTCGCGGACCCGCTGTTCGATGACAGGCCAAGATTTGGCGAGTTCCGCTGCTGCCTCTAGTTCGACAAGTTCCTTCTTCTTGTCGGCGAGCGTCTCGGCTCGTGTGGCGGCCTGTGCACGAAGGTCTGAGAGCGCGGCGCTGGTCGCCAACAGAGCTCCGGAAAGTGTGTCGGCGTCAGCTTGTGCGTGTTCGAGGCGGCTAGGTTCGACCGGTCCGTTCACCCTGAGGACCGAGGCCAGGTCCTCGAGGGTCGTGAGTGACCGCTCGAGGGCAGGATGGAACTCTGGCTTGTCATCGGCGCCCGCGTAGTCACGGACGAACGCAGTGACATCCGCGTGTTGGATAGACGTTACAGGCCCAACGAGAGCGTGCAGCCGGGACTTGGATGCGGAGATATCGCTGGCGATCTTGTCTTCGAGGTACTCGGAGTACTTGCCGATGAGGCTTCGTGCGGCGTCCCTGAGTGGTTGCCGGCAGTAGAGGCAGCGATCCACATCGTGAGCCTCGAGGGACGTGAGGTGAGCCTGGTATTCCTCACCGGCTTGGATGAACGTTGCCCAGGTGTCGTCTGGCTCAGCAGGGAGGTCAGCGGCCTCGAATAGGGCGGTCCGGAATGCCAGGTAGTCGTTTTCGAGGCCCGCCAGAATGGTTCGTTCGCGGCCGTATGCCCCAGATTCGAAACCTGCGACCGTTTGCGCTGCTGCGGACCCCTCCGCTAGGACACGCCTCACACGCTGCTGCAACTTGATCTCGGCACTAATGGTGTCAGCTTCAAGAGCAGCAACGGTTCGTCGTAGCTCACTCACGCGACTGTCGACGTGTGGATCCGAGTCTGCCATGCGCTTGAGCTGTTCGAGGTCGGTCGACGCGCCGAGAGTTTCGATGAGCGGATACACTGATGCCTTGCGCGGGAACCGCGACAGAAGTCCGGTCGAGCCCGACCGTAGGTCACGTGTCGCTGCATCGATCTGCGTTTGAACCGTCTTGATGCCCGCATTGACATGGTTGAAGAGCGCCAGCGCGGCAGGGACGTAGACGTACTCGAGATCGTCGTCCACATGGAAGCTCACAGACGGGCTGTCGAAGATCGACACCCTGGTAAACGGAGCGACTCCTTGTTGTCCGGTCCAGTTGTATGACTTGGTCTCTGTGCCAAGCGAGTACCCGATCTTCGCGGACTGTGGTTGCGGCGTCGGCGCCTCGATGTCGCCCAGAATGACATCGGCGGTCCGGCTGGCCGCCAGCGCCTTGAAGATGCGCGAGTATCCGGTCTTGCCGGTGCCGTTCTCGCCGAAGAGGATCGTTAACCCTTCGTGCGGTTCGATGACGCCGCCCTCGATCAAAGCGTTGACGCCGGTCACCTCAGACAGCGAGGTAATCTTCAGCGGTTCGATCGCATCATCCTCGCGTTCGAGCGTGGCGAGGGGCTCCTCCGCCGGAAGTTCACGGGCATCGAAGGCCTTCTCCTGCCGGAATAGAGCGTAGGCATGCGCCCCCTCGTCTGGGCCAAGCGGGCCCCCTCCGGCAAGTACCTCGCGGACGACGTACCGAACCCACTCGTCAGACGCATTGGCCCAGTTGCTCAAGAGTTCGCGCGGATCTGCTCGCTGTCCGGCTTGAACCGCGCTCGCCATCGTTCGACCTCCTCACAGGGAGAAGCGGTGCTGGTTCGGTCTGGGTCCGCTGCTCGTGTGCCAGCCTACTGAAGACAGGCGGATAGAGCACTGAAATGTCATCTGCGGGCTGGTATTGGCGTGCGCAGGTACGATGGGCTCAGTCGAGTCAGAGCCTAGTGTGGAACGGGCCGGACTTCAGCGAGAGTGGCACGTAGATGGCACGGCGCCCGATGGGCTCCCGCCGGATCCGCGGATTTGCAGGCATCGAACAGCTGTCGGGCGAGAACTGGGACTTCTGAGGCACCAGTTCTCGTCGGGCCCGGTGCAGGGCTGAGGAGAGGCCCGGATCTGCAGGTTCTGCGGATCCGGGCCGTTTCTCGTCCGGCAGACGGGTCACCCTTCTCCCAGGAGTAACTGATGACGAACAGCAGCAGGCCACGCAGACCAGACGTCACGGCGGTCGAGATCGTCGGAGGGCCGGAGGCGCTCGAGGTCGGCCTTCACGACCACGACCCCCGCTGGGCCGAGGACTACCTCGATCACCGCCGCCGCATCCTCGACGCGTTGACGGACGTCGACATCGACGTCGAGCACATCGGATCGACGGCGGTTCCTGGACTCGCCGCCAAGCCGATCGTCGACATCGTCGTCGTGGTGCCCGACATCACGGCCGAGGAGGACTACCTGGACCATCTGCTGGCCGCCGGTTACGAGCTGCGGGTCCGCGAGCCGGGGCATCGGCTCGTCCGCACGCCGGATCGGGACGTCCACGTTCACCTGTACGAGCGAGGGCACGGGGCGGTGGACGAGTACCTGCTTCTCCGCGACCATCTGCGTGCCGACGCGGAGGATCGCGCGCTGTACGAGGGCGTGAAGCGCTCCCTGATCAGCCGGCCCTGGGGCGACATGAACGAGTACGCCGACGCCAAGAGCGACGTCATCCGAGCGATCAAGGCTCGGGCGCGATCTCGCTCCGGAGGCCACGACGTCGCCTGACAAGACTGCGGTTTTCCTTACCCCTGCTGACCGGGTGGCCCCATGGTGGGCCACCTGCCCCTCTTCGTAGCGTCGAGTCGTGCCCGCGCAACACGGCGCGGCACGGGGGAACGGGCGAGGAATGTTCACAGGCACAGGTGTGGCAACCGACGCGGTCCAGCTGACGGCTGTCCGCAAGGTCTACGGCAGGCGCGGTAACGAGGTCGTCGCCCTCGACGACGTGACGACGGCGTTCGGGCGGGGCACGTTCACGGCGATCATGGGGCCGTCCGGATCGGGCAAGAGCACACTGCTGCAGTGCGCGGCAGGGCTCGACCAGCCGACGTCGGGCTCGGTGGTGCTCGAGGACAGCGAGCTGAGCACGATGAGCGAGACCGAGCTGACGGAGCTGCGGCGCGACCGGGTCGGCTTCGTCTTCCAGGCGTTCAACCTGCTCCCGGTCCTGACGGTCGAGCAGAACGTGACGCTGCCGCTTCGGCTCGCCGGCCGCAGCCCGGCCCGGGGCCGGGTCGCGAACGTGCTCGAGCAGGTGGGCCTGGCCGAGCGGCGCAGGCACCGCCCGGCGGAGCTGTCCGGCGGGCAGCAGCAGCGGGTAGCCATCGCACGAGCGCTGATCACCGAGCCGGCCGTGATCTTCGCCGACGAGCCGACCGGCGCGCTGGACACGAGGACCGCGCGCGACGTGCTCGCCCTGATGCGGAGCTCCGTGCAGCAGACCGGCCAGACGATCGTGATGGTGACGCACGACCCGGTCGCGGCGTCCTACGCCGACCGCGTGCTGTTCCTCGCCGACGGACGCGTCGTGGGCGAGCTGCACTCGCCGACGGCGGACGCCGTGGCTGAACGGATGACCCGTCTCGGTGCCTACTCCGACGAGGCGCGCCGGGCTCCGGCAGCGGGAGGGCAGCGCTGATGCTTCAGCTCGCGCTCCGCACCCTGCGGTTCCGTACGGGCACGTTCGTGGCCGCTTTCGTCGCCATGTTCTTCGCCGCGATCGTCCTGATGGCCTGCGGAGGACTGATCGAGACCGGCATCCGGGCGGCGGTCCCTCCCCAGCAGCTCGGCTCGGCCGACGTCGTCGTCGCGGGAGACCAGACGTACCGCGCGCCGGGCGGCGACGCGGACGAGCCGGCCATCCTCCCTGAGCGCGTCCGCGTCGACGCGGAGCTCGAGCGCGCGATCGCGGCATTGCCGGGCGTGCGGGACACCGAGACCTACGTCTTCGAGGGCACTGCGCCGGCCGGGACGGTCGACGCGATCGGCGTCGTCGCCGAGCCGGGTGCCGACGTCGCCGCGCTCCGCACGCGGATCGACGCCGAGCTGGACGGAGCGACGTCGACCCTGGTCGGTGACGAACGAGGGCGGGCGGAGCTGCGGGGTGCCACGGCCTCCAGCGTGAACGTGGTCTCGCTCGCCGGAGTCTTCACCGCGTTCGCGCTGCTCGTGTCGATCTTCGGCGTGGCGTCGATGCTCGGGCTCTCGATCGCCCAGCGGCAGAAGGAGCTGGCCCTGCTGCGCGCCATCGGGGCGACGCCCCGGCAGGTGCGCCGGCTGATCTTCCGCGAGACCCTCGTGCTGGCGCTGGTCGCGACCGCAGCCGCCTACCTGCCCGGTCAGTTCCTGGGCAGGCTCGTGTTCGACCTGCTGGCCCAGCAGGGCATCGCCACGGCAGGCGTGGCCTTCCACCAGGGCTGGATACCGTCGGTGGCGGCGACGGTCGTGGCGATCCTTGCCGCCCTCGGTGGCGCGCTGGGTGCCGGACGGCGCGCGGCCCGGACCAGGCCGAGCCAGGCGCTCTCCGAGGCCTCGCTCGACGACAGGCTGATCAGCGGGTGGCGCTTCCTCGCCGGGCTGCTGTTCGTCGCGGCCGGGGTCGCGCTGACGATCGTCACCGTGACCGCGCTGAGCGGGCCGCTCGCCCCGGCGACGGCGGCGCCCGCGGTCATCGTGCTGACCATCGGCCTCGCGCTGCTCGCACCCGTCCTGGCGAAGGTCATGATTCTCCTGATCCAGTGGCCGGTCCGAGCCCTCGGCGGGCTCACGGGCGACCTGGCCGTGCTCAACGCCCGGGGCCGCACCAGCCGGCTCGCGGCCGTCCTCGGTCCCGTCATCCTGCTGACCGGCGTGTCGACCGGCATGCTCTACCTGCAGACCACCAACGACGCCGCGGACAAGGAGGCCTATGCCGCAGGCATCGTCGCCGACGCGGTGGTGACGGCGGACGGCGGGGCCGACCCGCTGCTGGTCGAGGAGATCGGCCGGCTGCCCGGCGTCGCGGGGGCCTCTGCGTACGTCAGCAGCGTCGGCTTCGTCGAGAACCCCGACGACGTGTCGCCGATGGGCGAGGGCTGGAATCTCCAGGGAGTCACGGCCCAGAGCGCCGGGGCGACCACGCCGGTCGACGTCACCGCCGGGACGCTCACGGACCTGCGGGGTGCGACGGTCGCGATCGAGGACGAGCACGCCGGCCGGCTCGGCGTCGACGTCGGCGACACGATCACGCTCCGGATGGGGGACAGCACGCTCCTGGACGTGGGGGTGGCGGCGCTGTTCTCCGCCGCGGAGGACTACGACACCCTGCTGCTCCCGGCCGAGACCCTGGCCGACCACACCACAGCGGGCAGGCCGACCCGCGTCCTGGTCACCGCCCAGGACGGCACCGATCCCGAGCAGCTGGTCGCCACCCTGACGGAGCTCGCCGCCGGCCGGGACGGTCTGACGGTCGCCGACCGGGAGATCCTCTTCGACGAGTACGAGGACCAGAAGAAGACGGCGTCCTACGCGATCTACATCATGGTGCTCATGCTCGTCGGGTACTCGGCGATCACCACGATCAACACACTGGTGTCCAGCACGTCGGCGCGGCAGCGGGAGTTCGGCCTGCAGCGGCTCGTGGGCTCGACCCGCCGCCAGGTGCTGGAGATGGTCGGTGTGGAGGCCGCGATCGTGGCCGTCACCGGCGTCGTCCTGGGCACCGCCGCGGCGCTCGGCATCCTGGTCCCGCTGAGCCTCGACCGCCTGGGCTCCCTGCTCCCCGTGGGGCCGCCGCTGGCCTATGTGGCGATCGTGGGCCTGGTCGTCCTGCTGACACTCGGCGCGACGCTGCTCCCGGCGTGGCGGGCCACGCGCGGTCGCCCGGCCGAGGCGGCCGTCTCGGTCGAGTAGCGGCCACCGCCAGGCCCGGCGGGCCGGCGGGACGGAGGAAATCCTCCGCGCCTACGGCGGTTCCCACCATTCCAGGGCATATGCCTCGAAACCTACGTTCGAGGTATGGAGAACAGATCGACCAGATCCGTGTTCGCGCAGGCCACAGCCACAGGAAGGGACTGAGATGACTATCGTCCTCGAACCGCCCGCCCCGGCCGAACGCCCGGCCCCGGCCCGGATCGGCAAGCCGGCGATCGGCGCGCTGGGCACCCTCGCCCTCGCTCTGGGCACCCTGCAGACCGTGGTGGACCCGGCCCGCCCGCTGCTCGAGCGCGAGCTGGGCGTCGACTCGGCCGCGGCGGCCCTGATCGCCAGCACCCTGCTGATCACCGGCGCGATCGTCGCGCCCATCGCGGGCAAGCTCGGCGACCGCTACGGCGGTAAGCGCGTGCTGCTCGTGCTCATGGCACTGGTCTCGGCAGGCGGCGTCCTGTCGAGCCTCGCGCCGAACCTGCCGGTGCTGTTGGTCGGCCAGACACTGCAGGGGGCCATGGTGGGCGCCTTGCCCCTGTCGTTCATCCTGGTGCGCAAGAACTTCCCCACAGGACAGACGCAGGTGGCCATCGGCGTGGTGAGCGCGCTGTTCACCGCCGGGGGCATCGTGGGCACGCTGGTCGCCGGGCCGCTCGCGGAGGGCCTGTCCTGGCACTGGATCTTCGCGGCACCGACGATCGTGATCGTCGCGGCGACGGCAGTCGTGCTCCGGCTGATGCCGAACGACCCGCCGAGCGAAGAGGGCACCAGGATCGACTGGCCCGGCGTGGCCCTGCTGAGCGCCACGCTGGTCGCGCTCATGCTGGGGCTGCTGGTGGTGACCGGTGGCGGCGTCCCGCCGCTGGTGATCGGCGCCATCGTGCTGGTCGTCGCAGCGCTCGCCACGGCCTGGGTGGCCGTCGAGCGTCGGGCGGTCGCTCCGATGGTCGAGCTGCGCATGCTGGCGGCCCCCGCCATGTGGAGCGCGGCCGTGCTCACCGTCGCCGTCGCGGCGATCTCCGCGATGCTGCAGACGTTCGTCCCCAAGCTGTTCCAGGTGTCGGGGGAGGGCTACGGCCTGGGGCTCGACACCACCGACATCGGGCTGTTCATGATGCCGGCCTCGATCGCCGGCGTGCTGGCCGGCTCCGTGGGCGGGCTCGCCGTGCAGCGCTACGGCGCGCGGGCCGTCGCCACCACCGGGGCGGTCGCCACGGCAGGCATCCTCGTCGCCGTCGCCGCGCTGCACGACACGGTGTGGCAGCTCGTCGTCGCCCGGGCGCTCGCCGCCTTCGTCGGCGGCCTCGTCACCACCGCGCTGCTGGCCAGCACCGCCACCGCCGTCGCCGCCAAGGACACCGGCATCGCCACCAGCCTGCTCGTGGTCATCCGCCTGGTCGGCGCCGTCGCGGGCGGCCAGGTCGCCGGCTCGATCCTCGACGCGGGCAACGACCCGGCGTCCGGGTTGCCTGCCGAGTCGGCCTTCGTCACCGGTTTTGTCGTCGCCGCCGTCGTGGCCGCGCTCTCCCTGTTCGTCGTCCGTCACCTCACGAAGGAAGTCCAGTCATGACATCGCAGACCCACACCCCCGGGCGCACGGTCCTCGTCGCCGGTGCGAGCCTCGCCGGCCCCACGCTGGCGTACTGGTTGCACAGGTACGGGTTCGACGTCACGGTCGTCGAGAAGGCACACGCGCCACGCGGGGGCGGCTACCCGATCGACGTCCGCGGTACGGCCGTCGACGTCGTCCGGCGCATGGGGATCCTGCCGCAGCTGCGGACCGCGCACATCGACACCGGGCGGTTCACCTTCCTCGACGCCGACGGCCGTGAGGTGGCCGCCCTCCACCCCTACGCGGTCGCCGGGAGCATCGAGGGACAGGACCTCGAGGTGGGGCGCGGGGACCTGACGGCCGCGCTGTACGCGACGGTCCGCGACGACGTCGAGTTCCTGTTCGACGACTCGATCGACACGCTCGACCAGCACGAGCACGGCGTGGACGTCACGTTCCGGAGCGGTCTGCGGCGCACCTTCGACGTGGTGGTCGGAGCCGACGGCATGCACTCGGGCACCCGGAAGGCGCTGTTCGGCCCCGAGGAGCAGTTCCACCGGTACCTCGGCTACGGCTTCGCCGTGTTCACCATGCCCAACATCCTGGGGCTGACGCGCGAGCTGCTGATGTGGAACACCCCCGGCCGGGCCGCAGCGCTCTACGCCACCGGGGACGCTGACGACGACGTGCACGTCTTCCTCAACTTTCACCAGCCGGAGCAGCCGCTCCACGTCCTGCGGGACCCGGACGCCCAGCGCGACCTGGTCGCCCGGACGTACGCCGACGCGGGCTGGGAGGTCGGCACCCTCGTCAAGGCCATGCACCAGGCGGACGACCTGTTCTTCGACACGGCGGGCCAGATCCGCATGCCCCGCTGGTCGAGCGGCCGGGTGGCCCTGGTGGGTGACGCCGCCCATGCGCCGTCGTTCCTGACGGGGCAGGGTTCCAGCCTGGCGCTGGTCGGCGCGTACATGCTCGCCCGCTCCCTGGCCACGAACCCTGACCACGGCTCGGCGTTCGCCGCGTACGAGCGCGACACCCGCGAGTTCGTCACGGTGAACCAGGCACTGGTCGACACCGGCGGGGCACGGCTCTTTCCGACCACCGCTGAGGCGCTGGAACGGCGCAACACCATGCTCCGCGACCTCGTCGCCATGCCCGCGACGACGCCGCAGCCCGCCCACTCCGCGCTGGTGCTCCCCGAGCCGGCACCGGCGTGGCGGTGACGCGGGAGCCTGAGAGGATGATGGCGATGACTCTCGACCCGCGATCGCGGCGACCCGGGTGGAGGCCCGACTGGACGCGCGTGCTCCGCACACCTCTGTCCTACGGCACCTGGCGCGCGTACGGCTATCTGTGGCTCGTGCTGCTCCTGGGACCCTTCGCGCTCGCGTACGTGCTGTTCACCGTCGTGTTCACGGGAGTCGCCGCGGTGACGGTGGTGGGTCTGTTCGTCGCCGGCGGGCTCGTGGCGGGCGGGCGGTGGTGGGGCGCCACCTACCGCCGTCTGGCCGGGGACCTGCTCGACACCCAGGTGCCGGCGCCACCGCCCCGTGCGCCACGCAGCGGTTTCTGGCCGCGGCTCGGTGCCGCGCTCGGCGACATGGCGGGCTGGCGAGCGCTGCTCTTCATGCTCGCGGCCCTGCCGGTGTCGCTCGTCGGGTTCGTGCTGAGCACGGGCTGCCTCGTGCTCGGGGTGGGCGCCGTGACCTACTGGACCTGGTTCTGGTCGCTGCCGCCCGACCTGGCCATGGACAGCTCGTGGCACAACCCGGCCGGCCTGGCCCTCGTGGCCGTGTGCGGTCTGGTGCTGCTGGTTCTGTGGCCCGTGGCGCAGTCCGGCCCCGTCGCCGTGCTGAAGCTGCTGACGGGCGTGCTGCTCGGGCCCACGGCCGCCAGCCTGCGCGTCGCCGAGCTGGAACGCTCCCGCGCGGGCACGGTGGAGGACGCCGACGCCCGTCTGCGCCGCATCGAACGGGACCTGCACGACGGGACGCAGGCGCGCCTGGTCGCGGTGGGGATGCAGCTCGGCGAGGCGCGCGAACAGCTGGCCTCCGGCGCGACCGACGCCGTCCGCGAGCTGCTCGAGGTGGCGCACGCGTCGACCAAGGACGCCCTGGCCGAGCTCCGGGAGCTGGCCCGCGGCATCCACCCCCCGGCCCTGGACAGCGGTCTCGCGGTCGCCCTCGAGACGCTCGCGGCGCGGGCTCCGCTCCCGGTCACGGCGGACGTCGACCCCGACGTCGAGGCGCGCGGCCGGCTGGCACCCGCGGTCGAGTCCATCGTCTACTTCTCGATCGCCGAGCTGGTGACCAACGCGGCCAAGCACGCACGTGCCGCGACCGTGCACGTGCGCGTCCAGATGGTCGCCGCGGGCACGAGCGGCACCCTGCGCATCCAGGTGCGCGACGACGGCGTCGGCGGCGCGACCGTGGTGCCGCCCGACGGTTCCGGGCTGCGGTCCGGGCTGAGAGGGCTCGCCGACCGGGTCGGTTCGGTCGACGGCACGTTCGAGCTGTCGAGCCCGGTCGGTGGACCGACCGTCGTCACCATGACACTCCCTGCGGTGCGTGCCGCCGCAGGGTCTCGCCCACGGACAGGAGGACGTGCATGACCGCGCCGGACACGACACCGTCGGAGGGCATGCGGGTGGTGCTCGCGGAAGACTCCGGCATCCTGCGGGACGGGCTGGTGGCCCTGCTGACACGCCGGGGGTACGACGTGACGGCGGTACCGGACGGCGACCAGCTGGAGACCGAGGTGGTGCGGCTCGCGAACGAGTCGTCGCTGCCCGACGTCGTGGTCTCGGACATCCGCATGCCGCCCACCTTCACCGACGAGGGCCTGCGGACCGTGGTCGCGCTGCGCGAGCGGTTCCCCGGGCTGCCCGTGCTGCTCTTCTCGCAGTACGTCGAGACCAGGTACGCAGGTGTGCTGCTCCAGGGCGACGCACGTGGCGTGGGATACCTGCTCAAGGACCGCGTTGTCGACGTGACGGAGTTCACCCGGGCGCTCGCCCGTGTGGCCCGCGGCGAGACCGTGCTCGACCCGGAGGTGGTCTCGCAGCTCATGGGCGCCGCCGACCGGGACGCCGGGCGCTCGCGGCTGACCGCCAGGGAGCGCGAGGTGCTCGACCTCATCGCGCAGGGCCGGTCCAACGGCGGCATCGCGGAGCAGCTCTTCCTGTCCCAGGGTGCGGTGGAGAAGAACGTCGCGGCGATCTTCCAGAAGCTCGATCTGCCGTACGACGCGGCAGACAACCGCCGGGTGCTCGCCGTACTGCGCTACCTGGGGACCTGAGCCTCACGCGTCGATCGAGGGCGCACCCGTCACGGGCGGTTCGGCGGACCACGGGAACGTGATCCACAGGTCCGTGTCCTTCCACGAGTAGTCGGGCCGGATGATCGAGCGCGGCTTGGTGAACAGCACCGCCGAGCGCGCCTCCGCACCCAGCTTCTCCAGCATGCCCATGACCAGGGCCAGGGTGCGGCCGGAGTCGGCGACGTCGTCGACCACCAGCACCTTGGCGCCCGGCAATTCGGACGTGTCCATGAGCGGCGGCAGCACACGCGGGTCGTCGAGCGTCTTGCCGATGTCCGTGTAGAACTCGACGTTCAGCGTGCCGACCCCCTTGGTGCCGAGCGCGTAGGCCATGGCCCCGCCGGGCACCAGTCCGCCGCGTGCGACGGCGATCACGACCTCGGGTACGAACCCGCTGTCGACCACCCTGTGGGCCAGGTCGCGCACCGCGTCCGGGAACGTCTCCCACGTGAGCACCTCACGCTCCGGCACGGGGGCGGGCTCCGCGGGCGGCAGGTCTGTCGACGTCATAGGGCGACACTACGAGACGTGGCGGGCACCCGGCTCGGGTACCCGCCACGTCTCGTTCATGACCTGCGGTGATGCGCACGGGAGTGCGCCAGGTCTCAGGCCGGTTCGTACCGGCCCGGGGGATCAGGCCGCCTTGGCCTCGAGGATGTCGACCACGAACACGAGCGTCGAGTTCGCCGGGATCGCGCCGTTCTCCTGGTCGCCGTAGCCCTGGTCGGCCGGGACGACGAGCAGCACCTGGCTGCCGACCTTCTGGCCCGCGATGCCGTTGGTCCAACCGGGGATCACGCCGTTGAGCGGGAACGACAGCGGCTCTCCGCGGCTCCACGAGGAGTCGAAGGACGTGCCGTCGAGCAGGCAGCCCGAGTACTGGACGGTGACCGTCTGGTCCTTGGTGACCTCGGCGCCGTCACCCTCGATCAAGGGCTGGACCACCAGGTCGGTGGGCTCCTCGTAGCCCTCGGGGATCGTCACGGTCGGCTGGCCGTCGTCGGCGAGCTCGACGGTGGGCAGACCCTTCTCGGGGGTCACTTCCTTGCCCTCGGCGCGCGTCGGGATCTCCTTGGCCGGTTCGACCTTGGCGACCTCGACCGTGGTGATCTGGATGGACTGGTCCATCGCGGTGCTCGCCATGAGAAGCCGCACGCCGACCTTCTGGCCGATCAGCTGGTCGTTGAGCAGGTCGTACTGCGGGTCACCGAGCTTGAACGTCTCCGGCTCCTTGGTCTCCCAGGTGGAACCGCTCGTCGAACCGTCCTTGCCCGCGATGACCACGTAGTCGATGGTCACCTGGGCGCCCTCGACGAGCTCCTCACCGGTGCCCTCGTCCACGATGCGGGTCGTCGGGCCGCTGACCTTCAGCGGAGCCTTGAACGTGACCTTCGGCTCCTTGCCGATCGGGCCCGAGACCTTGATGGCCTCGACGGCCTTGACGTCGGCCTCCGACGGGCTCGGCACCGGCGACGGCTCGGCGGCGGGCGTGACCTCGCAGACGTTTCCGTTGGAGGCGGCGGCGTTGCCGTCCCCGGATTCGTCGCCGCTTGCGCAGCCGGTGAGCGCGATGGTTGCCAGCGCGACGGCTGCCAGGCCGGCAGTGGTGCGGTGCTTCACAAGTAGTCCTTCGGTCGGGTTTGCGCCTTGCTGGGGACCGCCACACTCTAGCGGGCGGACTTGAGTGCGGCTCCCAGGCGTTGTGGTGCGCTGTGCACAGTGGTGTCGGGCAGGATCGAGCCGTCCGCTCTGCCCTGCGGAAGAATAGATGCCATGCCGTCGAAGCGCCGCTCCAGCAAGCGTCCGTATGCCGCGGGTCATGTCCCTCTTGACGTGGACCGTGCGACGGGCGGACGCCGTAGCGAGTCGGCGGCCGACGGCGAGTGGGTGGTGCAGCGGATCCGCTCGTCCGACAAGGCCTACGTCTGCCCGGCGTGCCGTCAGGAGGTGCCACCGGGGACGGCACACGTCGTCGCGTGGCGGACGGACGCGCTCGGCGGTCCCGAGGCCGGCCTGGACAACCGCCGGCACTGGCACACCAGCTGCTGGCAGCGGCGCGCCAACCTGCGGTGAGTGCACGCCGGAGGTGCGCCGAGCCGAGTGGTGGCGAGCGGGGAGACAATGGGACCGATGACCACTGAAGCGATGCCGGACGCGGCTTCCGGCGAGACGCCCCACCAGATCCGCTCGCTCACCGTCCTGCCCGCCCGGCGGGAGGACGTCGAGCTGCACACCGCCGACGGTCTGACCCTCGTCGGGGAGCTCGCACTGCCCGAGGACAGCGAGCCGGCCGCCACCCTGCTGACGTTCCACCCCTTGCCGACGCACGGCGGGTTCATGGACTCGCACGTGTACCGCAAGGCGGCCTGGCGCCTGCCCGCGCTGGCCGACCTCGCCGTGCTGCGGTTCAACACGCGCGGCACCTCGTCCCCGCGTGGCACGAGCGAGGGCACGTTCGACGGCGGCGACGCGGAGCGGTACGACGTCGCGGCCGCGATCGAGCTGGCCGAGTTCCGCGGGCTGCCCCGGCCGTGGCTGGTCGGCTGGTCGTTCGGCACGGAGCTGGTCCTCAAGCACGGCGCGGACCCGAGCATCGAGGGAGCCGTCCTGCTGTCGCCGCCGCTGCACCGCGCGACCGACGAGGACCTGGACCGCTGGGCGGCGTTCGGCAAGCCCCTGGTGGTCCTGGTGCCCGAGCTCGACGACTACCTCCGGCCGGAGGAGGCCCGCCGTCGGTTCGCGCGCGTGCCGCAGGCCGAGGTGATCGGCGTCGACGGCGCGAAGCACCTCTGGGTCGGGGAGCCCGCCGTGGCGCGCGTGCTGAACGAGATCGTCGCCCACGTGCTGCCCGACCACCCCCTGCCGCTGCCGACCCACTGGGACGGGCCGCTCGGCGCTTCCTGAGCTCACCCCACCACAGCACGCCCACCACCACAGGAGGACGACGATGACCTCACCGACCGGGAGGCTGGCCACCTACACCCTGCGCGACGGCGGCGGGGTGCCCCTCGTGCTGCTGCACGGCTTTCCGCTCGACCACCGGATGTGGACAGCGTGCGCGCAGCATCTGCCGCCCGGTGCGCGCGCCATCGGCGTCGACCTGCCCGGTGCGGGGCACAGCGACCTGGACGGGTACCGGCCCAGCATCGAGCACGCCGCCGACGCCGTCTACCGCACCATGGTCGAGGAGGGCGAGGGCAACGCCGTCGTCGTCGGACACTCGATGGGTGGCTACGTGGCGCTCGCCCTGGCCGAGCGCCATCCGGGGTTCGTCGCGGGCCTCGGCCTGGTGAGCACCAAGTCGACGGCGGACACCGAGGAGGCGCGCGCCAAGCGCCTGCGGATCGCGACCGCCGTGGAGGACACCCAGACGGTCGACGCGGTGCTGGCCATGCCGGCCGACCTGGTCGGCGGCACGAGCACGGAACGGCGACGGCACCTGTTCCCGCTGCTGGACTCCTGGATCCGGGGGCAGTCGCCCGCGAGCGTGGCGTGGGCCGAGCGGGCGATGGCCTCCCGACCCGACCGGACGGCCGTGCTGGAGGGCTTCGACGCCCCCGTCGCCGTGGTCGTGGGCGCCGAGGACGCCATCACGCCGCTGACGGAGGCCGAGCACATGGTGCGGGCCGCGTCGTCGCCGTCGGGCCTCTTCGCGGGCAACGCGGCCCTCACGCTGGTACCCGGCGTGGGGCACCTGAGCGTGGTCGAGGACCCGCCGGCCGTCGCCGCGGCTCTCGGGCTGCTGCACACCCAGGTGGTCGCCCACCACTGAGGGATGCCTGGTCACGGGCCCACGCCTCCGGCAGACGTACGGCGGCCCTCCCGGTCGGGAGGGCCGCCGTACGTACGTCAGACCGTGATCAGCTCGAGGCGCCGGCCTTCTCACCGACCGGCTCCTCGGCGTCCTCGGTGTCCGAGTCGGAGGAGGAGTCGGAGCTCTGACCGGCCTTCGTGCTCGCCTTGGTGCCCTTGACCGACGGGATGACCACGGTCGCGGTGCCCACGGGCACCGGCGTCGGGTTGCTCGGCGGGATCGAGGCAGGCATCGAACCCGTGTCGGTGGACTCGGTGACGTCGGGCTCCGCCTCGGTGCCGTCGCCGACGACGGCGAACCGCGCCTGCTGGGCGGGGGTCGCCCCCGAGAGCCCCTTGGGCTTGGCCGGTGCGGCGGCGGGCTTGGCAGGGGAGGCCTCGCTCGGCGTGCCCAGCATGCCGCGCAGCTCGTCCAGGTAGGAGTTGATGGAGTCGTGCTGGCGCGTCAGGTCCTCGAGCTGGTGCTGCGCGGCCGACCGGCTCGACTCCGCCTCGGCGCGGGCGTCGTCGATGGTCTGCTCCGCGAACTCCCGGGCCTCGGCCACGATCCGGTCCGCCGACTTGCGGGCGTCGGCCACCAGGTCCTTGACGTACATGTCGGACTCGGAGCGGATCTTCTCCGCCTGCTCGAGCGCCACGGCCACGCGCTTCTCGGCCTCGGCGGCGTGCTCCTCGGCGGTCTTGACCAGCTTGCCGGTCTCGGACTTCGCGGTCTCGTGCCGCTCCGCGAGCTCCTTCTCGACGCTCTCCTTGCGGGTCGCGATGTCGAGCTCGGCCTGGGCGAGCGCCGCACGGGCCTGCTCGCGCAGGTCCTCCATCTCGCTGGTGACCGCGTTGGAGGCCTCGGCCGCCTGGCGGCGCGCCTCGGAGAGGATCTGCTCGGACTCGGCGCGGGCGCTGGCCAGCATCGCGGACGAGTCGCGCTCCGCGGTCTCGCGCTGCTCGCTGGTCTCGGCGTTCACCTGGGCACGCAGCTTGGCGGCCTCACGCTCGGTGCTGACGCGCAGCTCCGTGGTCTCGCGCTCGACGGTCGAGCGCAGGGTCCCGAGCTCGCGCTCCAGGCTCGCCCGGCGCTCGCTCTCCTCCGCCGCGATCGCGCTCGCGATCTGCGCCGACTCGCGCTCGGCGGAGCCGACGAGCTCCTCGGCCCGGCGCTGCGCGGCGAGAAGGTGGCCCTCGGCCTCCGCGGCCATCGTGGTGCGGATCTCCTCGGCCTCGCGGCGTGCGCTGGCGAGCATCTCGGCGACCTCGGACTCGGCGCGCGAGCGCACCTGCCCGGCGGACAGCTTGGCGCGTGCCATGATGTCCGCGGCCTGCTGGTTGGCCTGGTTGATGATGTCGGTCGACTGGTCCTCGGCCGACCGCAGCAGCAGCTCGATCCGGGAACCGAGGCCCGCGTACGAGGGCTTCTCGGTCTCGCGGAGATTGCGCTTGGCGTCGGTCAGGTCCTGCGTGAGCTGCATGGCGCGGCTGTCGGAGGCTTCGACCTGGCGACGTGCCTCTTCGAGGGCGTGATTCAGTCGGTCCAGGTGCGCGTGCACCTGGTCGCGGTCGTATCCGCGCATGGCAGTCGGAAAGAGCGAGCGCTCGTCGGACACGGTGCAGACCTCCAGTGTCGGAACTTGGTGAGGCGCGGGTCAGGCTCCCCCCGGGGACGCGGCTTATACCGCTCGTCCGGCGCCCAGGATACGTGCCTTGTGCGGATGTGGATACTCCGGTACCGGATGCAATGTACGTATTGCATGGAATACTCTCCGCTGGCTCAGCAGCCTCGGACCCCGGTGGCGGTTCCGGCGCACCCCCGTGAAGGAAGGGTGAGGATCCCGGCCGAACCGCACAAGCACACCCGTCATTGGACAGTGCCGCGCGTTCGGTCCCTATGCTGGAGCACCCACCTGATCGACGGGCCGCGTGCCCAAAATTCGAAGGGAATCGGTGGTGCAACGCTTTTTGGCGATCCTCCTGATCGTTGCCGGACTCGGCGGGATCGGATACGGGATCGCGACGGCAACCGTCCTGCGCGAGTCCGACACTGTCGTCGCGACCGCGACCCCCAGCGGTGACGGAACCATGGTCGTGACCGAGCCCGGTGTGCTCGGCCTGGTCGACGACCAGGTGACCGTCCGTGCCACTGTCCCCGAGGGGCAGAAGGTCACGCTCGCCCTCGGGTCCGACGTCGACGTGCTCGGCTGGGTCGGCGACGACCCCTACGACTCGGTGACCGGCCTGTCGTCCTGGGAGGCACTGAGCGTCGTGCCGGGGACCGGCCTGGACACCGCCGCGGAGGAGGGCGAGGAGAAGGACGAGGGACCGGCCGAGAAGCCGGCCTCCGGCCCGGACCCCGCCGGTTCGGACATGTGGCTCTCCGAGGTGACCGGCGAGACCACGGTCTCGATGCGCTGGACCGAGGAGCCCGGCCGTGTGGTCCTGCTGGCGGCAGGGGTCGGCAAGAACGCCGAGGCCCCGACGCTCGAGCTCACGTGGCCGCGTCCCGTGAACACCCCGTACCTGTGGCCCGGCGTGCTGGGCGGCGGATTCCTGCTGATCCTCGGCGTCTTCATCGCGATCGGCGCGCGCAGCAAGGGCAACAGCAAGAAGAACGGTTCCGGCAAGGGCCGTACGCCGTCGACGGTCCGTCCGCGTCGGCCCGACTCCGACCTGCCGCGTCGTGGCGTCGCCTTCGATCTGGACGAGGACCGGTCGACCCCGTCCGCGCACGAGACTCCCGAGAGCCCGCAGCCCACGCCGGACGACCCGGCGGACGGCGGTACGGCGGTCTTCCCGCCCGCCGGTCCGCTGCGGCCGGGACGAGGTGCACCGCGGCCGTCGCCCCAGCCCCAGCCCCAGCCGGAGCCGGAGCCCGTGCGGGCCTGGAGCCCGCCCGCGCCGTTCGGCGGTGCGGCACCGATCACGCCGCCGCCCACGCCCGAACCTGCGTCCGCACCCGAACCCGTGGCCGCCCCGGCGGCCTCGATCCGCGGGATCCGGCGCAGCCGGCGTGCCCAGAACCCGGGAGCCGCGCCTGCCCAGGCACCGGTCCCCGCCTCGAGCCCCGCCCAGCGGCCGTCGTTCGGTGACGCCGCTCCGGAGCGCACACCGGCGCCGTCCGAGGCGCCCGCACCTGCCCAGGCCGCACCCGCGGCGCCGTCGGGCAGGCCGATGACACGGCGCGAGATGCGCCTGCGCGAGCAGGCGCAGCGCCGGGCCGCGACAGGCGCGATGCCCGCGGTGCCCGTGTCCGAACCAGAGCCCGAGCCCGAGGTCGAGCAGCCGCAGACGCCGAGCAGCCGAGCTGCCGCGTGGCGCCAGACCTGGGGTGTCACCGGGGACGGAGACAACAACCGATGAAGCACACGAACAAGGCACGGGCCCGTGCCGGGGCAGTGGTGGCGACCGTGCTCGCCGCGGGTCTGCTCACCGGCTGCGCCGAGGAGCTGCCCACCCCGAAGCCGGAGGCGCCCGTCGCGGCCGCCGTGGTCACGCAGTCGCAGGAGCGCAAGATCCTCGACAAGGTGGCCGGCGTGGTCGGCAAGGTCGAGAAGAGCAGTGACGCCGACGCGCTCACCGCACGGCTGTCCGGGCCGGCGCTCGACATCCGCGAGACGCAGCTCAAGGTCGCCGCGGCCCGCGGTGACAAGGAGCCGCTGACCGACCTGAGCATGCAGATGCAGCAGGTGATCCTGCCGTCCGACCAGGAGTGGCCCCGCAACAGCTTCGCCATCACCGTGCAGCCCAAGGACCTGACCACGCCGGTGCTCATGGCGTTCGAGCAGGGGACCGCTCGTGAGCAGTACAAGCTGTGGGGCTGGGTCCGCCTGCTGCCCGGTGTCACCATGCCGCAGTTCGCGGAGGCCGACCTGGGCAGCGCCGCGGTGGCGGAGGACGACACGAGCCTCAAGACGACACCCAAGGACGCGATCCAGCAGTACGCGTCGGTGCTCAGCGTGGACAAGAAGTCGAAGTACAACGACAACTTCGCCGACGACGACCTGCGCCAGTTCTTCCGGGACTACGGCAAGCTCCAGGTCAACGCCATCAACAAGGAAGAGTGCGACGGTGCCTTCAAGGTGGGCTACGAGCCCACGAAGTCACCGGTCAAGGCCGTGCGTACGGCCGACGGCGGCGCGCTCGTGATGGCGGCGATGAGCAGCACCGAGACCATCACGGCGAAGGAGGAGGGCTGCGAGATCGGCCCGCCGACCAAGACGACCCAGGCACTCTGGGGCGACGCCGACGTGACCAACGTGGTCAAGGTCAACTACAAGGACATGGTGGCGATGTACGTGCCGCCCAAGGGTTCGGACAGCCCGATCAGCCTGGTGGGCTACGAGCACGTGCCGAGCTCGGTCTCGAACGACTGACGTGCAGGACACGGCCCCTGGGACCGCGCCGCGGCGCCGTCCCAGGGGCCGTGTCGCGCTCAGAGCCGGAACCCGGGCACCAGGTCTCGGCCTTCGCGGTCTCCTGCGCGAGCTCGCCGATCCCTCGCCGCGGCCCCGGTCCACGTCGCTAGGGTGAGGCCCGTGAACCTGACGAGGCCGCCCGTCCCACGTTCCTGCTCCGCTGTGCGGGCCCGTCGCCGAGGTGCACTGGCCGCCGTCGGCGTCGTGTCAGTCCTGCTGGCCGGCTGCGCGGCCGGGCCGCCCGCCCCCACGCCGGAGGCGCCGGTCGTCGCCGCGGTCGTCAGCGAGGCGCAGGAACGCAGGATCCTGGCGGCGGTCGCGGAGACCGTCGCCGCGCACGACACGGTGTCCGCGGCGGAGGGCCTGCGGTCCCGGCTGACCGGGCCCGCGCTGCTGATGCGCGAGGCGGAGCTGCGCCTCGCCGAGGCGACGGGCGACGAGCGGTGGCGGACCGACCTGTCGGCGCGGACCCAGCGGGTGGTCCTGCCGTCGGAGCAGGACTGGCCGCGGACGAGCTACGCGATCCAGGATCAGGCGGAGCCGTCGCGCGCCCCGGCCCTCATGGTGCTCGACCAGAGCGCGGCGCGGGAACAGTACCGGCTCTGGGGTTACGTGAGCCTGGTCCCCGGCGTGAGCCTGCCGCGGTTCGCGGAGCCCGGGCTGGGCAGCGCCGCAGTGGCCCCGGACGACGACACGTCGCTCGTCCGGTCGCCCCAGGACGCGCTCGCCGGCTACGCCGAGGCACTGGGGGGCGACGCGGTCGCCGAGACCGCCGGGGCTTTCGCCGACGACGAGCTGCGCCAGAGCCTGCGTGCCGCCGAGAGGTCGCAAACCGGCGTGCCCCGCTGGCACACCACCCAGGGCACGTACACGTTCACGGCGGAGAGAGACGCCGACCTGGGAGTGCGCGCCGTCCGCGCTGCCGACGGCGGGGCCCTGGTGCTCGGCGCCCTCACGAGCACCCAGACGATCACGCTGGGGCAGGAGGGCGCCGTGATCGAGACCGAGACCCTCCCGCCCGCGCAGAAGGCTCTGCTCACGGACGAGGAGGCGACCGACCGGCTCCGCACGCGCTACCGCGACCTCGTCGCGCTGTACGTGCCGGCGGCGGGATCGGAGCGGAAGATCACGCTCGTGGGCTTCCGGCACGTCCCCGTCGACGTGTCGCGCGGCTGACCCGCGAGACACCGGCGCAGATTCATTAGGATTGGCCCATGAGCAGTGCCACCCCTCCGCCCGGCCCCGCCCGGAGCGCACAACCCGAGTTCGCGGTGCGCGGCGCCGTCGACCTGTCCGCCCTCAACCGTCCCCAGGCACCGCCCCCGGGCCAGCCCGGTGGCGCACCCGAAGCCGGTGGCTTCGTGGTCGACGTCAGTGAGACGAACTTCGAGCAGCTCGTCCGGGACTCCTCCACGTACCCGGTGGTGATGCTGCTCTGGATCCCGACCGACCAGGCGAACGCCGAGCTCGGCGTCACCCTGGGTCGGCTCGCCGAGGAGTACGCGGGCCGGTTCGTGCTGGGCCGCGTCGACGCCCAGGCGTCCCCCCAGGTCGCGGCCGCGTTCCAGGTGCAGGGCGTGCCGACCGTCGTCGCGGTGCTGCAGGGTCAGCCCTTGCCGCTGTTCCAGGGCAGTGCCGACGAGCAGCAGATCCGCGGCGTGCTGGACCAGGTGCTGGCTGCCGCCGAGCAGAACGGCGTGACCGGACGTGCCCCCGGTGCGGCCCCCGCGGCCGACGAGCCGGAGGCCGCCCCCGAGCCGCCGCTGCCGCCGCTGCATCAGGAGGCGTACGACGCCATCGAGCGTGACGACCTCGACGCCGCCGCGGACGCCTACGCCAAGGCCCTGCGCCAGGACCCGAAGGACGCCGACGCGACCGCGGGCCTCGCCCAGGTACACCTCATGCAGCGCACGCACGACGTCGACCTCGCCGCGGTGCGGCAGGCCGCGGCCGACGCGCCGTCCGACGTCGACGCGGCGCTCGCCGTCGCCGACGTCGACATGCTGGGCGGCAAGGTCGACGACGCCTTCGCGCGGCTGCTCGAGCTGCTGCCCGACGCCGACGCCGACGGCAAGGAGAAGCTCCGGGTGCGTCTGCTGGAGCTCTTCGAGGTCGCGGGGACGACGGACCCCCGCGTGAGCAAGGCCCGCAAGCGCCTGGCGCTCAGCCTCTACTGAGCCCGAGCCCGAGCCCGGGCTCACGACGTGCCCAGATCTCCAACGAGACCTACGCTGCTTCGCTTTCGGACGGCTCAAAGCGAAGCAGCGTAGGTCTCGTTGGGGAGAGGGTGCGTCTAATCGGCCGGCCGGGGTTCCGGGACCAGGATCAGCGCGCCCAGCGGGGGGATCCGGACCGACGCCGACCAGCGGCGGCCGTGGTGCGGTACCGGCTCGGCCTGGACCCGGCCCATGTTGCCGACACCCGAGCCGCCGTACACCGAGGCGTCCGTGTTGAGAACCTCGAGCCACACGGGGTTCGGGTCCGAGCCGGAGTCGGCTCCGGCGGTCGTGTCCGTCGAGGTGTGGTGCGGGGCATCGAGGGTCTCGACACGCTCGGCAGGCGGGGCGATCGTGGTCCACGGACCGGCGCCGGCCGACGGACCGGGCCCCGTCGACGGGGCCGCTCCCCGCGACGTCACCGGCTCCGCCCGGCGCTCCGGCATGTCCGGCAGCGGCAGGCGGTAGCCCTCGTGGGGCACGCCCGCGAAGTTCACGACCACCACCACCGGGTCACCGGACCGTGACCGGCGCACGTAGGCCAGCACGTTGTGGTCGGCGTCGTCCGCCGTGAGCCACTCGAAGCCCGCCGGGTCGAAGTCGAGCTCCCAGAGGGCGGGCGTCGCTCGGTAGAGCGCGTTCAGGTCGCGTACCAGGTGCTGGACCCCCGCGTGCCCCGCGTCACCGAGCAGGTCCCAGCGCAGGCCGTCGGACTCGGACCACTCGGAGTCCTGCGCGAACTCGCACCCCATGAACAGCAGCTGCTTGCCGGGGTGCGTCCACTGGTAGGCCAGGAACGACCGCACGCCCGCGAGCTGTTGCCAGCGGTCGCCCGGCATCTTGTGCAGCAGCGAACCCTTGCCGTGCACCACCTCGTCGTGGCTGATCGGCAGCACGAACTGCTCGGTGAAGGCGTACACGAGCGAGAACGTGAGCTCACCGTGGTGGTAGCGCCGGTTGTACGGGTCCTCGGCCAGGTAGCGGAGGCTGTCGTTCATCCAGCCCATGTTCCACTTCAGGCCGAAGCCCAGCCCTCCGCTGGAGGTCGGGCCGGTGACCTGCGGGAAGGCCGTCGACTCCTCGGCGATCATCATGACGCCGGGCGTGCGCCGGTACACGGTGGCGTTGGCCTCCTGGAGGAACGCGATGGCCTCCAGGTTCTCCCGCCCGCCGTGCACGTTGGGCGTCCACTCGCCCTCCTTGCGGGAGTAGTCGAGGTAGAGCATCGAGGCCACCGCGTCGACCCGCAGGGCGTCGACGTGGAACTCCTCGAACCAGTACGTCGCGTTCGCGACCAGGAAGTTGCGGACCTCGCGCCGGCCGAAGTCGAAGATCAGCGTGCCCCAGTCCTGCTGCTCGCCGCGCCGCGGGTCCGGATGCTCGTACAGCGGCGTGCCGTCGAACCGGGCCAGGGCGAACTCGTCGCGCGGGAAGTGCGCGGGCACCCAGTCGACGATGACGCCGACCCCGGCCCAGTGGAGCTCGTCCACCAGGTGCCGGAAGTCGTCGGGCGAGCCGAACCGCGACGTCGGCGCGTAGTAGCTGGTGACCTGGTAGCCCCACGAGCCGCCGTACGGGTGCTCCGCGACGGGGAGCAGCTCCACGTGCGTGAAACCCTGCTCGGTCACGTAGGCGGTCAGCTGCTCCGCGAGCTCGCGGTAGCCGAGGCCCGGCCGCCACGAGCCCAGGTGCACCTCGTACACGCTGAGCGGGCCGGAGTGCGGGTCGGTCGCGGCGCGGGCCGACAGCCACGCGTCGTCGCGCCACACGTGGTCCGAGGCCGTCACGACGCTCGCCGTCGCGGGCGGCAGCTCCGTGGCCTTGGCGAGCGGGTCCGCCTTGGCGCGCCAGACGCCGTCGGCCCCGAGGATCTCGAACTTGTACCGCAGGCCCGGGCCCACGTCCGGGACGAACAGCTCCCAGACCCCGGCGGAGCCGAGCGAGCGCATGGGGTGCGTTCCGCCCCAGCCGTTGTGGTCGCCCACCAGGCGCACACCGCGTGCGTTCGGCGCCCACACGGCGAACGCGACGCCCGCGATGTCGCCGGCCGCGCTCGGGTACTGGCGCGGGTTGGCGCCGAGCACCTGCCAGAGCTGCTCGTGCCGGCCCTCGCCGATCAGGTGCAGGTCCACCTCGCCGAGGGTGGGCAGGAACCGGTACGGGTCGTCGGATGTCCAGCTGTCCGTGCCCGACCGGGTGCGGATGCGGTAGTCGGGCGCGTGCGGGGTGCCGTCGGCACCCTCGGTGGTCGGCACGACCGCCGCCCACACCCCTGCGCCCTGGTGGACGGCGGCCGTCTCGCCCTCCGCGGTGGTGACCACCACCTCGTCGGCGAGCGGGCGGAGTGCGCGGACCACGGCCCACGGCCCGTCGAGCAGGTGGGGGCCGAGCACGGTGTGTGGATCGTGGTGGGTTCCGGACGCGACGGCGGTCAGGATCTCGAGGTCGACGTCGGGAAGGTCTGCCATGGGTTCACCCTTCCATGGTGAGCAGGTGACGTGCGACACGTCTGGGCTGGTAGAGGTCACGAGCTGAGTACTCGTTCCACGGCGGCGAGCGGGATGTGCATCCACGCGGGCCGGTGCCGGAACTCGTAGACCACCTCGTACAGCGCCTTGTCCACGGTCAGCGCCCGCAGCAGGAGCTCGGCCGTGGCCACGTCGAGCGTGTCCCCGACGCTCTCGCTCGCCTGCCGGTACCCCTCGAGGAATGCCAGCTGGGCGTGCCCCACCCACCGTGGGTCCGTGGCCTGGCCGACGGCGGCCGCGTAGTCGAGCGACCGGAGCAGCCCGGCGACGTCGCGCAGCGGCAGGTCGGGTGCCACCCGCTCGGACACGGGGCGCTGCGGCTCACCCTCGAAGTCGAGCACCTTCCAGCCGTCCGGCGAGTAGAGCGCCTGGCCCAGGTGCAGGTCACCGTGGATGGGCTGCAGCGGCAGCAGCTCGCCGGTGCGTTCGACGACGGCCGCCAGCCGGTCGCTCACGGCGTCGAACAGGGCGGTGACGCCTGCCCGGTGCGGGGCGAGGTCCGGCACGTCGGCGAACGCCTCGGCCGCCCGGCGCCGCAACACGCCCATGAAGCTCGCGGGCTCCAGCCCTGGGCCGGGGCCGAGCGCCTCGCGCAGCGCTGTGTGCAGCTGCGCGACGACGGCGCCGAGCTCGGCCGCGCGCTCCCCGAAGTCCTCGTCCCGCCTCGCGTAGGAGCACGCGAGCTCGAACCCGTCGGTGGCGTCGCCGACGAGCTCGGAGAGCACGCACAGGTGGGCGAGCGTCGGCGGGTCGGCGTCCGGCACCGGCAGCTCGACGGCGCCGAGGAATCGGGGCACACCGTCCCAGCCGACGCGGGTCAGCGCCTCCGGGATCACGACGTCCGGGTGCGGTCCGAGCGCGACGGTCCGCAGGATCTTCAGCATGCCGCCCTGAGCCCCGTGCGCCGTCAGGGACGGCAGCACCACCGACGTGTTGGACTGCTCGCCCGAGATGCGCCGCGCGTCGGTCAGCTCGGCGCAGTCCTCCGGCTCGCACGCCCCCGGCAGAGCGGTGTTGAGGTAGGCGTGCCAGGCGGCGGGGTGGACCCCGCCGTCGTGCACCGTGGCGGTGCCCGACGCCGTGGTCACCGTGCCGATCAGCCCTGCGGCCTCGGTCTCGGCGGTGTCCGCCTCCGGTCCGGCGGTCGGGGTCAGTACCAGCGGCACCTGGATCACCAGCGACTCGTCCCCGCCGGCGAGGCCGGGACCGACCAGCCGCAGCAGGGCGACGACGACGTCGGCGACCCCTGGGAACGTGACCGTGAGCCACGGCTCGTGAGTCACGCCCTCGGCGGGCACCGGGTACCAGCGCTGCTCGGGCAGCCACGTGTCGAGCAGGCGCAGCACCTCAGGGGCCAGGTGAGCGGCCCCTCGGGAGACGTTGACGGGTTGGTCGGGGCTCACATCTCTCGCGCCTGCCCCGCCGGCTCGGTCGATCCGGCGCGCGCCGGTGGAGCCAGCACCAGCCAGTAGAAGTCGCGCGCGCCCCATGTCATCGTCAGGATCCCGTCGTCGCCCACGCTCGGGAAGCCCGCGCCGCCGAACACGTCGGTGAGGGTCCAGCCGGCGTAGCCCGGCAGCTTGATCGTGGACGACCGGGCGGTGGCCGACAGGTTCGCGGCCACCAGGATGGTCTCCTCGGCGGAGGAGCGGGTGAACGCGATGACCGACTCGTCGTTGCAGTCGAGCGCGGTGAAGTCACCCGTGCCGAACGTGGGGTGCAGCCGTCGGAACGCCAGCATGTTGTGCATCCAGTGCAGCAGCGAGGTGGGCTGCGCGAGCTGCGCCTCGACGTTCGTGTGCTGGTAGTGGTGCACGAGCGACTGCACGAGCGGCAGGTAGAGCTTGCCCGGGTCCGCCGTGGAGAAGCCCGCGTTCCGGTCCGGTGTCCACTGCATGGGGGTGCGCACGGCGTCACGGTCGGGCAGCCAGATGTTGTCGCCCATACCGATCTCGTCGCCGTAGTACAGGCACGGGGTGCCGGGCAGCGAGAGCAGCAGCGCGTTGGCCAGCTCGATCTCCTTGCGCGCGTTGTCCAGCAGCGGCGCGAGCCGTCGTCGGATCCCCACGTTCGCCCGCATCCGGGGGTCGGGGGCGTACCAGCCGTACATGCTTGCGCGCTCCTCCGTGGACACCATCTCCAGGGTGAGCTCGTCGTGGTTGCGCAGGAACGTGCTCCACTGGCCGCCCGCGGGGATGGCCGGGGTGTCGGCCAGGATCTCGAGGAGCTGACGGGCCCGCTGGTCGCGGATCGCGTAGAAGATGCGTGGCATCACGGGGAAGTGGAAGCACATGTGGCACTCGGGCTCCTCGTCCGTGCCGAAGTACTCCACGACGTCGGACGGCCACTGGTTGGCCTCCGCCAGCATGATGCGGCCCGGGAACTCCGTGTCGATCATGCGTCGCACCGTGCGCAGGAAGCCATGCGTCTCGGGCAGGTTCTCGCAGTTGGTGCCCTCGGCCTCGAACAGGTACGGCACGGCGTCCAGACGGAAGCCGTCCACACCGAGCTGCAGCCAGAACCGCGCGACGTCGAGCATCGCCTCGACGACGCGCGGGTTCTCGAAGTTCAGGTCCGGCTGGTGGCTGAAGAACCGGTGCCAGAAGTACTGCCGGCGCACCGGGTCGAACGTCCAGTTGGACGTCTCGGTGTCCACGAAGATGATCCGCGCGCCCTCGTAGCGCGTGGGGTCGTCGCCCCACACGTAGAAGTCGCCGTACGGGCCGTCCGGGTCGGCCCGCGACGCCTGGAACCAGGGGTGGGCGTCGCTCGTGTGGTTCATGACCAGGTCGATCACCACGCGGATACCGCGCTCGTGGGCGGCGGCGACCAGGTCGCTGAAGTCCGAGATGGTGCCGAACTGCGGCGAGACCGCGGTGAAGTCCGCGACGTCGTACCCGCCGTCCCGCAGCGGCGACGGGAAGAACGGGGGCAGCCACAGGCAGTCGACACCCAGCCACTCCAGGTAGTCGAGCCGTTCCACGAGGCCGCGCAGGTCGCCTGAGCCGCTGTCCTCCGAGTCGGAGAACGAGCGGATCATCACCTCGTAGAAGACGGCCTTCTTGTACCACTCCGGGTCCTGCGAGAGACCCTTGCGGCGCGCGTCGAGACGCGGCTGCCGCCGTGGCGGCAGCGCCTGCACGGGAACCGGCACGGACGGCGGGTTGGGCATGCTGGGTCGCTCGGCCTGCGGGTGCGCGGCCGGTGCGGGGTAGCCCTCCGGCGGCCCGACGGCGGGGCCACCCGGTCCGAAGGTCGTCATGCCGGACCCACCTGAAGAACGTGCGCCACGCGGACCTGCGGGTCGAGACGGACCCAGGGATGGGCCCCCCACCCGTAGGTCTCGCCCGACAAGAGGTCGTGTGCCACGAAGAACGGGGCGTTGTCATCGCCCTCGGGAGCGCTGAGGCCGAGGGCGGAAAGATCCAGGTGCACTACAGACTCCTGCACGTTCCGGGGGTCCAGGTTCAGCACGACGACGACCACGTCGTCCTGCCGCGGGGCACGCCGATCGTTGCCCCCTGGTCTCATGGTGGGGCCCGGGGGCGTCGCTGTCGCGCGCGGGAGACGATCGGCCGGGATGCGGCGCGAGAACGCCACCACGTTGCTGTTCGTCGTGGGGTGGACGGTCAGGTTCCGCAGTTGCTGGAGGGCCGGGTGCGCGCGGCGCACCTCGTTCAGCTTGCCCAGGAGCAGGGCGATCCCGTACTCGTCGGCGCGCTCCCAGTCCCGGGGCCGGAACTCGTACTTCTCGTTGTCTATCTGTTCCTCCACCCCGGGCCGCGGGGTGTTCTCCACGAGCTCGTAGCCCGAGTAGATGCCCCAGGTGGGCGAGCCGGTGGCGGCCAGCACCGCCCGGACGGCGAACGCCGCGACCCCGCCCTCGATCAGGTACGGGGGCAGGATGTCGTGGGTGGTGGGCCAGAACGAGGGACGCAGCACCGAGCCGTTCGGCCCGCTGACCTCGGCCAGGTACTCCTCGATCTCCTCCTTGGTGTTGCGCCAGGTGAAGTAGGTGTACGACTGGTGGAACCCGATCCGGGCGAGGGTCAGCATCATCGCGGGCCTGGTGAACGCCTCCGACAGGAAGATCACCTCGGGGTTGGTCGCGTGCACCTCCGCGAGGAGCCACTCCCAGAAGTCCAGGGGCTTGGTGTGCGGGTTGTCCACGCGGAACAGCGTGACGCCCCGGTCGATCCACGTGCGGATCACGTCGAGCACCGCCGCGTACAGCCCCTCGGGGTCGGTGTCGAAGCTGAGCGGGTAGATGTCCTGGTACTTCTTGGGCGGGTTCTCCGCGTAGGCGATCGAGCCGTCGGCACGCACCACGAACCACTCGGGGTGCTCGGTGACCCACGGGTGGTCGGGGGAGCACTGCAGCGCGATGTCCAGCGCAACCTCCAGACCCTCGGCGCGGGCTGCGGAGACGAAGCCCCGGAAGTCCGCCTCGGTGCCCAGGTCCGGGTGGATCGCGTCGTGCCCGCCGTCGGGAGAGCCGATCGCGTACGGGCTGCCGGGGTCTCCCGGCCCGGCCTCCAACGTGTTGTTGCGGCCCTTGCGGAAGGTCGTGCCGATGGGGGAGACCGGCGTCAGGTAGACCACGTCGAACCCCATCGCCGCGATGGCCGGCAGCCGCCTCGCCGCCGTCGCGAACGTGCCGGAGACCCACGTGCCGTCCTTCTTCCGGTACGCCCCCTCGGAGCGGGGGAACATCTCGTACCAGGAGCCGGCGAGCGCCAGCCGCCGCGAGACCCGCAGCGGGTAGGTGTCGGATGCCGAGACGAGCTCGCGCAGCGGTGCACGGCCCAGCGCCTCCGCCACCTCGGGGGCCGTCGCGGCCGCGAACCGGGCGGGTGCGGGCCGGGTGTCGTCGGCCAGGGCGCGGGCGGCGGCCGTCAGCACCCGGGCGTCCCGGGCCGTGCGGCCCGAGGCGACCAGGGTGTCGCGGGGCACCAGGTGGCAGATCTTGTCGAAGAGGCGCACGCCCTCGGCGAGCATGAGCTCGGTGTCGATGTCCGCGCCGATCTTGATGCCGGCATCGTGCACCCAGGTGGCGTACGGGTCGGACCACGCCTCGACGCGGAATCCCCAGTCGCCCTCCGCGGGCGGCTGCAGGTAACCGCGGAACCGGTCCAGGCCCGGGGCCACGTCGGCCATGGGCGCCCACGAGTGGTCGGAGCCGTCGGGTGCCACCAGCACGGCGGTCGCCGAGACGGCGTCGTGCCCCTCACGGAAGACGGTGGCCTCCACCGGCACCACCTCGCCCACCACGGCTTTCGCCGGCCAGCGTCCACCCTCGACGACGGGAGACAGCTCGAGGACGGGGATGCGGCCGATCCGGCCGGACGTCGTGTACGGGCTCACCGGAACACGCTATCTACCGACATGGGGGACTCGCCTTCCGGGCGCGCCGGACCAGCGGATCTGTCGTGCGGGCGCGTCGCGCCGAGGCGGTCGGCGGGGCGCGCGGACGGCCTCTTCACCCACCCGGGCAAGGTGTGCTCCCCGGTACTTGTGCGTAGTCTTCTTCTAGTGAGAGCGATCCGCAGATTCACCGTCCGCACGGTCCTCCCCGAGCCGCTCGCGGCGCTCGACGAGCTGGCCCAGAACCTTCGCTGGTCCTGGCACACGCCCACGCGCGAGCTGTTCGCGAGCATCGATCCGGAGCTCTGGTCCGACGTCCGTGGTGACGCCGTTGCCCTGCTCGCCGCGCTCGGGTCCGAACGTCTCGAAGGGCTCGCGGCCGACGAGTCGTTCACGGCCCGCGTCCGGGCGGCGTCCGACGACCTCCACCGGTATCTGCGCGACCCGCAGTGGTACCAGCGCCAGAGGCCGGAATCGGGCGGAGAGCTGCCGCACGCGATCGCCTACTTCTCCCCGGAGTTCGGTATCACGTCGGTGCTGCCGCAGTACTCCGGCGGCCTCGGCATCCTGGCGGGCGACCACCTGAAGAGCGCCTCCGACATGGGCGTGCCCATCGTGGGCGTGGGCCTGCTGTACGGCGCCGGGTACTTCCGCCAGTCACTGACGCGCGACGCCTGGCAGGTGGAGACCTACCCGCTGCTCGACCCTGACGGCCTGCCGCTCGCGGTCCTGCGGGAGGAGGACGGCACGCCCGCCGTCATCTCGCTCGACCTGCCCGGCGGGCGGAAGCTGCACGCGCACGTCTGGGTCGCCGCCGTCGGCCGGGTGCCGCTGCTGCTGCTGGACTCGAACGTGCCCGAGAACGACGACGCGGCGCGCAAGGTCACCGACCGGCTCTACGGCGGCGGCGGTGAGCACCGCCTGCAGCAGGAGCTGCTGCTCGGCGTGGGCGGTGTGCGTGCGCTGCGCGCCTGGTCGCGTCTGACCGGTGCGCCGGAGCCGGAGGTCTACCACACGAACGAGGGCCATGCGGGCTTCCTCGGGGTCGAGCGCATCCGCGAGCTGGTCGGCGCGGGCCTGAGTGTCAGCGAGGCGCACGAGGCGGTGCGCGCCGCCACGGTGTTCACCACCCACACCCCGGTGCCCGCCGGCATCGACCGGTTCCCGAAAGACCTGGTCAGCGCCTACTTCGGCGGTGACAACGCGATGGACGGCGTGCCCCTGGAGAGCGTGCTGGCCCTCGGCTCCGAGGACTACGACGGCGGCGACCCCACCGTGTTCAACATGGCGGTCATGGGCCTGCGCCTCGGCGGCCGGGCGAACGGCGTCTCGCTGCTGCACGGCCAGGTCTCGCGCGAGATGTTCGAGGGCCTCTGGCCCGGGTTCGACGCGCGCGAGGTGCCGATCACCTCGGTCACCAACGGTGTGCACTCGCCCACCTGGGTGGCGCCGCGGCTCGCGGCTGTCGAGGCGGAGCGCATGGGGTTGGACGAGATCACCGCCCCCGAGGCGTCGGCCGGCTGGCTGGACCCGGGCAATGTGTCGGACGCCGAGCTGTGGGCCCTGCGCGGGGAGATGCGCGGCGAGCTCGTGGCCGAGGCCCGGCGGCGGGTCCGCAGGTCCTGGCGGGAGCGTGGCGCGTCCCCGGCCGAGCTCGGCTGGGTGGACGACATCCTGTCGCCCGACGTGCTGACCATCGGCTTCGCGCGACGCGTGCCCACCTACAAGCGGCTCACCCTGATGCTGCGCGACCAGGCCCGGCTCAAGGCGCTCCTGCTGCACCCCGAGCGCCCGGTGCAGCTCGTCGTCGCGGGCAAGTCGCACCCGGCCGACGACTCCGGCAAGCGGCTCATCCAGCAGCTCGTCCGGTTCGCCGACGACCCCGAGGTGCGCCATCGCATCGTCTTCCTGCCGAACTACGACATCGGCATGGCGCAGTCGCTGTACCCGGGCTGCGACGTCTGGCTGAACAACCCGCTGCGGCCGCTGGAGGCCTCCGGCACGTCGGGCATGAAGTCCGCGCTCAACGGCGGCCTGAACCTCTCGATCGAGGACGGCTGGTGGGCCGAGTGGTACGACGGCGAGAACGGCTGGGGCATCCCCACCGCCGACGGCGTCGAGGACGCCGACCGCCGGGACGACCTGGAGGCCGCCGCGCTGTACGACCTCATCGAGTCCCAGGTGGCCCCCGCGTTCTACGACCGGACCGACGGCGTGCCTGGCCGCTGGCTCGAGATGGTGCGGCACACGCTCGCCACCCTGGGCCCGAAGGTGCAGGCCACGCGCATGGTCTCCGAGTACGTGCACGGGCTGTACGCGCCGGCCGCCGAGGCGGGCCGGCTGCTCGCGTCGGACGGGTTCAGGGCCGCGAAGGAGCTCGCCGGCTGGAAGGCCCACGTGCGTGACTCGTGGTCCCATGTGCGGGTGGACCACGTCGAGTCGGCGGGTATCGGCGAGGCGGTGCAGGTCGGCGACCGGCTCACGGTGCGCGCCTACGTCTCGCTCGGCGCCCTGTCGCCCGAGGACGTGGATGTGCAGGTGGTGTACGGCCGAGTCACCGAGGCTGACGTCATCGACGAGTTCACCGCGGGGTCGCTGACGCTCAGCGAGTCCTACGAGGCCGGGCGGTACGCGTTCGGCGGCGAGGTGGAGCTGGACACGTCCGGGCCGTTCGGTTACACCGTCCGCATCGTGCCCAAGCACGTGCACCTGGCGAGCGTCGCCGAGCTGGGCCTGGTCGCGAACGCCTGACGGGTCGGGGCCGCGATGCGCCGACCGGCGCATCGCGGCCCCGATTAGGTGATCCGGCCCTGCGGTAGGGAGCATGGCCCCATGAAGATCAATGTGGACCGGGACGCCTGCTGCGGCGCCGGCCAGTGTGTACTGCTCGCCCCCGAGGTGTTCGCGCAGGACGACGACGACCGCGTCATCCTGCTCCAGGAGCGCCCCGGCCCGGATCTGGACTTCGCCGTGCAGGAGGCCGTGAGCATGTGCCCCACGGGCGTCATCTGGGTGGACCAGAACGCCTGACCGGACGCGGCGGGACCGGCTTGGCGGCCTCGATGTCGCCGGCCGCCACGTCGACGTCCTGCGGCGCGCCCCGGCCGGGTGCCGGGTCGGTGCGCAGCCGGAGGCCGGTGTCGGACACGGCCACGACGAAGCCGATCAGGTCCGTCCAGCGGTGCGCCGTGCCGTCGTCCGACACGACAGGGCCGGCCGGCGGGAGCCGGCGCCGGACCACCACGCGCGTGCCCGGCGACAGGGCACGCCAGTCCCTGCCCGGTGCGGGCGGTGTAGCGAATGTCACGTCGGTTCTCCTTCCGGTGCGTGAGACCGGTGGGGATCAGGCAGTCTCCCGGGAGATACTAGGATCGCGCCGCGGGAGCCGACCCCGCGGCTCGTGTACGCATCACCCCCCCAGTCCGGAAGTGGAAGGACACCCTCGAAGTGACCTACGTGATCGCTCAGCCGTGCGTCGACGTCAAGGACCGGGCGTGCATCGAGGAGTGTCCCGTGGACTGCATCTACGAGGGCAGCCGCTCGCTGTACATCCACCCGGACGAGTGCGTGGACTGCGGTGCCTGCGAGCCGGTCTGCCCCGTCGAGGCCATCTACTACGAGGACGACGTCCCCGACGAGTGGAAGGACTACTACCGCGCGAACGTGGAGTTCTTCGACGACCTGGGCTCGCCCGGCGGAGCCGCGAAGATGGGCGTCATCGAGAAGGACGACCCGATGATCGCGGCCCTTCCGCCCCAGGCCTGACGTGGGTCTGCACGACCTCTCCGACCTGCCCTACCCCTGGGACTCGATCGCCGGCATCACGGCGACCGCGAAGGCCCACCCGGGCGGTCTGATCGATCTCTCCATGGGTACGCCCGTGGACCCGACCCCCGAGGTCGTGCGGCGCGCACTCGAATCGGCGTCGGACGCGCCGGGCTACCCGATGACCGCGGGCACGCCCGCGCTGCGCCGGGCCGTCGCGGACTGGTTCGCGCGGCGCCGTGGTGTGCCCGGCCTCGATCCCGCGGCGGTGCTCCCGACCATCGGCTCGAAGGAGCTCGTCGGCCTGCTGCCGTCGCTGCTGCACCTCGGGCCCGGTGACGTCGTGGTGCACCCCGCCGTCGCCTACCCCACGTACGTCGCGGGCATCCGCGCGGCCGGCGCCACGCCGCTCGCCACGGACGACGTGGCCGACTGGGCGGGCCGGGACGACGTGCGGATGGTCTGGGTGAACAGCCCGGGCAACCCCACCGGACGGGTGCTGGGCGTCGAGGCGCTGCGCGCGGTCGTGGAGGCCGCACGCGCGATCGGTGCCGTGGTGGTCTCGGACGAGTGCTACGCCGAGCTGGTCTGGGACCCGTCGTGGGACCCGGAGACCGGCGAGGGCGGGCCTGCCTCGGTCCTCGACCCCCGGGTCGGCGGCGGGTCGCACGAAGGTCTGCTCGCGGCGTACTCGCTGTCCAAGCAGTCCAGCATCGCCGGCTATCGTGCGGCGTTCCTGGCGGGCGACCCGGACGTGATCGCCCGGCTCACCCAGATCCGCAAGCACCTGGGCCTCATCGTGCCCGCGCCGGTCCAGGCGGCGATGACCGCCGCGCTGTCCGACGACGAGCACGTCGCCACGCAGCGCGCGAGGTACGGCGCCCGGCGCAGTGCGCTCGCCGCCGCGATCACCTCGGCAGGGCTCGTCGTGGAGGACTCGGAGGCAGGCCTCTACCTCTGGGTGGCCGCCCCGGACGGCCGTTCCGGTCTGCAGACCGCAGAATGGTTCGCGGAACGCGGCATCCTCACCGCGCCCGGGCACCTGTACGGCGACGACCGGCACACGCGTGTGGCACTGACCTCCACTGACGCGCAGATTGCCGATGCTGTGTCGCGCCTCACAGAGGCTTGACCGACGGATTGGAAAAACTAGAGCTGGGCGCGATACTGTCGTGCCCCAGGTCGACGCTGCCCCGACAGCTTTCTTTCGCCGCAGCGTCCCTCGTGCGCCATTCAGGAAGGAAGACATGACCTCCACACCGGTGGACGGCTCGAGCCGCGTCGAGCTCGCCGTCAACGGAACCACACACAGCCTGCCTGTCGTCGCAGCGAGCGAGGGCAACGACGGCATCGTCGTGTCGTCGCTGCTCAAGGACACGGGGCTGGTCACGGTCGATCCGGGCTTCATGAACACGGCGTCCTGCGAGTCGTCGATCACGTACATCGACGGCGACGCGGGCATCCTGCGCTACCGCGGGTACCCGATCGACCAGCTCGCCGCGGGTTCGGGCTTCCTCGAGGTCGCCTACCTGCTCATCTACGGCGAGCTGCCCAGCCCGTCGGAGCTGGACGCCTTCACCGAGCGCGTCAACCGGCACACCCTGGTGCACGAGGACTTCCGCACCTTCATGGGCACGTTCCCCCGCAACGCGCACCCGATGGCCGTGCTCGCCTCCGCCGTGAACGCGCTGTCCACGTTCTACCCGGAGTCGCTCGACCCGGCCGACGACGAGCAGGTCGACCTGGCCACGGTGCTCCTGCTGGCCAAGACGCGCACCATCACGTCCTACCTGCACCGGCGCCGTGTGGGCGAGCCGCTGCTGTACCCGGACTACTCGCGCGGCTACGTCGAGGACTTCCTGCGCATGACGTTCGCGACGCCGTACGAGGCCTACGAGGCCGACCCGGTGGTCGTCGACGCCCTGGAGAAGCTGCTCGTGCTGCACGCGGACCACGAGCAGAACTGCTCCACGTCCACGGTGCGTGTGGTCGGCTCGTCCAACGCGACCCTCTACGCCTCGGTGGCGGCGGGTGTGAACGCCCTGTCCGGCCCCGCGCACGGCGGCGCCAACGAGGCGGTGCTGACCATGCTGGAGAAGATCCGTTCGGGCGGCGAGACCGTCGAGACCTTCATGGAGAAGGTCAAGAACAAGCAGGACGGCGTGCGCCTGATGGGCTTCGGCCACCGCGTCTACAAGTCCTACGACCCGCGCGCCGCGATCGTCAAGAAGTCCGCCGACGAGGTGCTCGACAAGCTCGGCGCCAAGGACGAGCTGCTCGACATCGCGCGTGGCCTCGAGGAGATCGCCCTGTCGGACGACTACTTCGTGGAGCGCAAGCTCTACCCGAACGTCGACTTCTACACGGGCCTCATCTACAAGGCCATGGGCTTTGAGCCGGCGATGTTCACGCCGCTCTTCGCCCTGGGTCGCATGCCCGGCTGGATCGCGCAGTGGCGCGAGATGATCAAGGACCCGCAGACGAAGATCGGCCGTCCGCGTCAGGTGTACACCGGCGCCACCGAGCGTCCGTACGTCCCGGCCGGCATGCGCTGACGCTGCCGCGCGCGCCGCGCCGGCGCCGCGCCGCTGCCGCGCCCACCCAGTGATTCGGCCCGAATTCACCCGAGTTCCGGGCCGAATCACTGGGTGGGCGTCCTCACGTCACACGGGCGTGACCAGATCGTTGCCCGGGGCGCCCACAGTTTTGTCGTTGGTGTCACACGGCGGGGCTAGTTTGGGCTCCGTGAGTCGAGCCACCCTCCTTGCCCGCCGGTCCACGGCACACCGTGGGCTGCTCGCGCTCGTGTGGCTCCTCGTCGCGGTGCTGACCGGAGCCCTGGGCGTGACAGTCGGCTGGACGCAGGCCGCCGCCACGGCGGGCGCCCGCGACGGCCTCGCCGCGGCTGAGCCGTCCGGCCGGGCCGTCCAGCTGGCCACCCGCCTTGGGGACGGTGCCGACGCCGACACCCAGGACGCGCGCGTCCAGGAGGCGCTCGCAGACCTGCTCGACGGCGTGCCGCACCAGGTCTACTACGACCTGCGGACCGAACCGCAGTACACGAGAGGCGCCGACGGGCACGACCTGGGCCGCTGGACCGTTGCCGTGCTGCCCGCCGCGTCCCGCGGCGCGGCTCTGTCGGGTGCCGGTGCCGAGGGCGTCACCGTGGTGGACGGCGCCTGGCCGACGGGCGCGGACGAGACCGCCGTGCAGGCGGACGCCGCCGAGGCAGCGGGCGTGACGGTCGGCGACACGCTCCAGGTCGGCGTCGACCCCGACGAGCCCGGGTCGGACGGCGCATCGGTCACCGTCGCCGCGACCTGGCGCGTGACCGATCCGGACGCCGCGGTCTGGCTCGGCGATCCCACCACGCTGACCGGCTCCGACGGCGCGTACCCCGGACCGCTGGTGGTGCGTCCGGAGGTCGTCGAGAGCCTGGACACGGACCCCTTCGCCCGCTGGACCGTCGTGCCGGACGGCGCCACGCTCACCCCTGCCGACCTACCCGCCCTGGCCGGTCTCGCCGGCGCGGTCGAGCGTGGCCTGGGGGAGGAGGCTGACGTCGCGCCGCGCGGGCTGACCGTCGCGGGCACGCTCGACGTGACGGCCGGCGATCTCGCGGCCGGGCTGCGGGCCGCCGATGCGGTCGCGCTGGTGCCGTTGTGCCTGCTGGCCCTCGTGGGCCTGGTCGCCCTGGTCCAGGTGGCGCGGCTGCTCGCCGCGACCCGGGAGGGTGAGGTGGCGTTGCTGGTCTCGCGTGGCGCCGCGCCCGGCACGGTCACCGCGGCCGCTGCCGTCGAGGGCGCCCTGCTGGCACTGACGGCCGCGGCGGCGGGCGGCGTCGCGGCGTGGGCGGCCCTGCGGGTCGTCGCCCGGGCCGACGCCGGTGCCGACGTCCCCTCCGCGACGCCTCTGACCGTGGCCCTCGCGGTGGCCGTCGTGGCCACCGCGACGCTCGTGCTGGTCGCCGCGCTGCAGGCGCAGGCGGCGGTGCGGCGGCAGGTGACCGACCGCTCGGGACGCGTGCGGCAGGTGGCGGCGCTGGGCACCGTGGTGCTGACGGTGGCCGCCGCCGCGGTGAGTGCGGCCCAGCTGCTGCGCTACGGGTCGCCCCTGCTCACCACGCCCGGCGGCCCGCGCACCGACCCGGCGGCGGCCGCCGCGCCCGCCCTCGTGCTGGCCGCGCTCGCCGTGGCGGCGATGGCCGTGCTCGGTCCGGCCACGCGTCTGTGGGCGGGGCTCGCCGGACGGTCCCGGGGCGCGGTCGGGCCACTTGCGGCGCGGCAGGTGGCGCGGCGGATCGTCGTCTACGTGGTGCCCGTGGTCCTGCTCGTGCTCGCGGGCGGCGCGGCGACCCTGGCCGGGGGATACACGGGTACCGCGGCGCACCTCCGGGCCGACGTCGACGTGCTCGCCAACGGGTCGGACGTGCGGGTCACCGCGCCCGAGAGCGGCCGGCTCGACCCCGCGCCGTACCTGCCGGGCGGATCGGGACCGGGTGACACCGCCGTCGCGGCCGCGCCCGTCCTGTCGGGTACCGCCTACTCCGACGGCCGTCCGGTCACGTTGCTGGCGCTGCCCGCCGCGGCGCTGCCGCAGGTGATGCGTGCACCCGCCGAGGTGCTCGACGTCGAGCAGCTGGCCGACGACCTGGCGAGCGACGCCTTCGCCGGGGCGCCCGCCCTGCCCACCGCGGCCCGGGACATCACGCTGACGGTCAGCGGCAGCATCCGCGAGACCCTCGACACGAGCCTCCTCTTCTCGGGTGCGCCGCTGTACCGGCTCGACGTCTCGGTCCTGCTCACCACGCCCGGCGGAACCCTCACCAGGGTTCCGCTCGGCCGGCTCGACGAGGGCGACGGGACCGGGGACACACTCGGCGAGGGCCTCACGACGCACGAGCTCACGGGCCGGGTACCGGCGCCGCCCACGGGGCAGGAATGGCGGGTCGCCGCACTCGACCTCGACACGAGACCGGGCTGGTCCATCGGCGAGGTGACGCTGTCGCTGGGCGACCTCACGGCCGGCGGAGAACCCGTGGCCGGCCCCGACTGGACGTCGTCCGAGACGCTGGACGGCGCCGACGGCCTGGTGCTCGCGCCGGACGCGCCCGCCGGCGCGGTCGAGCTGACCGCCCCGCTCGACGGCACGTCCGGCGCCGCCCGGCTGCGCCTCCTGACCACCGCCGACGCCGGGCCGGTCCCACTGTTGGCCTCGACGTCGCTCGCAGACAGCCTCGGGATCGCCCCGGGCGACCCCTTCGAGGTCACCCTCGGCGGGACCCGGCTGCCGGTCGTCACCGTGGCGACGTCGGGCACCGTGCCCGGTGCGCTCGAACCGTACGCCGCGCTGCTCGACCGCGGGGCGCTCGCCGCCGCGCTGGTGCGCGAGGTGAACGATCCCGTGCTGACCGACGAGGTCTGGCTGGCCGCCGGACCGCCCGGCACCACGGCACCCGCCGGAGCCGTGGCGCGCCTGGCCGAGGAGGCCACCGCCGCGGCCGAGGCCGCCGGGGCGAGCAGCCGTGAACGCCCGTCCGTCAGCACCCCCGGTTACGGGTCCGTGGACACGGCGGTCCCGGTCCGTGTCTCCTTCTGGCTCGCCGCCGCGGGCGCCGCGGTGCTCGCGCTGGCGGGAGTGCTCGCCGTCGCCGTCGCCACCCTGCGGGAGCGACGCGGTGAGGTGATCGTCCTGCGTGCCGTGGGCCTCGGCCCGGTCGCCCAGGCCCGTGCCCGTGCCGCCGAGCTCATCACCGTCGGGATCGTGGCGCTCGCCGTCGGCGCCGTCGCGGGGTGGGCCGTCGCACGGTTCAGCGTGGACGGCCTCGCAGCCGCGACACTCACGGGGATCGAGGCGGCGCCGCCCGCCCGGTTCGTGCTCGAGACCGGCGGGACCGGGCTGGTGCTTGCCACCGCCGCGGCCGGGCTCGTCCTGGTCGCGGTCGGGGTGGGCGGCCGGGTGGCCGCGCAGGCCCGCGACACCACCTACCGCGAGGAGGTCCGCTGATGGGCGCCCTGTCCGGGCTGGGTCGGCTGGCCCGGCGCCAGCTGCGCACGTCGTGGGGCGCGACAGCGACCCTCGGGATGGTCGCGTTCCTCGCCGCCGGCGTGCTCTCGACGGCGCCCCGTGCCGTCGAGACGATGCACGGCGACCAGGTGGCATACGAGACGCGCGCGGCATCGGGCCCGGCCCGCGACGTGATCTCGGTGGTCGGGGCCGTGCCGGGTGCGACGCCGGAGGGAGCGTTCTACAACCCGGACAGCGTCGGTACCGGCGTGCCCGCGGAACCGGACTGGGCTCCGTTTCTTGCGAACCTGGACACCGTGCGCACCGAGACGTCCGAACCGCTGCGGTCCGCGATGGGTGCGCCGCACTTCCACGTCACCTCGTCAGATCCCGCGTACACCCAGCCCGTGCCGAGCTCCCAGCTCTCCGAGGCCAAGGTGTTCCTCCGCACGGCGACCGACCTGGCCGACCAGGCCGAGCTGGTCGAGGGCCGCTGGCCCACCGCGACGGCGTCGCCGGTGTACGCGGGTGACGACCAGGTGCTGGGTCAGCCCGCCGAGCAGGCACCGGCGTTCGAGGTGGCCGTCTCGAGCGCCGTCGCGGACACCTACGGCTGGGAGCTGGGCGGACGGTACGACAACCTCTCGGGCTCGGGCGTGGTCGCGCTGGCCGACCGCTACCCGTCCCTGGTCGTGACCGGCATCTTCGAGACCGGCGACCCCGATGCCGACTACTGGCTGCACCACGCCTTGGGGGCGCGCGCCTCCGTGATCGCCGACCCGAACCGGGGCCTCCTGGGGACCGCCACCGTCTACGTGGACCCCGGGATGCTCACGCCGCTCACGCTGGGCAAGGCCGAGACCCGCGTCTGGTACCCGGTGGACACCGACGACGTGACCGCGGCGGCCGTGCCGCAGCTGCTCTCCCAGCTCAACGGGCAGTCCGCCAAGACCTTCCTCGTCGCTGCCGGGCCGGACGACCCCGCACCGCTCCAGCTCCGGCCGAGCAGCCGGCTCAGCGAGACACTCGAGAGCCTGCTCGCGCAGCGCACCGGTGTGGACGCGATCGTCGCCGTGCTCGCCGTCGGACCACTGGGCGCCACGGTCGCCGTGCTCGCCCTCGGCGCACGTCTCGTCGTGGACCGCCGACGCCCCGCGCTCGCGCTCCTGCGCGCCCGGGGCGCGTCCGGCACGCAGCTGCGTCTGCTCATGGGCGGCGAAGGGCTCGTCGTGGGGCTCGGCGCGGCGGCGGCAGGGTTCGCCGCCGGGCTCGCGCTCTCGGCGGCCGTGGGCATGGACGCGCCGGTCACCGTCAGCCAGGTGGGGCTCGCCCTCGCCGCAGGCCTCGCCCCGGCCGTCTCCCTCGCGCTCGCCACCTCGCAGGGCGGCCTGCGGGCCAGCCGCGCCGACCTCGCCCCCCGGTCGCGCAGCCGCGTGCGGTGGGTGCTGGAGGCACTCGTCGTGGCCGGCGCCGCCCTCGCCACCTGGCTCCTGCTCACCCGCGGGGTCGTCGCGGGCTCGGGCGGCGGCACCGGCGTCGACCCGCTGGTGGCCGCCGCGCCGCTGCTGGTCTCGCTCGCCCTCACGCTGCTCGCAGTCCGCGCCTATCCGTGGATCGCCCTCGCGGTCGAGCGGGCGCTCGCCCCGCGGCGTGATCTGGTCCCGTTCCTCGGGGCGGCGCGCGCCACCCGCGACCCGGCGGGCGGCCCGGTCCCCGCGGTGGCGCTCGTGCTCGCCGTCGCCGTCGCGGCCACGTCCGCGGTGCTCTACTCGACCGTCTCCGGCGGTGTCGTCCGCGAGGCGTGGCGCACCACCGGTGCGGACCTGCGCGTCTCGGGACCGATCGTCGACCAGTCGGCGGTCGACGGGATCGCCGCGCTCGCCGGCGTCGACGCCGTGGCCCCGGTCGACGAGGTGGGCGACGGCGTGCTCCAGGGTGGGGGGTCGTCGCCGCGCACCACCGTGTACACGGTGGACGCGGCGGCCCTCGCGATCGCCCAGGAGGACGTCGCCGGTGCGCCGGAGACACTCGACGCGCTGGCCGGTACGGCCGGTCCCGACGGCGCCGTGCCGGTGATCCTCACGCGTACCGCCGCAGGCCCCGGCGTCAGCGCGGGGACCACGGGCCTCTCGCTCGCGACCCAGGACGGCACCGTGCCGGTCACCGTGGTGGACGTCGTCGACGAGCTGCCCGGGCTGCCCGCCGCGCGCTCGCTCGTGCTCGCCGACGGTGCGCTCCTCGGCGGGGTCACCGGGGGCACCAGCTACCCCCGGCTCGCGCTGATCGGCCTCGCCGACGGCGCCGACCGCACGGCGGTGACCGCCGAGATCTCGCGGCTGCTGCCCTCGTCGGTGGTGGAGGATCCGGACCAGGAGGCCGACGCGCTGCTGGCGGCACCCGTCTCCAGTGGGCTTGTGGTCGCCTTCGTGCTGGCGGTGCTCCTTGCGGGCCTGCTGTGCGCGGCGGCCGTCGTGATGACGCTGATGCTGGCCGCGCCCGCGCGGGCGCGCCTGCTCGCCGTGCTGCAGACCCTGGGGCTCTCACCACGGCAGGGCCGCGGGCTCGTGGGCTGGGAGATCGGACCCTGGGCGGTGGTCGCGCTCGTGGTCGGTGCGGTGCTCGGCGTCGCCGTGCCGGCGATCGTGCTGGCGGCCGTGGACGTGACCGCGCTGACCGGTGGGACCACCCAGCCCGACCTCCGGTTCGACCCGCTGCTGCTCGGCGCGGCCGCTGCCGGCTTCGTCGTGGTGGTGCTCGTCGCGGTGGCCGTGGCGGCAGTGCTGAGCCGACGCGGCGAGGTGGCCGCCCAGCTCCGGATGGGAAGCAATGACTGACACGACGTCCGCGCGCCGCGGCGTCCGGAGGGAGACGCGATGAGCACGACCATCGAGCTGATGGACGGCGGTGCCCCGGCCGCGGCCGAGCCCCCGGGCGGTGGCGAGATCCGGTGCGGTGACCTGGTCCGCATCTTCGCCACCGACGGCGTGGAGGTGCAGGCCCTCCAGGGTCTGACCCTGTCCGTCGACCCGGGGGAGATCGTCGCCGTCGTGGGCGCGTCCGGCTCCGGCAAGTCCACGCTGCTGACCATCCTCTCCGGCCTCGACACCCCGACGGGCGGGACCGCCGTCGTGGCGGGCACCGATCTGCTGACCATGGGGCACGCCGAACGGGTGCGGTACCAGCGGTCCACCGTGGGCTTCGTCTGGCAGCAGACGTCACGCAACCTGCTGCCCTACCTCTCGGCGAGCGAGAACGTCCGCCTGCCGCTGGAGCTGGCCGGCACGTTGCCGCGCAAGGAGCGGCAGCGCCGGGTCGAAGCGCTGCTGGAGCTGCTGGAGGTGGGCCACGCCGCCGGGCGCCGACCGGGCGAGATGTCGGGCGGCGAGCAGCAGCGCACGGCGATCGCCGTGGCCGTGGCCAACAACCCGCGCGTGCTGCTGGCCGACGAACCCACCGGCGAGCTCGACGAGACCACGTCCGTCGAGGTCCTGGAGGCATTGCGCGGCGTGAACCGGGAGACTGGCGTGACCACCCTGATCGTGACGCACGACCCGACCGTGTCCGAGCACGTGGCGCGCACCGTCCAGATCCGGGACGGCCGCACCTCGACCGAGACGCTGCGGCGCACGGAGGTCGACGAGCACGGGGCGGAGCGGCACGTCGCGGAGGAGTTCGCGGTGGTCGACCGGGTGGGGCGCCTGCAGCTGCCGCAGGACTTCGTGCACGCGCTCGACCTGCGCGACCGCGTGCGTCTCGCTCTCGAGCCCGACCACGTGGGCGTGTGGCCGGCCGCCCCGGCAGCCGATCCGCACCCGCGGGCCGAGCCCGTCGAGACGACCCCAGCCCCCGGAACCACCGAGGAGGACCGATGACCACCACCACTGCCACCACCAGCCCGGCGCGCACCGTGCTGCGCGCCCAGGGCCTCACCCGGGTGTTCGGGTCCGGCGCCGGCGAGGTGCGCGCCCTCACGGACGCGTCGCTGGAGGTCGCCGCGGGGGAGCTGCTCGTGGTGCGTGGCCCGTCCGGTTCGGGCAAGACGACGCTGCTCAACCTGCTGGGCGGGCTCGACCGGCCGACGTCGGGCACCGTGTGGCTCGGCGACGCCGAGCTGACCGCGCTGGGGGAGAGCGCCGTGCTCACCGCCCGGCGTGACCGGATCGGGTACGTGTTCCAGTCGTTCGGTCTCGTGCCCGTGCTCTCGGCAGCCGAGAACGTCGAGGTGCCGCTGCGGCTGCGGCGGACGGCGCCCGCCGAGCGAGCCCGGCGCGTGGCGGAGGCGCTGGAGGCCGTGGGCCTGACCAGCCACGCGAAGCAGCGACCCTACGAGCTCTCCGGCGGGCAGCAGCAGCGTGTGGGCATCGCCCGCGCGCTCGTGGCCGACCCCGAGGTGCTGCTCGCCGACGAGCCCACCGGGCAGCTCGACTCGGGGACCGCGGCGATCGTGATGGACCTGTTGGCGCGCGTGGTGCACGAGCGTGGCGTGGCCGCCGTCGTGTCCACGCACGATCCCGAGCTGATGGCCCGGGCGGACCGGGTGGTGGAGCTGCACGACGGGCAGGTCATCGCCTCGGGCAACGGATGAATTTCCTGGTGGGAGCGCTCACTGCGCTGGTGTTACAGGTGTGAGAACCACCTGGTCAGAACTGTTACCGAGTGTTACCCGCACGTACCGAGATGGTCACAACTCGGTGGCGTTTACCGGGCGGTGGTCATCACCATCTGTGTGGAGCGGTTACGTTAGGTCTGATACCAACGGGGTGCAACGAAGCGCCCGCACGCTCCGGACGGCGTCCGCCGGGCCGGGGTGGACTGCTACCCAGGAGGACACGTGACACCTCGTAAGCGACTTGTGGGGCTTGGCGCGTTCGCGCTCGCCTCGTCGCTCGTGCTGACCGCTTGTGGCGGTGGCGGCGGTGAAGACCCCGCCGCCGAGGGCGAGTCGACCGGCATCGTGACGATCAGCAACGGTGAGCCGCAGAACCCGCTCGTCGGGTCGATGACGAACGAGACCGAGGGTGGGCTCGTGGTTCAGCAGCTCTACTCGGGCCTCGTCTACTACGACGCCGAGGGCGTCGTGCACAACGAGATCGCCGAGTCGATCGAGTCGGACGACAACCAGACCTGGACCATCACGATCCAGGACGGTTGGGAGTGGTCCGACGGCACGCCGGTCACGGCTGCTAACTTCGTCGACGCGTGGAACTGGGCGGGCTACGGCCCGAACGGTGCCAAGGGCGCCGGATTCTTCGACCCGATCGAGGGCTTCGACGAGGCCCAGGGCGTGCCTGAGTTCGACGACGAGGGCAACGTCTCCGGCATGGCCGAGGAGCCGACGGCGGAGACGCTGTCCGGCCTTGAGGTCGTCAGCGACACCGAGTTCACGGTCAAGCTGAACCAGCCGGAGTCCGACTTCCCGATCCGCCTCGGCTACTCGGCGTACTTCCCGCTGCCCGACGCGTTCTTCGACGACACCGAGGGCTTCGGCGAGAAGCCGGTCACCAACGGCCCGTACGTGCTGGAGAGCTGGGAGCACGAGTCCCAGATCAGCCTGGTCCCGAACGAGGCGTACAACGGTCCGCGCAAGGCCCAGAACGGTGGCCTGGACTTCATCGTCTACACGGACGAGAACACCGCGTACGCCGACCTGCAGGGCGGCAACCTGGACGTCCTCGAGAACGTGCCGGCCTCGGCCATGGGCACCTTCGAGGAGGACCTGGGCGAGAACGCCGTCAGCCAGCCCTCCGCGAGCTTCGCTGCGATGACCGTCCCCGAGTGGCTGCCCGAGTTCGAGGGTGACGCGGGCATGAAGCGCCGCCAGGCTCTCTCGATGGCGATCAACCGTGACCAGATCACCGAGACGATCTTCGCCGGCACGCGCATCCCGGCCACCGACTTCACGTCGCCGGTCATCGACGGCTGGACCGGCGAGATCCCCGGCAACGAGGTCACGCAGTACAACCCCGAAGAGGCCAAGAAGCTCTGGGACGAGGCCAACGCCGAGGACCCGCTGCCGGACGACTACGTCCTGACGATCCACACGAACACGGACTCCACCCACCAGGACTGGGTCGAGGCCACGTGCAACGGGTACATGAACGACCTGGACATCAAGTGCGAGATGACCGGGTACGCCACGTTCGACGAGTTCCTCAACGAGCGTGACAAGGGCCCGAAGGGCAAGGTCGACGGCCTGTTCCGTGCCGGCTGGTCGGCTGACTACCCGTCGCTGCAGAACTACCTCGGCCCGCTCTACAGCAAGGCCGCGCTCGCCGGTTCGAACGACGGCCGTTACGAGAGCGACGAGTTCGACGCCGCCCTCGGTGAGGCCGCCGGTGCCGAGTCGCTCGAGGAGGCCAACGAGCTGTACAACAAGGCGCAGGAGATCCTGTTCAAGGACCTCCCGGCTATCCCGCAGTGGTACTACTCGACGACCGCCGGTCACTCCGACCAGGTGGACAACGTGGAGTTCGGCTGGGACAGCATGCCGCTGCTGTACGAGGTGACCAAGACGGAGTGACGGTGATCACTTCCGGCCTGCCGGAGTGACCTATCACCCCAGGTGACGGGCGGGGCGCGTGGACAGCGCGCCCCGCCCTCCACTGTGCGGGGACAGAGCACTGGACGCGATCCGGAAGAATGTTCCGCAGCTATCAACAAGGAGACCAACCAATGCTCTGGTACATCGGACGCCGGCTGTTGCAGGTGATCCCTGTGTTCCTCGGCGCCACGCTGCTGTTGTACGGGCTCGTGTTCCTGCGTCCGGGTGATCCTGTGGCGGCGCTCGGTGGCGAGCGCGGTCTGTCGCCGGCGGCCGAGATCGCGATTCGCGAGGCGTACCACCTGGACCAGCCGTTCTTCATGCAGTACCTGTACTTCCTCAAGGGTGTCTTCACGTTCGACATGGGTGTCACGTTCACCGGACGCCCCGTGGTCGAGGTCATCGCCCAGGCGTTCCCCGTGACGTTCCAGCTCGCCCTCATGGCCATCGTCTTCGAGACCGTGTTCGGCATCGCCTTCGGCCTCTGGGCCGGTGTGCGCAAGGGCAAGCTGTTCGACTCGACGGTGCTGCTCTGGAGCCTGGTGCTCATCTCGGTGCCCACGTTCGTCATCGGCTTCGTGATGCAGGCCGTCATCGGCGTGCAGCTCGGCTGGCTGCCGATCACCGCGGGCCGGGACCCTGATTTCATCAGTCTGCTGATGCCGGCCATCGTGCTGGCCACGACATCCTTCGCCTACATCTTGCGCCTGACGCGGACGTCGGTCGCGGAGAACATCACGGCGGACTTCGTGCGGACCGCCCGGGCCAAAGGCCTGCCCCGGGGCAAGGTCATGGGCCGCCACGTGCTGCGCAACTCGCTGATCCCCGTGGTCACGTTCATCGGTATCGACCTGGGCAACCTCATGGCCGGCTCGATCGTGACCGAGGGCATCTTCAACATCAACGGCGTCGGTGGAACCCTCTTCCAGGCGATCACCCGTGGCGAGAACGTGACGGTGGTGTCGCTGGCCACGGTGCTCGTGATCGTCTACATCATCGCCAACCTGCTCGTGGACGTGTTCTACGCCGTCCTTGACCCGAGGATCCGTTATGCCTGACAACCGCTACGAGAACACTCCGCGCCCCGGGCAGGAACACTTCGTCGCGCCGCCGGAGGACGTGCGGGTCGGCGTGGTCGACGCGGTCGACACGACGGAGGCGCCCTCCAGCCTCTGGGGTGACGCATGGCGTGACATGCGCCACCGGCCGCTGTTCTGGGTCTCCGCCGCGCTGATCGTGTTCGTCGTCCTCATGGCGACCATCCCCGGGCTGTTCACGTCGACCAGCCCCACGGAGTGCCACCTGGAGAACTCGCTGGGCTCGCCCGCGGCCGGCCACATCTTCGGCTTCGACAAGCAGGGCTGCGACATCTACGCCCGGGCGATCTACGGCGCGCGCGCGTCCGTGACGGTCGGTGTGCTCTCCACCCTGTTCGTCGTCGTGATCGGCACGCTCGTCGGCTCGATCGCCGGCTACTTCGGCGGCTGGCTCGACACGATCCTGTCCCGGTTCACCGACATCTTCTTCGCGGTGCCGTTCGTGCTCGCCGCGATCGTGATCATGAGCCTCATGCAGGACAAGAACGAGTTCGTGGTCGCTGTCGTGCTGGCCGCGTTCGGCTGGACGTCCATCGCACGTATCACGCGCGGCGCCGTGCTGGGCGTGAAGAACAACGAGTTCATCACCGCGGCGAAGGCGCTCGGGATGGGGCGGATGTCGATCCTGGGCAAGCACGTGCTGCCCAACGCCGCCGCGCCGATCATCGTCTACGCGACGGTGGCGCTCGGTACGTTCATCGTGGCGGAGGCGACGCTGAGCTTCCTCGGTATCGGCCTGCCGAGCTCCACGGTCTCGTGGGGCGGTGACCTCGCGAAGGCGCAGAGCTCCATCCGGGTGGCCCCGGAGATCATGATCTACCCGGCGACCGCGCTCGCACTGACCGTCCTCAGCTTCATCATGATGGGCGATGTGGTCCGTGACGCGCTCGACCCGAAGGCGAGGAAGCGATGACGACCACTATCAGCCTCACCGAAGGCACGGAGGACGCGCCGGTGCGCGACGAGAAGTTCGACCGCAGCACGCCGCTGCTCGAGATCCGCGACCTGCAGATCTCCTTCACCACGGCCGCCGGCACTGTCGACGCCGTGCGCGGGGTCGACCTCACGGTCTACCCCGGCCAGTCGGTGGCGATCGTGGGCGAGTCGGGCTCCGGCAAGTCGACCACGGCGCACGCGATCATCGACCTGCTGCCGGGTACCGGCAAGGTGACCGGCGGGTCGATCTCATTCGGCGGGCGCGAGCTCGTGGGCCTCAAGCGCAAGCAGGTCGAGGACCTGCGCGGCCGGGAGATCGGCCTGGTGCCGCAGGACCCGATGTCGAACCTGAACCCGGTGTGGCGCATCGGCACCCAGATCGACGAGGCGCTCGTGGCCAACGGGTTCCAGGGCTCCAAGGCAGAGCGCACCGCACGCGTCACCGAGCTGCTCGGCGAGGCGGGCCTGCCCGACGCCGCGCGCCGCGCACGCCAGTTCCCGCACGAGTTCTCAGGCGGTATGCGTCAGCGTGCGCTCATCGCGATCGGCCTGGCCTCGCGGCCCAAGCTGCTCATCGCGGACGAGCCGACCTCGGCGCTCGACGTGACGGTCCAGAAGAAGATCCTGGACCACCTGGAGGGCCTCACCGCCGAGCTCGGCACCGCCGTCCTGTTCATCACGCACGACCTGGGTCTCGCCGCCGAGCGCGCCGAGCACCTCGTGGTGATGTACAAGGGCAAGGTCGTCGAGTCCGGGCCCGCGGTACAGATCCTCCAGGATCCGCAGCACGAGTACACCAAGCGGCTCGTCTCCTCGGCGCCCTCGCTGGCCTCGCGCCGTATCCAGTCCGCGCACGAGCGCGGCGCGGAGTCGGACGAGCTGCTCGCCGAGCACGCGGACGAGGAGGCGACCACCGCCCCCGACGCCGTCGTGGCGAAGGACCTGACCAAGGTGTTCCGCATCCGCGGCGCCCGGCCGGGTACGCACACCGACTTCACGGCGGTGGACAGCATCGACTTCACGCTGCCCAAGGGCCACACGCTCGCCCTTGTGGGGGAGTCGGGCTCCGGCAAGTCGACGGCGGCCAACATGGTGCTGGGACTGCTCGAGCCGACGTCGGGCAGCGTCATGTTCGACGGCAAGGACATGTCGAAGATGTCGGCGAAGGAGCAGTTCGCGCTGCGCCGTCGTGTGCAGCCCGTGTTCCAGAACCCGTACGGCTCGCTCGACCCGACGTACTCGATCTTCCGCTCGATCGAGGAGCCGTTGGTCCTGCACAAGGTGGGCGACCGCAAGTCCCGCGAGGCGCGCGTGCGCGAGCTGCTCGACATGGTCTCGCTGCCGCAGGCGGCCATGCGGCGGTTCCCGAACGAGCTGTCGGGCGGCCAGCGGCAGCGCATCGCGATCGCGCGTGCGCTGGCGCTCAAGCCCGACGTGCTGGTGCTCGACGAGGCCGTCTCGGCGCTCGACGTGCTGGTCCAGGCGCAGATCCTGACGCTGCTCAACGATCTGCAGACGGAGCTCGGCCTGTCCTTCCTGTTCATCACGCACGACCTCGCTGTGGTGCGGCAGATCGCGGACCTCGTGGCCGTGATGAAGGACGGCCGGATCGTGGAGCACGCGACCACCGACGAGGTGTTCGACAACCCGCAGCAGGAGTACACGCGGGACCTGCTGGCGGCGATCCCGGGCGCGAGCCTGGAGATCGGCGGCTGACCCTCCTCGTCTCTGCCGAGGTAGAACCAGGGCGAAGTAGAACTGCAGCGAGGTAGAACCCCAGCGTGGGCTTCTACCTCGCTGCAGTTCTATCTCGCCCTGGTTCTACTTCGCCCTGGTTCTACTTCGGCAGGGGGAGTGTTCTTCGAACAGTGACACGGTCGACACCTGGCGATTTCGATTCGCGGGTAAGATGGTGCTGCTGCGAGACGAGTCCGTAGGGACCCGCGTCCGCCACCTTGACTCCCCCTTCTGGAAATGAGTGTTCCGTGACCGTGCCTGCAACCGCGCCGACCTCGGCCCGTGCGACCCGATCCGACCTGCGTAACGTCGCGATCGTGGCCCACGTCGACCACGGCAAGACCACGCTCGTGGACGCCATGCTGCGGCAGTCCGGCTCCTTCGGCGCCCGCCAGCACCTCGAGGACCGCGTGATGGACTCGGGCGACCTGGAGCGTGAGAAGGGCATCACGATCCTCGCCAAGAACACCGCGATCCGCTACGCCGGACCCGCGGCCGCGGCGAGCGGTGAGCCCGAGGGCATCACCATCAACGTCATCGACACCCCGGGTCACGCCGACTTCGGTGGCGAGGTCGAGCGCGGCCTGTCGATGGTCGACGGCGTCGTGCTGCTCGTCGACGCGTCCGAGGGCCCGCTGCCCCAGACCCGCTTCGTGCTGCGTAAGGCGCTGGCTGCGAAGCTGCCCGTCATCGTCGTCGTGAACAAGGTCGACCGCCCGGACGCGCGGATCAGCGAGGTCGTCGCCGAGACGACCGACCTGCTGCTCGGCCTGGCCGGCGACCTGTCCGACGAGGTCGAGGACCTCGACCTGGACGCCATCCTCGACGTGCCCGTCGTCTACGCGTCGGCCAAGGCCGGTCGCGCCTCCACCGAGCAGCCCGCCGACGGCGGCCTGCCGGAGAACGAGGACCTCGAGCCGCTGTTCGCGACGATCCTCGAGAAGATCCCGGCCCCGACGTTCGAGGAGGGCGTGCCGCTCCAGGCGCACGTGACCAACCTCGACGCGTCGCCGTTCCTCGGTCGTCTCGCCCTGCTGCGCATCCACAACGGCACCCTGGCCAAGGGCCAGAACGTCGCGTGGGCCCGCCACGACGGAACCCTGCAGAGCGTGAAGATCACCGAGCTGCTGGAGACCAAGGCGCTCGACCGCGTGCCGACCGACAAGGCCGGCCCCGGCGAGATCGTGGCCGTCGCGGGCATCGCCGACATCATGATCGGCGAGACCCTCACCGACATCGACGACCCGCGCCCGTTGCCGCTCATCACGGTCGACGACCCCGCCATCTCGATGACCATCGGTATCAACACCTCCCCGCTCGCGGGCAAGGGCGGCAAGGGCCACAAGGTCACCGCCCGCCAGGTGAAGGACCGCCTCGACGCCGAGCTCATCGGCAACGTGTCGCTCAAGGTTCTCCCGACCGAGCGCCCTGACGCCTGGGAGGTGCAGGGCCGTGGCGAGCTGGCCCTGGCGATCCTGGTCGAGCAGATGCGCCGCGAGGGCTTCGAGCTCACGGTCGGCAAGCCGCAGGTCGTCACCAAGCAGATCGACGGCAAGACCCACGAGCCGATGGAGCGCATGACCATCGATGTGCCCGAGGAGTACCTCGGTTCCGTCACGCAGCTCCTCGCGCAGCGCAAGGGCCGCATGGAGACCATGACGAACCACGGCACCGGCTGGGTCCGCATGGAGTTCATGGTCCCGGCGCGCGGCCTCATCGGCTTCCGCACGCAGTTCCTCACGGACACGCGCGGCACCGGCATCGCGGCGTCGATCTCCGAGGGCTACGAGCCCTGGCACGGTCCGATCGAGTCGCGCAACACCGGCTCGCTCGTCGCCGACCGCTCCGGCAAGGTGACGCCGTTCGCCATGATCAACCTCCAGGAGCGCGGCTCCTTCTTCGTGGACCCCACGCAGGAGGTGTACGAGGGCATGATCGTCGGCGAGAACTCGCGCAACGAGGACATGGACGTCAACATCACCAAGGAGAAGAAGCTGACGAACATGCGGTCCTCCACCGCAGACAACTTCGAGAACCTGATCCCGCCGCGCAAGCTGACGCTCGAGGAGTCCCTCGAGTTCGCGCAGGAGGACGAGTGCGTCGAGGTGACCCCCGAGGTCGTCCGCATCCGCAAGGTGCTCCTGAACGCCACGGACCGCGCCCGCGCGACCGCCCGCGCCAAGCGCGCCTGATCGCACCTGCCTGACCGTCGAGTGCTGGATATTCGCCCATGAACGATCGTTCTGAGGGCGAATATCCAGCACTCGACGTCATTTCCGGGGGGCTCGTGGCAGTGCACGCGCACCCCGACGACGAGACCTTGGCGACCGGCGGGCTGTTGGCCTCGTGGGCGCGGGCCGGACAGCCCGTCTGCGTCGTCACCTGCACGCGCGGCGAACGCGGCGAGGTCATCGCGCTGCCGGGGACGACGTCGGAGGGCCGGGCCGGCCTCGAGGGCGACGGCCCGGCGCTGGGTGCCTACCGCGAGACGGAGCTGGCGGCCGCGCTGGCCCGGCTGGCGGACGGCGTCGACGGCGCGATCGAGCACGCCTTCCTCGATACGCTCCCGGCCGCGTCTCCAGCTGCTGGGACGGTGCCGGTGCCCGACCCGGCGTCGCGACCGCGGTACGAGGACTCCGGTATGGCCTGGGTGGCACCCGGTGTCGCCGGCCCCGCACCCGACTCCCCGCCGACGGCGTTCGCGTGGGTGCCGCTCGACGAGCCCGCGGGCCGCCTGGCGGCGCTGATCCGCATGCGGCGTCCCGCCGTCGTGGCCACCTACGAACCGGGTGGCGGCTACGGCCACCCCGACCACGTGCGTACGCACGAGGTGACGGTCCGCGCGCTGGAGCTCGCGGCAGACCCCGCCTGGCTGCCCGACGGCGCGGGCGAGGCGGTGCGCGAGGGCGAGGCGGACGCCGTCGGGCAGGCATGGGCCGGTGCCGCGCTGTGGCAGGCCGTCGCGCCCGTCGCCGAGGTGCGCCGAGCGCGGGCGATGCTCGCGGAGCTGCCTGCGGCGAGTGCGCTCGCCGCCGCCGAGGGGCTCACGTTCGCGGATCCGGGTGAGGCCCTCCCGCCGCTGGCCAAGGAGGGTCTTGACGTCGCGGGAGCGCCGGTGGTCCGGGTCGACGTGCGGCCGGTGCTGGACAGGCTGGTCGGGGCCATGCGGGCCCACGCCACCCAGGTGCAGCACGCGACGGCGCTGACGTACCCGGCGGGGCCGGTCGTCGGCTGGTACGCGCTGTCCAACAACGTGCTGGCGCCGGTGCTCGCGGCCGAGACGTACCTCGTGGTCGCGGCGGGGCGGCAGCCCGCCTGAACCCTGTACCGCGCCTCGGCCCGTGAGCCGGGCGCGGCAGCAGGTCAGCGCTCCTGGAGGGCGTCCAGACCGATCGCCATGGCGGTCACCACCCGGCGGTCGAGCCGCGGGTCGTGGACGGTGACGACGTACTTGTCGCGCAGGCCCCACTTCTTCTCCACGGAGAAGCCGGGCTGCCCGTCGATCAGGAAGTCGAAGTGGTACGGCAGCCAGTCGATCTCGGTGAACCGGCGCAGGAGCGCGATCGGCATGCTGCGCTCGGCGCCGGTCGCCGTGCCCACGCCCGGCTGCTCGACGTGCCAGGTGCTGCGCAGCAGCGACTTGGCGAAGTCCTTGCGGAACGAGCCGACGGGTGCGCCGTTCTCGTCGACGATGTCGTACGTGGCCCCGAGGTCGATCACCTGGCGCGCCCTGAAGCCGAGCACCGCCTCCCGCTTGCTGTCGTCCGTGTAGAGGGTGACCTGCTCGCGGAACGCCATACGCTTCTGCTGCGCGAACGCGAGGAGCTCGCCCTCGGAGCCGTCGGGGAGCGCGGCGTGCACCTCGTACTGGTTGACCATCATGCGGATGCGCTGACGAACGATGAGCTGGGTCTGTGCCTGGAGCGTATTCACCCGCCGGCGTGTGGCACATGTGCAGGGTGCTCCCAGGTGGATGCGGGACAATGGCCGGGTGAACTCACCCGGCCGCCCTCTGGGGCGAACGATCGTGCGCACCGTGCTGGCCGTCCTGCTGGGCGTGGTGATGGGTGCTCTCGGGACGGTGGTGCACCGGTTCGGCGACGAGTCCTGGTACCTCGGGCTCGTCCTGGCGCTGGCACTGACGGCCTCCGCGGGCGTGCTCGCCCGCGCCTGGGCCGGCTACGGCACTCTCCTCGGCTACGGCGTGGGTTGGGTGGCCATGGTGCAGATCTTGTCGCTGCCGGGTTCCGGGGGCGACGTCGTGGTTCCGGCGGGCGTGCTGGGCATGGTCTGGTCGTATGCGGGGGTCGCCGTACTGGCTGTCGTCGCGTTCCTTCCGGCGTCGTGGTTCGCAGAGGTCCCGGCGCGCCGAGAACGGCCCGCCGCCTGAGGTCTGCGGTTCTTCGCAGGCTGGTCCAGGATGGTGGGCAGGATTGATACACAACCTCCACCTCGGGGCGTCCGGTACGTGGCCTTGGGCAGGATTCTGGCTGGATAGGATGCCCGGCAGGGCGGCCCCGTCCAGCGGAACCGCCGCAGGTCCGGTGCGCCCTTGGGGACGCGGAGAGCCCGCGTCTCGGGTAGTTGCACGGAGCGTGCCGATGGGTCAGCCGACCGAGCGTGACGAACCGCTCGAGCCGACGTCAGACGAGAGCGCCGGGACGAGGTCTGCCCCGGTGACGCCTCCCCGCTTGTCTCGCACCCGCCCCGGCGGTGTGCCCCCGCAGGCGCCAAGGCCCCCGGTACGGCCGACCGAGCCGGGGGAAGCACAGTCCGCAGTACCGGCCGGTCGCCCGACCGATCCGCCAGCCCCCCGATCCCCAGAGAAGGCCCAGCCCGTGACCCCTCCGGACCAGTCCGAGGACCCGAAGGCCCAGCGCCCGCCCAGCATCCCGCCCGCAGGCACACCTGCCGCCCGCGAGAGCGCCGCGCAGGGCCCGGACGCCGGTTCCCCGAGCACGCCCGATCGCCCGACGACGCCCGCGTCCGCGGGCGCCACGCCGAACGAGTCCGCGACGAAGCCGGGGGCCGAGCCCGATGCCTCCGCCGCGTCGGAGACGGGTGCCGACGACCCGGTCGCCGTGCTGCAGACCGTCGTGGAGAAGCTCGCGACGCCGACGACGAAGGCCGCCGCGCCGCCGAGGAACGGCTACACGCCGCGCGTGTTCGCGTTCGACCGGCCGCCCAAGACGGGGCCCGGGTCGAACGCTCCCGCGGGCCAGGGCACGCCGCAGGACGACTCCACGCCGGCCGACGCGCCGGCCACCTCGACGGCGGGACAGGCGTCGGGCGTGACAGACCCGAGCACGACGACCGACGAGACGTCGGACGCTGCGTCGTCGGCGGACGCTGCGTCGTCGGCGGGTGTTGCGGCTGCGGCGGGTGCTGCCGCGGTTGCGGGTGGTGCCGCCGCGAAGACGGGCGCCCGGGCTGCGGCTGCCGGGGCTACCGGCAGCGCCGCTGCCGCTGGTGGGGCGGTCGCCGGTTCGGCGGTCGCTGGTTCGGCGGCCGCCGCCCCGACGCGCCCGGCTGATGCCGTGGCTGCTCCGGCTCCTTCGGCTGCAACCTCGGCGGACTCGACGGGTGCGCCCGCGCAGCCCGCGCCCGCGCGCTCCGCATCCGGCGCTGCGGCGCCGGACGCCGCGGCACCGAAGTCGGCCGCATCCGGCGCTGCGGCGCCGGTCACACCGGGATCCGCGACGCCCGAGGCCGCGACGCCCAAGGCCGCAGCGGCGAAGCCGGTACCCGAGGAGTCGGCCAAGGCGGCGCCCGGCACGACGGAGCAGGCCACGACGGAGCAGGTCGCGACGGGGCCCGGCAGGACGACTCCGGAGACCATCGCCCCGGCGCCGGCAAAGCCCGCGCAGACGCCAGTACCGGCCGAGCCGGTGAAGGCCGCACCCCCGAAGGTCGCGCCCGCGGGTGCGACCTCGCAGAGCGCCCCGGCACAGGCCACGCCTGCCCAGGCCCGTCCAGGCACCGAGGGCGTCGGCCGGGCGAGCGTGAGCCCGGCCGGACCTGCTCAGCCCGGTTCCGCTCAGCCTGGACCTGCTCAGCCCGGTTCCGCCCAGCCCGGTTCCGCCCAGTCCGGACCCGCCGACGCGAAGCCCGGAAAGACGCCGCCGGAGAAGTCGCCGACGTCCGGCGCCGCAGCAGCTGCCGGTGCCGCAGCAGCCGCGGGAGCCGCGGGAGCAGCGGGAGCCGCCGGTGCGGCCGCTGCGGCGAACGCCGCGGCCGCTCCGCCCGTCCTGCCGGCACCGCCGACCGCACCGCCGCGCGTGCCCGGTCAGCCGACCGGCGCGATGCCTCCTGCTCCCGGTATGACGCCGCCTCCGCCGGGCGTCGTGCCGCCCGTGGCGGGTCCTGGCGCGGTTCCTGAGGTCAACGCCGGCCAGAGTGGCTTCCTCAAGCCGCTGACCGGCGCCATCCAGCGGGTGGCCGGTGCGCGCTGGGCACCGGTGCGCCCCGACGCCCAGCCCTCGCCGTTCGCTCAGGGTCCCGCCGGTGCGGGTGGCCCCGGCGCGCCCGCCGGACCCGGTGGTCCGGGTGGCCCCGCAGGTCCGGGAGCTCCGGGTGGCCCCGGCCGACCGGGCCCGGCCGGCCAGGAGGGCTTCTACGGCCTCGCCGGTGACGGCGCGCCGAGCCGAGGCCCCAAGGTCGCGCTGTTCTCGGTGCTGGCCGCCATCGTGCTGTTCGGTGTCTACAGCCTCGTGGCGTGGACCCAGAGCGACACCACGCCGCGGGACACCACGGTGGCGGGTGTCGACATCGGCGGGATGACCGAGGCCGAGGCCGTGAGCGCCCTCACGGAGCAGCTCGCGCCGCGTGCGAAGGAGCCGATCGCTCTCACCGCGGGCGAGGGCAAGGCCCAGCTCTCGCCGGAGCCGAGCGGCCTCGCGATCGACGCCGAGGCCACGGCCGCCGAGCTCACCGGGTTCTCGCTGAACCCCGCCCACATGTGGGCGCACATGTTCGGCGGGTCCGAGGAGGAGCTCGTCCTGGCGGTCGACAGCGAGAAGTTCGACGCCGCCGTCGGCGGCCTCGAGGACTCGCTCGCCGTGGACGCCGTGGACGGCACCGTCAGCTTCGTCGACGGTCAGCCGGTCAAGACGGACCCCAAGGAGGGCTCGCGGATCGTCGCCAGCGAGACCGCCCGGATCATCAAGGAGCGCTGGATCCGCGAGGAGGGCCCGTTCGACCTGCCGGTCGAGAAGGTAGCCCCGCAGATCACGCAGCAGGAGACGGACGCCGGCTTCGCCGCGGCGCAGCGGATCGTCTCGGCACCGGTCACGGTGTCCGTCGGCGGACAGACCCCGACGCTCACGCCCGACGTGCTGGCCGGCCTGTTCCGGTTCGAGCAGCGCAAGGGCAAGCTCGTCACCATCGTCGACCGTGAGGCGACCGTGGGGGCCATCGTCGACGGCACCAGCAACCTGCTGGAGCTCCCGGACGACGCGCACTTCGAGTTCGTGGGCGGCAAGCCCACCCCCGTCGAGGGCAAGACGGGCACCACGCTCGACCCCGTCGAGGCGGGCAAGGCGGTGCGCATCGCCGCGACGAGCGACGACCGGGAGACGTCCGTCGAGCTGGTCGAGCAGGACCCGGAGGAGACCGTCGACTCCCTCAAGGAGCTGGGGGTCAAGGAGGTCGTCTCCGAGTTCCACACGCCGCTGACGAACGAGCCTGTGCGCACCCAGAACCTCGTGCGTGGCGCGGAGATGGTGACGGGCAACCTGGTCAAGCCGGGGGAGACCTTCTCGCTGCTGCAGGCCCTGGCGCCGATCACCCTCGAGAACGGGTACTTCGACGCGGGCGTGGTCGAGAACGGCAAGCACGTGGAGGCGGTCGGCGGCGGACTCTCGCAGATGGCGACCACCACGTTCAACGCGGGCTTCTTCGCCGGCTACGAGGACGTGGAGCACCACGCGCACTCCTACTGGTTCCCGCGGTACCCACCGGGTCGCGAGGCCACGATCTACGTGGGCGCCAAGGACATGAAGTTCACCAACGACACGCCCTACGGTGCCGTGCTGCAGGCCTACGTCGAGGGTGGCCAGCTCTGGGTCAAGATCTGGAGCACCAAGCACTACACGGTCGAGGAGAGCAACACGGGCAAGCGGAACATCGTGCCCAAGACCGTGATCCACGACTCGTCGGCAGGCTGCGAGGCGTATCCCGGGGGTGAGGACGGTTTCTCGATCGGCATCACCCGCAAGGTCTACCTGAACGGTTCGCTGGCCAAGGAGAACTCGTTCAACCACTCGTACAAGCCCGACAACCCGGTGGTGTGTGACTAGCCACAAGGCTCGCGGGCCGGTCCGGCGGTAGGTTGCGCACATGCTTGGACGTAGCGAGCGGGAGTCTCCCGCGCACGCGGTGCTGGCCGCGCAGATGGCGGGTTGGAACGACCCGGTGGAGCTGCTCGACCTCGGCACGACGGCGGACACGCTCGCCACGGTGGCGAGCATCGAGGCCCTGGCGGCCGTGGTGCACCTGGGACACCCGGAGCACCCGGCGCCAGGCCTTGAGCGTGCCCTCCTCGAGGGCGCCTCGTCGCTCATCGTGACGGCGGCCGTGCCGGTGCCCAGCCAGTGGGTATGGGTGGGCGCGGGTGCCACGAGCGGCCAGGTGGTGGTCGACGAGGCGGGCCTGCGCGACTGCGGGACGGTGCTGCGTGGCCTGGGTGCGAGCCCGCGGCTCGTGCCCACGCGGACCACTGTCGAGGAGCGCATCGCCCTGGCGGGGGAGGGCGGGTCGCTCGTGATCGAGCGGTCCCGGGTCCCTGCCGGCTTCGTCGAGCTTCCCGACAGTGCGGCACTCGCCGAGGGCGACCCGGTCTGGTACGGCCTCCTGGAGTCCCGTGCCGACTGGCCGTCGTTCGGCGAGCCGGCACAGGTGTGGCTGGCGTTCGGCCCCGTCGACGACCACCTGGGCTCCCTGCAGCCCACGCTCGCGGTCGTCGCGGACGCCGGCCTGGACCTGGACCACCTGCGCAGCCAGCCGTCGTCGGCCGGGCCGCACGCGTTCTTCACGTCGTTCTCGTGCCCCAGCTCGGACACGCTGCGCGAGCTGGTCGCGGCGCTCACCGAGCGTGGCGTGGCGCACCGGACGCTGGCCGTGCTGCCGGGCGGGACGTTCGTGCCCGGTCCGGACGCCCTGACCCCGCGGTGGGCATGACCGCCCCGGGCGCCCGGTCCGGCACCCGGGTCGCGTACCTGGGGCCGGAGGGCACGTTCACGCACCAGGCGGCGCTCGAGTGGGCGCGCCTGCACGCGCCTTCCGACGGGTTGGACGGTACGGTGACCGCCGAGCCGCTGGAGACCGTCAAGGACGTGCACGACGTGGTCGCGGCCGGGACCGCCGACGTCGGCGTGGTCGCCATCGAGTCGTCCGTCGAGGGCTACGTGGTGCCGTCGCTCGACGCGCTGCTGTCCAGCGCGGACGTCGTCGCCGTGGACGAGGTGGCGCTGGACGTGTCGTTCGACGCGTTCGTGCGCCCCGGGCACGGCGAGCTGACCGAGGTGTCCGCGCACCCCCACGGCCTGGCGCAGTGCGCCGGCTTCGTCACGAGCACCGGCCTGGCGACGGCGCCGGCGTCGTCCAACGCGGCCGCGTGCCGGGACGCCGGGCCGGGCACCATCGCGCTCGGCCCCACGATCTGCGGCGAGCTGTACGGGCTGGACACGTACGCCAAGGCGGTGGAGGACTTCCGCGGTGGCCGCACCCGGTTCCTGGTGCTGACGCGGCGGGCCGACGCGCGGGCCTCCCTGGAGCGGACCCGTGCCGGTGGCGCGGCCGCGTGGAAGACGATGCTCGCGATCACCCCCTCGGTGACCGGGCCCGGTGTGCTCGCGCGGATCACCGCCGCGTTCGGCGACCGGGGCGTCAACATGTCGAGTCTGATCACCCGGCCGCTGAAGGCGCAGGAGAGCAAGTACGTCTTTGTCGTCACGTTCGACGAGGCGCCGTGGGACCCGGGCGCGCGCGAGGTGGTGAGCGACCTGCTCGCCGCCGGGGACTCCCTCAAGACGCTCGGGCTCTTCCCTGCGGGGGCGGGCTTCCGGGCGCTCGACGGCGTGCTGGACCCCGACCACGCGCCGGTCGGCTCGGTGTCCTCGAAGGACCCGGCGGACGCTCGCGACCGGGGGCTACTGTGGTGACGGGCACCGAGGTCGGCTCCGTGGGCATCGTGGGCCTGGGCCTCGTCGGAGGATCCCTGGCCCGTGCCCTGCAGGCCGCGGGCGTACCGGTGGTGGCGACCGACCCGGCGTCGGGCGAGGACGCTCGCGCGGCAGGTTTGTCGGTGGCCGACGACGTCGCCGCGCTCGCTGTGCACCGGCCCGCGACGGTGGTGCTGGCCGCGCCGCTGCGCGCCATGCGGGCCGTCGCGGGAGAGCTCGCGGAGGCCCTGGCCGGGGAGCCCGGCTGGGACCCGACGGTGACCGACGTCGGTTCGGTGAAGGCCCCGGTGCGCGAGGCGGTGACCGACGCCGGGCTGGGCGACCGCTACGTGGGTGCGCACCCCATGTCCGGCACGGAGCGCAGCGGGTTCGAGGCGTCGTCGGCCGAGCTCATGCAGAACATCCCGTGGGCGGTGACGTATCGGCAGGCCGACTCCGGGGCGGGCGTGCCCGGGACCGACCCGGCGCGTCTGGAGCAGGTGCTCCGGCTGGTCACCGGGCCGCTGGGTGGCACGGCGGCCGTGCTCACCGACGAGCTGCACGACGAGGCGGTGGCCCTGGTGTCGCATGTGCCGCACGTGCTGGCCAACCAGCTGCTGGGGGTCGTCGCGGGCGCGCCCGTCCGCGACCTCGCACTGGGCCTGGCCGCCGGCTCGTTCCGCGACGGGACCCGCGTGGGCCTCACGGACCCGCGCCGCACCGAGGCGATGGTGACCGAGAACGGTCCCTGGGTGGCGCCCGTGCTCCGGCTCGCGGCCCGCGACCTGGAGCGGCTCGCGGACGCACTGGACTCCAATGCGCCCACGCACTGGTTCTTCGACCGGCCCGACCCGGTGCGCGCGCGGATCGGCAGGCTGGGCAGCCCTCGCGTGACGGGCCTGCGGCCGGGCGACAGGGCGGGTGGTTCGGGTGGGTTGGGTGGTTCGGGTGGTTCGGGTGGTTCGGACAATGGGGTCGGCGGCGAGGCGGACGCCGACGTGGTGGCCCTGACCGGTGACTGGCCGACGCGGCTGGTGGAGCGGTGCGCGGTGGGCGCGGTGGTGATCGCGGTCAAGGGCGGCGAACTGCTCCTGCGCTAGCGGCGTCGAAGTGCCGAACCGCAAGGTACGTGTGGATCGGCCCACGTGCGGGTGCCGATCCACACCTACCTTGCGGTTCGACGGGCTGTCCAGACCAGCCGGACGGTCAGGTTGCGGTTCGGCCCATGTCGGAGCGCCGAACCGCAAGGTACGGGTGGACTGGCCCGTACTGGGGTCTCGAACCGCAACATAAGGGTGGATCGGGATGCCGAACCGCAACGAACGAGTCCGGTAGCGCGATCTAGACGACTATCTTGCGGTTCGGCAGGCTGTCGGACGGCTACCTTGCGGTTCGACGCCGGTGACCGGCTCGGTGGGCTCGTAACTTGCGGCTCGGCGTCAGAACCGCTCCGCGTCGAAACCGCTCCGCGTCAGAGCCGCTCCGCCAGCGCTCGGCCCGTGGTGCGGCCCGTGAAGAGGCAGCCGCCCAGGAATGTGCCCTCCAGTGCGCGGTGGCCGTGCACGCCGCCGCCGCCGAACCCCGCGGCCTCGCCCACCGCCCAGAGGCCCTCCAGCACCTCACCGTCCGGGGTCAGGGCTCGGCCCAGCTCGTCGCACCACAGCCCGCCCAGCGTCTTGCGTGTCAGCACCGACAGGCGAACGGCGAGCAGGGGGCCGTCCTGCGGGTCGCTGAGGGCGCGCGGCGGCGAGACGCGGATCGCCTTGTCCACGATGAAGTGCCGTGCGGCCGCCGTGGCCACGACCTGGGGGTCCTTGCCCAGACCGGTGGCGACCTGTGCGTCTCGGGCCGCGACGAGGGCGGCCAGGGCCTCGCCGTCGACGTGCCCGCTCGAACCGGGCGTGGCATCGGTCAACGCGTTCATCTTGCCGGCCAGCTCGGCGGGGGTGTCGGCCCAGAGGAACTCCTCGGACTTCTCCGCGAAGGTGCGGACCGGAACCGACCTGCCGCGCACCCGCTCCAGGAGCAGGGGCACCGACTTGCCGGTCAGGTCGGGGTTCTGCTCGGAGCCCGACAGCGCGAACTCCTTCTCCATGATGGTCTTGTTCAGCACGAACCAGGAGTGGTCGTCGCCGCGGCTGGTCACATGGCGCAGTGCCCCGAGAGCGTCGAAGCCGGGGAACAGCGGGCCGGGCAGCCGGTTGCCGTCGGCGTCGAGCCACAGCGACGACGGGCCGGGCAGGATGCGGATGCCGTGCTGGGACCAGACCGGGGAGTGGTTCGCGATGCCCTCGGGGTAGTGCCACATGCGGTCCTCGTGCACCAGCGCGGCACCGGACGCCGCGGCGACGCCGAGCATGAGCCCGTCGGTCGAGTCCGGCACGCCGGAGAGCATCCGGTCCGGCAAGCGCCCGGCGTCGGCCGACCAGTGGGCGCGGGCCAGGTCGTGGTTGGCACCGATGCCGCCGCTGGCCACGACCACGGCCTGGGCCGTCAGCTCCACCTCGCCGGTCACGCTGCGGTTCGAGGGCTCGCCGCGGTCGGCGTCGTCGTCGGCCAGGATCTCCGCGCGGACACCGGTGACCCGGCCGTCCGTGGTGACCAGCGACGTGACCCGGTGCCGGAAGCGCAGGTCGAGCAGCCCGGCGCGGTTCGCCTCGTGCGCCGCGGCCACGAAGGGCGCGACGACGGCGGGCCCCGTGCCCCACGTGACGTGGAAGCGGGGGACCGAGTTGCCGTGCCCACCCGCCGGGTAGCCCCCGCGCTCGGCCCACTGCACCAGCGGGAACCACCGCACGCCCTTGCCATGCATCCAGGAGCGCATGTCTCCCGCGGCGAACTCGACGAACCCCTTGGCCCACCGGTACCCGAACCGGTCCGGGCCCTCGCCGCGCTCCGCCCCGGGCGCGAACTGGGCCGAGCCGAGCCAGTCGGCGAAGGCGAGGTCGAACGAGTCCTTCACCTTGAGCCGGCGCTGCTCGGGTGAGTCGACGAGGAACAGGCCCCCGAACGACCACCAGGCCTGCCCGCCCAGCGAGGCGGCCGGTTCCTGGTCGAGCAGGACCACCCGCTTGCCCGCCGCCGTGAGCTCGGTCGCGGCGACGAGCCCGGACAGGCCGGCGCCGACGACGATGACGTCGGCGTCGACCGCTGCGGCAACGTCGTTGTTGGGGGCGGAGTCAGTCATGAGCGCACTGTAACCAGGACATACTCGGCCTGGCGGTGGCACCCGGCCTTTCCCGGGGTGAACTACGTACGCGTTCGTCGCGGTTGGTTCACGGGCGGCCCGCCGAGAGCAGCACCTGGAGCGTGAGTGCCTCCAGCGTCGTGGACGTGCGGGGTCCCGTCTCGTCCTCGGGGACGGTGGGGAAGTCCCAGCCCGAGTCCCAGACCAGCTCCCACGGCGCGCTGCGCGGATGGGGCCGTGGCAGCACCACCTCGCAGTCGCCGAGGCCCCCGTTGATCACCAGCAGCACGTCGGAGTCGCCCACCGCCGGGCCGGGCCGCAGCATCTGCACCACGCGCCGGCCGCACTCGTTCCACGTGGCGGGCTCCATCACGGCGCCCGTCTCGGCGAACCAGAGCAGGTCCGGGTCGGACTCGTGCGGCCGCGGCGCGCCCTGGTAGAACGAGTCGGCGCGCAGGGCAGGGTGGTCCCGGCGCAGCCGCAGCAGGTACCGGGTGGTCTCCAGCAGGTCGGTCGCGGCCTCGTCCAACGCCCAGCGCAGCCAGGACACCTCGTTGTCCTGCACGTACGCGTTGTTGTTGCCGCCCTGGCTGCGGCCGAACTCGTCGCCCGCCGTCAGCATGGGCGTGCCCGCAGAGAGCAGCAGGGTGCCCAGCAGGTTGCGCTGCGACTTGCGGCGCGGCGGCACGATCGCCTGCCACGGCTCTGTCGTCGCGTCGTCGCCCGACGACGTGTGGCCCTCGAGGCCGTGGTTCCAGGACAGGTTGTTGTCCGAGCCGTCCCGGTTGTCCTCACCGTTGGCCTCGTTGTGCTTGTGGTCGTAGGCCACGAGGTCGGCCAGGGTGAAGCCGTCGTGCGCGGTCACGTAGTTCACCGACGCGACCGGCCCGCGCACCAGCGGCGGGTCGCCCGGCCCGAACAGGTCGGCGCTCCCGGCCAGGCGCGTGGCAAGGTCGCGCAGACCGAGCATCTCGTCACCCCGGGCGCCGCGCTTGGGCGCGTCCAGCCAGAAGCCGCGCACGGCGTCGCGGAACTGGTCGTTCCACTCCGCCATGGGCGGCGGGAACGAGCCCGTCTGCCAACCGCCCGGGCCCACGTCCCAGGGCTCCGCCACGAGCTTGAGGCCCGAGAGCACCGGGTCCGTCTGCAGGGCCACCAGGAACGGGTGGTCCGGGTCGAAGCCGGCCGCGCCGCGGCCCAGGGTCACCGCCAGGTCGAACCGGTAACCGTCCACGCCGACTGTCTCGGCCCAGTACCGCAGCGAGTCCAGGGCCATCTGGATCACGCGCGGGCGCCGGAAGTCCAGGGAGTTTCCCGTGCCCGTGACGTCCGCCAGAGCGGCGGGCGAGGCGCCGTCGTGCAGGTAGTAGACCGGGTTGTCGAGGCCACGCCAGGCGATGTGCAGGCTGTCGTCGCCGCCCTCGCACGTGTGGTTGTAGACCACGTCGAGCAGCACCTCGATACCAGCCTCGTGCAGCAGGTGCACCATGCCGCGCACCTCGTCGAGCACCGCCTCGGCCCCCTGCTCCTGCGCCGCCCGGGTCGCGTAGGCGGCGTTGGGCGCGAAGAACCCGAGCGTGTTGTACCCCCAGTAGTTCGGCAGGTCCTGCGCGGCCAGGCGCGGCTCCGCCACGCTCTTGTGGATCGGCAGCAGCTCGAGCGTCGTCACCCCCAGGCTCTTGAGATGCTCGACCACGGCGGGGTGCGCCGCGCCCGCGTACGTGCCGCGCAGCTCGGCCGGGACATCCTCGCGGAGCATCGTCAGCCCGCGCACGTGCGCCTCGTAGACCACGGTGTCCGCCCACGGCACGCGCGGCCGGGACAGGGGCGCGGGCGGCGGCAGCGGCGCGACCACCACGGAGTGCGGCACGTACGCCAGGGAGTCGCGCTCGTCGGCCGCGCCGTAGCGGTCGCCGAGCCACCAGCCCGGCTCACGCTCCGTGGACACGGAACCCACCACCTCGGGTCCGTACCGCAGCCGGCCTGCGAAACCGCGTGCGTACGGGTCGACCAGCAGCTTCGCCGGGTTGTGCCGCATCCCGGCGCGCGGGTCCCAGGGCCCGTACACGCGGAAGCCGTAGCGCTGGCCAGGGGCGACGTCCGGCACGTGCGTGTGCCACACGCCGTACACCGGACCCACCATCTCGACCCGCCGCTCGGTGTACCGCGCCGGGTCGTGCTCGTCCAGGGACGGGTCCGTGACGTCGATCAGGCACAGGTCGACGGCCGTCGCGTGGGACGCCAGGACCGCCGCGTCGATACCCCCGTCCGGCGTGACGTACACACCCAGCGGGGGGACGTGACTGCGGCGGGCCGACGGCCGGATCAGCGGCCGGACGACCGGACGCGGCGCCGGGTCGCCCGGCGCGCGCTGCGGTTCTGCTCGTGGAGACTGCACCATGAGCCCAATCGTTGCAGACGCCGTCATGGACGCGGATCCGTCCCACCGCACCGACGTCGTACGGTTACCTCATGCGTATCGTCGTCACCGCCAAGTACGTCCCGGACATCGCCACCGAACGCGGTTTCCAGGATCGCCGGGTAGTGCGCAACGCCGGCGAGGGCACCCTCAACGAGCTGGACGAGAACGCCGTCGAGGCCGCCCTGCGGCTCGTCGAGGCCGAACGCGCGTCCGGGGCGATCGGGCCCGACGAGGGCGAGGTCGTCGTGGTCACCATGGCCGCACCCGACGGCGACGTCGCGCTCCGCAAGGCGTTCCAGCTCGGCGTCGACCGCGGCATCCGCGTGTCTGACGACGCCCTGGCCGGCTCCGACTACTTCGGCACCGCCGCGGTGCTCGCCGCCGCGGTGCGCAAGCTCGGCGAGGAGTCCCCGGTCGATCTGGTCGTCACCGGCATGGCCGCCCTCGACGGGCTCGGCTCCGTGGTCCCCACGCTGCTCGGCGCCGAGCTCGGCCTGCCCACGCTGAACCTCGCCAAGAAGGTCGAGCTCGCCCCCGCCGACGGCGCGGGCCGCGTGCTGACGATCACCCGCGAGATCGACGACGTCACCGAGCAGCTGTCCGCGCCGCTGCCCGCCGTCCTGTCCGTCACCGACACGGCCAACCAGCCGCGCTTCCCCGGGTTCAAGCTCATCATGGCGGCCCGCACCAAGGAGATCGAGGTCTGGTCCCCGGCCGACCTGGGGCTCGACACCGGCGTGGCCGGTGCCGTCGGCGCCCGCACCGAGACGCTGGCGGCCGTCCCGCGCCCCGAGCGCGCCGAACCCGAGATCGTCACCGACAAGGGCGAGGGCGGCGTGGCGCTCGCCGACTACCTGATCCGCAACGACTTGGTCTGACGCGGGGTGCCGCACAGGACGGGGTCGAGGAACGAGGCACCCGCCCGAAGCGGAACCGCAGCGTCCGACCAGACAAGCCGACACTGAGAGACACGATGACCAACCGCACCGTCCTGGTCCTGCTGGACCCCGCGACCGAGATCCGCAGCAGCGTCCTGGAGCTGCTCACCATCGCGCGCGGCCTCGGCAGGGTCGAGGCCGTCGCCCTGGAGGCACCCACCGTCGAGGTGCTCGCCGAGCTCGGCAGGTACGGCATCGAGACCGTGCACCAGGCCGAGCTGTCCCGTGCGGGCTCCTGCGTGAGCGGCGACGAGCGCCACCTGCCCGCCGTCGTCGCCGCCGCACTGGCCGCGGCCGTGCGCCTCACCGACGCCGACGTGGTGCTGCTGCCCACGTCGTTCGTGGCCAAGGAGGCCGCGGCGCTCGTGGCGCACTCGCTCGGGGCCGGCCTGGTCATCGACGCCGCCTCCGTGCGCGAGCAGGACGGTCGGGTCGTGGCCGGCAAGCAGGTCTTCGCCGGCGCCTGGGACACGGAGTGCGCCGTGACCACCGACGTCGCCGTCGTGACCGTCCGGGCCAACTCGGCGGTGGCACAGCCCGCCGCTGCCGCCGTCGAACCGGTCACCGAAGGGTACGCCGTCGAGGTGGCCCCGACCCCCGTGACGCTCGTCTCCCGCGAGGTCAAGGCCGACACCAGTGGCCGGCCGCCGCTCGACCAGGCCGCGATCGTGGTGGCGGGCGGCCGCGGCACCGACGGCGACTTCGGACCCGTCGAGGACCTGGCGGACGCCCTCGGCGCCGCCGTCGGCGCTTCCCGTGACGCGGCGTTCGAGGGCTGGTGGGACACGTACGTGGGGCAGACCGGCGTGACCGTCGCGCCGCGCGTCTACATCGGCGCGGGCATCTCGGGCGCGCCGCACCACCGTGGCGGCATGCAGGCGTCGCAGGTGATCGTGGCGGTCAACAGCGACCCGGAGGCGCCGATCTTCGAGATCTGCGACTTCGCCGTCGTGGGGCAGCTTGCCGACGTGCTCCCGCAGGCGGCGGCGGAGATCCGCAAGCACAGGGGCTGACCTCCTCGCCCCCTCCAGATCCCCAACGAGACCTCGTCTGATTCGCTTTCGAGCCTCTCAAAGCGAATCAGACGAGGTCTCGTTGGGGATTGGGGGATTGGGGCATTGGGGGGCATTGGGCGGCAGTGGGGGTGGCGGGCACGTGGTGGGATGACGGGATGGAGCAGATCGTGTCCGTGGAGAGTCACCTCGGTTCGGCTGAGCGGCGGCGCGTCGCACGACATCTCCTGCTCGACGGGTTCGGGCTGGCCGCGCAGCAGCGGCTCGCTGCGTCCCGGGTCGTCGTGCTCGGCGCGGGCGGGCTCGGCTCACCTGTGCTGCAATACCTCGCCGCGGCAGGGGTGGGCACGCTGGGCATCGTGGACGACGACGTCGTCGAGGCCTCCAACCTGCAGCGTCAGGTGCTGCACACGGTGGCCGACGTCGGGCGTGCCAAGACGAGCTCGGCGGCCGACGCGCTGCGCGGGCTGGCGCCCGAGGTCGAGGTGATCGCACACCGTGAACGGCTGACCCGCGACAACGCCGCGGAGATCCTCGGCGGCTACCACCTGGTCGTCGACGGTTCGGACACGTTCGAGACCCGCTACGCCGTGTCCGACGCCGCCGCGTCGCTGGGTCTGCCGGTCGTCTGGGGCACGGTGCTGGGCTGGGACGGACAGGTGAGCGTCTTCTGGTCGGCCGCCCCGGACGGGCGGGGCATCACCTACCCGGACGTGTTCGGCCCGCAGCCGCCGGAGGGCGAGTCGTGCGCGACGGTGGGCGTGCTGAGCCCGGCGTGCGGTGTGGTGGGCTCGACGATGGCGGTCGAGGCCGTCAAGGTGCTGACCGCTACCGGCGACCCGGCCCTCGGCAGGCTGCTGGCGTACGACGCGCGCACCTCCGCCTGGGACGCGATCGAGCTGGCCCCGGCGTCGGGGGAGGACGCCGCAGCCGGTGCCGCGGGGGGTGCCGGACCGGTCGGGGGTGCCGGACTGGTCCCGGCGTCGCCGTCCCCTGCACCGCAGGCGCCAGCGCCGGTGCCGTTCCCGCCCTCGTCGCCCGCGCCCGCACCGCCGTCGTCCGACCTGCGGAAGCCGGGCGGGCCCGGCGTGCTCCTGCTCGACGTGGGCCTGCGGCCGGGTGCCGTGCCCGGCGCGGTGTTCGCGCGCCTGGAGGACCTGGCGGCCGGGAACCTGCCGCAGGAGCTGCTGGACCACCCGCTGGACGGCCCCGTGGTCGTCGTGTGCGAGCGCGGCCTGCGCTCCCGGGGCGCCGAACAGCTGCTGCGCGCCGAGGGATGGCGGGACGTCACGAGCCACGCCCTCCTGGGCTGACGGGGGAAGCCGGACCCACCCGCTGGACACGTCCCGTTCATCCGGGTGTACCGGCGCGGTAGCGGACGCGACACCGCCCGCTCCTAGGTTGACGACGACCTGCCCCCCAGCTCGGACCGGAGACCCTCCGATGACGATCGCTCCTGAACACCGCACGCTGCTGACGGTGCACACGCACGCGCGCGGCAAGCGCAGCCCCGTCACGTGCCGCCTCAAGTGCAACGACGCCTGCCTGCACCCCGCACCCAACGAGAGCGCCAACGAGTACTTCAAGGATGTCGTGAGCTCGGTGCTGTCGCGCCGCGCGATGCTCGGCACGATGGCCGTCGCCGCGGGTGCCGTGGTGATCGGGGCCCAGGCCGCGGGGGCGCCGTCGGCCGAGGCCCTGCCCGAGGGCCGCTTTCCCGGGCACGGGTCGGGCCGCGGTCTGGCGTTCGGGGCGATCGATCCGCAGCCCGTCGACGTCGACGCGCTGGTGGTGCCCCAGGGGTACACCTGGGACCCGATCATCCGGTGGGGCGACCCGATCCTGCCGGGCGCCCGCGCCTTCGACCCGTATCACCAGTCGCCCGAGCAGCAGGCCCGGCAGTTCGGCTACAACTGCGACTACCTCGACATCCTCCCCATCCGCCCGGGGGAGAAGCATCGCGGCACGCGCGGCATCCTGGTGTCGAACCTCGAGTACACGAACGCCGAGATCATGTTGCCGCCCACCGCGCGGTACTGGGACATCGCCGCGGACGGCAGCCGCACCAAGAACGCGTACTCGCGTGCGATCGAGCGCGCGGCGCACGGCATGGCCGTCGTCGAGGTCCGACGCCGCGCGCCGGGCAAGCCGTGGGACTACCAGCGCATCAGCCCGCTCAACCGCCGCATCCACCTGGACACGGAGTTCGAGCTCGACGGCCCTGCCGCCGGCTCGGACCTGCTCAGGACGGCGGCGGACCGCACCGGCCGCCGCGTGCTCGGCACCATGAACAACTGCGCCGGCGGCACCACGCCGTGGGGCACGGTGCTGTCGGGCGAGGAGAACTTCAACGGCTACTTCGTGGCCGCCGGGGTCAACCCGACCGCCGACGCCCGGTACGGCATCGGCACCTCCACGAGCTACGGCTGGGAGGCCGACGAGCCGCGCTTCGCCCAGTCCGAGGGCTACGAGAACGAGTCCAACCGCTTCGGTTGGATCGTCGAGCTCGACCCGTACGACCCCACGGCCAGGCCGGTCAAGCACACCGCCATGGGCCGGTTCAAGCACGAGGGTGCGAACGTCACGCTGTCCAGCCGTGGCCACGCGGTGGCGTACATGGGCGACGACCAGGCGTTCGACTACGTCTACAAGTTCGTCTCGGCGGGGCGGGTGGCCAAGGGCGAGTCCCGCCGGGCCCGTGAGCACAACAAGAAGCTGTTGTCCGAGGGCGACCTCTTCGTCGCCAAGTTCACGGGTGACTCGCCGGCCGCCCAGATAGACGGCTCGGGCGCGCTGCCGTCGGACGGTGCTTTCGACGGCACGGGGGAGTGGCTCCCGCTGGTCAAGGACGGCCGCAGCAAGGTGCCGGGCATGTCTGTCGAGGAGGTGCTGGTCTACAGCCGGCTGGCCGCGGACACGGTGGGCGCCACCAAGATGGACCGGCCGGAGGACGTCGAGATCAGCCCGGTCACGGGCCGCGTCTACGTCGCCTGCACGAACAACTCGGGCCGCACCCCGGGCAACGCCACCGAGGGCGCCACGGAGGCCAACCCGCGCACCCACAAGGTCGTGAACGGCGCGACCACCACCGGCAACCGGGACGGCCACGTGGTCGAGATCATCCCGTCGGGCGACCAGACCTCCACCCGGTTCACGTGGAACCTGCTGCTTGTCGCGGGCGACCCCGCCGTCGAGGGCACGTACTTCGCGGGCTACCCGAAGAACAAGGTCTCGCCCATCTCGTGCCCCGACAACCTGGCGTTCGACGCCGAGGGCAACCTCTGGATCTCGACGGACGGCCAGCCCGGCTCGTCGGCGATCGCGAAGTGCGACGGCCTGTTCAAGGTGCCGGTCGCGGGCCGCGAGCGCGGTCACGTCCAGCAGTTCCTCTCGGTGCCCGCGGGCGCGGAGACCTGCGGACCGCTGGTCGACTCCCGCGACGGCATGGTCTACGTGAACGTCCAGCACCCGGGGGAGGACGGCACGTTCGAGACGCCGGACTCGTTCTTCCCGGACTACGTCGCGGCGGGGGTCCGCCCGGAGGCGGGCGACTTCCGCGGCCCCCGCCCCACGGTGGTCCAGGTCTACCGCCCCTGACCGGCCCACCCCTACCCGTCCGTTGAGTGCGGGATCTTCGCCCTTTTTCGTGTGCCAGGAGGGCGAGAATCCCGCACTCAACGGTTCGCGGGGGTGCGTAACGGTTCGACATCATGCGGGTGGTTCGTCCCTTCGTCACGCTAGGTTGCCGTCGTGTCACACACCGAGCCGTGGTTCAGCATCGTCGAGGACGCCCGCCACTACCCGTCGCCCCACAACTCGCAGCCCATCAAGCTGCGGCCCGTCGACACCGGAACCGCCGAGATCTACTACGACCTGGACCTGGGCCTGCCCGCCGAGTCGTTCGGCATCCCGTTCGGGCACGTCTGCGCGGGCGTGTTCCTGGAGTCGCTCCGCACGGTCGCGGCGGGGCTCGGGTACGACGTCGAGGAGAGCCTCGACCACGGCGAGATGGACTTCGCCGCTGCCGAGCGCCTGCACCACCTCGGCACGGTGCGCCTCGTCCCGCGCACGGTGTCGGACGGCGACCGGGCGCGCCTCGAGCTCTTCCGGTCCCGCCGCACCTCGCGCCGTCCCTACGACGCACGGCTCGTGCCCGACGACGTCGTGGCCGCCGCGGCCGACGTCGCCGGCTCGGCGGGGCACACGTTCCGCACGACGGCCGACCGCGCGACGGTCCGCCGGCTGGTGCACATCAACCAGGCCACGCTCTTCTCCGACCTGCGCAACGACGCCGTGTACGAGGAGATCATGACCTGGCTGCGCTTCAGCAAGGACGACGCCCGCGAGCGCGGCGACGGGCTGAGCGCCGAGGCGATGCTCATGCCGGGCGGCCTGCTCCGGTTCGCGATGTCGCACCGCGGGCTGTGGGACGCGCCGGTGATCGGTGGGGCGATCCGCGGCATGTACCTGAACACGATGCGCGGTGTGCGCCAGCTCGGCTGGCTCGAGGGCCCGTTCGCAGGACCTGCCGACCACATCGAGGCCGGCCGCACCTTCATGCGGCTCTGGCTCGAGCTCACCGCTCACGGGGTGCGGCTGCATCCCTTCGGGACGGTGATCACCAACCCCGGCTCGCACGACGCGTTCGCGCGGACCGTGGCCGCCGACGAGAGCGGCGACCGCATGGCCTGGATGCTGTTCCGGTTCGGGTACAGCAAGACCCCACCCGTGGCGCACCGTCGCCCCGCCCCCTCGATGATGATCGGATCGGTCGGATGAAGCGCCTTGCCGCCTTCTCTCTCGTGAGCCTGGTGGACGCCGTCGTCCGCCCGCTCACGCACAGCGTCCACACGCACAAGCTGCTCCTCGGGCCGGGGATCGAGCCGCTGCGCTGGTGGCTGGGCCGGCTCCGGGCCTGGCGCACCTTCGACATGGCGGCTCGACAGGTGCCCGCGTACGGCGCGTTCCTGGCGGAGCACGGCAGCAGCGGCCGCCTGACCTTCACCGGTCCGCTCGCCGAGGCCTTCCGGCAGGTCCCGGAGATGGACAAGGACTCCTACGTCAAGCGGTGGAGCATCCCTGAGCGCTGCGTCGGGGGCAGGCTGCCCCGCCGGGGCGTCGTCGTCGACGAGTCGTCCGGGAGCTCCGGCACACCCACGAGCTGGGTGCGCGGGGCCGAGGAGCGGGCCGCCACCCGGCAGCTGCTCCAGGTGGGCTTCGCCCGCACGGCGTCGAGCCTGAAGAAGAAGCCGTTCGTGCTGAACGCGTTCTCCCTGGGTGCCTGGGCCACCGGCATGAACGTCTCCGCCTCGCTCACCGAGGTCACGATGATCAAGTCCTGCGGGCCCGACAAGGACAAGATCATCGCCACGATGCAGGAGTTCGGGACCGACTACACCTACATCATCACGAGCTACCCGCCGTTCCTGAAGTCCCTGTTCGAGGACGACCGGCTGGACTGGGCGGAGTACGACATCGTGGCCGCGTTCGGTGGCGAGGGCATCAGCGAGAACATGCGCTCGCACATCCTCAAGTACGCCCACAGCGTGTTCGGCTCGTACGGCGCCAGCGACCTCGAGATCAACCTCAGCATCGAGACCGACTTCACCGTTGCCCTGCGTCGTGCCATCAGCGACGACCCGCGGCTGTCCGACCGCCTGACCAGGACCGGCGAGTACGGCGTGCTGCCGATGATCTTCCAGTTCAACCCGTTCGACTACCTCGTGGAGACGAACGACGACGGCGAGCTGGTGGTCACGATCGCCCGCGACCGGAACATCAACCCGCGCATCCGGTACAACATCCACGACCGCGGGCACGTCCTGCGCATGCGCGACGTGCTGCCCGTGCTCAAGGAGCTGGGCCACCACGCGGTGGTCAGCGAGAAGTTCCTCGACCTGCCGCTGCTGTTCCACTACGGACGTTCGGACATGTCGGTCGACTACAACGGCGCCGTTGTCGGGCCTGACGCCCTGCGCGACGTCATCCACAGCAACGCCGAGCTGCTGGAGGCCATCGAGAACCACCGGCTGATCAGCTACGAGGACGACAACGGCGACCGGCAGCTACACATCGCGCTCCAGCTCGGCCAGGGCGAGACGGCCGCGGCGACCCTGGACCAGGTGCGGCTGCGCACGTTCGTCGCCGACGAGCTGCGCCGCCGCAACGGGGACTTCCACAACGGCGTGCGCACCGCGCCCGACGGCACGCTGCCCACCATCGCGTTCTACGGCTACCGCACCGGTCCCTTCGCCGCGGACAGCGGCAAGCTCAAGAACGAGTACGTCTGGCAGCTGTCCGGCAGCCCCCTGGACCGCTGGCAGCTCGACCTCTCCCACGTGTTCGACCGGCAGTGACCGTGCGGACCATCGTGCGGCTCACACCGCGGGAAGGCATCCCGGCCCGGAAGCGTTCGTAGACTTGATGATCGTGACCACCCCGCCTCCCGACCCCGCCCGCACGCCCCTGACGGTGAGCGGCGCGCACGGCGCCTCGCGCCGTGAGCCGGACGGCGCCTACCTCGACCACGCCGCGACCACCCCCATGTCGGCCGCGGCGCTCGCGGCGTACGTCGCCGAGGCGCAGCGCACGGGCAACGCGTCGTCGCTGCACTCGGCGGGCCGCACGTCGCGGCGCGCCGTCGAGGAGGCCCGCGAGACGCTCGCGAAGTCCCTCGGCGCGCGGCCCAGCGAGATCATCCTGACGTCAGGCGGCACGGAGGCGGACAACCTCGCGATCAAGGGCATCTTCTGGGGGCGCCGCGCGCAGGACACGCACCGCACCCGGATCCTCGTCTCCGCGGTGGAGCACCACGCAGTGCTGGACCCCGCGTTCTGGTTGGCCGGCCACGCCGGCGCCGAGATCGTGCTCCTGCCCGTCGACGGTGAGGGCCGGCTCGACCTCGACGCCCTGCGCGCCGAGCTCGCCGCCCACGCCGACGAGACGGCCCTGATCAGCGTCATGTGGGCCAACAACGAGGTCGGCACCGTGCAGCCCGTCCGCGACGTCGTGCGCGCGGCGCGCCCGTACGGCATCCCCGTGCACACGGACGCCGTGCAGGCCGTCGGCCAGATCGAGGTCGACTTCACGGAGTCCGGGGTGGACGCCATGACCGTCAGCGGGCACAAGCTCGGCGGACCCGTCGGTGTCGGAGCCCTGCTCGCCAAGCGCGACCTGGCGCTCGACGCCGTGCTGCACGGCGGCGGGCAGGAGCGCGGCGTGCGTTCCGGGACGCTCGACACCGCCTCCATCGCGGCCTTCGGCGTCGCCGCGCGGCACGCCGTCGACTGCCGTCCGCAGCGTGCGGCACGCCTCGCCGCACTGCGCGACGACCTCGTCGCCCGCGTGCGCGCCGCCGCGCCGGACGCCGTGCTGCGCGGTCCCGACCCGGCGTCGGACCCGGCGGGCCGGCTGCCCGGCAACGCGCACTTCACCTTCCCCGGTGCCGAGGGCGACTCCCTGCTCTACCTGCTCGACTCGGCGGGCGTGCAGGCCTCGACCGGCTCCGCGTGCCAGGCGGGCGTGCCCCAGCCGTCGCACGTGCTCCTCGCGATGGGCGTGCCCGAGGCCGAGGCCCGCGGGGCCCTGCGGTTCACGCTGGGCGCCACGTCCACCGAGTCCGACGTCGACCGCCTGGTCGCCGCCCTGCCGCAGGTCGTGGCGCGGGCCCAGGCCGCCGGCCTGGTGTCCGGTCGTGCGATGGGGGAGCTGGCATGAGGGTGCTCGCGGCCATGTCCGGAGGTGTGGACTCGGCGGTCGCCGCGGCGCTCGCCGTCGAGGCAGGGCACGACGTCGTGGGCGTGCACATGGCGCTGTCCCGCAACCGGGACCAGTTCCGTACGGGCTCGCGCGGGTGCTGCTCCATCGAGGATGCCGGCGACGCCCGCCGCGCGGCCGACCTGCTCGGCATCCCGTACTACGTGTGGGACCTGTCCGAGCGGTTCGAGGACACCGTCGTGGCCGACTTCCTCTCCGAGTACGAGGCCGGCCGCACCCCCAACCCGTGCGTGCGCTGCAACGAGCACATCAAGTTCGAGGCCCTGCTCGACAAGGCCACGGCCCTCGGGTTCGACGCCGTCGCGACCGGCCACTACGCGCAGATCGTCACCCGCGAGATCCCTCTGCCCGACGGCGGCGCGCGCACCGTGCGCGAGCTGCACCGCTCGCCGAACGACGCCAAGGACCAGTCGTACGTGCTGGCCGTCGCGGGGCCCGAGCGGCTCGCGCGCGCCATGTTCCCCCTGGGCGGCTTCGCGTCCAAGGACGAGGTGCGCGCCGAGGCCGCGCGGCGCGGGCTGTCCGTCTCCGCCAAGCCCGACTCCTACGACATCTGCTTCGTGGCCGACGGCGACACCCGCGGCTTCCTGCAGTCCCGCCTGGGCTCGCGCCCGGGTGAGGTGGTGGACGTCGCCGGCGAGGTGGTGGGCGAGCACGACGGCGCCTACGCGTTCACGGTGGGACAGCGCAAGGGCCTCGGGCTCGGGCGTCCTGCCGCCGACGGCAGGGCGCGGTACGTGGTCGACGTCCAGCCCGCGACGAACACCGTGGTGGTGGGGCCCGCCGAGCTGTTGAGCGTGGATCGCATCGCGGGGGAGAAGGCGCTGTGGTTCGAGGGTGTGCTCCCCGAGCCGACGCCGTGGGCCGAGCCTGTCGAGACCGCCGCCCAGGCCCCGGACGTCACCCCCGACCCCGACGGCTGGTTCGACGCCGAGGTACAGGTCCGCGCCCACGGAGCCCCCGTCCCGGCGCGGGTGCGGTCCGTCGCCCGGGTCGGCGACGCGTATGGTGACGACGTGGCCGAGGGCGACCGGCCGGCGTCGTCGAGCGCAACCGGTGTGGCCGCCGCAGGTATGGAGATCGAGCTGACCGGTTCGCCGCTGCGTGGCGTCGCGGCGGGCCAGTCCGTGGTCGTGTACCGCGGTACGCGCGTGCTGGGCCAGGCGACGGTTGCCCGGGCCTGGCGCTCTCGAAACGCCTGACCGAACCTGCTGACTTCGGTCCGTTGTCCTGAGATCGGTCCATCAACCGACCGATCTCAGGGCAACGGACCGAAGTCGTACCGGTCGGGAGTCAGGGACGGGCACGAAGACGCAGTGATCTGAACGACACATCTGAACAAGGAGAGCTGATGACCGCTGTGAGCGGACACGGGCCGTGGCCCGGTGGTGAGCGCGACGTGCTCGAGGCGCAGCAGACGGCGCTGGGCGAGCTCGCGGAGCTCCCGACCGGTGTGGACGCGGTGCCGTTCCTGACGCAGCTGCCACAGCGCGGTCCGGGTGCCGACGCCCTGGGCCGGACGGCGTCGCGGCTGGCCGAGATGCCCGTCGAGCTGGGCCCGCACGGCTGGAAGCTCACCGACCGCCCCGGCGCCGACGCGCGGCGGGCCGAGACGTTCTGGCGCGAGGACCTCGGCGCCCTCGCGATCGCGGCGCACGGCCACACCGGCCCGCTCACCGTCGAGCTGCTGGGGCCGTGGACCCTGGCGGCACAGCTGTGGTCCGCCCGCGGCGACCGGGTCCTGGCCGATGCGGGTGCCCGGAGCGACCTGGGTCTCGCCCTCGCCGAGAGCCTGCGCACGCTGGTCGCCGACCTCGTGGCCCAGGTGCCCGGCGCCGAGGTGACCGTGCAGCTCGCGGAACCGCTGCTCGGCCAGGTCCACGCGGGTGTGCTGCCCACGTTCTCGGGCTTCTCGCGCCTGCGGGCCGTCCCGGGGCCGGAGATCGTCGAGGGCCTCGAGCCGGTGCTCACGGCGGTGCGTGCCGCCGGTGCGCGGTCCGTCGTGCACCTCGGCAGCACGTGGGTCGGTGTGCCGCCCGTGGTGCTCGCCGGTGCGGACGCGCTGGGGCTGGACCTGGCCGCCGTCGGGCCGGGGGGCTGGAACGAGCGGGCCTGGGAGCTGCTGGCCCGCGCGACCGAACGCGGTACGGCGGTCTGGGCGGGGCTGCCGCCGGTGCAGGTCTCGCAGTGCGCGGGCCCGGCCCTCGGCGAGCTCGCTGACCTGGTGACCGTGCCGTGGCGGCGGATCGGCCTGCCTGCGGACCAGCTCGCGGACGTGACGCTCCTGGCCGCGCCCCGGCAGGCGCTCGGCTCGACGGACGACCACCGCGCGGAGCTCGCCAACCTGGGCCGTGTCGCGGAGACCCTGGCGGAGCGCGCGGAAGCCTGACCCCCTCTCCCCTTCGAGACCGACGCTGATTCGCTTTGGGGCCGCCCAAAGCGAATCAGCGTCGGTCTCGAAGAGGAGAGGGGTGCCGCGTCAGGCGGCCAGCCGGTTCCAGAGGAACGTCCAGTGCGTCGCGGCCATGTACGCCGCCTGCGCGTTGTTGGCCGCACCACCGTGGCCGCCCTCGATGTTCTCGTAGTACGTCACGTCCTTGCCCGCGGCCAGCATCAGCGCGGCCATCTTGCGGGCGTGGCCGGGGTGCACCCGGTCGTCCTTGGTCGACGTCGTGAACAGCACCGGCGGGTACTCCCGCGCCGCGTCGAACAGGTGGTACGGCGAGTAGTTCCGCAGGAACTCCCACTCGTCGGTGTCGGGGTCCCCGTACTCCGCCATCCAGGAGGCACCGGCCAGCAGGTGCGAGTACCGCTTCATGTCCAGCAGCGGCACGCCCACGATGATCGCGCCGAAGAGCTCCGGGTACTGCGTGAGCATGTTGCCCGCCAGCAGCCCGCCGTTCGACCGCCCTTCCATGCCGAGGCGTGCCGGCACGGTGACGCCGGTGGCCACGAGGTCGCGCGCCACGGCAGCGAAGTCCTCGTACGCGCGGTGCCGGTGCTGCTTCAGTGCCGCCTGGTGCCACGCCGGCCCGTACTCGCCGCCGCCGCGGATGTTCGCCACGGCGTACACCCCGCCGCGCTCCAGCCACGCACGCCCCACGGTGCCCGAGTAGCCCGGCAGGATCGCGTGCTCGAACCCGCCGTAGCCCCACAGCAGCGTCGGCGCAGGGCCGGCCTCCCCCGAGACGAGGTCGGACCGGCCGACCACGAAGTACGGCACGCGCGTGCCGTCGTCCGACGCGGTGAACCGCTGTCGCACCTCGAGGCCGGCCGCCTCGAAGTAGGACGGCGCGGACTTGAGCACCTCGGGCGCCTGGGGCTCGCCGTCCGGCCCGAGCACGGTGGTCCGCGCCAGCGTCGACGGCGTGAGGTACCCGGTGGTGACCACCCAGACGTCGTCGGAGTCGACGACGTCCACGGCGCCCACACCGACCGTGAGCAGCTCGCCGCCCACCGGCAGCTCGGAGCGCGCCCACGCACCGCCCGAGGTGTCCGCCGGCGGGGTCAGCACGTGCAGCAGGTTCTTGACGTCGTCCAGCACGTTGACCACCAGGTGGTGCCGCGTCCAGGTGGTCCCGGCGAGCGACGTCGTCGGCGTCGGCTCGAAGAGGACCGTCAGGTCGCGCGACCCGGCCATGAAGTCGTCGAACCGGGCCGCGAGCAGGGACCCGGCACGGTAGGTGGTGCTGCCGAGCTCCCAGTCGTCCCGCAGGCGCACAAGCATCCACTCGCGGTGCAGGCCGAGGTTGGCGGAGTCGGGCACGTCGATCTTGGTGAGGGTCTGCTCGGGCGTGCCCACGTTCGTGGCCAGGTACGTCTCGTTCGCGTAGAACCGCAGCGCGCGGTGCACCAGGTCCCGCTCGAAGCCCGGCGTGCGGGAACGGGACGCGCTGATGTACATGTCCTGCTCGGTGCCCTCGTAGACGAGGGCCGCCTCGTCCTGCGGTGTGCCACGTCGCCAGAGCTTCACCTGCCGCGGGTAGCCCGACGGCGTCATGGTGCCCTCACCGAAGTCCGTGAACACGTACACCGTGTCCTCGTCGACCCAGGACAGCCCGCCCTTGGCCTGCGCCCGGACGAACCCGCCGTCCTCCGGCGCCACGAACTGCTTGGTGACCAGGTCGAACTCGCGCGTGACGTCCGCGTCCGAGCCGCCGGGCGACAGGTCGACCAGCGCGTGCCGGCGGGGCTCGCCCGCCGCGAGCTGCTCCGGCGTCGGCCGCAGCACGCTCGCGCCGTGCCATACCCAGCTCTCGCCCTCCTGCTCGGCGAGCGCGTCGAGGTCCAGGACGATCTCCCACTCCGGCGCGTCCGTCCGGTAGGAGTCGAGCGTGGTGCGGCGCCACAGCCCGCGCTCGTGCCCGGCGTCCTGCCAGAAGTTGTAGTAGTGGTCGCCGACCTTCGAGACGTGCGGGATCTTGTCGTCCGAGTCGAGGACCTCGCGGACCTCGCCCTCGATCGTCGCGAACCGGTCGCCGCCCAGGACCTCCGCACTGTGCGCGTTGCGCTCGCGGACCCAGTCCAGGGCGGGGGAGCCCTCGACGTCCTCGAGCCAGGCGAACGGGTCGGGTGCGCCGGGGTCCAGCGGCGTGGCCGGGAGAGCGGATCGGGGGGCGGTCTGGGTGGGCTCGACGCTCATGAGGAGCACCCTACGCGGCCGGTCGTCCCTCCCGCGGTCCGGCGACGCATGCCACGCCCCCGCATCGCGCGCGCCCGGTTTTAGCCGTAATGTGGTGTTATTGCGCCACGAGGTCACCACATTCCTCAATGGCACATATTTTCGCTTGTCGCACCACGGTCGTGGCCTTCCACGGCTGAGGCGCGCTGTGGTAGAAACTGCACTCCAGGGGGTTGTTCGCCCCCGTCAGCCGAGTTCGTGGAGCGGGTCGCGGCATCAGCCGTGTTCGGACTTCCCAAACTCTGACGAGACAAATCTTAGGGGGATCGGCTCGGTGAGCTCGATGTCTTCTTCTCCTCCGCCGAGCAGGCTGCGCCAGGTTGCACCCTGGGTGTGTGTCGCCGGCGTCCTTGCCTATGTACTCGTGGCGCCCGTCCTGTTCACCGCCACGGGGGCCTCGTCCACGTGGCCGGCCTGGCTCGTCGGCATCGCCGCCGTCGGGCTCGCGGTGGCGGCAGCGCTGATCGCCGCACGGTCCTCCCGGGACGATCTCGCGTCGCACCAGGATCTGGTCCTCGCCAACCGCCGGGCCGAGGAGCGCGCCGCGGCGGCCTCCGCCGCGCTCGACGCGCTGGCGAAGGAGCAGCTGCCCGCCTTCCTCTCCAGCGAGCCGGCCCCGCCGCTGCCGCACCTGCCGGGCGACGCCGCCGCGCAGGCCCGGCTCGACGAGGCCGCCAACATGCTCGCCCGGGTGCAGGAGGAGCGCGTCGCCCGCCGCGACGCCGTGCAGGTCGCCGTGGTCGCCCTGAGCCGCAAGGTCCAGGCAGCCGCGCACCGCATCCAGGAGGAGGCGGCGCGCATGGTGCAGCGCCACCCCACCGACCCGGACATCCTGCAGACCTCCATGCGCGTCGACCATGCCGCGGCTCAGCAGGCCCGCCAGGCGCAGAGCCTCGCGGCCCTGTGCGGCGAGTGGCCGGGCCAGCAGTGGAGCGAGCCGCTCCCGCTGCCCGACGTCGTCAAGGGCGCCGCCAGCCGGATCACGGCGTTCCACCGGGTCGAGGTGTCGGGTGACCCCGGCGTCGCCGTCTCGGCGCGGATCGTCGAGCCGCTCATCCACCTCGTCGCCGAGCTGCTCTCCAACGCCACGCAGTCCTCGCCGCCCACCACGCAGGTGCTCGTCGCCCTGCGCCAGGTGCAGCGCGGCGCCGTGGTCGAGATCGACGACTGCGGCGTGGGCCTCGACCTCAAGCAGCTCGAGCAGGCACGCGACATCGCCTCCGGCAAGCGCGAGATCAGCATCACCGAGCTGGGCGAGATCCCGCAGACGGGTCTGGCCGTGGTCGGTACCTACGCGCGTCGCCACGGCTTCCGCGTGGACGTCACCGAGTCGGTGTACGGCGGTCTCCGCGCCATCGTCATGATCCCGGCAGAGCTCACCGAGGCCGTGGTGCCGTCGGGCATGCTGACGCCGGCGGCCACGCTGCCGACCGCGAGCAGCCCGTCCACCAGCGTCTCGGCGCTCGGGTCCAGCCGGAGCGCCACCGCCGTCGTCGAGGCACCGCTCGCCCCCGAGCTGCCCACCGCCAAGCCCGCGGACGACGACGACTGGCCCGCTCCCGCGGCGCCCGACCCTGCCACCGTGCTTCCCGTCGAGTCGCTCGACGCGCCCGACAGCACGGTCGACGACGAGGAGGAGACGCCCGTGGCCGGTGCCCACGTGAAGGCCCCTGGCGAGCTGCCCCTACGTCCTGGGCGAGCCCGCCCCGAGGACGACGAGTTCCCCGAGCCGTCTGCGCTTCCGCAGCGGCGATCGCGCCGTGGAGAGGCGGACGTGCCTGACGACCGGACAATGGCTACGGAGCCCCGCACGGAGGCTTCTGGTTCCTCTCAGACGGCCGAGGAGGCCGGTGAGTGGATGGGCGCCTTCTTCAGTTCGAGCGAGGCGCGGTTCGGGGACTCATCTGACAGCAGCGAACCGCCGGCTGGAGCCGGCGGAACTTCGGAGGACCGATGACTACGCAGGCCGACGGCATGACAAGCACCGACGGCAACAGCTGGATGCTCGAGCTCATCAGCGGTGTACGGGGGGTCAAGCATGTAGTGGTGCTCACCTCGGACGGGCTGATGAAGGTTCGGACGGACCAGACCCCGCTGGACGTGGCTGACAAGGTCGCCGCCGCATGTGCCGGACTGGTGGCACTGGGCATGGGAATGAGCAGGGAGTTCGGAAACAGCGAGACGATCCGCCAGGTGATGGTGGAGTTTGACGGCGGCTTCCTCTTCGTCAGGGGCGCCGGTGACGGCTCCCGCCTCGCGGTCGTCACCGAGAAGGTGATCGACCCGGCGCTGATCGCTCAGCAGATGCAGGCCCAGGTGCTCATGATCGGGGAGCGCACGCTGGGCACGGAGCGGATCACCAGCTGATCGCGCCACGGGGGCCGCTCACGGAAAGCAGTAACCGGACCCGGCTGGGTCCGACGTTCGACGCACCACACGCTCGACCGATACCTGACCGACCGACAGGGGGCGAGGGGATGGACATCGAGGAGTACCGCGACCACCCGGTGCGCTCGTACGTGCTCACCTCGGGACGGGCGCACCCGTCACGCAACACTCTGCGACCCGAGACGCTCGTGCGGGCGGTCGAGAGCAGGCCCGTGCTCTCGACGGCGGGCCGTCTGGAGCGCGAGCTGGTGCAGCTGTGCCGCGGGACGCTCGCGCTCGCCGAGGTGGCCGCGTACCTGCAGCTACCGGTCAGCCTCGTGGCGGTCATGGTCTCCGACCTGGTCGACTCGGGGAACCTGACCATCCGTTCCAACCATCAAGCGCACGTCCTGCCCGGCAAGGACATCCTGGAGAAGATTCTCGATGGACTCCGCAAGCTCTGACCGCACAGTGCCCGGACAGCACCTTGCGCCGACCGTAGCCCGGTCGGTCAAGGTGCTGGTCGTCGGCGCCTTCGGAGTGGGCAAGACGACGCTGATCGGCGCGGTCAGCGAGATCGACCCGCTGCGCACCGAGGAGCGGATCACCACGGCGAGCGTGGGCATCGACCCGGGGCAGCCGAACAAGGAGACGACGACGGTCGCGATGGACTTCGGTCGCATCACCGTGACCGAGGACATCGCCCTGTACCTGTTCGGCACCCCGGGCCAGCGCCGTTTCTGGGACCTGTGGGCCGGCCTGGCCGACGGCGCCGTGGGCGCCCTGGTCATGATCGACACCCGGCACCTCGAGGACAGCTTCGAGGTGCTGGACCAGCTGGAGCTGCGGACCAAGATCCCGTTCGCGGTGGTCGTCAACCAGTTCCCGGACTCGCCGAACTACCCGCTGGAGCGGGTCCGTGCCGCGCTGGACCTGCTGCCGGAGACACCTATCGTGGAGTGCGACGCGCGTGACCGGCAGTCCGCGGTCCTGACCCTGATCACCCTCGTCGAGCACGCCATGACGTTCCCGGTGTTCCAGAAGGTCAACGCGTGACGTTGGCCAACAGACTGCACCTACGGCTGGAGGACGTCTCCGGTCGGATGCAGCTGTCGGACATCAACGCGGCGCGCGACCCCCACAAGCTCTACGAGCAGCTGCGCGACGAGTGGGGTCCCGTGGCCCCGATGGATCTCGAGCCGGGCGTCCCCGCCTGGCTGGTCCTGGGGTACGACGAGGCCAGCAGCGTGATGCGCAACGAGCTGCTGTTCTCCCGCAACTCCCGCAACTGGCGCTACGTCCAGGAGCGGTCGCTGCCCGACGACTCGGGCGTGTTCGCCGCGCTGGCGCCGCGGGAGAGCGCCTACTACCTCGACGGGATGCAGCAGCGCAGGCTGCGCGCCCCGCTCGACGACGCGCTGGGTTCCGTCGACGAGAAGCGCCTGGCCCGCACGGTGGCCGTGACGTGCGAGGCGATCATCGACCGCCTCATGCCACGCGGCGAGGCGGACCTCGTCAGCGAGTACGCGGTCGCGGTCTCCGTGATGGTCATGACCGAGATGTTCGGCATGAGCCTGTCCGACGGCAACCGGATGCACGAGCTCACCGAGGCGGTCTACGCGGGCCGGGAGCGGGCGCGTGCGGCGGCGATGGACCAGGAGTCCCTGTTGGCCGTGCTCGTGGCCACGCATCGGGCCGAGCCCGGCGAGGACCTGACGACGGCGCTGGTGAACCACGCCAACCACGAGAACGACGTCGAGGTGATGGCCTCGATCGGCGTGATGTTCAGCCTCGGCCACGACGCCGAGATCGCGTGGATCGCCAGCACGCTGCACATGATCCTGACCGACCCGGCGTTCGCGGCCCGGGTGCGCCGCGGCCGGCTCGACCTGGACGACGCACTGGACGAGGTGTCGCGGCGCAACCCGCCTGCGCCGCACGTGCTGCCCCGGTTCGCCCGGCAGGACTGCGAGCTGGGCGGACGCCGGATCGCGGTCGGGGACGCACTGGTCCCCGCGGTCGCCGCCGCGAACGCCGACCGGGCCATCCGCACCGACGACCCGTGGGAGGAGCTTGGCAGCCGGTTCCACCTCACGTGGGGCGCCGGTGCGCACGCCTGCCCCGCCCACCGGATCGGCCCGCTCATCGGCCGCATCGCCGTGGACACCCTGCTACGCCGCATCCTCGACATGGAGCTGACGGTCCCGGCCGACTCGCTCCAGATGTCGGTCTCGCCGTGGTCGCGTCACCCGCGGTCGCTCCCGGTGCGTTTCACGAGCCCGACGACGCTCGCACCTCCGGAGCGCTGACCGCCCGGCACCTGCCGCCGCGCACCTGCCGCCGCGACCCGGTGTCCCCGCCGAGACCTGGTGGCGTACCACCAGGTCTCGACGGGACCACCAGGTCTCGGCGACCTGGCGTGAGCAGGTCAGGCGTCCGCCGTCGCCTTCGCCCTCGCCGCCACACGCTCCTTGAGGCGCGGAACCACGTTGCGGTAGACGGACGGGTTGATCGGCAGCAGCCACTGGATGGTCTGCGCCCGGCGTCCGATGTTCACGCCTGCCTCGTCGAGCGTCTCGTCGATCTGATGCATCGAGAACGGGATGACGTTGGTGCCGCGGGCGTGCTTGCCCCCCGTGCGCTTCTCCATCCACGCCACGCGTTCGGCCACGTGCTTGCGCCGCTCCTCGACCGAGGGCAGGTCGACCACACCGCCCAGGTATGCCGCGATCCAGATGGCGCCGGCCTCGGCGGACAGGGGCGAGAAGAGCGAGGAGTTGTACCCGGCGAACGTCAGGTTCGGCACGCCCTCGGGAAGGATCTGTCGGTAGAGCTGGTAGTTGCCCTGCTCGTCGACGAGTCGCGACGCGATCGTGTCGTCGAGGAACGGCACGCGCTGGTGGAACCCCGTACCGCAGACCACGAGGTCCGCGGGGATCCGGGCTCCGTCGCTCAGTACGGCCACCGGGTGGTCGCCCTCGACCTCGAAGCGCTCGATCTCGGTGTCCCGGTGCACCGTGATGGTGCCGTCGGCCACCTGCTCGTAGAACCCGTCGGTCGACAGCGAGACGGTGCTGTTGGCGATCTCGGCGAACTCACCGTGCGGGACCAGGCCGAGCTTCTTGAGCTTGAACTGCCAGGTAGCCACCGAGCCGATGCTCGAGAGCATGCCGGCCCGCACCTTGTCGCCCGGGCCGTGCAGGAACCGCTCCATGCCGTTGTCCAGCTCCTGGTAGCGGAACAGCGCCTCGCCGAGCCGGGACAGGAGCAGGTACTTCATGTTGAGCGAGTTGGCCACACGCTTGGGCATCTTCCACAGCAGGCGCCGGGCCACGACGGTGGTGGACTCGGCCACGGGGCCGATCTCCGCGGCGACGTCGCACGCCGACTTGCCGTAGCCGACCACCACGACGTTCTTGCCCCGGGCGTCGTCGAGGGTGTTGAGCTGGCTGGACGCGACGAGCTTGCCGCCGGCGCGCACGAGGTTGGCATAGCCCTCGTACTGCGGGAAGACCGGGTCGGAGAAGATCCCGTTGGCGACGACCAGGTGGTCGAACCGCTCGGGCGCCGAGACCGGCGCGCCGATGCGCCGAGCCGTCACCATCCAGCCGTCCTCGGCGTCGGTCAGCTCGGCGCGCACCACCTCGGTGGCCAGGCGGAGGCTCGGGCGCAGCCCGAACTTCGCGACGTAGCGCTCGAGGTAGGCCTGCACCTGCTCGCCGGTCGGCCACTCGGGGTAGTCCCGCGGCATGGGCAGGTCGGAGAACGCGTACGAGTCCTTGTTGTTCTGGGTTCGCAGGCCGGTGTAGCGGCGCGTCGCGCTCCACACGCCGCCGACGTCAGGCGCCTTCTCGAAGACGGTGACATCGTGATCGAACTCGCGAAGGACTTTCGCGGTGGCCAGTCCTGCGAAACCGGCACCGACGACGGCGATCTTCAAGGGGCCCTACTCTCAGTAGATTTCCGGCATTTTTCCCGAATGGTATCCGGACGACACCGTGCGCGATAGGGGCCGATCGAGGCGAATGACCTGGTCGGCGTCGCTTTCGGCGCAGGCTTCGTCGTCCGCCCGCTCGGATGTCAGTGGTTCAGTCCATGATTGTGTCTGTGAGCGAGACGACAGGCATCCCGGGACCGGCCGACCCGACCAGTGACGAGACCGCGGCGCGGCGCCGCTGGGCCGAGCTGGTCGCCCAGATCGAGGAGGATCGCCGGGCCTACTACGTGAACGACTCGCCCGTTTCGTCCGACGCCGACTACGACGTGCGCATGCGCGAGCTCGAGGAGCTCGAGGCTGCCCACCCGGCGCTGATGACGCCGGAGTCGCCCACGCAGAGTGTCGGCGGTACGGCCGCGGCGGGCTTCGCCACCGTGGAGCACATCGAGCAGATGCTGTCGCTGGACAACGCGTTCAGCACCGAGGAGCTGGGCGTCTGGGCCGACAAGGTGCAGCGCGACCTCGGCACCGAACGGCCGGGTCTGCTGTGCGAGGTCAAGATCGATGGTCTGGCGATCTCCCTCGTCTACGAGAAGGGCCGCCTGGTCCGCGGTGTCACGCGCGGCGACGGGCGCGTGGGCGAGGACGTGACGCGGAACGTCCTGCGGATCGCGGGGATCCCCCAGCAGCTCTCGGGCACGGGCCACCCCGACGTGGTCGAGGTACGCGGCGAGGTGTTCATCCCGGTGGCGACCTTCGCCCGGCTCAACGAGCTGCAGGCGACGTTGCGCGACCGGCTCGTGGACGAGGCGCAGGAGCGTGCCGAGCGACAGTCCGGCGGCAAGCAGTTCGACGTGGAACGGGCCCGCCTCGCCGCGCTGCGGCGGTTCCCCCAGTTCGCCAACCCGCGCAACGCGGCGGCGGGCGGCCTGCGGCAGCTGCTCGAGAACAAGGAGGGTCCCGAGCTGGAGGCCGGGATCGCCCGGGTCGAGGGCCTCCGCATGTACGCGCACGGCGTGGGAGCCCTGCAGTGGCAGGCCGGCGAGCACGAGGAGCTCGCGCGGCAGTCCGACGCGTACGTGCTGTTCGAGCAGTGGGGCATCCCCGTCTCGCCGCACAACCGGGTGGTCGACGGGCTCGACGGCGCCCTGGAGATGATCGAGTACTTCCGGGAGCACCGGCACGACATCGAGCACGAGCTCGACGGGATCGTCCTGAAGGTCGACGCCCTGGAGCAGCAGCGCACGCTCGGCTCGACCAGCCGCGCGCCACGCTGGGCCATCGCCTTCAAGTACCCGCCGGAGGAGGTCAACACCCGGCTGCTCGCGATCCAGATCGGCGTCGGCCGCACCGGGCGGGCCACCCCCTACGCCGTGATGGAGCCGGTGCTCGTGGCGGGCTCCACCGTGCGCCAGGCCACGCTGCACAACCAGGACGTCGTACGGGCCAAGGGCGTGCGCATCGGCGACGTCGTGGTGCTGCGCAAGGCGGGCGACGTCATCCCCGAGATCGTCGGGCCCGTGTCCGCCCTCGCGGACGACGGCTACCCGCGCGAGGACTTCGTCATGCCGGCGGAGTGCCCGGAGTGCGGCACGCCGCTGCGCCCCATGAAGGAGGGGGACGTCGACCTCCGCTGCCCCAACGCGAAGTCCTGCCCGGCACAGGTGCGCGGACGCGTCGAGCACATCGGTTCGCGCGGCGGCCTCGACATCGAGGTGCTCGGCGAGGTGACCGCTGCTGCGCTCACCCAGCCCGACGTGCCGGAGACCCCGCCCCTGGTCACCGAGGCGCAGCTGTTCTCGCTGACGCTCGACCAGCTGCTCCCGATCGAGGCAGTGGTGCGCGACGCGGAGACGGGCCTGCCCAAGTTGGACGACGACGGCGTCGCGCGCCGGCGCGCGCCCTTCCGGCGCAAGCAGTCGTACAGCCGAGCCCAGCGCGCCGAGGCGGAGCAGAAGGGCGAGACCCTGGAGGAGTGGGCACCGTCGGCGGCCGCCACCAAGCTGCTCGACGAGCTGGAGCGCGCCAAGACCAAGGACCTGTGGCGCAAGCTCGTCTCGCTGAACATCCGGCACGTCGGACCGGTGGCAGCCCGGGCGCTCGCGGGCTGGTTCGGCTCCGTGGAGGCCATCGAGGCGGCCTCGGAGGCGGAGCTGGCGGCCGTCGACGGTGTGGGCCCGGTGATCGCCGCCGAGATCAAGGCCTGGCTCGAGGTGGACTGGCACCAGGAGATCCTGGCGGCATGGCGTGCGGCGGGGGTGGAGCTCTCCACCCCCGGGCACCCGGGCCCCGCGGCGATGGCCGAGGCGGACACGGGGCCCACGGGTCCGCTCGCGGGCCTGACCGTCGTGGTCACCGGCTCGCTGGAGGACTTCACGCGTGACGGCGCCAAGGAGGCCATCATCGCGGCGGGCGGCAAGGCCTCCGGCTCCGTGTCGAAGAAGACCGACTACGTGGTGCTGGGGGAGAACGCCGGGACCAAGGCGGCCAAGGCCGAGGCCCTGGAGATCCCGACGCTGGACGAGGACGGTTTCAAGAAGCTGCTGGAGGGTGGCCCGGACGCTCTGTGAGCCGCCTGTGAGTCGCCCTGTGAACCGCCCTGGGGGCGGCGGGTGCGAGCGCGGTCCGTCTGCCCCTGGTCCTGCCTGCGCCTGGTCGTGGTCGATCACGGCGAACAGCCTCAGCCGGGGCGGTGCGCCATCGCCACATTGGCTCAGCGCGCTGACGGCTCGGTTCACCGGGGAGCTTCCAGCTGGTGCGGCGGCCTGACACCGCCGAACCGCGTCCGGCCAGTGGATCGTGATCACCGGATCTGGCCGGTGCGGCCGAACCGCAACCTGTCGGTCCACCCGCGCTCGCCGGGACGCCGCCGGTGCGGCCGAACCGCAACCTGTCGGTCCACCCGCGCTCCCCGGGACGCCGAACCGCAACCTGTCGGTCTATCCGGGTGTCGAGCCGCAAGTCACACGTCCAGGACGCCCAGATGAACGTCTGGCTTGCGGTTCGGCACCCGGATGGGTGAGCAACTTGCGGTTCGGCACCCGGAGAACCGAGCAACTTGCGGTTCGGCCCCCGATGAGCGCGAAACCTGCGGCTCAGCGCGCCACACGCCACACGCCACGCACGCCGCACACACGCGCGTCACAAACAATAACGGTGACGAGTTGACAACTTTTGGTTGACGGCCGACAGAAGTCCTCGTAGGTTCAAGCCGCAAGGTCAATGCCGACCGAGGAGACCCCATGCATCAACGTGGAACCAGAACTCGCACAAGACAGGCGGGCGCGGGTGCGACTGCCGTAGCTCTGACAGCAGTGATGCTGGCAGGCGCCGTCCCCGCCGCCACCGCTGCGGAGGACCTGCCCCCGCAGGAGCCGGGCGTCACCCTGAGGACGTACGACCTGGCGCGGGACCTGAGCGAGCTGTGCACCCTGCGCTCCGGGCAGACACCGAACGTCGACCAGCTCAAGCCGACCATCGACTACTCGACAGAGGCTGACTTCGGCATGGGCGAGCGCTTCATCGCGCACGCGCTGGCCAACCTGACGGTCTCGTCCGCCGGCAACTACGAGTTCCGGCTCACCAGTGATGACGGCTCGCGCCTGGTGATCGACGACGCCGAGGTCATCGACAACGACGGCCTGCACGGCGAGGAGTCGAAGGAGGGCACCGTCGCGCTCGACGCTGGTGTCCACGACCTGCGCGTGGAGTACTTCGACAACACCAACGACAACATCCTGCGGCTCGAGTGGCGCACGCCGGGCGCGGCGGACTTCGTCGTCGTTCCGGAGAGCGTGCTGAGCACCGAGGCCGGCGTGGTGCGCGTGACCGCCCCCGGTACCAAGTACTGCGAGGGCCAGGACGACTCGGCGGGCGACGGCATGCGCCTCGACTCCGTCTACCCGGGCTACACGCTGACGGACCTGCGTCCCGAGGGCTTCGAGCCCATGGTCGCCGGGCTCGACTGGACCGACGACGACCGCCTCGCGGTGGTCACGTCCGGCTCCGTGAGCCCCGGTGGCTGGGTCGAGGACCCGGAGCCGGGCGAGGTCTTCCTCCTGGACAACGTGACCGGTGAGACGTCCAAGGACCAGGTCACCTACGAGAAGGTGGCCATCGACCTGTTCAACCCGATGGGGATCGCCGTGATCGGCGAGTCCATCTACGTCTCGGAGCGGGACAAGCTCACCGAGCTCACCGACCCGGACGGCGACGGCTTCTACGACGACCACCGCACCGTGGCCGAGTGGCCCTTCGGCGGCAACTTCCATGAGTTCGCGTTCGGCCTGCTGCACGACAAGAAGTACTTCTACGTCAACCTGTCGGTGGCCATCAACAACGGCGGCGCCACGACCGACCCGCAGCCTGCCGAGAACCGCGGCACCGCGATCCGGGTCGACCGCAGGACCGGTGCGGTGGAGTACGTGGCCGGCGGTCTGCGCACGCCCAACGGCATGGTCAAGGGCCCGGGCGGGGAGCTGTTCGTGATGGACAACCAGGGCGCCTGGCTGCCCAGCTCGAAGCTGGTGCACATCGAGCAGGGCAAGTTCTTCAACCACTTCACCAACCCCGCCGGCCCGTACGACACCACGCCCGTCTCCGCGCCCGCCCTCTGGGTGCCGCAGAACGAGATCGGTAACTCGCCGAGCTCGCCCGTGCAGATCGAGAGGGGCACGTACAAGGGCCAGCTCATGTTCGGTGACGTCACCTACGGCGGCCTGCAGCGCGGGTTCCTCGAGAAGGTCGACGGCGAGTACCAGGGCGCGGTGTTCCGGCACTCGGCGGGCCTGGAGGCCGGCGTCAACCGCACGATCGTCGGCCCGGACGGCGCCTTCTACGTCGGCGGGATCGGCGAGGGCGGCAACTGGAGCGAGCCCGGCAAGCTGCGCTACGGCCTGCAGAAGCTCACGCCCAACGGCGAGGACGCCTTCGACATGACCGAGATGCGGGTCACCAAGAAGGGCTTCGAGGTCGAGTACACGCAGCCGCTGTCGGACGAGACGGTGGCCAAGATCGCCGAGGACCCGAACGCCGCGTTCCGCATGGACCACTGGCGCTACGTGCCCACCCGGGCCTACGGCGGGCCGAAGGTCGACGAGCAGCAGCTGTTCGTCTCGGGCGCCAAGGTCTCCCGGGACCGCACGAAGGTCACGCTCACCGTGGACGGGCGCCAGCCCGGCTACGTGGTGCACCTGCGCAGCCCGCGCCCGTTCGCGGACACGGAAGGCCGCGAGCTGTGGAACACGGAGGCCTGGTACACGCTCAACGCCATCCCCGGCTACAAGGCTCCGGCCGGTTTCCAGGAGGCGGAGGAGGCGACGCTCCGCGGCAGCGCGAACGTGGCCAACGAGCACAACGGTTACTCCGGTTCCGGGTTCGCGGCGGGCTTCACCGACGTGGGCGCGTCCGCGACCTTCACCACCACCGTCAAGCGCGGGGGCAGCCAGCCGGTGAGCCTGCGGTACTCCAACGGGCCCAACCCGTTCGAGGGCACCAAGACGGTGTCGGTGCTCGTCAACGGTGTGGAGGTCGAGCCATGGGCGCTGGAGTCCACGGGTGACTGGAAGACCTGGGCGACGGTGACCCGGTCGCTCGACCTGCGCAAGGGCGTCAACACCATCACCCTGCGGTACGACGAGGGCGATGACGGCAACGTCAATCTCGACGCTCTCAAGGTGGGCGCCGGCGCGGTGGACATCTGCCGCCCGGCGAAGTACGAGCGGGGCTACGAGGCCTTGTTCGACGGCACGCTGGCCTCGCTGGACGGCTGGAACATGGCCGGCCCGGGCTCGTTCGGACGCCAGGCCGACTGCACGATCCGCGGGAGCGGTGGCATGGGTCTGCTCTGGCACTCCACGGAGCTGAACGAGTACAGCCTGAAGCTCGACTGGAAGCTCAAGAAGGACGACAACGGCGGTGTCTTCGTCGGCTTCCCGGACCCGGGCAACGACCCGTGGGTCGCCGTCGACCAGGGGTACGAGATCCAGATCGACGCCACCGACGAGGCGGACCGCACCACGGGCGCCGTCTACACCTTCCAGGGCGCGGACCCGGAGGCCGTGGAGCGGGCGCTGAAGCCGGTCGGCTCCTGGAACTCCTACGAGATCCGGGTGGAGGGGCAGACGATCAAGGTCGTCCTCAACGGTGAGCTGGTGAACGACTTCGTCAGCACCGACCCCGCGCGGGACCTCGCCCAGGGGTTCATCGGGCTCCAGAATCACGGTCAGGGCGAGGCCGTGAGCTACCGCGACGTCCGCGTCAAGGACCTGAGCTGACCGGTTCGCCGAAGTAGAACCAGGGCGAGATAGAACTCTGGTGAGATAGAACCGCAGCGGTTCCTCGCCAGAGTTCTATCTCGCCCTGGTTCTACTTCGGCGCGGGGGGGGGGAGGGGAGGGGGGAGGGGGGTCAGGCGACGAGGCGGTCGACCGCCTCGGGGGAGAGGGCCTGGTCCACCGCCATGGCGCTCGCGCCCAGGACGCCGGCCTGCGTTCCGGTACGGGCCGTCACGATGCGCAGGTGCTGCGTCGCCAGCGGCAGGGAGCGCTGATAGACGACCTCGCGGATGCCGGCCACGATGTGCTCGCCGGCGTCGGCCAGGATGCCGCCGATGACGATCATCGACGGGTTGAGCAGGCTGACGCTCGTGGCGAGCACCGCGCCGATGTCCCGTCCTGCCTGGCGCACGGCCTGGCTCGCGGGGACGTCGCCCGCCCGGACCATGGCGACGACGTCGGCCGGCTTGTCCGCACCCTCGAGCTTGTTCGCGACGGCCAGACCGCTCGCGATCGCCTCCAGGCAGCCCACGTTGCCGCACCGGCACACGATGTCGGTCACGCCGGGCACCGCGACGTGCCCGATGTCGCCCGCTGAGCCCTGGGCGCCGCGCCGAAGCGCGCCGTCGGCGATGATGCCCGCGCCGATACCGGTGGCGACCTTGACGAAGAGCAGGTCCGCGATGTCCGGCCAGGCCGTCCGGTGCTCGCCGAGGGCCATGATGTTCACGTCGTTGTCCACGAGCACGGGCGCGTCGAACCGCGCGCCCAGGATCGCGGGCACGTCGGCGTTGTCCCAGCCGGGCATGATCGGCGGGTTGTTCGGCTTGCCGGTCGCGTGCTCGACCGGACCGGGCAGGCCCACGCCGACGCCCGCGAGCTCGCCGGGGGAGCGGCCCGCCTCGCGCAGCAGCTCGGCGCCGGTCTCGGCCACCCGGTCGAGCACCACGTCGGGGCCGTCTGTGATCAGCAGCGGCAGCTCGCGCTGCGCCAGGATGGTGGAGGCGAGGTCGGTCAGCGCGAACCGCGCGTGCGTCGCGCCCAGGTCCACACCCAGCACCACGCGGGCGGACGGCGCGAACGCGAAGGTCGCGGGCGGACGTCCGCCGGTCGACGTCGCCTCACCTGCGGGAGCGATGAGTCCCGCGGTCATGAGCAGGTCGATGCGTGCCGCGACCGTCGACCGGGCTTGACCTGTGACAGCGGCCAGATCCGCTCGCGTGCGGGGCCGCCCGTCGCGCAAGAGCTGGAACATGTCGCCCGCCCCGGAGACCTTCGGAACCTGCTGGACCACTTCCCGTGCCACTTCCACCATGTCTCTAGTCAATCATGGCGGGCGAAGTTGCGACTTTTGCTTGACCGTCGCCAAAAGTCCCTCTACGTTCGATGCATGGTCGACGAAGACCCCCACGGGGCGGAGCAGCGGGCGCAGCAGACGCCCTCTTTGCTGCGGATGAGCGGCATCGTGAAGCAGTTTCCTGGAGCGCGAGCGCTCGACGGTGTGGACCTCGAAGTTCGCCCGGGTGAGGTGCACTGCCTGCTCGGTCAGAACGGCGCCGGCAAGTCCACCTTGATCAAGACGCTCGCCGGAGCGCACCAGCCCACCTCGGGCGAGATCCTGCTCGACGGCGAACCGGTGACCATCTCGGACCCGGTCGCGGCGCTCAAGCTGGGCATCGCGACGATCTACCAGGAGCTGGACGTCGTGGACGGCCTGACGGTCGCCGAGAACATCTACCTGGGCCACGAGCTCGCGACGGGCGGCGTCACGCGCCGGTCCGAGGCGGCCCGCAACACCCGGAAGATCCTTGACCGGCTCGGCCACAAGGAGATCTCCGCGCACCGCGAGGTGGGCAGCCTGCCCGCCGCGGGCAAGCAGATCGTCTCGCTGGCCCGGGCGCTCTCGCGCGACGCGCGCGTGGTCATCATGGACGAGCCGTCCGCGGTGCTGGACTCCGAGGAGGTTGCCAACCTCCACCGCATCGTGCGCGAGCTCACGGCCGACGGCGTCGCCGTCGTCTACATCTCGCACCGGCTGGAGGAGATCCGGCAGCTCGGCGACCGCATCACCGTGATCAAGGACGGCCGCACGGTCGCGACGAGCCTCTCGGTCGCGGACACGCCGACGGACGAGCTGATCAAGCTCATGACCGGCCGCACCGTCGAGTACGCCTTCCCGGCGCGCCCCGGGGTGCCGGAGGGTGCGGAGCCCGTGCTGGAGGTCGAGGACCTCGGGCTGGGCGACGTCTTCCACGACATCTCGCTCACCGTCCGCGCCGGCGAGATCGTCGGCCTGGCCGGCCTCGTCGGCTCCGGCCGGTCCGAGATCCTGGAGACGATCTACGGCGCGCGGCGGTCGACGTCGGGCACGGTGCGGGTGGGCGGCAAGCGCCTGCGCGGCGGCGTCGACGCGGCTGTCTCGGCGGGCATGGGCCTGTGCCCCGAGGAGCGCAAGAGCCAGGGCCTGCTGCTGGACGAGCCCGTCTACCGCAACATCACCCTGTCCACCTTCGCGCGCATGGCGCACGGCGGGCTGCTCGACGAGGGCGCCGAGCGTGCCGCTGCACGCGAGCAGGTCGAGGCCCTCGACCTGCGGCCCGCGTCCGTCGAGCGCCACGCCCGCACGCTGTCCGGCGGCAACCAGCAGAAGGCGCTGCTCGCCCGCTGGCTCGTGCACGGCTGCCGCGTCCTGCTGCTCGACGAGCCCACCCGGGGCGTCGACGTCGGGGCGCGTGCCGAGATCTACAACCTCATCCGGCGCCTGGCCGACGACGGCGCCGCCGTGGTGGTCGTCTCCAGCGAGATCCCCGAGGTGCTCGGGCTCGCGGACCGCGTGCTGGTCATCTCCGACGGTCGGGCGGTCCACGACAGCCCCGCCGACGACATCGACGAGCACGCCGTGCTCGACCTGGTCATGGAAGGAAGTGTCGCGTGAGCGGACGAACGGCTCTGTCAGGGCCGGCCCTGCGGATGGGGGGCCTCGTGCTCGCCCTGCTCCTGCTGTGCGTGGTGGGGATCGCCACCACCGGTGGCCGGTTCGCCACGGCCGGCAACATCACCACTCTCCTGGCCCTCGCGGCCACGACCGGCGTGGTCAGCATCGGTATGACGTTCGTCATCACCGCCGGTGGCATCGACCTGTCGGTCGGCTCGGTGCTCGGCCTGGCGACCGTCTGGGCGTCCACGCTGTCCACCCAGTACATGGCGGAGGACTACGGCTGGTGGGTCATGGTGGTCACCGCGCTGGCGGTCGGCCTCGCCGCAGGTCTTGTGAACGGCGCCCTCATCGCGTACGGCAAGGTGCCGGCCTTCATGGCCACGCTCGCCATGCTGGCCGCAGCCAAGGGCCTCGCGGAGATCATCGCCGGCCGGCGGACGCAGCTCGTCGAGGTGGACCCGTTCCTCGACGTCTTCCGCGCGGACGTGCTCGGCCTGCCGATGATCGTGTGGATCTTCGTCGTGGTCGCGGCCGCCGGGTGGTTCCTGATGAACCGCACCACCTTCGGCCGGCGCACCGTCGCGGTGGGCGGGAACCCGGAGGCCGCACGGCTCGCGGGCATCAAGATCAAGCGGCACACCCTCTACCTGTACGGCCTCACCGGCCTGACCGCGGGTATCGGGGCCGTGATGATGCTCGCCCGCACGACGGCCGGCTCCTCGACGACCGGAACGCTCCTCGAGCTGGACGCCATCGCCGCCGTCGTCGTCGGTGGCACGTTGCTCGCCGGCGGTCGCGGCACCATCACCGGCACGGTGCTCGGCGTCCTCATCTTCTCGACGCTGACCAACGTGTTCATCCTCAACAACATCGACAGCTCGGTCCAGGCGATCGCCAAGGGCGCGATCATCGTGGGCGCCGTGCTGCTGCAGCAGTGGTTCGCCTCGCGTGAGAGGGCCACGAGCACATGAGTGCGTCGTTGTCCCGGCGCCTGCGCGACCGAGTACCTGTACCCCACCCAGTAGAGCCTCACCCCGGATCAAGGGAGATCACGATGACATCGTCCACGACAGTTCGCACGCGCCGGGTGTCCGGCGCCTTCATCGCGGCAGCCTGTGCCGCGCTCGTCATCAGCGGTTGCACGAGCAACGAGCCGCGCGAGGACGAGGGGGCCGCCACCGGTCCGGTCACGGCGACGGAGAACGACGAGGCCGGCGACGAGGTCGTCATCGGGTTCTCCGCGCCCGCCGCCGACCACGGCTGGATGGGCGCCATCACCAACGCCGCGAAGGCGGAGGCGGAGAAGTACGAGGACGTCACGCTCCAGGTCGCCGAGGGCACCAACGACGTGAACGTGCAGATCAGTCAGATCGAGGGCTTCATCGACCAGGGCGTCGACGCGATCGTGCTGCTCCCGTTCGACGGCGCTGCCCTCACCGAGGTGGCGCTCGACGCCATGGAGGCCGGCATCCCGGTCATCAACGTGGACCGCGAGTTCACCAGCCCGTTCGCCGCCCGCACCACCGTGCTCGGCGACAACTACGGCATGGGCGTCAGCGCCGGCACCTACATCTGCGAGCAGCTGGGTGACAACAAGGACGCCGTGGTCGCGGAGATCGCCGGCATCGACGCCCTCCCGCTGACACAGGACCGCAGCCAGGGCTTCGAGGACGCGCTGAGCGACTGCGGGCTCGACGTCGACGCCCGCGTCGCCGCGGAGTTCACCGTCGAGTCCGGCGAGGAGCAGACGGCGAACCTGCTGTCGGCCGAGCCTGAGATCGACGCCATCTGGAACCACGACGACGACCAGGGCATCGGCGTCCTGGCCGCCATCGAGAACGCAGGCCGGGACGAGTTCTTCCTGGTCGGCGGTGCCGGCTCCAGCAACATGATGGAGATGATCCAGTCCGGCGACAGCGTGGTCCAGGCCACCGTCATCTACCCCTCCACCCAGGCCGCGGACGGCGTCAAGCTCGCCCGCCTGATCGCGCAGGACAAGACGATCGGTGACCTCGCGTCCATCGGCGTCCCGCGCACCGTCCAGCTCTTCGCGCCCGTCGTCACGGCGGACAACGTCGAGGAGTACCTGCCCATCGGCTTCGAGTCCTGACGCGTGACGCCCGTAAGGACGACGCCCGCACGGGCGTGCGACACGGTGGTGGGACGACAGTGGGGGGAGGCGCGGTATGAGCAGCGGTGAGAACGAGCTCGGGGTCGGCATGGTCGGCTACGCGTTCATGGGGGCAGCACACTCACAGGCCTGGCGCACGGCGCCGCGGTTCTTCGACCTGGCGCTCGCGCCGCGCATGCGCGCGGTGGCGGGACGGGACGAGACCGCGGTCCGGGCGGCGGCCGACAAGCTGGGCTGGGACGAGGCGGTCGTCGGCTGGCGCGGCCTGCTGGACCGGGACGACATCGGGCTGATCGACGTCTGCACGCCGGGCGACACCCACGCGGAGATCGCGGTGGCCGCCCTGGAAGCAGGCAAGCACGTCCTGTGCGAGAAGCCGCTCGCGAACAGCGTGGCCGAGGCGGAGGCGATGGTCGCCGCCGCGGACGCCGCCGCAGAGCGGGGCGTGCGCGCGATGGTGGGCTTCACCTACCGTCGTGTGCCCGCCATCGCGCTCGCCCGGCAGCTCGTCGAGGAGGGCCGGATCGGGCAGGTGCGGCACGTCCGTGCGCAGTACCTGCAGGACTGGATCGCCGACCCGCAGGCGCCGATGTCCTGGCGCCTCGACAAGCAGAAGGCAGGCTCGGGCGCGCTCGGCGACATCGGAGCCCACGTGGTCGACCTCGCCCAGTTCATCACCGGCGAGACGCTCACCGGGGTGAGCGGCCTGCTCGAGACGTTCGTGCACGAGCGCCCGCTCGCGGAGTCGTCCTCCGGGCTGTCCGGGGTGGCCGACACCGGTCGCACCGGCACGGTCACGGTGGACGACGCCGCGGTGTTCCTCGGCCGGCTGTCCGGCGGCGGGCTGGCGAGCTTCGAGGCGACCCGCTTCGCCTGGGGCCGCAAGAACGCCATCCGGTTGGAGATCAACGGATCGAAGGGCTCGATCGCCTTCGACTTCGAGGACATGAACCTGCTGCACTTCTACGACGCGTCCGACGACCCCCGGACGGCGGGCTTCCGCCGGATCATCGTCACGGAGCCGCAGCACCCGTATGGCGGAGCCTGGTGGCCGGCAGGCCACGGGCTCGGCTACGAGCACGCCTTCACCCACCAGGTGGTCGACCTGATCGGCGACCTCGCCGCGGAGCGGCAGCCCACGCCGTCGTTCCGCGACGGTCTGGGCGTCCAGCGGGTGCTGGACGCCGTGGAGCGCAGCGCGGCCGACGGCGGGGGGTGGGTGCCCCTCGCGTGACCGCCGGCTCAGGGCAGCGCACGGCGCTGCCCTGAGCCGCACCCGCACCACAGCAGTACCGCACCACCGCAGTACCGCAGTACCGAGATACCCCTGGCACGGCACTAGTACTGACCCGACTCAATGAGGAGCCCCAGGTGAGAAACGTGCAACAAACCCGCAGAATCCTGCGGTCAGTGGTTGTGGCTGCGGCCACGACCGCTCTTGCTGTCCCCACAGCGCTGACGTCCGCGGCGCAGCCGGCCACGGCCCCCGCGCAGCTTGCGCAGACCGACGTGGCCGTCGCACCGGGCGACGTCGCGGCGGAGCCCTTCGACGCCCTCGTCTTCTCGAAGACGGCAGGCTTTCGGCACGGGTCGATCCCCGCCGGCATCGAGACGATCACGCAGCTCGGCGCGGCCAACGACTTCACGGTCACCGCCACCGAGGACGCATCGGTCTTCAGCGACGAGGGCCTCGCCGACTACGAGGTGGTCGTCTTCCTGTCCACCACGGGTGACGTGCTCAACGCGGACCAGCAGGCCGCGTTCGAGCGGTACATCCAGGGTGGCGGTGGTTACGCGGGCATCCACGCGGCGTCGGACACGGAGTACGACTGGCCGTGGTACGGCGAGCTGGTGGGGGCCTACTTCAGCTCCCACCCGCAGAACCAGGACGCGACCGTCAAGGTCGAGGACCACGTGCACGCGTCCACCGCGCACCTGCCGGACCGCTGGGACCGGCACGACGAGTGGTACAACTTCCGGACCAACCCGCGCGACGAGGTGCACGTCCTGGCCTCGCTGGACGAGTCCAGCTACAACGCCGGGACGGGTGCGATGGGGGCCGACCACCCCATCGCCTGGTGCCAGGGGTACGACGGTGGCCGGTCCTGGTACACCGGCGGCGGTCACACCGACGCCTCGTACGCGGAGCCGGAGTTCGTCGAGCACCTCCTGGGCGGCCTGCAGACCGCGGCCGGGGTCGTGGACTCCGACTGTGCCGCGACACAGAGCGACAGCTACGAGATGGTGGCGCTCGACGAGGACACCGCCAACCCGATGATGCTGGACGTGGCCCCCGACGGCACCGTCTTCTACGTCGAGCGGGACGGCCGCGTCCAGACGATCGACCCCGAGTCGAACACCACGGACACGGCGATGACGCTGCCGGTCACGCAGTCCAACGAGGACGGGCTGACCGGAGTCGTGCTCGACCCGGACTTCGCGGACAACGGGTGGGTCTACCTGTTCTGGTCCCCGCAGGACGTCGGTGACGACGGGCCGCACAACCGGGTCTCGCGCTTCGACTACGACGCGGCCGCGGGGACGATCGACCCGGCCACCGAGGAGACCGTGCTGATCATCCCGACACAGCGCCAGACGTGCTGCCACGCGGGCGGTGACATGGTCTTCGACGCCGACGGCAACCTGTACGTGGCCACCGGCGACAACACCAACCCGTTCGAGTCCCAGGGGTACGCGCCGCTGGACGAGCGGGCCGGTCGGGAGAACTACGACTCGCAGCGCACGTCGGCGAACAGCAACGACCTGCGCGGCAAGGTGCTGCGGATCACCCCGCAGGACGACGGCTCGTACACCATCCCCGAGGGGAACATGTTCGCCGAGGGGACGGCGGACACGCTGCCCGAGATCTACGCGATGGGCTTCCGCAACCCGTTCCGGATCGGTGTCGACCCGGGGAGCGGCAACGTGCTCGTGGCCGACTACGGCCCGGACGCGGGCGCGGCCAGCGCCACGCGCGGGCCGGCCGGCACGGTCGAGTGGAACGTCGTGAGCGAACCGGGGTTCTACGGCTGGCCGTACTGCACCGGCGCGAACGCCGACTACCGCGCGTACGACTTCGCCACGGGGCAGTCCGGGGCGGCGTTCGACTGCGCCGGCGGCCCGGTCAACGACTCGCCGAACAACACCGGCATCACCCAGCTGCCGGCCGCCGTGGAGGCGGAGGTCTGGTACGGGTACGCGACCAACCCGCTGTTCCCGGAGATCGGCGGCGGTGGCGCCCCGATGGGCGGGCCCGTCTACTCCTACGACCCGGAGCTCGAGTCCGACGTCAAGTGGCCCGCCTACTGGGACGGCAAGGCGCTGTTCGGGGAGTGGAACCAGGGGCGGATGTACTCGTTCCAGCTCGCGGGCGAGCAGCGGGACGACCTCGTGGACATCAACCGGGTGCTGCCTGACATCTTCGACCCGGCCGCCGGCTTCGACCGGCCGATGGACTTCGACTTCGGGCCTGACGGCGCGCTGTACGTCGTGGACTGGGGCTCCGGGTTCGGCGGCAACAACGACAGCTCGGGCGTGTACAAGGTCAACTACGTCAAGGGTGACCCGGCACCGATCGCCCAGGCGAGCGCCGACGTGACGAACGGCGTGGCCCCGCTGACGGTGCAGTTCTCGTCGGAGGGCACCCGGCACCCCGCCGGGGAACCGCTGACCCTGCAGTGGACCTTCGGGGACGGCTCCGCGCCGAGCACCGAGGCGAACCCGACTCACACCTACACCGAGAACGGCCGCTACACGGCCCAGCTCGTCGCCACCGACCCGTCGGGGCAGACCGGCGTGGCCAACGTGACGATCGTCGTCGGCAACATCGCCCCCGAGGTGACGATCACCTTCCCGGACAACGGTGGCTTCTTCGAGTGGGGCGACCAGGTCCGCTACGAGATCGCCGTCGACGACCCCGACGGTGACGTGAGCTGCGAGGACGTCTCGCTGTTCACCTCCCTGGGCCACGACTCCCACGCGCACCCGTTCGACGAGCTGACCGGCTGCGAGGGCGTCATCCAGACGGCCCGGGACGAGGGCCACGGCATCGAGTCCAACATCTTCTGGGTGATCGAGGCGTTCTACACCGACGACGGCGGTGCGGCAGGCGCGCCGCTGACGGCGACCGACCTGCAGGTGCTGCAGCCCAAGCTGGTCCAGTCCGAGTTCTTCACCGGGACCGGACGGGTGGACGGCATCGGTGACGGCACGGGCGACCCCGGCGTCCAGATCGAGGAGACGGGCGACACCGCTGGTGGCGGGCAGAACATCGGGTTCATCGAGCCAGGTGACTACTGGGCGCACGAGCCGGTGAGCCTGGTGAACGTCGACGCGATCTCGCTGCGCGCGGCCTCCGGGGCCGGCGGCGGAGAGGTGTCACTGCGCTGGGACGCGCCGGACGGTCCGGAGATCGGCCGGGTGACCGTACCCGACACCGGTGGCTGGCAGCAGTACACGGACGTCACCACGGAGCTGACCGACGTGCCGTCCGGCTCGGGTTCGCTGCACTTCGTCCTGCTCTCCGGCGGGGTCAACGCCAACTGGATGGAGATCGACGGCCGCGGTGTCACCGACAACGAACGTCCGGAGGTCGAGCTGACGGTCGACCCGGTCTCGGGCGGAGCCCCGCTGACCGTGACCGCCACCGCAGAGGCCACCGACCCGGACGGGACGGGCGACCTGACCTACGCCTGGGACGCCGGGCTCGGTGACGGGTTCGTCGACGGCACGTCGGCGTTCGAGCACACCTACGACGAGCCGGGTACCTACCGGCTCCAGGTGCGGGTCACCGACGAGGGCGGTGCGTACGCCGTCGAGTACGTCATGGTCGAGGTCACCGGAACGGTGACCGAGCCGGCCCTGTGCCTGTCGGGCCGGTCGGACGACTTCCTCGGGGACGACCTCGACCCGGACCGCTGGACCGTGCTCGACCGCAACCAGGACCTGCGGGTCGCCGACGGGACCCTCACCGTCCCGGCGAGCGTCTCGGACTTCTACGGGACGGACAACGCCACCGTGCCGAACCTCGTCCTGCAGGACCTGCCTGACGGCCCGTTCACCGCGACAGCCAAGGTCACGATCCCGGCCTACGCGCAGTACCAGCAGGCCGGTCTGCTGATCTACGGCGACGCGGACAACTACGCGAAGATGGTGATCCAGGGACGTTCCGCACCGGCCGACCCGGCGACGCGCATCTTCCAGTACGTCCGCGAGGAGGCCGGCGCACCGAACGAGGTCGGCGACTCCAACACCGCCGCTCTCGGCGAGGCGTACCCCGACACGGTGTACGTGCGGCTGGCGAGCAGCGACGGTGAGGACCTGACGGCGTCGTACTCCGCCGACGGCGTGGAGTTCACGGCCATGCCGCAGACCAAGTCGCTCGCGGGCATCGAGGACCCGCAGATCGGGCTCGTCGCCCTCGCGGGAACGGGCTCGGCGGCCGACGTCGTGGACGCGCAGTTCGACTGGTTCCACATCACCCCGGACGACACGGCCGAGGCCCCCGGGCCCGCGGACGAGTTCGACGGGGACGCCCTCGACACCTGCCGCTGGGACGTGGTGCGGGAGGACCCGACGGGCTACCGGGTGACCGGTGGCGCACTGGAGATCGACACGACCGCCACGGACATCTACACGGGAGACAACACCGGCACGCCGAACATCGTCGTGCAGGACCTGCCGGACGACGACTGGACCGTCGAGACCCACGTGGACGGGTCTGACTTCGACCAGCAGTACCAGCAGGGCGGCCTCATCGTGTACGGGGACGACGACAACTACGTCAAGCTCGACCTCGTGACCGACAACGCGGCGGGCTCCCCGGTCGCACGACGCATCGAGCTCCGCAGCGAGGTCGACGCCGTCGTCCAGGACCCGCAGCCGGGGGCCAACGACCTGACGTCGGCCGTGTGGCACCTGCGCCTGACGAAGGAGGGGGATACCTTCACCGGTGCGTACAGCGCGGACGGTGAGGACTGGACGGCGCTCGCCGAGCCGGTGACCCATGACGGGCTGCAGGATGCCCGGGTGGGGTTGTACGCCCTCGGGGCCGCTCAGCAGTCGGCGGCCACGGCGTCGTTCGACTACTTCCGGACGGCGGACGCCCACGAGCCGCTCGAGGTGACCGCCTCGGTGTCGCCCGCTGAGCCGGACGGCCCGGACGGGCAGTGGCTCGGACCGGTCACCGTCACGGTGGACACGGCGGGCGGTCCGGCCGGTGCGCAGGTGTACCGGGAGGTGAACGTCGACGACGAGGGCTGGGCGGAGTACACGGCCCCGCTGGAGATCTCGGCGGCCGGCGCCCACACCGTCCAGGTGCGGGCCTCGGTGGACGGCGAGACGGTGGTCGGCGAGACGGTCGAGTTCACGATCGCCGCGCCGCAGCTCACCGAGGCGACGCCTGCGGTCGACGTCGTGCAGCCGACCTGCACGTACGGTCGGTCCGGGGCCGAGGTGGTCACGGCCGGCGCGCTCGACCCGGTCGAGACGGCCGGCGTGCGCTCCTACGTGGTGCGCGAGTGGGTCGACGGCGTAGCCGGTGACCGTCTGGACGACCTGGACGACCTGGCTCCGGGGGAGTACCGGATCGCGGCCCGTCCGGCCGACGGCTATGTCCTCGTCGCCGAGGGCGGCTGGCGGGTCAGGAACGACGGGATCGCCGTCCTCTTCGTGACGCTCGAGGAGCCCGAGTGCCCCGACCCGACCACGCCGGACGTCGTCGTCACACCGGCGACGTGTGACGCCGGTGGCTCGATCGACCCGGTCGAGCTCCCGGGCGTGCGGAGCTACGTGGTGCACGACTGGGTCAACGGAAAGGCGAAGGGTAAGCCGCGTGACCTGGACGACCTCGCCCCGGGCGAGTACCGGGTGATCGCCACGCCGACCCCGCGCACCGAGCTGACGCCGGCCGGGGACTGGGTGCTCAGCCCGTCCGGCAAGGCCTACGTCATCGTGACCGTCGAGGAGCGGTGCGACTGACAGGCACGTGGGGCGTGCACCGGGAAGCCGGTGCACGCCCCGTCGCACCATGGCCCGAGGTCAGTGGCAGGCTGCTGACCACCGGGCCCCCGTGGATCGGAGAGGAACGACCATGAAACGGTTCACCCGTCTCGGCGCCGCGCTGCTGCTGGCGCTCGGGCTCGCCGTGCCTGCCATGGCCCCGGCTGCCGCGCACGGCGGCAAGATCGACATCGAGCTCGGTACGGACGGCGCAGGCGGCGTCTCGGCGGCGCTCGCCTGGGCGGGCGACGGTCACCCTGTCGAGGAGTCGGCCGTCGTCGTCGTGCGAGCGGTGTCCGACGCCGGCGAGGAGGTCGGCCCCGTCACGCTCGTCTCCGCGTCCGAAGGGGTCGGCTGGTACCGCTCCGAGCCCGAGCTGCTCGGTGAGGGGCACTGGACGGTGACCGCGCGGGTCAAGGAACCGAAGAAGGCGAAGGCCGAGGTGGAGATCGACGTCGTCGCGCCGGCTGCCCCGCCGTCCGAGCCGTCCGAGCCGTCCGGATCCGAGCCGTCCGCTCCGGAGGACACCGACAACCCTGTCGAGGCCGACGCCGCCGGTGCGGCGTCGGGCGGCGACGGCTCGACGGCGTCGAGCGGCCTGCCGGGATGGACAGGCTGGGCACTGGTGGCGCTCGTCCTCGGGGGAGGGGCGGCGGCCGTCGTCGTCCTGCGCAGACGAGCGAGCTGACCGAAGACCGAAGGGTACGACCGGCGACGCCGGATCGTCACGCACAGGAGGAAAGAAAAATGGCACGACCGATCACCCTGTTCACCGGCCAGTGGGCCGACCTGCCGCTCGAGGAGGTGGCCCGTCTCGCCGCGTCGTGGGGTTACGACGGCCTCGAGCTCGCGTGCTGGGGCGACCACCTCGACCCGTGGCGCTGGGACGACGACGAGTACGTCGCCGGCCGGCTGGAGCTGCTGGAGCGGCACGGCCTGAAGGTCTGGGCGATCTCCAACCACCTCAAGGGCCAGGCCGTCTGTGACGACCCCATCGATCAGCGCCACCGCGACATCGTCTCGGACCGCGTGTGGGGCGACGGCGACCCCGAGGGCGTGCGGCAGCGCGCCGCGGAGGAGATGAAGAACACCGCCCGGCTGGCCGCGAAGCTCGGCGTCAAGACCGTGATCGGGTTCACCGGCTCCGCGATCTGGAAGTACGTGGCGATGTTCCCGCCGGTGTCCGACGCTGCGATCGAGGCCGGCTACCAGGACTTCGCCGACCGCTGGAACCCCATCCTCGACGTGTTCGACGAGGTGGGGGTCAAGTTCGCCCATGAGGTGCACCCCAGCGAGATCGCCTACGACTACTGGACCACCGTGCGCACGCTGGAGGCGATCGGCCACCGCGAAGCTTTCGGCCTCAACTGGGACCCCAGCCACATGGTGTGGCAGGACCTCGACCCGGTCAGCTTCCTGTGGGACTTCAAGGACCGGATCTACCACGTGGACTGCAAGGACACGAAGAAGCGGATGACCAACGGCCGCAACGGCCGCATGGGTTCGCACCTGCCGTGGGCGGACCCGCGCCGCGGCTGGGACTTCGTCTCCACCGGGCACGGCGACGTCCCGTGGGAGGACGCGTTCCGCATGCTCAACACCATCGGCTACGACGGCCCGATCTCCGTGGAGTGGGAGGACGCCGGCATGGACCGCCTCGTCGGCGCCCCCGAGGCCCTCGAGTTCGTGCGCTCCCGTGCGTTCGACGCACCCGACGCCGCGTTCGACGCGGCCTTCTCGACCCGCTGACCCGTCCGGCACACGCCGGCGAAGGAGGTACTACCGGAAGAGGAAGAGACGCGGCCCGTCGTGACGCGACGACGGCGGTACCGCGCGAGGACGTGCGGACCGGGCCCCGGACCAATGGGATGCGGACGAGGCCCGGCCGGCGTGACGAACTCGACGAGGAGCTGCATCACGTATGAAGACTATCCACGCACGCGCCGGAACACGGCGGAACACGACGTTCGCGGTGGTCGCGGCGACCGCGCTGGTCGGCTCGGCCCTGCTGGCCGCACCCGCCGCCTCCGCGCACGACCCCCACGACGCCGGGGCCGCCGCGGCCGACACCGACTGGGCCGACTACGAGAAGGTCCTGCTCACCAAGGACGTCGGTGAGCCGATCGACATGGCGGTGCTGCCCGACCTCCGGGTGCTGCACACGGCCCGCGACGGCGACGTGCGGGTGACCGACCCCGCGACGGGCGTCACCGAGGTGGTCAACACCCTCGACGTCTACGCCAACTCCGAGGACGGCCTGCAGGGCATCGCCCTGGCGCCCGACTTCGAGGAGAGCAACGAGGTCTACCTGGTCTACGCCCCGCGGGACGCCGACGGCGACGGCGCGGCGGACACGCCGGCGGGCAACGCGCCGAACTCGCTGCCCGCCGGTGAGGACGAGAGCTACTGGGACCAGTGGGTGGGTGTGAACCGCCTGTCGCGGTTCACCTGGACGGGCGACGAGCTCGACCCTGCCTCGGAGCAGCCGATCCTCGACATCGGGGTGCAGCGCGGCCAGTGCTGCCACGTCGGCGCGGACATCGACTTCGACGCCGAGGGCAACCTGTACCTGTCGTCGGGTGACAACACGCCGGCCGGCACCCCGGGCGCCAACGGGTACGCCCCGATGAACGACGCCCCGGGCATGAACCCGGGCTTCGACACCCGCCGCGGTGCGGGCAGCACGAACGACCTGCGCGGCAAGATCCTGCGGATCGACGTCAAGGACGAGATCCCGGCGGGCGCGCCGCCGGGGGAGGGCAGCACCTACGACATCCCCGAGGGCAACCTGTTCGCGCCGGGGACCGAGGGCACCCGGCCCGAGATCTTCGTGATGGGCGTGCGTAACCCGTTCCGCATCGAGGTGGACCCGGAGACGAGCTCCCTGTCGTGGGGCGACTACGGGCCGGACGCCGGTGCCGCGAACGCCGACCGCGGGCCCATGGGCTACGTGGAGTGGAACGTCGTGGGACTGGACGACCCGCACAACGCCGGCTGGCCCTACTGCCACGGGCCGAACGCCGCCTACAACGAGTGGGACTTCGAGACCTCCACGCCGCGCGAGTTCTTCGACTGCGCAGCGCCGCAGAACAACTCGCGCTGGAACACGGGCCTGACCGACCTGCCGCCGGCTCGGGCGGCCACCCTGTACTACGGGGACCAGCCCGGCCAGCAGCCCCGTGACGAGCTCGTGAACTTCGGTTCCGGTACGGGCCAGGCGCCCATGGGCGGGCCGGTCTACCACTACGACGCCGACAGCACGGCTCCCGGCAAGTTCCCCGAGACGTGGGACGGCAAGGCGTTCTTCGGCGAGTTCTCGCAGGACTACTACGCGGCGCTCACCGTCGACTGGTCCACGTTCGAGGTCGGCGAGATCGAGGACTTCCTGCCGAACTCGGCCCTGGAGACCGCCGGGATGCCGATCAACGACAACCCGATCGACCTCGAGTTCGGCCCCGACGGCTCGCTCTACGTCCTGGAGTACGGCGACGGGTTCTTCCAGCAGAACCCGGACTCCGGGCTCTACCGCATCGATCACGCAGAGGGCAACAAGGCGCCGCAGGCCCGGTTCACGGCCACGCCGGCCTCGTCGTCCGACGCCCCGCTGGACGTGGCCTTCGACGCGTCCGGGTCGAGCGACCCCGACGGCGACGCCCTCACCTACGAGTGGGACCTCGACGGCGACGGCACGTTCGACGCCGAGGGCGTCGAGGCCGCCCACACCTACACTGAGCTGGGCCTGTACACGGCGCGGCTGCGGGTCACGGACGAGAGCGGCAAGTTCACGCTCACGTCGCAGGGCATCAGCGTCGGTAACCAGGCGCCGGAGGTCAGCCTCGAGACCCCGGCCGACGGCGGGTTCTTCGAGTGGGGTGACGAGGTGCCGTTCGAGGTCACCACGAACGACGCCGAGGACGGTACAGAGACCGTATGCGAGCGCGTGACCTGGTCGTACGGGCTCGGCCACGACGAGCACGCCCACCCGGAGGTCTCCGGGACCGGCTGCACGGGCGTGTTCCCCACCGACCCGAACTCGCCGGAGCACGGCGAGGGCGCGCACCTGTACGGCGCCGTGGTGGTGACCTACACCGACGGCGGGGCGAACGGCCTGCCACCGGCCACCGGTGAGGCGACGGTCCGGCTCAACCCGAAGCTGCAGCAGGCCGAGCACGCCGACGGCGTGGGCGTCGAGGTCGTGGCCGACGAGTCGGCGTCGGCCGGGGCATACGTCACGGGGCTCGCCAAGGGCGACTCGGTGGGCTTCACCGAGGTGAACCTGTCCGGCATCGACAGCGCCACGTTCACGGTGCAGGGCAAGGGCCGGGTCCAGCTGCGCTGGGACTCGCCCACGGCCAAGCCGTTCGCCGCGCGCAACGTGAACACCCGCACCTGGAAGGACCTGGGCCTCCCGTTCACGGCGCCCGAGGGCACCGGGACGCTCTACGTCACCACGAACGGCACGCTCGACGTCGACGCGGTGACCATGGTCGGTGACGGCGTGGGCACGCCCCCGGCGGCCGAACAGAACTCGACCGGCCCGTCCGGGGCCGCTCGTACCGAAGGAGAGCAGTGATGGAACCACGCACTGACGTCGACCGGAGGAACTTCCTGAGGCTGGCGGGCGGCACCGTGGCCGTCGGCGCGGCCACGCTCGCCGGTGCGGCCCTCGCGGGCAGCGCCGCGGCCTCCCCGTTCGCGCCGACGGCGGCCGAGGCCACCGCGGCAGGGGGCCGGGGGCGTGTGCTCGTACCGCCGGGCCAGATCGGGATCCAGCTGTACTCGATCCGGGACAAGGTGTCCTCGCTGGGCTTCCGTGCCGTGTTCGAGCGCCTCTCGGCGATCGGCTACAAGGAGATCGAGTTCGCCGGGTACACGCAGGACCAGGTCGGGCCGATCACGCCCGAGGAGATCCGGGAGCTGCTGGACGACAACGGCCTGCGGGCCGTGGGGTCGCACCGGGGCATCAGCGACTTCGTGAACAACCTCGAGCGGGAGTTCGACATCGCCGAGATCCTGGGCATGGAGCACGTGGGTACTGCCAACGCACCCACTTCGGACCGCACCGTCGCCGGGTACCTCGCCGCGGCCGAGCAGTTCAACGGTTTCGGCGCGGCGGCGCGCCGGCGCGGGCTCAAGTTCTACCAGCACAACCACGACGGGGAGTTCGGCTTCGCCACCGACAACCCGGACGTGCGCCTGTACGACGTCTTCTACGACAACACCGACCCCCGGAAGGTGTTCCTCGAGATGGACGTCTACTGGGCGTTCGTGGGCCAGCACCGGTACCCCGGGTTCGAGCCGGTGGACTACGTCAAGCGCAACCCGCACCGGTACCCGCTCCTGCACCTCAAGGACGGGGAGGTGAACCCGGAGAGCTCCGCGGGGTACGACATCGTGGAGTTCGGGGCGGGCGACCTGCCGTACACCGAGTTCCTGTCCGCCCTCCAGGGGGCGGGTAAGCGGCACGGCATCTGGGAGCAGGACAACGCAGCGACGGTGCCGGCCCCGGGCTACCCGGCGGACTCGCTGGGGAACGCCCAGCGCTCGTACGTCGAGATCCGGTCGCTCCGCAGCAAGCCCTGCTGACACGGCGGCAACAGCACAGCACAGGGGTGGCCGACGCCGGAGGGTGTCGGCCACCCCTGTGGCGTCGGGCGGCTGCGGTGGCCTCGGACGCGGCCGGGAGCCGGAGCGGGCCTCCGGCGCGGAAAATCGTGGTCCCGGACCGGTGAAGGGCCTGTCCGTCCAGGGGGCCGGAACGCCACGTGCAGCCCCGAGACGTGGCCCCGGTCACAAGCACTGTTCCAGCCGCCGTCACGAGATCCTCAAAATACGCTCTGACCTGCGAAAACGTGGTGTGCCCCAGGCCACTTCGGGCGAACTGGCGTCCACGCGGGATCGTGTGTAGTGTTCTCCAGGTCAGCCCGCCGGGCAGACGGACACCAGCCAGTAACGGCAGGGTGGCCGCGCCGGGGCTGAAAACCACATCGCAAGGCCAGGTGAGTTTCGTGCTCCCTGAATTGGGATATGGTGTGCCACATTCGGCAGGCAGGTGCAATTCCTTCCAGTTCTGAGAACGGAAGCGAATTTGATCGGCCGAAAGAATATGGTAAGTTTAAGGAACTGCCCCGGGTGGTGAAGCGGTCGGAATGGCTGCGGATCTGGCGGTGTGCGTCGGTTGTTTGAGAACTCAACAGTGTGCTTGATAGTCAATGCCAATTGATTAACCCTTGTGGGGGTGTGACTTTCATGGGCCGTCCGGTTCGTGGGTTGCATGTTCTGTGAGGGGTTGTTTGGACGGACACAATCATCAGATTGGTCTGGCCGGTATCATTTGTTCATGCCTGTCCTTTGGGGTGGGTGTGGATGTTTCTCTTTTACGGAGAGTTTGATCCTGGCTCAGGAC
>Ga0233375_1000006_pt1 | contig 172892 bp, 164 predicted proteins | sample ElkDunMinimDraft_10_FD_191539 | JGI IMG/M metagenome (GOLD analysis project Ga0233375, IMG submission 191539) | Fecal eukaryotic communites from dung pellets of Tule Elk in California, USA - Elk Dung E16 | ecosystem: Host-associated > Mammals > Digestive system > Large intestine > Fecal...
ACGTTGCGCGGGTTGTAGAGGTGCGCACGGTGCCAGTCGTCGGAGTAGCGGCCACCGACACGGGCCAGATCCGGGCCGGTACGCTTGGAGCCCCACAGGAAGGGGTGGTCGTAGACGCTTTCGCCGGCGACCGAGTAATGGCCGTAGCGCTCGGTCTCGGCACGGAACGGGCGAATCATCTGCGAATGGCAGCCGACGCAGCCTTCCTTGATATAAATGTCTCGGCCTTCCAGCTGCAGAGCGGTGTAAGGCTTCATGCCTTCGACCGGCTCGTTGACCGCATCCTGGAAGAACAGCGGGACGATCTGGGTCAGACCGCCGATGCTGACGGCGAGGACCATGAACAGTGTCAGTAGGCCGACGTTCTTTTCGAGTATTTCGTGCTTCTTCATCACTCGGCTCCTCAGGCGATCTGCGCGGCGGCTGCGTATTCGGCCGGCTTGGCGACACGCACGGTGCGCCAGGTGTTGTAGGCCATCAGCAGCATGCCAACGAAGAAGATTGCCCCGCCGATCAAGCGAACGACAAAGCCTGGGTGGCTGGCCTCAAGCGCCTCGACAAAGGAATAGGTCAGGGTGCCGTCTTCGTTGATGGCACGCCACATCAGGCCTTGGGCGATACCGTTGACCCACATCGAAGCGATGTAGAGCACGGTGCCGACTGTGGCCAGCCAGAAGTGGGCGTTGATCAGGCCGATGCTGTACATCTGCTCGCGGCCGAACACTTTCGGAATCAGGTGGTACAGCGCGCCGATCGACACCATGGCGACCCAGCCGAGCGCGCCGGCGTGTACGTGGCCGATGGTCCAGTCGGTGTAGTGGGACAGGGCGTTGACGGTCTTGATGGCCATCATCGGACCTTCGAAGGTCGACATGCCGTAGAACGCCAGCGACACCACCAGGAAGCGCAGGATCGGGTCGCTACGCAGTTTGTGCCAGGCGCCGGAGAGGGTCATCATGCCGTTGATCATGCCGCCCCAGCTCGGAGCCAGCAGAATCAGCGACATCACCATGCCCAGCGACTGTGCCCAGTCGGGCAGTGCGGTGTAGTGCAGGTGGTGCGGGCCGGCCCAGATGTACAGGGTGATCAGTGCCCAGAAGTGCACGATGGACAGGCGATAGGAGTAAACCGGGCGCTCGGCCTGCTTGGGAACGAAGTAGTACATGATCCCGAGGAAACCCGCGGTCAGGAAAAAGCCTACGGCGTTGTGGCCGTACCACCACTGCACCATGGCATCGGTGGCGCCGGCATACAGCGAGTAGGATTTCATCGCGGTGACCGGGATTTCCAGGTTGTTGATTACATGCAGGATCGCCACGGTCAGGATAAAGGCGCCGAAGAACCAGTTTCCGACATAAATGTGCGAGGTGGTGCGCTTCATCAGCGTGCCGAAGAACACCACGGCATAGGAGACCCAGACGATGGTGATCAGGATATCGATTGGCCATTCCAGCTCGGCGTATTCCTTGGAGCTGGTAAAGCCCAGGGGCAACGTGATTGCCGCCAACAGGATTACCAACTGCCAACCCCAGAACGTGAACGCGGCCAGCTTGGGTGCGAACAGGGTGGTCTGGCAGGTGCGCTGGACCGAGTAGTAGGAGGTCGCGAACAAGGCACAGCCACCGAAGGCGAAAATCACCGCGTTGGTGTGCAAAGGTCTCAAGCGGCCAAAGCTGGTCCAGGGTAGGTCGAAGTTAAGTCCGGGCCACGCCAGCTGTGCGGCGATGAAAACGCCGAGCCCCATCCCGACGATTCCCCACACCACCGTCATGATGGCGAATTGGCGGACCACCCTATAGTTATAGGCGGTACTGGTTGCTGTGTTCATGTATGGGCTTCCATCCACGGGTAGTGAGCAGTTTTTTGTTGCGACAGGCAGTCATTTCTTTAATCGAAAGAGCGAGGCAAGCATGGGGAATGGGCATATGGCCGGTATTGACGCCGATCAACACTCCCAGAGAGGGGGAACGCCGCAAATTGTCGCGGATCGACCATCTGGCGAAATATTCGCCAGCCTGATTCTGGCCCATGGGGCAGGCGCGCCGATGGACAGTCCTTTCATGCAGGACATCACTGAACGGCTTGTGGCGCGTGGCATAGAGGTGTTTCGCTTCGAGTTCGCCTATATGGCCGAGCGACGACTTACTGGCCTCAAGCGACCGCCAAGTTCTCCGGATAAGCTGCTTCTGCAGTGGCGGGAGGTGTATCGGCTGGTGCGACAGCAAGCCGCGGGGCCGCTGGCGATAGGCGGCAAATCAATGGGCGGTCGAATGGCCAGCCTGTTGGTCGATGCGTTGCAGGCTGATGCGTTGGTATGTCTGGGTTATCCCTTCTACCCGGCAGGCAAGCCGGAAAAGCCGCGTGTTGCGCATTTGGCCGAGTTGAATACCCCGACGCTGATCATTCAGGGAGAGCGGGATGCGCTCGGGGACCAGGCTGCGGTTGCCGGCTATGTACTATCACCGGCAATTCGTCTGCACTGGCTCGCTGCAGCGGATCATGACTTGAAACCACTGAAGCGTTCGGGTCTTACCCAGGAGCAGCACCTCGATGACGCGGCGAGCGCCATCGCAGCCTTTATCAGGGGGATGGTCAGGACCTGACGTTCTGCCGGCAGGCACCTGCTACCGGTTGAAGCGTTCCACCAGTGAGTACTGTTCTTGCGCCGTGTTGGCCAGACCCTCGCTGAGTAGCGCCGAGCTGCGTGCGTTACTCGAAGACTGATCGGCCAGGCGCGCGATGGTATTGATGTTCTGGTTGATCTCGTCAGCTACCACACTCTGCTGCTCGATGGCCGAGGCGATCTGGACGGTCATATCGATCACGTTGGCCATGGCCTCGCCGATGCCGGTCAGCGTCTGGTCTGCCTGGATGACCTGTTCCACACCATAAGTGGCTTGGGTGCGTCCTTCCTCAGTTGTTTTCACCGCATGGTGGGCTTGTAATTGCAGCTTTTCGATCAGTTGGTGGATTTCGCCCGTCGCCGAGGTAGTGCGCTGTGCTAGCTGTCTTACCTCGTCCGCTACAACTGCGAAGCCTCGGCCGCTGTCGCCTGCCCGAGCGGCTTCGATGGCGGCGTTGAGCGCTAGCAGGTTGGTCTGGTCAGCGATGTTCTTGATCACATCGACTACCTTGCCTATTTCATCACTGTCATGAGCCAGTTGGCTTACCGCTTCTCCGGTGCGTGCAACTGAGTCGGCAAGGCGCTGGATCGCTTCTCGCGTTTGCGCCCCGACAGTCCGGCCTTGATCGGTCAGCCGGTTTGCCTGTTGAGTTGCTTGCGCAGCGAGGGCAACGTTGCCTGCGACCTCTTGGGTAGTGGTGGCCATCTCATTGATGGCAGTGGCGACCTGTTCGGTTTCCTGGTGCTGCTGCGCCAGGCCATCGGAAAAACTACGCGCCAGCGCGTCTGATTGACGAGCTTGGGTTTCCAACTGAACGGCGCTGTCCTGCAGGCGCGTCAGGCAGGTTTTCAGGTGCGTTCGTTCGCTGAGCATGGCCATTTCCAGCTGGGCTTCAATGCCCGTGCTGTCGGTGTACATCTGTGCCGTCAATGGGTCGCAGGTCGACTGTGGAGCCAAGTTAAGCAGCCGCTTCATGCCGCGTTGTTGCTGATAAATTCCAACCAGGCTCAACGGTAGCGATAGCAGGGCGGCCACAAGGAAACCCATTGAATGATCCAGCCAAGTGCCAACCAGGAAGCCAACTTGACTAATAAGAATGAAGGGGAGCCACCTGCTCAGTAGCGGTAGCCAGTTGCAGTGCTTGGGCACGCCGCTCTTGCCAGCATTGAGACGAGAGTAAAGCGTCTCGGCTCGCTGGACCTGCTCCCGAGTTGGTTTGGTACGCACCGATTCGTAACCGATTATCTTGCTCTGCTTATCGACCACGGGCGTCACATAGGCATTGACCCAGTAGTGATCGCCATTCTTGCGGCGGTTCTTGACGATGCCCATCCAGGGTTGGCCCTGCTTCAGTCTTGTCCACATGTGCTCGAACACGGCTGACGGGACGTCGGGATGTCGCACGAGATTATGGGGCGCTCGAATCAGTTCGGAGCGATCAAAACCGCTGACTTCGCTGAAAATATCGTTGCAGTAGGTAATCTGGCCTTTCAGGTCAGTTGTCGATACCAGTCGTTGGTGATCGGAAAATGAATATTCACGCTGGGTGACGGGCTGGTTATTACGCATCGATACATAACGCCTGCAAGGTTTGGGAATGCGCCTGATTATTTTGATTATGTCGGTTCAGGGCACGTTGATTGGGCATAGAGTCGGCCGGAAACCGTTTCTCTTGAATAAAAGATCGCCCAATGATTTTTAGGAAGTATTGGGTGGGGTTACATAGTTTGATACTTGCGCGAGCTATCTTAACCTAGATCAGTCACTGCTTTGCCCAAGCGATTGTAATTCAAGAACATCTGAACATACCGCATGATGAAGGGCGCAGCACAACTTTTGTCGGAAGACTGGCAGAACGCAAGCCGGCGCGAAGCGTCGCGCCGGCTTTTTCGTTCAGTAATCGGCTATCGAGTGACCGTCATCCATACATGGCGCTTCAGTTTTCGATCAACTGGCGCAACACGAAGTGCAGGATGCCGCCCGCCTTGAAGTACTGAACCTCATTGAGCGTGTCGATGCGGCAGAGCACCTGGAAGCTATCGCGAGAGCCATCGCTACGCTCGACATCTACGGTCAGCAGCTGTCTTGGCTTGATGTCGGCGCTCAGTCCACGGATGGATAGCCTTTCAGAGCCGTCGAGGCCAAGGGTCTGTCGCGTCTGGTCATTGACGAACTGCAGGGCCAATACCCCCATGCCGATGAGATTGGAACGGTGAATGCGCTCGAAACTCTCTGCAATCACTGCCTTTACGCCGAGCAGGTTGGTGCCCTTGGCGGCCCAGTCGCGGCTGGAGCCCGTGCCGTATTCCTTACCGGCGATTACAACCAGCGGTACGCCTTCAGCCTGATAACGCATCGCGGCGTCGTAGATTGACAGCTTGTCGCCGCCCGGCTGGTACAGCGTATTGCCGCCTTCTTCGCCGTGGAGCATTTCGTTCTTGATGCGAATATTGGCGAAGGTGCCGCGCATCATCACTTCATGGTTGCCGCGCCGCGAGCCATAGGAGTTGAAGTCTTCCGGCTGGACGCCCAGTTGTTGCAGGTAAAGGCCGGCGGGGGAGCTGGCCTTGATATTGCCCGCTGGAGAAATGTGGTCTGTGGTGATCGAGTCGCCGAACAGGGCAAGAATGCGCGCCCCTTCGATATCCTGGGGTGGCTGTGGTGGCTGCCCGATGTTCTCGAAGAACGGTGGGTTCTGCACATAGCTGGAATTGTCATCCCAGGTATAGGTGTCGCCAGGCGTCACAGCGATGGACTGCCAATGCTCGTCGCCGGTAAAGACGTCAGCGTAACGTGTGCGGAACATCTGCCCGTCGATCTTGGCCACGGCTTCGTTCACTTCAGCGCTGCTCGGCCAGATGTCTTTCAGGTAAACGGGCTGGTTCTTCGTGTCATAGCCAAGCGGTTGGCTGTCCATGTTTATCCGCGTGGTGCCGGCCAGAGCAAACGCCACCACCAGTGGTGGCGAGGCCAGCCAGTTGGCCTTGACCATCGGGTGTACGCGTCCCTCGAAGTTGCGATTGCCGGAAAGAACCGAGGAAACAATCAGGTCGTTGTCGGTAATCGTCTGGCCAATTGCATCTGGTAACGGTCCGGAGTTGCCGATGCAGGTAGTACAGCCGTAACCGACCAGGTTGAAACCCAGTTGGTCGAGGTAGGTAGTCAGGCCGGCCCGCTCCAGATAGTCGGTAACCACCTTAGAGCCGGGTGCGAGCGATGACTTGACCCAGGGTTTACGTTGCAGGCCGCGCTCGAGCGCCTTCTTCGCCACCAGGCCTGCGGCCATCAGCACGTTGGGGTTGGAGGTATTTGTGCATGAGGTGATCGCTGCGATGACCACGGCGCCATGCTCGAGCTGGAAGTCCTCACCCGCTACGGCGAAACCCTGGTCGGCCTGTTGCTTCCGGCCGCTGGTTTCCAGAAGTAGATCGAACGAGGCGCCGATATCACCCAGCGAAACCCTGTCCTGCGGTCGCTTGGGGCCGGCGAGGGAGGGCTGCACTTCTCTCAGGTCGAGTTCCAGCGTTGCAGTGAACAGCGGATCTGGCGAGCTGGCATCACGCCACATGCCTTGAGCCTTGCTATATGCTTCCACCAGCGCGATGCGTTCTTCATCGCGACCGGTCAGGCGCAAGTATTCAAGCGTGATCTGGTCTACCGGGAAGAAGCCGCAGGTTGCGCCATATTCCGGGGCCATGTTGCCGATGGTGGCTCGATCTGCCAGCGGCAGGTGATCGAGCCCGGGGCCGAAGAATTCGACGAACTTGCCCACCACACCGTGCTTGCGCAGCATCTGCGTTACGGTGAGTACCAGGTCAGTGGCCGTCACGCCCTCGTTGAGCCTGCCGGTCAGGCGCATGCCGATGACTTCAGGAATCAACATGGAAACCGGCTGGCCAAGCATGGCCGCTTCTGCCTCGATGCCTCCGACGCCCCAGCCCAGCACACCAAGGCCATTGATCATGGTGGTGTGCGAGTCGGTACCTACCAAAGTATCGGGGTAAGCGATGGTGTGGCCGTCTTCGTCGCGGGTCCAAACCACTTGGCCGAGGTATTCCAAATTGACTTGATGGCAGATGCCGGTTCCCGGCGGTACTACGCGGAAATTATCGAATGCCTGTTGGCCCCAGCGCAAAAACTCGTAACGTTCGCCGTTGCGCTTCATTTCCATTTCGACGTTCTGTTCGAAGGCACTGTCGCTGCCGAAACGGTCGACCATAACCGAGTGGTCGATTACCAGGTCGACCGGCGACAGCGGGTTGATCCGCTGAGGGTCGCCACCGGCTTTTGAGACCGCATCACGCATGGCGGTGAGATCGACCACGGCGGGAACGCCAGTGAAGTCCTGCATCAACACGCGGGCAGGCCGGTACTGGATTTCACGTTCCGAACTACGGGTTTGCAACCAGCTAGCCAGGGCAGTGAAATCCTCGGCGCGAACGGTGAGGTTGTCTTCCCAGCGCAATAGGTTTTCCAGCAACACCTTGAGTGAGTTGGGCAGCCGGCTGATATCTCCAAGCTGCTTGGCGGCCTCGGGCAGGCTGTAATAATCGAACGTCTTGCCGTTCACCTTGAGGCTACGGCGGCATTTCAGGCTATCCACGGATGGCATTTCTCGTCTCCTTGCGCCCGCACGGCCGGGCTGAATGAGCGAAAGGGCCTTGGTTAACTGGAGCCCTCGGCGAAGCACTTCTGTTAATGCAGGTTCGCCAGGATCGATCTACATGGACCGCAACACCTGGGATCTGGGCGTTTTCAGCCTGGGGAAGCTTGCCTGCAACTGTTCACTGGACCGGGCGAACGAGCACGGGGTTCCCCAGGCCTTGCATGCGGCTCTGCCATTGATGAGTGCGGGGTGACCTGAAGATCTGCTTGGGCGACAATGCCGGCCTGTTTCAGGAGTGACTTATGTTCCAGACAGCCGACATTGCAATCGACGCGACCCTAGATGCGAGCGGTCTCAACTGCCCCGAGCCGGTGATGATGCTGCATAACAAGGTGCGCGATCTGGCCGGTGGCGCCTTGCTCAAGGTGATCGCCACGGACCCCTCTACCCAGCGCGACATACCCAAATTCTGTGTTTTCCTGGGGCATGAGCTGGTCGGTCAGCAGGAGCAGGAAGGTACCTATCTGTATTGGATCCGCAAGAAAAGCGGCTGAAGGGTGACAGTAGCCGTCCTACTGACTGGCGCCAGGGTCGAGTTCATGTCGCTTCATGAGTTCGGCGATCCACTCGATAAAGGCGCGTAATTTGGTGCTGACGTGCCTGTTTGGCGGAAAAGCCAGATACAGAGGCATGGTATCCAGCCGCCATTGCTCGAACAAAGGCACCAGTTCACCGCGTTGCAGATGTTTGCTGGCTATATATCGCGGCAGCCAGATGATGCCTAGACCGGCAACGCCTGCCGCCAAATAGGCATTACCGTCGTCGACCGCGAGCACGTAGCGACCCGCTACATTGATGCGCTCCTCAGCGCTGTGCATGACGTGCGGATAAATCCCGCCGGAGCGCGACCAGTGAAAACGCACAACGCGGTGGTGCGTGTCTTCCAGCTCTCGGGGATGCACAGGCGTTCCGGCGCGCTCCAGATAGCTCGGGGCGGCATAGACCCCAAAGTGCAGTTCCCCCACGCGGCGCGCCATTAGCGATTGATCGGTCAGTTCACCGCCGCGCAGCACACAATCCACGTTCTCTTTGATCAGGTCGACATTGCGATCGCTGACGCCCATGTCGAGCTGGATGTCTGGATAGCGAGCGTGAAAGTCCGGCAAAGCTGGTATCAGGATCAGCCGCGCCAGCGGGCTGGGTACATCCAGCCTAAGTTTTCCGCGGGGCAGGGCAGAAGCGCTAGACAGGCTGGTTTCGGCATCGTCCATGTCGGCCAGCAGGCGTACCACGCGCTCATAGTAAGCGGCGCCGTCCGCGGTGACGGCGACCTTGCGAGTCGTGCGATTGAGCAGCTTGACCCGCAGCCGGGCCTCCAGTTGTTGCACCAGCTGAGTCACGCTGGTCTTGCTCATGTGCAAGGTTGCTGCCGCTTTGGTGAAGCTGCCTGTCTCCACCACGCGGGTGAACGCCTGCATCGCGGCGAACCTGTCCATCGAAGCTCCTGGTTAGAATTGTTTGGATTTTACAAACAGTGATGGGTGAACTCGCGAGTTTATCCAGCCGCCCGATACTTCTACAGTTTTGGCGTTGATAAACAGGGGCCGCTATCGGCCCACAATGGAGGCAAAACATGATCAAGCGTGATGTGGTTTTCCCCGAGGGGCGTCAAGCACTCTATGAACGCAACAAATATTCCCCGGCGATTCGGTCGAACGGCTTTCTGTTCGTCTCAGGGCAAGTCGGCAGCAGGGAGGATGGCTCGCCCGAACCCGAGCTGCAGGCTCAGGTACGTCGCGCCTTCGACAACCTGAATGCAATTCTGAAGGCCGCTGGCTGTACGTTCGAAGATGTGGTTGATGTCACGGTTTTCATCGTCGACCCTGAAACCCACTTCGAAAAAATTTGGAGCGTTGTTCCGGAATATTGGGGTGGCGCTCCCCATCCAACGTTAACGGCAGTGGGCGTGACATGGCTTTACGGCTTCCAGTTCGAGATCAAGGTGATCGCGAAGTTACCGGAAGCCTGAGAGCAGGACAGAGGTGGCACTGATGTGGATTCGACACAACCGCAGGTCAATCCCCGCGGTATTCGCAGCCGCTGGTGCAGGTCTCGTGAATTCGAATACGTGACAGTTCGGGAAGCGAGGGCTTCAGCTCACGCCAGATCCACTTTGCGAGGTTCTCGCTGGTGGGATTTTCCAGGCCGGGAAGGTCGTTCAGGTAGTTATGATCGAGCCGCTCATAGAGCGGCTTGAAGATCGCTTTAATCTCACTGAAGTCCCGGATCCAGCCGGTATGAGGGTCGACCTCTCCTTCTATATACAGCGCCACGCGGAAAGAATGGCCATGGAGACGGCCACACTTGTGTCCCTCGGGTACGTGTGGCAAACGATGCGCTGACTCGAACGTAAACTCTTTGAAGATTTCCACTGGATTGGCTCACCAAGCAGGCCCGACGGCCGAAGCGCGCATTTTATCTTCTTTTCCTCGCGAGGGGTTCTACGACGGCCGGGATGACCGCCTGTTCGGTTCTTTTGACAGTACCGGCTAGGTGCTGCAAAGTACGCCGCTTTTTGACAGTGCCAGTCATAAGGGGATGGTATGAATGCGGTAGTCGCAGCTGTAGCAGTCATGCTGGTTCTAAGCTTGTGCCGGGTTCACGTGGTGGTGGCGCTGATCACCGGTGCTGTCGTGGGCGGGCTCATGGGCGGCTTGGGCATCGAAGGCAGTCTGACCGCCTTCAACAAGGGCCTGGGTGGCGGCGCCACGGTCGCGCTTTCCTATGCGTTGCTTGGCGCATTTGCCGTGGCTATCGGCAAGAGCGGGTTGGCTCACGCATTGGCAGACAAGGTGCTGGCGATGCTGGGCAAGAAAGAGGTTGACGGTGGTGGGGCAATAAAGTGGCTGCTGGTCGTCTTGCTGCTTGCCGTGGCTGTCTCGTCGCAGAACATCCTGCCTATTCATATTGCCTTCATCCCGCTGCTGGTTCCGCCTTTGTTATATGTGCTGAGCAAACTTCAGATCGACCGCCGGCTGATTGCCTGTGTTCTCGCGTTCGGTTTGATCACGCCCTACATGTTCATGCCGGTTGGGTTTGGCAACATCTTTCTCAAGGAAATACTCTTGGCCAACGTCGCCAAGAGCGGGTTGGACGTAGAAGCAGTAGCGGTTACTCAGGCCATGCTGATTCCGGCATTGGGCATGGTCGCGGGCCTGCTGATCGCGTTGTACAGCTATCGCAAGCCACGCGCTTATGTACTGTCGAAAGTCGACAGCTCGGTTCAGGCCGACGTTCAGTACAGTCCGATGACGCTGGTAGTAGCGGGCGTTGCGATCGCGGTGGCTTTTGCCATTCAGCTGTGGCTCGATTCGATGATCATCGGCGCGTTGGCAGGCTTCGTGGTCTTCTCGGTGTCGCGGGTCGTGCGCTGGCGGGAAGCCGACGATCTATTTACCGAAGGCATGAAGATGATGGCGATGATCGGCTTCATCATGATTGCTGCCTCGGGCTTTGCCGAGGTCATGCGCGAGACTGGCCAGGTGGAGACGCTGGTCGATGCCTCGGCACAGTGGATCGGCAACAGCAAGGCGGTAGGTGCGCTATTGATGCTGCTGGTTGGCCTGCTGGTGACCATGGGTATCGGCTCGTCTTTTTCGACGGTCCCGATCATCGCGGCGATTTTCGTTCCCCTCAGCATGGAGCTGGGCTTCAGTACCTTGGCCATCGTCAGCCTTGTCGGAACCGCCGGCGCCCTGGGCGATGCCGGCTCGCCAGCGTCCGACTCGACATTGGGCCCAACGGCTGGGTTGAACGTGGACGGCCAGCATAATCACATCTGGGATACGGTGGTGCCCACCTTCCTTCACTACAACCTGCCCTTGCTCGCATTCGGCTGGCTTGCTGCCATGGTGCTCTGACCCGGTCGCCTAGTGCGGTAAATCCAACACGAGCCAGTGGATGCCTTGCCACAGGGCTACATCTGGCTCGCTTTGCCTGCACTCCTTCCCGTGTTCGTTGACTAACAGGTACAACTAACGCTGCAGGGTGAGTGATGGGCAAATCGACGCTTGAACAGAAAGTATTCCTCGCTCTGTTACTTGTCGTATCGCTGGCCTTCGGCTGGATACTGCTTCCGTTCTACGGTGCGGTGTTCTGGGCTGTCATTCTGGCAATCATCTTTGCGCCGATTCAGCGTCGCCTGCAGCTTCGTCTCGGCCCTCGGCGAAATCTTGCGGCGCTTGCTACTTTGCTTACCTGCCTGCTGGTCGCGGTACTGCCGGTGATTCTCATAACCGGGGTCTTGGTACAGGAGGGCTCGACGCTTTATACGCAGATCGAGAGCGGTGAGATCGACATCGACAACACTGTAAGTAGCGCGATGGAGCTGTTGCCGGCTTCCTGGCAAGTGCGGATGCAGCGTTTCGGTTTGGGTGACCTGGCGCAGATCCAGGAGCGACTGGCCAGCAGCGCTTTGGAAGGGAGCCAGTTTCTGGCTACCCAGGCGTTCAGTGTCGGCCAGGGAACTTTCCAGTTTGTACTGAGCTTCTTTCTGATGCTCTATCTGTTGTTCTTCTTGCTGCGCGACGGCCGAGAGTTGGTTGCGCGAATTCGGAGGGCGGTGCCGCTGAGCGATACCCAGAAGAGGCGGCTGTTCAGTAAGTTCACCCGCGTGGTGCGCGCTACCGTCAAAGGCAACATTGTCGTCGCTGCGACTCAGGGCGCTCTAGGCGGGATCATCTTTGCAATATTGGGAATTCCGAGTGCGGTGCTCTGTGGCGTGCTGATGGCATTCCTGTCGTTGCTGCCCGCCGTTGGTGCGGGGCTGATCTGGACGCCTGTGGCTGTTTACTTCCTGCTCAAGGGCATGATTGCGCAGGGCGTGATCCTTATTCTGTATGGCGTGCTCGTCATTGGTCTGGTCGATAACATCCTGCGTCCTATTCTGGTAGGAAAGGACACGAAGATGCCGGATTACGTAGTGCTGATTTCGACCGTTGGCGGACTGAGTCTGTTTGGGTTGAACGGCTTCGTCATTGGGCCGTTGATCGCTGCGCTGTTCATTTCAGCCTGGGGGCTGTTCACCTCACCAGAGAACGATCCTGTCACCTGACGCACCTGTTTTAAGGCTGTTCCAGAAACAGAAAGCCCCAGCATTGGCTGGGGCTTTTTGTTTCTGCACAGGGCCTGGCCGAGCGGCCAGGCTGTACCGTTCCGCTTAGTGGAACTGGTTCATGGTGTTGTCTTTACCGCTTGCCTTCAGAGCCGCCTCGCCAGCGAAGTACTCTTTATGGTTATCGCCGATGTCGGAACCAGCCATGTTCTGGTGGCGGACGCAGGCAATGCCCTGACGCAGTTCTTCACGCTGCACGCCTTTCACGTAGGCGAGCATGCCTTGGTCTGCGAAGTAACCCTTTGCCAGGTTGTCGGTGGACAGCGCGGCGGTGTGGTAGGTCGGCAGGGTGATCAGGTGATGGAAGATACCAGCATGAGCGGAACCGTCCTTCTGGAAGGTGCGGATCTTCTCGTCAGCGATCTTGGCCAGTTCGGTTTCGTCGTACTCCACGCTCATCAGCTTGGCGCGGTCGTAGGCGGAAACATCCTTGCCTTCGGCGACCATGGCATCGAACACTTGCTGACGGAAGTTCAGGGTCCAGTTGAACGACGGGCTGTTGTTGTAGACCAGCTTGGCATTCGGAACCACTTCGCGGATACGGTCAACCATGGCCTTGATCTGGCCAACGTGCGGCTTCTCGGTTTCGATCCACAGCAGGTCGGCACCGTTCTGCAGCGATGTGATGCAGTCTAGGACGCAGCGGTCTTCGCCGGTGCCAGCGCGGAACTGGAACAGGTTGGACGGCAGGCGCTTCGGACGCAGCAGCTTGCCTTCACGCTTGATCACGACGTCGCCATTGCCCAGTTCGGCTTCGGAGATTTCTTCGCAGTCCAAGAAGGAGTTGTACTGGTCGCCCAGGTCGCCCGGCTCTTTGGTCACGGCGATCTGCTTGGTCAGGCCTGCACCCAGGGAGTCGGTACGCGCCACGATGACGCCGTTGTCGATACCCAGTTCGAGGAAGGCGTAACGGACGGCAGCGATCTTGGCGAGGAAGTCGGCGTGGGGAACGGTCACTTTACCGTCCTGGTGGCCGCACTGTTTCTCGTCGGAAACCTGGTTCTCGATCTGGATGCAGCAAGCACCAGCTTCGATCATGCGCTTGGCCAGCAGGTAGGTCGCTTCCGGGTTACCGAAGCCAGCGTCGATGTCGGCGATGATCGGGACGATATGGGTTTCGTAGTTGTCGATCTGATTCTGGATTTCAGCGGCCTTGGCGGTGTCGCCAGCTTCGCGAGCGGCGTCCAGGGCGGTGAACAGCAGGTCCAGTTCGCGGGAGTCGGCCTGACGCAGGAAGGTGTAGAGCTCTTCGATCAGGTCGGAAACCGCAGTCTTTTCGTGCATCGACTGGTCCGGCAGAGGGCCGAACTCCGAACGCAGCGCGGCAACCATCCAGCCGGACAGGTAGAGGTAGCGCTTGTTGGTGGTCTTCAGGTGCTTCTTGATGGAGATCAGCTTCTGCTGGCCGATGAAGCCATGCCAGCAACCCAGCGACTGGGTGTAAACGGACGAGTCGGCGTCGTACTCAGCCATGTCCTTGCGCATGATGTCGGCGGTGTACTGGGCAATTTCCAGACCGGTCTTGAAGCGGTTCTGAGCACGCATGCGAGCGACGGACTCAGGGTTGATAGCGCTCCAGCTACTTCCAGCTACTTCTTTCAGAGCGGCAACGGCCTTGATGTCGTTTTGATAAGCGGACATGGTCAATCCTTTCAAAGAAATTCGTGTTGGGGTTGAGCACCGACTTTCCCACCGAAACCTACGTGCTAGCGCTGATCAGCGAGGCAACACGCGGCAGAGCGTCGAAATACCGACCGGGACGAGGATTGAACCAAGGAGAGGAGGGTGTGCAGTCACGCCCGCAAGAGGTCGGCCAGCTGCGGAATGATCGTGGCATCCCGGCACACAGCGACACGGGGTCGTTGGGTGACTCAGCAGTACTGACGGCTCGAGCTGATACGTTAATCGCTTCCCCGTCCCTCAGGACGACTCGTTCCAGTCGCAACCTCGTCAGTCCGCCTTGTGGGCAGTACAGTCACGGAGCAGCTCTGCTGGTTGGCTGAGCGCGCTCCGGAGACCCTTGCCAGGGCCCCTGGTTAGCGGGAGCGAGGCAATGATGCTCTGGCAAAAAAGGTTCGTCAATTGTTTTGTAGTGATTTTTTTAAGGCACTACATTTTTTTGCGGAGCGTGTTGGAAGACGCGAATTCCGCTTAATCAAGCATGTCTACTTTGATCCGAAGCGCCATGTCCTGGCGCCCTTGCGTCGCGTTGCGGCGAAGCAGTCCGCTCTGGCTGGATGAGCCGTTCTCGCTGATGCTGCCGAGCGGGATCCACTCGCCGAGCCTACCGCTGACCCGCGTATCGGTAGTTTGAACGTTGATCACATCGGGACGTATCTGCTCGACGCGGTCATTGCTGCTGCTGATGGTCACGTGAACCCTGTCACCGGTAACTGTCGCGGTTGCGTAGAAGCCACGCATGACATTCTGATACTGGGTCTGTTGATAGGGCTGGCCGTAGCCGTCGGTTCCGGTCGAGGTGAGGGGGATGCTCTGTCCCACCTGAATCAGTGCGGGGTAACCCTCGGTTGCCTGGACTTGCTGAGTGCCGCCGCCCAGATCCTGAGTGCTGCGGCGAATGATGCGAACCTGATCACGGCCCCTGATTTCGCCCCGGCCTGATTCGATTTCTACGTTGCCTATCGTCGCCGAACCGTCTAGACGGTAGCCGCGATCCGCCGAGCTTGCCGAGTTTCGTGTGTCTACGCTGATCAGCAAACGCTTGGGTTCTCTGTCCAATTGGCCAAGCACGCCTCGCAGCTCGTCGATGATGGCAGGTGGCGCATTGACTATCAGCTGGTTGCCGTAGGCGTTCACCTTGCCTTGGTCACCGACGACCGATTGTGCGATTGGAAGTACGTCCTCGGCCATGCGGTAATTCATCTGGATGATTTCCGTCGCGGCGAACAGTGGCAGGCAAGTTAAATAAACAAGGCTGGCCAGAATACGGCGTAGCGTCATAGCAGGAAGCTCCGCAGGTCGGGATCTGAAAGGCTATGGTCCCAGGCTTGATCGAACTGCGATTGTCGCAGGCGCGCTTTGCCTGGATCGTTGTACAGAGCATATCCGGTTTGCTCATCAGTCTTGGGGCGCAAGAGCAAACTGCAGCTATCCACGACGAGGAATGCGCAGTCTTCGCTGGGGTATTCAGGGTTCAGTTTGCGAATGTGCAGCTTGCTGGTCAGGCGTCGGGCCAGTGCTAGCAGTTGATGGCCTTGCCGAACTGCCCGCCCGCTGTCGCGCACTAGAATCCGTAGCTGATTTCGCGGATGCGCCAGCAGAAACTGACTGCAAGCTCGCTGAATGTTGACGTTGCTGTACAGCCAGGGTTCGAGGTCTGGGCTGAAGAGGCAGGCGTTGCGGTTCGCCTGAAGTAACAGGGTCAGCACATGGGCTTGTGCGTCGGCAGCGCAGGAAAAGCGTTGAAGAGTCCTTTCTTGTAGCCTGGGAATGACTACAGAAAGCGCTCTCGCTGACGGCGCGAGGCTGGAGCTTTGCATGGAGAAACGCCCTGGTGAATCGAACTCGATGGTCGGCAGGTCGGCGGCGTTGTTCGAATTGTTCAGGGCGTCGCGTGACATGGCGGCTCAGTCGCTTTTGCGAAGCATGTCGACATGGGGAATGCCGGCTTCGAGGAATTCGTCGCTGACCACGGTGAATCCAAGACGCTCATAGAATGATGTGGCATGCACTTGGGCAGTGAGCTTCTGCTCGGTGAGTCCGCGACGCTCGGCCTCGGCGATCACGGCTCGCATCAGCGCGTCGCCAACATTCATGCCGCGCCAGTCGCGTAGCACCGACACGCGCCCTATCTGGCCATCGGTCAACAACCGAGCCGTGCCAATCGGATAACCGCTTTCCAGCGCAAGGAAATGTACGGCTTCGGCATCGTCTGAATCCCACTCCAGCTCTGGTGGCACTGACTGCTCGGCAATGAACACCGCTTCCCTGATGCGTCGCAGGTCGGCATTGTCATGCTGCCAGTCGGCGAGGCGAACTTGAATATCACTCATCTGCAAACTCCAAACTTCCCTGCTTCACCAGTTGCAATAAGAGATTACGCCCATCCTCATCATTCAGCCATTGGCCAAGATTCTCGACGTGAAAGGCTTCGGCGGAGCAGATCAGTTTTAGCAGAGGCTTGAGGGCAATGGGCAGAAGACGGCTCTGACCGCTGGCGAACAGCAGCAGGCCGATGTCCACTTCGCTCCAGGCCAGGCGCGCTGCAGGGTTGCGTACCAGCACGGCGCCATCTTCCAGAGCCGAGAGCAGCTGATACTGGTCGAGTTCGGGGCCTTCGACCCGCTCAGGATAGCGCGGCTCGGTCATAAACTGGCCGAACCACGTAAGCAGCAGGCGCTCGTCACCCATGTGCTCATCGAGCAGCGCTCTCAGACGCTTCAGGGCATCGCTCTGGATCTGGTGCGGATCTTCGGCCGGCTGCAGGTCGGCGTCGCTGTAGCGTTCCTCATCTGGCAGAAACTGGGAGAGGAAATCGGTGAAATGGGTCAGCACTTCTGCTGCGCTCGGTGCACGGAAACCGACCGAGTAGGTCATGCAGGCATCTTCAGCGGTGCCGAAGTGGGCCAGGCGCGGGGGCAAATAAAGCATGTCGCCTGGATCCAGGACCCATTCATCGGTGCCTTGGAAGTCGGCCAGGATGCGCAAATCCCCGTGTTCCAACAGCGGGCTGTCACTGTCACACATCTGACCGATGCGCCAGCGGCGTTGGCCATGGGCTTGCAGCAGGAACACATCGTAGTTGTCGAAATGCGGGCCGACGCCGCCGCCTGGCGCGGCGTAGCTGACCATCACATCGTCGATGCGCCAGTTTGGCAGAAACCGAAAATGCTGGAGCAGCTCAGCGACTTCCGGAACCAGCTGATCCACCGCCTGTACCAGCAGTGTCCAGTCACGTTCCGGCAGTTGCTGGTAAGTGTCCTCGGCAAACGGACCGCGGCGCAGCTCCCAGGGGCTGTCGCCATGCTCGATGACCAGGCGCGACTCGACGTCTTCTTCGAGAGAAAGGCCGGCCAGTTCGTCGGCGGAAATGGGATTCTGGAAATCGGGAATGGCCTGCCGGATGAGCAGCGGCTTCTTTTGCCAGTAGTCACGCAGAAACTCCCGGGCACTGATGCCGCCCAGAATTTGAAGGGGAATGTCAGAAGTCATGACTAGTACCTTGCTCTGCCAACAGAGCTGCAAATAAAAACGCCCGGCACAGCCGGGCGTGCACACATGGATTCGATCAGATGCGCTTGGCTTGGGCCACGGCGTTGCCGATGTAGTTGGCCGGGGTCAGCTTGCGCAGCTCGGCCTTTGCCTGGGCAGGAATGTCCAGGCTGTCGATGAAGGCCTGTAGTGCTTCTGGCGTGATGCCTTTGCCACGCGTGAGGTCCTTGAGCTTCTCGTAGGCGTTTTCCACGGCATAACGGCGCATGACGGTCTGTACGGGTTCGGCCAGTACTTCCCAGCAGTTATCCAGATCCTCGGCGATGCGCGCTGCGTTGAGTTCCAGCTTGCCGATGCCCTTCAGGCTCGCTTCATAGGCGATGATGCTGTGGGCAAAGCCGACGCCGAGGTTGCGCAATACGGTGGAGTCGGTCAGGTCGCGCTGCCAGCGGGAGATAGGCAGTTTGCTTGCCAGGTGCTGAAGCAAGGCGTTGGCGATGCCCAGATTGCCTTCGGAGTTCTCGAAGTCGATCGGGTTGACCTTGTGCGGCATGGTCGAGGAGCCGATTTCGCCGGCTACGGTCTTCTGTTTGAAGTAGCCGAGCGAAATGTAGCCCCAGATATCGCGATCGAAATCGATGAGGATGGTGTTGAAGCGCGCCACTGCGTCGAACAGCTCGGCGATGTAGTCGTGCGGCTCGATCTGCGTGGTGTAGGGGTTCCAGGTAAGCCCCAGATCACCCTCGATGAATTCACGGGCATTGGCTTCCCAATCGATGTCGGGATAGGCGGACAGGTGGGCGTTGTAATTACCCACGGCACCGTTGATCTTGCCAAGGAGCGGAACGGCGGCAACCTGAGCGATCTGCCGCTCCAGGCGGTAGACGACGTTGGCCAGCTCCTTGCCCAGCGTGGTCGGCGAAGCTGGCTGGCCGTGGGTGCGCGACAGCATCGGTACATCGGCGAACTGCACGGCCAAGGCGCGAATCGACTCGGCCAGCTGGCGCATCAGCGGCAGCAGAACTTCATCACGACCTTCACGCAGCATCAGGGCGTGGGACAGGTTGTTGATGTCCTCGCTGGTGCAGGCGAAGTGGATGAACTCGTTGACCTTGGCCAGCTCCGGCAACTGCTTGGCCTGCTCCTTGAGCAGGTATTCCACGGCTTTGACGTCATGGTTGGTGGTGCGCTCGAATTCCTTGACCCGCTCGGCATGTTCCAGCTGGAAGTTGGTAGCCAGTTGGTCGAGCAGGGCGTTGGCTTCGGCGGATAAGGCCGGAACCTCGGGGACGCCTTCATGAGCTGCCAGGCGCTGCAGCCAGCGCACTTCAACTTGCACACGGCAGCGAATCAGGCCGAATTCACTGAAAATAGGGCGCAGTGCACTGGTTTTGCCGGCATAGCGGCCATCGACGGGGGAAACCGCGGTGAGCGAGGAAAGCTGCATGGGAGGCATTCTCAGACAGACGAGCGACGAAAAGAGGGCGCAGATTATACATGAAAGCACCCGTCAGGCCCGACTCAATGACGCAAGTCCTGCTTACGACCCTTCGGTCGTTCTGTTCGGCGCACCGGTCCGTGTCGGTATCTTCGGACCTATTGGTCGTCGAACTGGGAGCGCAGGCGTGGGTACAGCGCATCGAGCAGCTTGCGACGACTGATGATCATCTGCCAACGATGCCCTCCGAGCTGGCGCCACAGCCTGGCGGAGCGGATGCCCGCCAGCAAGAGCGCGCGAATCTTGGCTGCGTTGTCCGGCTGCTGCAGATGACGCATGTCGCCCTGAACCTGGATGCGCTGCCGGAAGGTGCTGAGCGTGTCCTGGTAAAGGCCGCCAAAAGACGCGATAACGTTCTCGTGAGTAAGGCCGAAGTGTTCGACCTGCTGCTGAATCTGATCCAGCCGACTGCCGATGATTTGGAGCATGTCGTCGCGCTTGGCCAGCTGCCGCTCCAGGCCGATCATTGCCAGGGCGTAGCGCAGCGGCTCGCGTTGTAGGCTGCTGCTGTCGCGCTCAAGCGCTCCGACCAGCACGCGGTAGCCCTCGCGTAGGTTAAGGTCGTCGCCGCCGTAGATTTCCTGTGTAGTGCCGGGGTTGCGCACGAGCAGGCTGCCTAGCAGGCAGGCCAGTTGCGAGGAAGGAATCTGCCCGGTGCGCGCGATCCTGTCGACCAGGGCCGCGGCCTCGAAAACGGCGCCGAGGGCGATTAGCTGTTCCTGCAAAGGCGTCATGAGTGCGTTCCTTCGAACCAGGGCTCGGCGCGCTCGATGACGCCGCCGCCCAAGCAGACTTCGCCGTTATAGAGCACTACCGATTGCCCCGGAGTTACGGCCCGTTGAGGTGAGTCGAACACGACCCGGTAGCCGTCAGCGGTGCGGTGCAAGGTACATGTCTGGTCAGCTTGACGGTATCGAACCTTTGCAGTCAATCGAAGCGGCGCGGTCAGGTCGAGCGGGTTGACCCAGTAGATCTCCGAAGCGTGCAATGCGCGTGAAAATAGCCAGGGATGATCGTTGCCTTGACCTACTACAAGAACGTTGCGTTGCAGATCCTTGCTCAACACATACCAGGGATCATCGCCGGCATCTTTGAGGCCGCCGATGCCTAGCCCCTGGCGTTGACCGATGGTGTGATACATGAGTCCATGGTGGCGGCCGATCACTTCACCGTCGATGGTCTCGATGTCTCCAGGTTGCGCCGGCAAGTACTGCTTGAGAAAGTCACTGAAGCGACGCTCGCCGATGAAGCAGATACCGGTGGAGTCTTTCTTTTTTGCCGTTGCGAGGCCGTGCTTTTCAGCGATGGCTCGGACGTGTGGCTTCTCCAGTTCGCCCACCGGAAACAGCGTTCGGGCGATCTGCTCGCCGCCAACGGCGTGCAGGAAATAGCTCTGGTCCTTGTTCGGGTCCAGCCCTTTGAGCAGCTCGCTGCGGCCGTCCATATCGCGCCGGCGGACGTAATGCCCGGTGGCAATGAGGTCGGCGCCGAGCATCAGCGCGTAGTCGAGAAACGCCTTGAATTTGATTTCACGGTTGCACAGGATGTCGGGATTGGGTGTGCGACCGGCTTTGTATTCGGCAAGGAAGTGCTCGAACACGTTATCCCAGTATTCAGCTGCGAAGTTAGCGGTATGCAACTTGATGCCGATCTTGTCGCAAACGGCTTGGGCATCGGCCAGGTCTTCCTTGGCGGTGCAGTATTCGGTGCCGTCGTCTTCCTCCCAGTTTTTCATGAACAGGCCTTCGACCTGGTAACCCTGTTCGAGCAGGAGGAGGGCGGAAACGGAGGAGTCGACGCCGCCGGACATGCCGACGATGACGCGCTGCTTGTCAGGAGCGATGACTGCTGTATCGGACATAGGAATTCGGGCAAACGATAAAGGGCGGAATTCTAGCAGGTTACAGGCTCAACGCCTCAGTCTCGTATCACCTCGAGATCGTGCACTGGGTTCTTCAGGTAATCGTCGATGCAGCGGAGCACCAATTCGCTGCGCCAGCGCTCTGGCTGTGCCGCCAGGTCATCGCGGCTCATCCAGAGCGTGCCGGCGATGTCAGTATCAAGGGCGCGTTCAGGATGCGGCTGAAGAGGCTTGGCGGCAAAGCAGATCCGCTGATAGGTAACTCCGTTGCTCGGCGCGGTATACAGGTAGATGCCGACCACACCGCTGAGCTCTACGTCCCAGCCGGTTTCTTCCAGCGTTTCCCGCAGTGCCGCCTGGCGCAGGCTTTCATTTGCTTCCAGATGGCCGGCAGGCTGATTGAGTACCAGTCGGCCGTTCTGGCGTTCTTCGACCAGCAGGAAACATCCCTGGTCTTCGATGATCGTTGCGACGGTGATGTGGGGTTGCCAGGTCATGTCGATTCGCTCGTATCGTGATTGATGTTTTTTGCAGTTGGTGCCATAAGCAGAAACCCCGGCGCGAGGCCGGGGTTTCTGCTTGTTGCTAGGCGCGAACCTTAGGCCAGCGCAGCGAGTGCCGCGTTGAAGGTCTGGCTTGGACGCATGACCTTGCTGGTCAGTTCGGGGTTGGAGCGGTAGTAGCCGCCGATATCAACAGCCTTGCCCTGCACGCTGTTGAGTTCCGCAACGATGGCGGCCTCGTTTTCGGCCAGGGTTTTAGCCAGCGGGGCGAAGCGGGCCTGCAGCTCCAGATCCTCGGTCTGCGCAGCGAGCTCCTGAGCCCAGTACAGTGCCAGGTAGAAGTGGCTGCCGCGGTTGTCCAGCTCGCCGGTCTTGCGCGAAGGCGATTTGTTGCTGTCGAGCAGCTTGCCGGTAGCGGCGTCGAGCGCCTTGCCCAGCAGCTTGGCTTTCTGGTTGCCGGTCTTGATGCCGGTTTCCTCGAGGGAAACGGCCAGTGCAAGGAATTCGCCCAGCGAGTCCCAGCGCAGGTGGTTCTCTTCGATCAGCTGTTGAACGTGCTTCGGAGCCGAACCGCCAGCACCGGTTTCGTACATGCCGCCGCCGGCCATCAGCGGAACGATCGACAGCATTTTCGCCGAAGTGCCCAGCTCCATGATCGGGAACAGGTCGGTCAGATAGTCGCGCAATACGTTGCCAGTCACCGAGATGGTGTCCTGGCCACGAATCAGGCGCTCCATGCTGACCCGGATGGCTTCGTTGTATCCCATGATGCGGATGTCCAGGCCGCTCAGATCGTGCTCCTGCAGGTAGGCCTCGACCTTCTTGCGCAGTTCGCGATCGTGGGCGCGTTCCGGGTCCAGCCAGAAGATAGCCGGGGTATCGGACTGCCGGGCGCGGGTGACGGCCAGCTTGACCCAGTCGCGAATAGGCGCGTCCTTGGTCTGGCAAGCGCGCCAGATGTCACCTTTCTCGACTTCGTGCTGCATCAGCACGGTGCCGTCGGCCAGCACGACGCGCATGGTGCCATCTGCGGTCATTTCGAAGGTCTTGTCGTGGGAGCCATACTCTTCAGCCTTCTGCGCCATCAGGCCGACGTTCGGGACGCTACCCATGGTGGTAGGGTCGAAAGCGCCGTTGGTCTTGCAGAAGTTGATCATTTCCTGGTAGATGCGGGCGTAGGTGCTTTCCGGCATCACCGCCTTGGTGTCCTTCAACTTGCCATCCTTGCCCCACATCTGGCCGGAGCTGCGGATCATCGCTGGCATCGAGGCGTCGACGATCACGTCGCTGGGAATGTGCAGGTTGGTGATGCCCTTGACCGAATCGACCATCGCCATCTCCGGACGGCCGGCGTAGCAGGCGTGGATATCGTCGAGAATCTCTTCCTGCTGCGAGGCGGGCAGTGACTTGATCTTGTCGTAGACGCTGCTGATGCCGTTGTTCGGGTTGACGCCCAGCTCGTCGAACAGCTTGCCGTACTTCTCGAACACGTCCTTGTAGTAGACGCTGACGGCGTGGCCGAAGACGATCGGGTGGGAGATCTTCATCATGGTCGCCTTGACGTGCAGGGACCACATGACGCCAGTTTCCTTGCAGTCCTGCAGGGTCTTTTCGAAGAACTCACGGAGCTTCTTGCAGCTCATGAACATGCTGTCGAGAACTTCGCCTTCCTGAAGTGCAAGCTGCTTCTTGACTTCGACCTGGCCGTCCTTGCCGACGAACTCGAGGCGGACTTCACCGGCCTTGGCCATCGTGACGGACTGCTCGCTGGAGAAGAAATCGCCGCCGCGCATGTAGTCAGCGTGGGACTGGGACGCCATGCTCCATTTGCCCATGGAGTGAGGATGCTTGCGGGCGAAAGCCTTGACTGCCGCGGGTGCGCGACGATCGGAGTTGCCTTCACGCAGGACGGGGTTCACCGCGCTGCCGAGCACTTTGCTGTAACGGGCGCGAGCTTCTCTTTCGGCGTCCGTCTGCGGATCTTCCGGGAAGTTGGGAATGTCGTAGCCCTGGGCCTGCAGCTCTGCAATGGCAGCCTTGAGCTGGGGTACCGAGGCGCTGATGTTCGGCAACTTGATGATGTTGGCGTCAGGCGAGTTGGCCAGATCGGCAAGCTTGGCCAGATCGTCTTCAACCCGCTTGTCGGCACTCAGTTGATCGGCAAAGCTTGCGAGGATGCGTCCTGCAAGAGAGATGTCGCGCGTTTCGACGTCGATGTCAGCGGTGGCTGCAAAGGTTTCCACGATGGGAAGCAGCGAATAGGTAGCGAGCGCTGGCGCTTCGTCGGTGAAGGTGTAGATGATTTTGGAACGGGTGGGCATAGCAATACTCTCTTCTTGCAGGGCGTGCACGGAATCACTCGATGTGCGCAGGTAGGCGCTCCGGCTGGTTGTTTCTTCGGACCGGGAATCGAGAATTCGCCGCGATGATATTTGGTGCACCAATAGAGTGTTGAGCAGTTGGGCCGTGAACCGCGGTAGCGATTTGCGGCTCTCAAGAAGCGCAAGGTTGCTTGCAACAGGCTCGCCTCTTATGACTCGTTAGTCACCTAAGCAGTATACCACCGCGCTCGGTATTCTGAACGGGCGCAGGCATAGACGAACGAACATATGGTTGCACCCAGTTCGCTGAGTTACCCTTCATGGACGACCACTGTTTAACCACCAGACGGAGTCAAGCATGGGATACCAAAAGATCCAAGTGCCCGCCAGCGGTGACAAAATCACCGTCAATGCCGATCACACCCTGAATGTTCCGGACAATCCGATCATTCCTTATATAGAGGGGGATGGTATCGGGGTCGACATCAGTCCGGTGATGATCAAGGTCGTCGATGCGGCTGTCGATAAAGCCTACGGTGGTGAGCGCAAGATTGCCTGGATGGAGGTCTACGCTGGCGAGAAGGCGACTCAGGTTTACGACCAGGACACCTGGCTACCAAAAGAGACGCTGGAAGCAGTACGCGACTACGTTGTCTCCATCAAGGGGCCGCTGACCACTCCGGTCGGTGGCGGTATCCGTTCCCTCAACGTTGCACTGCGTCAGGAATTGGATCTGTACGTCTGCCAGCGGCCGGTTCGCTGGTTCACTGGCGTGCCGAGTCCGGTGAAGAAGCCCGCCGATGTCGACATGGTGATTTTTCGCGAGAACTCGGAAGACATCTATGCCGGCGTTGAATGGAAAGCGGGCTCTCCCGAGGCAGAGAAGGTCATCAAATTCCTTACCGAGGAAATGGGAGTCAAGAAAATCCGCTTCACGGATAACTGCGGTATTGGCATCAAGCCGGTTTCGCTGGAAGGCACCAAACGCTTGGTTCGCAAAGCGTTGCAGTACGCGGTGGATAACGATCGACGCTCTGTGACCATCGTGCACAAGGGCAATATCATGAAATTCACCGAAGGTGCTTTCAAGGAGTGGGCCTACGAGGTCGCACGGGACGAGTTCGGTGCGGAGCTTCTGGACGGAGGCCCATGGATGCAGTTCAAGAACCCTAATACAGGCAAGAATATTGTCGTCAAGGACGCCATTGCCGATGCCATGTTGCAGCAAATTCTGCTGCGTCCTGCTGAGTACGATGTAATCGCCACTCTGAATCTGAATGGCGACTATCTGTCCGACGCCCTGGCGGCCGAGGTAGGGGGCATTGGTATCGCTCCGGGTGCCAATTTGTCCGACACGATCGCGATGTTCGAAGCGACTCATGGCACCGCGCCGAAGTACGCAGGTCAGGACAAAGTTAATCCCGGCTCGCTGATTCTTTCGGCCGAAATGATGCTGCGCCATATGGGCTGGGTTGAGGCGGCTGACCTTGTCATCAAAGGAACTGAAGGCGCTATTGCAGCCAAGACAGTGACCTACGACTTCGAGCGCCTAATGGACGGCGCGAAGCTCATGTCCTGCTCCGAGTTCGGGGATGCGATGATTTCCCACATGTAGCATGGGAAACGACAAAAGGCCGATCAGTGATCGGCCTTTTGTCCTGAGGGGTCATGCATCAGCGGTCGAGGCGACATGTGGCGTGGGTACCGCCATATCCACGGTACTCTGTTGTGCTTGGATGTTGGTTGCGTGCAGGCCCTTGGGACCCTGCAGGATGTCGAACATGACCGCTTGCCCAGCTTTCAGTGTCCTATACCCGTCCATCTGAATGGCCGAGTAGTGGGCGAACAGGTCCTCATCGCCGCCGTCTGCTACGATGAATCCGTAGCCTTTGGCGTTGTTGAACCACTTGACCTTACCGCTTAGCATGCTGTTATCCCTCTGCAAAGGAGTCCATCACTGGAGTAACATCCATTCCATTCCGCGCTCGATGCAGCACCAAAGCTTTGGAGAGCGCACCTGTTAGCCGTTTGGCACATACTGTTTGTATCATCGTTTTGCCGATAGTCAAGGCGACTCGTCAGGTGGCTGCGAAGCCTGTCAAACTTACCCGGCCCTGAAGCCGCGAGCTAGAAACCTTATACGCATGCGTGCACTCCAACATATTCGACTAACATTCAATCAGGATCGTCCTGACTTCGAGAACGACGATGCTTCTGGCCTGGCCGTCGAGGAAGCGAAGCCGGAATTGAAGGCACCACCGATGTTCAAAGTTGTCATGTTTAATGATGACTACACACCGATGGATTTCGTCGTCGAGGTACTGGAAGGTATCTTCAACCACAATCGGGAGCTGGCCACCAAGATAATGCTGGCCGTTCATACCGAGGGGCGCGCTGTCTGTGGTGTCTATACGCGCGATGTCGCGGAAACCAAAGCGATGCAGGTCAATCAATATGCGCGAGAGTGCCAGCATCCGCTGCTTTGTGAGATCGAGAAGGACGGTTAACTCCGACTGCTTGGGAAGAGGTGAAAGCTATGTTGAACCGTGAGCTCGAAGTCACTCTGAATCTGGCTTTCAAAGAGGCAAGAACCAAGCGTCATGAATTCATGACGGTGGAGCACCTGTTGTTGGCCCTTTTGGACAACGAGGCGGCTGCTACCGTACTGCGCGCTTGCGGCGCAAGCCTGGACAGGCTGCGGCATGATCTACAGGAATTTATCGATTCCACCACCCCGTTGATCCCGCAACATGACGAGGAGCGCGAAACCCAGCCGACCTTGGGCTTCCAGCGTGTGTTGCAGCGCGCCGTGTTCCATGTGCAGAGCTCGGGCAAGCGCGAGGTTACCGGGGCAAACGTGCTGGTCGCTATTTTCAGCGAGCAGGAAAGCCAGGCGGTATTCCTGCTCAAGCAGCAAAGCGTCGCGCGTATCGATGTGGTCAACTACATTGCCCACGGCATTTCCAAGGTTCCTGGTAGCGAAGGTAGCCCAGAAGGCGAGTCGGAAATGCAGGATGAGGAGGGTGGCGATTCCGCCACCGCCGGCAATCCGCTGGATGCATATGCCAGCAACCTCAACGAACAGGCTCGTCAGGGGCGAATCGATCCTTTGGTAGGGCGCGAGCATGAAGTCGAGCGGGTTGCCCAGATTCTCGCTCGTCGTCGTAAAAACAATCCCTTGTTGGTCGGGGAGGCGGGAGTTGGGAAAACGGCAATCGCCGAAGGCCTGGCGAAGCGCATCGTCGATAAGCAGGTTCCTGAGCTGCTCGCGGACAGCGTTGTGTATTCGCTGGATTTGGGGGCCTTGCTAGCGGGAACCAAATACCGCGGTGACTTTGAGAAGCGCTTCAAGGCGCTGTTGAACGAGTTGCGCAAGCGGCCGCACGCCGTTCTGTTCATCGACGAAATCCATACGATCATTGGCGCTGGTGCTGCTTCCGGTGGCGTGCTTGATGCTTCCAATCTGCTCAAGCCCTTATTGTCCTCCGGCGAGATTCGGTGCATCGGTTCCACTACGTTCCAGGAGTTTCGTGGGATATTCGAAAAGGATCGGGCACTCGCGCGGCGATTCCAGAAGGTGGACGTGTCAGAGCCATCGGTCGAGGACACCGTTAGCATTCTTCGTGGGTTGAAAGGGCGTTTCGAACAACACCACAAGATCGAATACAGCGATGAGGCGCTTCGTGCGGCGGCTGAATTGGCGTCGCGCTACATCAATGACCGATTGATGCCTGACAAGGCGATCGATGTGATCGATGAGGCGGGGGCCTATCAGCGTCTGCAGGACGAAGACAAGCGCGTCAAGCGCATCGAAGTCGAGCAGGTCGAGGATATCGTGGCGAAGATTGCGCGTATTCCTCCCAAGCATGTCAGTACTTCTGACAAGGAGCTGCTGCGCAATCTGGAGCGGGATCTCAAGCTAACCGTGTTTGGTCAGGATGATGCGATCGATTCCTTGGCTACCGCGATCAAGCTATCTCGGGCAGGTCTGAAGGCGCCCGACAAGCCTGTCGGTTCTTTCCTTTTCGCCGGACCCACCGGCGTCGGCAAAACCGAAGCGGCTCGTCAACTTGCACGCGCGCTGGGCGTCGAGCTGGTTCGCTTCGACATGTCCGAGTACATGGAGCGCCACACCGTTTCGCGGCTGATTGGTGCGCCTCCAGGTTATGTCGGTTTTGACCAGGGTGGGCTTCTGACCGAGGCGATCACTAAACGACCACACTGTGTGCTGTTGCTGGACGAGATAGAAAAGGCTCATCCCGAAGTCTTCAACCTGCTGCTACAGGTAATGGATCACGGAACGCTGACCGACAACAACGGGCGTAAGGCGGATTTCCGTAATGTCATTCTTATCATGACCACCAACGCGGGGGCGGAGACGGCGGCGCGTGCGTCGATAGGTTTCACCCATCAGGATCATGCCTCTGACGCGATGGAGGTGATCAAGAAAAGCTTCACTCCGGAGTTCCGCAATCGTCTGGACACCATTATCCAGTTCGGTCGCCTGAGTCATGAGGTGATCAAGAGCATCGTCGACAAGTTCCTTATCGAACTGCAGGCTCAGCTCGAGGACAAGCATGTGACGCTGGAGGTATCCGAGGCGGCGCGTGGTTGGCTTGCCGAGCGCGGCTATGATGCCCAGATGGGCGCACGGCCGATGGCGCGCCTGATTCAGGAAAAGATCAAGCGGCCGCTGGCGGAGGAAATCCTATTCGGCGAGCTGGCTGAGCATGGAGGCGTGGTCCATGTGGACATTCAGGGTGACGAGTTGGTCTTCGAGTTTGAGACCAATGCAGAGCTGGCCTGACCTTGAAGGTAGGTGCTCAAGCATGAAAAAACGCCTGGCATCCGCCAGGCGTTTTTTTGCGTCCCGCAAAGAGCGTCCGCTTGTAGCAAGGCGCAAACAAAAAAGCCCGGCGTTGGCCGGGCATTCTTTCTCACGCCTGGTATCAGCGGGCGCGGTAGGTGATGCGACCTTTGCTCAAATCGTAAGGGGTCAGCTCTACGCGAACTTTATCGCCGGTCAGAATCCGGATGTAGTTCTTGCGCATTTTTCCAGAGATGTGCGCAGTAACGACGTGCCCATTTTCCAACTCCACGCGAAACATGGTGTTGGGCAGGGTGTCGACGACAGTACCTTCCATTTCGAAGCTGTCTTCTTTCGACATTCAGTAAAACCCTCGGTATCCAATGATTGACCCGGAGCAAAAATGTCCGGGCAAAAGCGGCAAGTATTGTGCCCGAAATGGGGCTGGGAGCCAAGGGGATTCAGCTGAGGGTTATCCAGCGCTGGTTGACCAGCAATTCGATAGGGCGGTATTCGGTTTTGTAGTTCATCTTGCGGCAGTTCTTGATCCAATAACCAAGGTAAATAGCGTTCAAGCCCAGGCGTGCCGCCTCGCCGATCTGCCAGAGGATTGCATAACGCCCGAGGCTGCGGCGGTCCTCCCTGGGGTCATAGAAGGTGTATACCGCCGAGAGACCGTTCGGGAGTACGTCGGTGACCGCCAAGGCGAGCAAGCGGCCCTCAAGGCGAAACTCGTAGAAACGGCAGAAGGGCAGATCGCGAACAAGGAAGGTCCGGAACTGATCGCGGCTTGGCGGGTACATGTCCCCATCGGCATGACGCTGTTCGATATAGCTTGCGTAGAGGGCGTAGTATTCCTCGCTGAAGCTGGGGCGAACTTCGGTCACCGTCAAGTCGGCATTGCGTTTAAGGATGCGCCGCTGTTGCCGATTTAGGCGTATGCCTTCGGTCGGGATTCGCGCCGGGATACAGGCCGTGCAGCGCTGGCAGTGCGGGCGATAAAGATGATCGCCACTACGCCGGAATCCCATTTCCGACAGCTCGGCGTAAACCTGCACGTCCATTGGCTGGCTGGGATCCAGAAACAGGGTCGTCGCCTGCTCGCCGGGGAGATAGCTGCAGGTGTGCGGTTGGGTAGCGTAGAACCTGAGGCGAGCCAGTGAAGTCATGGTCAATCCTCGAAAATCATGAGCTGAGTGTAGGCCAGGTTGTCGCCACCGACTAGGCGTCCCAGCGGGCAGAGCTCGGCTGATCTAGGTGCTTGGCAAGGGTTTCGGCAAAGGTGCTGCGGGGAATGGTCCGTGCGCCGAAACTGGCCAGGTGTTGTGTTGGCATCTGGCAGTCTATCAATTTGAATCCCCACTCCCGCAGACGTTCCACAAGGGTGACGAATCCAACTTTGGAAGCATCGCTGGTCAGGCTGAACATCGATTCGCCAAAGAACAATTGACCAATCGCCAGGCCGTACAGGCCGCCCACCAGTTGTCCGTCACGCCAGACCTCCACCGAATGCGCTACGCCCATTTCGTGAAGCGTCACGTAGGCCTCCTTCATGTGCGAGGTGATCCAAGTGTCCGGCGTGTAATTGCGTGGCCCGGCGCAGCCATCGATGACGTCGGCGAAGGCCCGGTCAAAGGTAACGGTGAAGTGCTCCTGACGCAGGCGCTTTCGCAGGCTGCGCGAAACGTGCAGGTCGCCCGGATAGAGAACGGTACGTGGATCAGGCGACCACCAGAGCAGCGGCTGTCCTTCCTGGTACCAGGGAAAGCAACCGTGTCGGTAGGCCGACAGGAGGCGCTCGACCGAAAGGTCACCGCCAGCGGCGAGCAAACCGTTTGGCTCGCGCAGGGCCCTGTCCAGTGGGGGGAAGGAGACATCGTCGCGGCGCAGCCAGGTCAGCATGTCAAATAGGCCGGAAAGCGGCGGTCGCAAGCGACCGCCGGGAAGGGATTACTGGTCCAGGTATTTTTCAGCGTCCAGTGCAGCCATGCAGCCGGCGCCAGCCGAGGTGATCGCCTGGCGATAAACATGATCGGCTACATCGCCCGCGGCAAAGACGCCTGGGATAGAGGTGCAAGTAGCGTCGCCTTCGCTGCCGCCCTTGACCTTCAGGTAGCCGTCCTTCATTTCCAGTTGGCCTTGGAAAAGGTCCGTGTTGGGCTTGTGGCCGATGGCGATAAACACGCCGGAAAGTTCGAGTTTCTGCTCTTGGCCAGACAGTGTGCTCTTCAAGCGCACGCCGGTGACGCCGCTGGCGTCTCCCAGCACTTCTTCCAGGGTGTGGTTCCAGTGCAGGCGGATATTGCCGTTGGTGGCTTTCTCCATGATCTTGTCCTGCAGGATCTTCTCCGAGCGCAATTTGTCCCGGCGATGGACCAGGTGGACTTCCTTGGCGATGTTGGAGAGATACAGCGCCTCTTCGACTGCCGTGTTGCCGCCGCCGATCACCGCGACCACCTGGTTGCGATAGAAGAAGCCATCGCAGGTGGCGCAGGCCGATACGCCCCGCCCGGCAAACGCATCTTCCGAAGGTAGGCCCAGATACTGGGCGGAAGCTCCGGTGGCTATGATCAGCGCATCACAGCTGTAAGTGGCGCTGTCGCCTTTGAGGATAAAGGGGCGCTGTTGCAATTCTGCGGTATGAATGTGGTCGAAAACCACCGCGGTATCGAAGCGCTCGGCATGCTTCTGCATGCGTTCCATCAATGCAGGGCCTGTGAGACCTTCTACATCGCCTGGCCAGTTGTCCACTTCGGTGGTGGTGGTCAGCTGGCCGCCAGGCTGGATACCTGTGATCATCATGGGTTTCAGATTGGCGCGAGCAGCATATACCGCGGCGGTATAACCGGCAGGGCCCGAGCCGAGGATGATCAGACGTGAATGCTTGACTTCACTCATAAAAAGCCCTCATAAGCCTTTGTTGCAAATGGAGAAGCGTGCTGCAGTCGAGCCACGCTGCGAAAACTGGCGTTTATGCTACACCGAAGCATCGGTAAAAGCCCAAGTCGGCACGGAACCGGCATGTCATCGTATCGACAAAGCCGTACAATGCCGAGGTTCTGGCTGTCTACGGTTCATAGAGCGCGCCGCTGGCGCAGGAAATAGAGCGTTTGAAGAATACCCCGTCTACCTCGCCGGCTTCCGTCTGGCGACAGCAGTTACATTACCGTCTCAAGGAAGGCGCCCTGATCGCGCTCGGCGCATTGTGCGTCTATCTTTGGATGGCATTGCTTACCTACCATCCAAGTGATCCCGGATGGACGCACACCAGCAATGTCCAGCAGGTCCAGAACGCGGCAGGCCGTGCCGGCGCATGGTTCGCGGATGTACTGTTCATGGCGCTCGGATATTTCGCCTATCTGTTTCCGTTGCTGCTAGGCATCAAGACGTGGCAGGTATTCCGCACCCGCCATCAGCCATGGACCTGGAACGGCTGGCTGTTTTCCTGGCGATTGATCGGCTTGGTATTCCTGATCCTGTCAGGTTCTGCTCTGGCCTATATTCATTTCCAGTTCGCCAATCATCTGCCGGCATCGGCTGGCGGGGCGCTGGGTGAAAGCCTTGGGCAACTGGCCGAAGCGGCGCTCAATGTGCAAGGCAGCACACTGCTATTGCTCGCGCTTTTCCTGTTCGGCCTGACGGTGTTCACCGACCTTTCCTGGTTTAAGGTAATGGACCTGACCGGCAAGATTACCCTTGATCTGCTCGAGTTGATCCAGAGTTTCTTCAGGCGCTGGTGGTCTGCTCGTGCGGAGCGCAAGCAGCTCGTCGCGCAGCTTCGAGAGGCCGACGATGTGGTCAACGAGGTGGCTGGTTCGTTACCCGATCGTCGGGAGCGCGCGCGCGTGAAGGAGCGTTTGCTGGAACGCGAGGAGTCGCTGAGCAAGCACATGAGCGAGCGGGAGAACCGCCCAGCACCGATAATCGCTCCTGCGCCGCCCGCCAAGGCGGTCGAGCAGAGCAAGCGGGCGTTGAAGGAGAAGCAGGCGACGCTCTTCGTCGATCCGCTTATCGAAGGCAGCTTGCCGCCGCTTTCCCTGCTGGATGCCGCTGAAAAGCAGCAGAAGCAGTATTCTCCCGAGTCCCTGGAGGCCATGTCCCGGCTGCTGGAGATCAAGCTCAAAGAATTCGGCGTCGAGGTGATCGTCGAGTCCGTGCATCCCGGCCCGGTGATCACCCGCTTCGAGATCCAACCGGCCGCGGGCGTCAAGGTTAGCCGTATTTCCAACCTGGCCAAGGATCTGGCGCGCTCGCTGGCGGTTATCAGCGTCCGTGTGGTCGAGGTGATTCCTGGCAAGACCACCGTCGGTATCGAAATTCCCAACGAGGACCGCCAGATCGTACGGTTCTCTGAGGTGTTGTCGTCCGCACCCTATGACGACGCCAAGTCGCCGGTGACCATCGCGCTCGGCCATGACATCGGCGGCAAGCCGGTGATCGCCGATCTGGCCAAGATGCCGCATCTGCTGGTGGCAGGCACCACCGGCTCGGGGAAATCGGTCGGGGTCAATGCAATGATCCTGTCCATCCTGTTCAAGTCCGGCCCGGAAGACGCGCGGCTGATCATGATCGATCCGAAGATGCTCGAACTGTCCATCTACGAGGGCATTCCGCACCTCTTGTGTCCGGTCGTGACCGACATGAAGGAGGCAGCCAATGCGCTGCGCTGGAGCGTCGCCGAGATGGAGCGGCGCTACAAGTTGATGGCGGCCATGGGCGTGCGCAACCTGGCGGGGTTCAACCGCAAGGTGAAAGAGGCCGAGGAGGCTGGTACGCCGCTGACCGACCCGCTTTATCGTCGCGAGAGCATGGAGGACGAAGCGCCGCTGCTGAAGAAACTGCCCACCATCGTTGTGGTGGTGGACGAGTTCGCCGACATGATGATGATCGTCGGCAAAAAGGTCGAAGAGTTGATCGCACGTATCGCGCAGAAAGCACGGGCTGCCGGTATTCACCTGATCCTCGCTACCCAGCGACCTTCCGTTGATGTGATCACCGGCTTGATCAAGGCCAACATTCCGACCCGCATGGCGTTCCAGGTATCCAGCAAGATCGACTCGCGAACCATCCTCGACCAAGGCGGCGCCGAGCAATTGCTTGGCCACGGTGACATGCTTTATCTGCCGCCAGGCACGGGGCTGCCGATTCGCGTACACGGCGCCTTCGTTTCTGACGACGAGGTACACCGTGTGGTTGAAGCCTGGAAGGCCCGCGGCGCGCCTGACTATATTGAGGAAATCCTGGTCGGCGTCGAAGAGTCCGGTAGCGGTTTCGATAGCGGTGGCGAGAGCGGCAGTGGCGAAGGCAGCGAGGAGGATCCGCTGTATGACGAAGCGGTGCGCTTCGTGACCGAGAGCCGTCGCGCATCAATTTCCGCCGTACAGCGCAAGCTGAAGATCGGCTATAACCGCGCCGCACGGATGATCGAAGCCATGGAGATGGCCGGCGTCGTGACCTCCATGAATACCAACGGCTCGCGCGAAGTGCTCGCGCCGCCTCCCATGCGCGACTGATTCGCTCCGAGGCTTACATGCAATTGATTCGCTCGTTGTTCGTATCCGCTCTATTGTTTGCGCTGGTTCCTGCGCAGGCCGACGAGGCCTCTGCTCAACGCCTGACGGGCCTGCTGCAGAAGGCTGAAACCCTGACCGGGCGCTTTTCCCAGCTGTCGCTCGACGGTAGCGGCACCCAGCTACAGGAAACGTCTGGCGAAATGGCGCTGAAGCGCCCGGGACAGTTCCGCTGGAAAACCGACGAGCCGATGGCGCAGCTGCTGGTTTCCGACGGCAAGAAGGTCTGGTTGTACGACCCGGACCTGGAACAGGTAACCATTCAGACCCTGGACCAGCGTCTGACCCACACGCCGGCGCTGCTGCTTTCCGGTGACGTTTCGGCTATCAGTGACAACTTCCAGGTCACGCACAAGGAAGCCGGCGAAGTGGTGGACTTCACCCTCGTGCCAAAAGCCAAGGACACGCTGTTCGACAACCTGCGACTGTCCTTTCGCAACGGTGTGATCAACGACATGCAGATGATCGATGGCGTCGGTCAGCGCACCAATATTCTCTTTCATGGCGTCAAGCTGAACGAACCGCTCAAGGCGGATCTGTTCACGTTCGAGATACCCGAAGGCACCGATGTCATATCCGAGTAAGGCGTAGAGGTTTCCACCTCGATGGATCTTTTCAACCGCGCTCCTGTCGCCCAACCCCTGGCCGCACGCCTGCGTGCCGCCAGCCTTGACGAGTATGTCGGGCAGGAGCATTTGCTGGCTCGCGGCAAGCCCCTGCGCGAGGCGCTGGAGCAGGGCGCGCTGCACTCGATGGTGTTCTGGGGGCCGCCAGGCGTGGGTAAGACGACGCTGGCGAAGTTGCTGGCCAAGGTCTCCGACGCCCATTTCGAGACTGTCTCTGCGGTACTGGCGGGAGTAAAGGAGATTCGCCAGGCAGTCGAGATCGCCAAGCAGCAAGCGGCCCAGTATGGACGCCGCACCATCCTCTTCGTCGACGAAGTGCATCGCTTCAACAAATCCCAGCAGGATGCCTTTCTGCCCTATGTCGAAGACGGCACGCTGATTTTCATCGGGGCGACCACAGAGAATCCATCCTTCGAGCTGAACAATGCCTTGCTCTCCCGCGCGCGGGTCTATGTGCTGAAAAGCCTTGATGAGGCGGCGTTGCGCAAGTTGGCCGAGCGTGCGCTGACCGAGCCGCGGGGCTTGGGGGATCTGAAGCTGAGCTTGCCCGAAGACAGTTTTCAGATGCTGGTGGCGGCTGCCGATGGTGACGGTCGGCGCCTGCTTAATCTCTTGGAAAACGCCTCGGACCTGGCTGAAGAGGGCGGCGAGATCAGCGTCGAATTGTTGCAGGATCTGCTAGGCGACAGCCGCCGTCGCTTCGACAAGGGTGGCGAAGCCTTTTACGACCAGATTTCGGCGCTGCACAAATCTGTGCGCGGATCCAATCCTGATGCGGCTCTGTATTGGTTCGCGAGAATGCTCGACGGTGGCTGCGACCCGCTCTATATCGCTCGGCGCGTGCTGCGCATGGCGAGCGAGGAGATCGGTAATGCAGATCCTCGCGCGGTCGGTCTTTGCCTTTCGGCATGGGACGTTCAGGAGCGGCTGGGCAGCCCCGAGGGGGAGTTGGCGGTGGCGCAAGCGATTGTCTATCTCGCCTGTGCGCCAAAGAGCAATGCGGTCTACATGGCCTTCAATGCCGCCAAACGTGACGTGGCTGAAAGCGGTTCGCAGGAAGTCCCGTTGCATTTACGCAATGCGCCGACCCGCCTGATGAAGGAGCTGGGTTACGGCAACGAATATCGCTACGCCCATGACGAACCCGACGCCTACGCTGCCGGCGAGGACTACTTTCCCGAATCCATGGAGCCGCGTCAGTACTATCATCCGGTGCCGCGCGGGCTGGAAGGGAAGATTCGCGACAAGCTGGAGCACTTGGCTCGGCTCGATCGTGAAAGCCCTCGGAAGCGGAGAAAGCCATGATTCGCTTGGTGCTCGCCGTGACCGCCGGCGGGATCGCAGGCACGCTGCTGCGTTTTACAGTATCGACCTGGATATCGACCTACTGGCCGCGGCACTTCTATCTGGCGACGCTTGCAGTGAACCTGCTTGGCTGCCTGCTGATTGGTTATCTCTACGCATTGTTTCTCATGCGTCCGGATATTTCGCTAGCGTTGCGTGGCGGATTGCTTCTCGGTTTTCTGGGGGCGTTCACAACTTTTTCCAGCTTCTCTCTCGACGGATTGCGACTGCTCGAGAGCGGGCAGTTCGCTACCGCCTTCGGCTATATCGGTCTGAGTGTGCTTGGCGGTTTACTGGCCACCTGGGCAGGTCTTGCCCTTGGCAGGTTATGAAGCTGGGCGCTATCGCAGTAAACTCCGCTTCCTCTTCGCCTTTCCTCAAAGCTTTCACAGACGAGACTCACCATGCTTGATTCGAAACTGCTACGCACACAGCTGCAAGATGTCGCCGATCGCCTGGCTACCCGCGGCTACCAGCTGGACGTGGTGCGTATCGAGGCGCTGGAAGCACAGCGCAAAACCGTGCAGACCCGCACCGAGCAACTGCAGGCTGAGCGCAACGCTCGCTCCAAGTCCATTGGCCAGGCCAAGCAGCGCGGTGAAGACATCGCACCGCTACTCGCTGATGTTGATCGCATGGCCGCCGAGCTGGAAGCCGGCAAGCAGGAGCTGGACGGTATTCAACGTGAACTGGATCAGCTGATGTTGATGTTGCCAAACCTGCCGCACGAATCGGTGCCTTTGGGCAAGGACGAGGAGGACAACGTCGAGGTGCGTCGCTGGGGCACGCCGAAAAACTTCGATTTCGACGTCCAGGATCATGTCGCTCTGGGCGAACAACACGGCTGGCTGGATTTCGAGACGGCGGCCAAGCTCTCCGGTGCCCGCTTCGCCCTGATGCGCGGGCCGATTGCCCGTCTGCACCGTGCGCTGGCTCAATTCATGCTTGATCTGCACACTCGCGAACATGGCTACGAAGAGGCCTATACCCCTTATCTGGTGCAGGCTCCAGCGCTGCAGGGTACCGGCCAGCTGCCCAAATTCGAGGAAGATCTGTTCAAGATAACCCGCGAAGGCGAGGCTGATTTCTACCTCATTCCCACCGCCGAAGTTTCGCTGACCAACATCGTCGCCGGCGAGATTCTGGATGCCAAGCAGCTGCCGTTGAAGTTCGTGGCTCATACGCCGTGCTTCCGCAGTGAGGCGGGCGCATCGGGACGCGATACAAGGGGCATGATCCGTCAGCATCAGTTCGACAAGGTCGAGATGGTGCAGATCGTCGAGCCGAGCCAGTCCTTCGAGGCGCTGGAAAGTCTGACGGCCAACGCCGAGAAAGTTTTGCAGCTGCTGGGCTTGCCGTATCGAGTGCTGGCGCTGTGTACCGGCGACATGGGCTTCAGCGCCACCAAGACCTACGATTTGGAAGTCTGGGTGCCCAGCCAGGGCAAGTATCGCGAGATATCCTCCTGTTCCAACTGTGGGGACTTCCAGGCGCGAAGAATGCAGGCACGTTATCGCAACCCGGAAACCGGCAAGCCTGAGTTGGTACACACCCTCAACGGTTCCGGTCTGGCGGTGGGGCGTACTCTGGTGGCGGTGCTGGAAAACTATCAGCAGGCGGACGGCAGTGTTCTGGTGCCTGACGTGTTGAAGCCCTATATGGCCGGAATCGAAGTCATCGGTTGAATTGCCGAACGGCCAGCGGGCGCTTGAGCGCTCCTGGTGCGGTAAATTGCCCTTGATTCGCCGTGCTTGCTGACTCGATCCGCATTCCTTGATGCCCGACAAGGGCCAGCATCAGCGTAACGGCTGAGATGACTCCACTTTCTGACCGCCAGGATTCGCTCATGGATTTTCTGCCGTTGTTCCACAATCTCAAGGATCGTCGGGTGCTAATCGTCGGCGGCGGTGATATCGCGCTGCGTAAAGCTCGGCTGTTATGCGAGGCTGGCGCTGTAGTGCGTGTCGTTGCGCCCAAGGTCGAGCCGCAGTTGGCGGAACTGCTGGAGCTGAGTGGCGGGCATATCTTCAATCGGGGTTACGCCGACGGTGATCTCGGCGGCTGTGTACTGGCCGTCGCCGCCACAGATGACGAGCCGCTCAACGCGCAGGTTTCGGAAGACGCGAGAGCGCTCGGCATTCCGGTGAATGTGGTGGACTCACCGGAGTTGTGCACGGTGATTTTTCCAGCCATCGTCGATCGTTCTCCGCTGATGATTGCGGTGTCCAGCAGCGGTGATGCGCCTGTGCTGGCGCGCCTGATGCGGGCGCGGATCGAAACCTGGATTCCCTCCGCATATGGCCAGTTGGCAGGATTGGCAAAAAAATTCCGCGCGCAAGTCAAGACGACCTTACCTGATGTACAGCAGCGCCGGGTGTTCTGGGAGGACGTTTTTCAAGGACCCATCGCTGAGCGAGCGCTGGCCGGGCAAGGGCAGGAAGCCGAACGGTTGCTGGTGGAAAAGCTGGCAGGCGCCAGTCCGAGGAGCCTGGGTGAGGTGTACTTGGTTGGTGCCGGTCCTGGGGATCCGGATCTGCTCACCTTTCGAGCCTTGCGCCTGATGCAGCAGGCGGACGTCGTGCTTTACGACAGGTTGGTGGCCCCTGCGATTCTCGACATGTGCCGGCGTGACGCCGACCGCATTTACGTGGGCAAGCAGCGAGCGGACCATGCAGTCCCGCAGGAGCAGATCAACCAACAATTGGTGACGCTAGCCAAGCAGGGCAAGCGGGTGCTGCGCCTGAAGGGTGGGGATCCTTTCATTTTCGGCCGTGGTGGCGAAGAGATAGAAGAGTTGGCTGCCAACGGTATTCCCTTCCAGGTGGTGCCGGGCATCACCGCCGCCAGTGGCTGTGCAGCCTATTCCGGTATACCACTTACTCATCGTGATTATGCCCAGTCGGTCCGTTTCGTCACCGGGCATCTCAAGGATGGCAGTTGCGATCTTCCCTGGGCCGACCTGGTCGCGCCGAGCCAGACGCTAGTGTTCTATATGGGTCTGGTGGGCTTGCCCCTGATTTGCCAGCAGCTGATCGCCTACGGTCGCGGTATCGATACGCCAGCTGCGCTGATCCAGCAGGGCACCACCAGTAATCAGAGAGTCTTTACTGGTACCTTGGGGAATCTTCCAGAGCTTGTCGCGAGCCAGCAGGTGCAGGCACCGACTCTGGTTATTGTCGGTGAGGTGGTGAGTCTTCGCGAAAAGCTGGCCTGGTTCGAGGGCATGGCGAACCCCGCGTAGATCAGCGCGACCAAATTCCTTTGCCTTGCAGCCTCTCACGATCATGAGCACGATCCAGCGCCATTCGTGGCCCTTTGGGGATGATGCCGTTGGCGTTGATGTGCCGATGGCTAGCGTAGTAATGGCTCTTGATGTGGGTGAAATCGACGGTTTCGGCGATGCCCTGCCATTGATAGAGCTCGCGTAGCCAATTGGAGAGGTTTGGATAATCTTCGACGCGCCGAAGGTTGCACTTGAAGTGGCCGTGGTAGACCGCATCGAATCGCAGGATGGTAGTGAAGAGCCGCCAGTCCGCTTCGGTGAGGAATTCGCCGGTCAGGTAGCGTTGTTGCCCGAGGCGTTGTTCCAGCCAATCCAGCTCGCTGAACAACTCATCGAATGCTGCTTCGTAAGCCTTCTGCGTAGTAGCGAAACCTGCCCTGTAGACGCCGTTGTTGACCTTGGGGTAAATCCGTTCGTTGAGGTTTTCGATCTCGTTGCGCAGTGGCTCGGGATAGAGATCCAGCTTCGAGCCGGTCAGCTCATCGAATGCATTGTTGAAGATACGAATCACCTCAGCCGATTCGTTGTTGATGACGCACTGCTGCTGGCGGTCCCATAGCACCGGCACGGTTACACGGCCGGTATAGCTTTTGTCATCAATGGTGTAAAGCTGGTGGAGGTACTGCAAATCGTTGAGTGCGTCACCGCTGGAGCCTGTGCTCTTATCGAACGTCCAGCCATGCTCGGCCATCAACCAGCTGACTATTGAAACGTCGATCAGTGGCTCGAGCTTTTTCAGCTTTCGATAGATGAGTGTGCGGTGCGCCCAAGGACACGCGAGCGAAACATAGAGATGAAAGCGACCGGCTTCCGCTTTGACAGCTGGCTGACCGCCTGGACCGGGTGAGCCATCCGCCGTGATCCATTCGCGTCGCTGGGTCTGTTCGCGTTCGAACTCGCCGTCAGCGCTGTTCTCGTACCAGCCGTCCTGCCACTTACCATCAATCAGAAGTCCCATGACTGCCCCCTGGATATGAACGTTAGGGCCAGTCTATGAGGCAAGGTTCGATGGAAGGGACGTATTGCTGGGACAAACCCATCGTTCAGTTCGATCGGTTCCGTCGTTCCCAGTAATCCTGTGCCTGGGCAAATGCATCTTCTCGAGGCTGTCCCAGACCGCGCAGCGCCAGCGCCATGGTCGCCACTACAGCCAGCTCTCCATAAGCGTCATTGGCTCCGCTCCACACGTCCAGCAGATGCTGCGGATCCAGATGTGCGGGCTTGACGTGGCGCTGCGGTGAGAGGGCAGGCCAGTCCTCATCCCAGCTAGCTCCGGCTTGCGTGCCGTAGAGGTGGGCAATGCCGTCCGGGTTGACTTCGATTTCGCCACCTTCACCCTTGATGACGATGGAAGTGTCGCCGAGTAACCGACTGGCTTCGCGGTGGTTGGCCTGATACCCGGGGTGGAAAATGCTCTGCAGGCCGCAACGGGCACCCAGTGGGTTGAGGATGCGCGCTAATGAATGAATGGGAGAGCGCAGCCCGAGAATGTTGCGCTGATCGATCATGGCTTGCAGACCGGGCATCCACGCAGCTAACGGCATGAAGGCGAGCCCCGCGTGATCGAGCGTGGTGGCGACCGCGTTCCAGTCTTCGCAGCGGGCGATGCCTAGCAGCTCTAGCATCTGCTCGCTGTACATCCGCCCTGCGGTGTGGGCGCCGCCGCCGTGCATCAGAATCCGGACGCCGTTCTGCGACAGGCATTTCGCCGCGAGCAGATACCAGGGCAGGTGCCGTTTCTTGCCGGCATAGGTCGGCCAGTCGATGTCAAGGGCAATGGCTGGCGCCTGGATTCGCTCTCGAACGGCTTCGGTGAAACCGGCAAGCTCGGCGGCGCTTTCTTCCTTGTGGCGAAGCAGCATCAGAAAGGCACCGAGCTGGGTGTCTTCGGTCTTGCCATCGAGCAGCATGCCCATGGCTTCGCGTGCTTCCTCGCGGGTGAGATCGCGAGCGCCCCGTTTGCCCTTGCCGAGGATGCGCACGAAAACGGCGAAGGGATGTTCTGCTGGGGTGACGATGCTCATATGCAATTGCTCGGCTTCGGCAGGCCCGCCAGCTTGGCGGCAAGCTTGGCTGGCGTTCCTTTGAATAGACGGTTGAGGTGCATGCTGTTGCCCTTGTCCGGACCCAGTTTTAGCGCCGCGTACTTGATCAGCGGGCGTGTCGCCGGTGACAGCTCGAATTCTTCGTAAAAAGCGCGCAGCAGTCGCAGGATTTCCCAGTGCTCTTTTTCCAGCTGCAGGTCTTCCTGTCTGGCAAGAGCCTCGGCAACCGGCTCGCTCCAGTCGTTCAGATCAGCCAGGTAGCCTTCCTGGTCGACTTCGATGGGTCTGCCTTCGACGATCAGGGTTTTCATAGCCAGGCATTGGTCCGGTCGTAGCGGCAGCAGAGCTCGACGAAGCCTGCATAATCGATCGCTTGTAATCGCTCGGGCACCGCTGTCAGACCGCGCGCGGCAAGATCTTCCTCCAGAGCGAAAAGCGCGATGCTGACCGGCATCAACTCGAGCGCTTGTCGCTGGGCCGTGTTTGCCTGCAATGCGTAAACGGCATCTCCAGTCAGCAGCAGGGCATCGTCCGCGGCAAGCAACCGCAGGCAGCTGGCCAGGCGGCTATCGGCAAAAGGGGAATACGAAAGCATGTGCAAAGTAGCCATCAGAGCGTAATCACGTGGTCGTAGCTGTTGATAAGGGTGCGCAGAGCGTCGTCGTCCAGAACTTCGACGAGCAGCGACAGCTTGGTTGCGTCCAGGCCGCGTTCGCTGAGGCTGCGTTTGGCCGCATACAGCGAATCGATACCGAACATTGGCAGAGCCTGCAGGTTGGCCGTCAAATCCTTCTGCTGCAGTTGCGCTGCCTGCTGCGCCTGTGTCAGCTGGAATACGCCGTCATCGAGAAACAGCATGCCCAAAGGTAGCTCGAAGGCTCCCCCAGCCAGCGCAATATCCAGCGCTTCGCGCGCTGTTGGCCCAGACCAGGGTGATTGCCGGGTAATGATCAGCATTGAGCGCGCCATCAGTGGCCTCCGAAGCAGACGAGGCGGTCGGCCTGTTGCGCTGCCTCGTGCAACTGGCCAAGCCCAGAAAGCTCCCAGACGGGCAAGAGGTTGGCAGCGGGGCGTGATTGACGCTTGGCTTCCTGCTCGTCCAGTACACCCCGGCGCAAACCTGCGGCGATGCAGACGACGCCGTCGAGATCGTGACTACGAACAAAACGCGCCCACTCCCCGGCCAGGTCGAGTTCATCCTGTGCGGTCACGATATTGGCCGAGGCGTTGTGCACGCCGTCCTGATAGAGAAACAGCCGGACGATTTCATGCCCAGCCGCAAGTGCTGCTTCGGCAAAGCGCAATGCACGCCGCGAAGCGGGGGAGTGGGCAGGAGAAAACAGGGCAATTGCAAATTTCATGGCGCACCTTGATAGCTGGGTAACATGATACGCCAGCTTCAGAAACGGAAAAGCCCGCCGAAGCGGGCTCGTCCTACGAAGCGGCTATCAGTCGTCGCCGCCCATGATGCCCATCAGTTGCAAAAGACTGATGAACAGGTTGTACAGCGAAACGTACAGGCCGATGGTCGCCATGATGTAGTTGCGCTCGCCACCATGGATGATGGCGCTGGTCTGGTAAAGGATGCAGACCGACGAGAACAGTACGAAGCCGGCGCTGATTGCCAGTTGCAGTCCGCTGATCTGGAAGAAGAAGCTCGCCAGCATCGCACCGAGCAGAACGAAGAAGCCAGCGGTGATAAATCCGCTGAGGAAGCTCATGTCCTTGCGAGTAATCAGCACGAAGGCCGAGAGACCGAAGAACACCAGTGCTGTCATCGACAACGCCGAGGCGATCAGTTCACCGCCGTTCGCCGTGCCCAGATACATATTCAGGATCGGCCCGAGGGTGTACCCCATGAAGCCGGTCAGCGCGAAGGTGGAAATCAGGCCCCAGGCCGAGTTACGCAGCTTGGCGGTGAGAAAGAACAGGCCGTAGAAGCCAATCAACACCACGAAGATGTTGGGGTAGGCAGCATTGGCCTGCATGGCCAGGTAGGCGACCAGCCCGCTGAAGCCGAGGGTAAGAGCCAGAAGGCTGTAGGTATTGCGCAAGACGCGGCTGACTTCCCTTTGTTCAACCTGGGTATGCGTAGAGGCGTACTGTTGCTGGCGCATGAGAAGCTCCTGTAAATGTATTCAGTCTGGAGACTAATGACTCGGATCATAGCAGAGCTTTTGAGGCGGGCTAATAACAGAGTTTGACAGTGTGTTTCGTTCCGGTACTATTGCGCCCGCTCTCTGCGGAGGAGTGGCAGAGCGGTTGAATGCAACGGTCTTGAAAACCGTCGAAGGGGAAACTCTTCCGTGAGTTCGAATCTCACCTCCTCCGCCATATCGCAAATCGAAGGCCCCGTATTCCGGGGCCTTCGGCGTTTCTGGGCACCGGATGTTGTGGCTGCTCCAGCTGTCCAGGAGCTGTGCGCGTTGAAATTGCAGCGATCCCGCTATACTGCGCTGTCCCAGACAAAGGATTGTCGCAATGAAACTGATCAGACAGCCCGAGGCGCTTGCGCTCGTGCAGGAGCACTTCAGGCCGTTGTTGTTTGTGGCTCGAATGGATTCTCCGTGGACCATACACGCCATGTTGATGGATGAATTTACCGGGGAATCCTTGGTTCTTACCGGCTTACCTTGCGGGATATCGCTGAGTAAGGCTGAAGTGACCGGCTTGATCAGTGCGATCGAGCTCGACATCGCAGCGCTGAGACCAGGACTTCTAAACGGACTGAAACGGAAACAGACCGGCGGTTAATCACGCTCCGCTTCTGCGTTATCAATCTGTCGAACGGTAGTAGGACACCCGCTGCTAGTCACACCATGAACGCATAGCTCACGCACCGGTTGCTTCTGACATCTCCCTGATAGCTCTCCAGACCGTTTTCGCTTGCCGAGGCTACTAGGTCGAGCAATTATCAATCGCTGATCAATTCGGCGTATCGATATACGAATGGAGATAGGTCATGAAGCCACTTAACAAGAATTGGTTTGTGCGCGCGAGGTTAAAAAGCCGGCACATCCCCGTGCTTGTTGCTTTGGGCGAGACGGCCAATCTCAACAGGGCGGCCGCTGCTCTCGGGATTTCGCAGCCGGCGATGTCCAAGCTGCTCAGGGAGTTGGAGGAAGGGCTCGATGTTCAATTGTTCGAGCGTCATGCGCGGGGAGTGGTGCCGACGCGCTATGGCGAAGCAATGATTCGTCACGCCAAGCGCATGCAGACTTCATTGGATGATGCGTTCGACGAGGTGAATGCGCTGCGCGAAGGGCAGGTGGGAAGCGTGCGGATCGGCACGATCCTGACTCCTTGTGCCGATCTGCTACCTGAGCTGACTCGGCAGATCAAACAGCGCCACCCGGCGCTCGAGTTGAGCATCCACACCGGATCGAGTCGCGACCTGTTGAGGTCCCTCCATGATGGTGAGTTGGACTTTCTGCTAGCACGCTTCTTCGCAGAAGCCGATCAGCAAGCGCTTCGGTTCGAGGCGTTGCAGCGCGAGTCACTGTCCGTATGCGCCCGTCCTGGGCTCGTTGATCACCCGTTGGGTCTGCATGAGCTACATGCAATGGATTGGGTCTTGCCACCGCCCGGCAGCGTGCTTCGCCAGGAATTCGATGCAATTTTTTTGAGCGCAGGCATGCCGCCCCCGAGCAAGGTTGTGAACGTCGAGAATTTGCTGCTGGTGACCACTTTGCTGGAAAAGAACCCCATGCTGGCGGTTCTACCGCGAGAAGTTGCGGATCATTACGGGCGTTACGGCATTCTGGAAATCGTTGGGTTGGCAGAGGGTATCGAGCAAAGCCTTAATCGGAACCTCAGGGCTTACGGCGTGATCACGCAGAACGAAGAATTGCTCTCGCCGAGCGCGAGGAGTGTCTTGGCACTGGTGCGGGAAACCGCTCGGTTGCAAGCCGTATAGATGCAAGGCTTTTGGGCATATTAGCCGGGGTGCAGCAGTCGGACCGTCAACCCCTGGGTGTTTTCACGCTTGGCCGGTGCCATGAGCTTTCTTTCGGCAAAGGTAAACAGCCGTTCATCGACTGCCGACAACATGTCGCGGCTGCAATTTGACAGCCAATCATATGATGATAGCCTCAAGGTCAACCCTATTTGTTGAGCTGAGGTAAGGATGTCCAGCAACTATCACGCGTCAACGGTGGATTGGTTGGGCGCCTGGATCGCGTCGGGAGCAGTACTTCCGGGGCAGACCTTGAAGGTCGAGGCGGCGCTTTGCGACGAGCTGGGCGTCAGCCGTACGGTTATCCGCGAGGCGATCAAGACACTGGTTGCCAAGGGTATGCTGGACGTGGGTCCCAAGGTCGGTACTCGGGTGCTGCCGGTCAGGAACTGGAACCTGTTTGACCCGCAGGTGGTGGGCTGGCTGGCTAAAGAAGGACTGCCAGAAAATTTCGTGATGGATCTGCTCGATCTACGCCGGACCATCGAGCCGGTCGCCGTGCGCTGGGCCTGCGAGCGCGCGACCGCCGAACAGATCGTGGAGATTCAGACTGCCTATCGCGTGCTGGAAGCATCGCTGGCCGATAAGGGTGACTACAACCGGGCCGACCAGCTTTTTCATGAAGCGGTGCTGGCTGCCAGCCATAACCAGTTCATTGAGCAGATGCTTCCGGCGTTGGGGGCGCTGTTGAGGGTGTCCTTCGAAGTCTCTTCGGCCGTGCCTGACGAGTTGGGTCTCACATTGCCGCTGCACAAGGAATTGGCCGATGCAATAGCGGCGCGCGACTCGGCTCGCGGCGTTTGGGCCTGCATGAGCCTGATCGAACGGGCGGCGGTCACTATTTCCCGCTATTACCCGGAGCTGGTTGCCTTGCGTGGTCAACACACTGAACAGGGGGCAACGGAGGCTCTATGCAGTGGCGCCCGGTAACAGAGCATCGTTTCAAACTGGCGGAGGGGCCGTTCTGGGATGGCCAAGAGCAGGCCCTTTACTGGGTCGATATTGCCGGCCGCCTGGCCTGTAGGCTTCGTGCGGGACAGTACCGGCAGTGGCGCTTCGATGAGCCCGTCTCGAGCTTCATTCCCTGCGTCGACGGCAACGCGTTGGTGACGCTGGCCAGTGGTGTGTATCGCCTGGATACCGATTCCGCCGCGAATGATCCGTGGCTCGACTTGCTTTGCGTCCCCGACGCTACTCCCGGCAATCGTGCCAACGAGGCACGTTGCGACGAGTACGGCCGGCTTTGGCTCGGGAGCATGCAGAACAATCTCGATGCCGAGGGCGGCGACCTTCCCATCACCCGTCGTTCCGGCGGCCTGTTTCGAATCGACGCGTGCGGCAGGGTCACGCAGCTGCTCAGCGACCTGGGTATCGCCAATACCTTGCTCTGGAGTGCGGAGAACGACTGCCTTCTCAGTGCGGACAGCCTGGACGGCGTTATCTATCTCTATCCGATCAATGCCAACGGCAGCCTTGGCGAGCGGCAGGTATGGGCTGATGAGCAGGCTCGTGGCGTCCCCGACGGTTCGGTTATGGATGCCCAGGGCTACGTCTGGAACGCCCGCTGGGACGGCCATTGCCTGATGCGCTTCGCGCCGGATGGAAGCCTCGACAGGGTAATAGAGCTGCCCTTCAGTCACCCCACCAGCTGTGTGTTCGGTGGTCCCGAATTGACCACGCTCTACGTTACCAGCGCCGCTCCGGCGGGCTGCCGCGGCGAGCTAAGCGGCGCGGTACTGATGGCCGATGTGGGCGTGAGAGGGCTGCCATGTCATCGATTTGCCGGATGATTTCCATGACGGATCGCGCGCGGTGGTGCGGTTCCATATGTGTCGATGCAGGAGAGCGAGCATGGTTGCATCCCTAACATTGCCGAAATGTCCGGAGCCGTTGCGAGGCGAGCGCCTCAAGGACAAGGTCGTTGTTATTACCGGTGGTGCCCAAGGTATTGGTGAGGCGATCGTCGCCTGTTTTCAGGCGCAACAGGCCAAGGTTGTCATTGGCGACATTCAGGGAGACAAGGTCGAGCAGGTAGCGGCCGGCTGGCGGGAACGGGGCGGTGACGTGCTGGCGCTGAAGACTGATGTTACTCAGCCACAGGAGCTCAATGCGCTGATAGAGCTGGCCGTGACACGGCATGGCCGCATTGATGTGCTGGTCAACTGCGCCGGAGTCAACGTATTCCGTGATCCCCTGGAGATGACTGAAGAAGACTGGCGCCGCTGCTTCGCCATCGACCTCGACGGCGTCTGGTACGGCTGCAAGGCGGCGTTGCCCTACATGCTCGAGCGGGGGGTAGGCAACATCATCAACATCGCCTCGGTGCATTCCACCAACATTATCCCGGGATGTTTTCCCTATCCGGTTGCTAAGCACGGCCTGCTGGGGCTTACCCGCGCGCTGGGCATTGAATATGCGCCCAAGGGTATCCGGGTCAATGCCATCGCACCGGGGTACATCGAGACTCAGCTCAACGTCGATTATTGGAACGGTTTCGATGATCCCGTGGCAGAGCGCCAGCGCACGCTGGACATGCATCCGCCCAGGCGCATTGGCCAACCGATCGAGGTGGCAATGACCGCTTTATTCCTGGCAACCGACGAGGCGCCGTTCATCAACGCGGCATGCATAACCATCGACGGCGGGCGATCCGTGCTCTATCACGACTGATCGCTCTAAATGCTCCAATCATAGGATCAATACTCAGAAGTACCAATGCCGCCCCGCAGTAACAGACGGCACCGCAACACCCTCAGACGGTTGGCTATTCAATAAAAATAAGGAGAGTTAGCTATGTTTGGTCATCTCGGGATTCGCTCCCTGTGCTGTGCTTTGCTTGCCGCTGGTGCGGTTGGTTTCGGCAGCGCCGCTGTCGCCGAAGAAGTGAAAATTGGCTTTCTGGTCAAACAGCCCGAAGAGCCCTGGTTCCAGACCGAATGGGCATTTGCCGAGAAGGCGGGCAAGGAGCATGGTTTCACGGTGCTGAAAATCGCAGTGCCGGATGGCGAGAAAACGCTGTCAGCAATTGATAGCTTGGCTGCCAGCGGCGCCAAAGGTTTCGTCATCTGCGCCCCTGATGTCGCGCTCGGGCCTGCCATAGTCGCCAAGGCCAAAATGAATGACCTCAAGGTGATGGCGGTCGATGACCGTTTCGTGGATGCCAAGGGTAACTTCATGGAGGAGGTTCCTTACCTGGGCATGGCGGCTTTCGAAGTTGGCCAGAAGCAGGGCGAGGCGATGGCCACCGAAGCGAAGGCCCGGGGCTGGGACTGGAGCGAAACCTACGCAATCATCAATACCTACAACGAGTTGGACACCGCCAAGAAGCGCACCGACGGCTCGGTCGATTCGTTGAAGAAGGCCGGCCTTCCCGAAGATCACATCATCTTTACCCCGCAGAAGAGTCTCGATGTTCCCGGCGCCATGAATGCAACCAACTCTGCGCTGGTCAAACTGCCGGGCAATGCCAAGAACCTCATCGTCGGCGGCATGAACGATAGCGCCGTGCTGGGAGGCGTGCGTGCCACCGAGAGCAACGGTTTCAATGCTGCGAACGTCATTGGAATCGGTATTAACGGTACTGACGCCATCGGCGAGCTGAAAAAGGCGAACAGTGGCTTCTTCGGCTCGATGCTGCCCAGCCCTCACATCGAGGGGTACGAAACGGCGCGGATGATGTTCGAATGGGTCACCACCGGCAAGGAGCCGCCCAAGTACACCGCCATGGACGAAGTCACTCTGATTACCCGTGCCAATTTCAAGGAAGAGCTGGAAAAGATCGGCCTTTGGCAATGAGGCTGTCCGGACCCGCTTCTGCCTGAGCACAGGCTTACGATCGGCAAACCTCGTGCTCCTGCAGGGGCCACGAGGCGGTGGAGTGATTCATGGATGCACATGTGAATGATGGCGCAAGCCTGCGGTTCGTCGCCATCGGCAAGGTCTTCCCTGGCGTGAAGGCGCTGTCGGATATCAGCTTCGTTGCGCACCCGGGCACGGTCCACGCGCTGATGGGGGAGAACGGGGCGGGCAAGTCAACCTTGTTGAAGATTCTCGGCGGCTCTTATAGTCCCGATAGCGGCTATATACAGATCGGCGAACGGCCAACGGCCTTCAGATCGGCCGCCGACAGCATCAACGCCGGCGTTGCGGTAATCCACCAAGAGCTGCACCTGGTGCCGGAAATGACCGTGGCAGAAAACCTGCTTCTGGGGCATATGCCGGCACGCTTTGGGGTAATCGATCGGCAGGCGATGGGACGTCGGGCCATAGAGCTGCTCAAGGAGCTTGCTGCCGAAATCGACCCCCACACGCGACTGGGGAGCCTGTCCTTGGGGCAGCGCCAGTTGGTGGAAATCGCCAAGGCGATGTCACGCAATGCGCACATCATCGCCTTCGATGAGCCGACCAGCAGCTTATCCGCGCGCGAAATCGATCGTCTGATGCTGATCATCGGCAAACTGCGAGATAGCGGAAAAGTGGTGCTTTACGTCTCTCACCGGATGGAAGAGATCTTCCGCATCTGCGACGCAGTGACGGTGTTCAAGGATGGCTGCTTGGTTCGCACCTTCGAGCAGATCGACCAACTCAACCAGGACCAGCTGATCACCTGCATGGTCGGCCGCGATATCCAGGACATCTACAACTATCGCCCTCGAAAAAGAGGGGGCGAAGCGCTGCGCGTCGAGGGGCTGTTGGGTCCCGGGCTGAATGAGGCGGTCAGTTTTACCGTTTACAAAGGTGAGGTGCTGGGCTTTTTCGGGCTTGTGGGGGCCGGGCGTACCGAGTTGCTGCGCCTGCTGAGCGGTCTGGTGCGCCTGAAAGCGGGGCAGCTGTTTCTGCAAGGCCAGGCGCTTAACCTCAAGTCGCCAAGAGATGCCATTGCCGCCGGCGTGCTCCTTTGTCCCGAGGATCGCAAGAAGGAAGGCATCGTGCCGCTGGCCAGCGTTGCCGAAAATATCAACATCAGCGCTCGCAGCCGCCACGCCAAGCTTGGTTGGCTGATTTCTGCGCAGTGGGAGCGCGAGAACGCCAACCGGCAGATTCGGGCGCTGAACGTCAAGACTCCCTCTCCCGACCAGCCGATCATGTTTCTCTCTGGTGGCAATCAGCAGAAGGTCATTCTCGGCCGATGGCTGTCGTTGCCGATGAAGGTGCTGCTGCTCGACGAGCCGACCCGCGGTATCGACATCGGAGCCAAGTCGGAGATCTACCAGATCATCCACAACCTGGCGGCAGAGGGCATCGCGGTGATCGTCGTGTCCAGCGACCTGATGGAGGTCATCGGAATTTCCGATCGCATCCTGGTGATGAGCGAAGGTGCACTGACCGGTGAACTCACCCGAGAACGGGCGGACGAGGCGCGTCTGCTTCAACTGGCCCTCCCGCGTACCCGCGGCTGACAACAATAACCACGAGGTAGTTATGTCTGTTCAACAAGATACGTTGGCGGCCCCGAAGCCGCATATCAACATGCGGCGCTTCATGGATGACTGGGTCATGCTGCTCGCGGCGTTGGGCATCTTCGTGTTCTGCGCAATGTTCATCGATCACTTCCTTTCGCCGATGAACATGCGTGGCCTGGGGCTGGCCATCTCCACCACCGGTATTGCCGCCTGCACCATGCTGTACTGCCTGGCATCAGGGCACTTCGATCTGTCGGTCGGTTCGGTGATTGCCTGCGCCGGGGTGGTTGCGGCCGTAGTGATGCGCGATACCGAAAGCGTTTTTCTCGGGGTTTCCGCCGCGCTGGCGATGGGCCTGACGGTGGGGCTGGTCAACGGCATCGTGATCGCCAAGCTGCGTATCAACGCGCTGATCACCACGCTGGCGACCATGCAGATTGTCCGTGGCCTGGCCTATATCTTCTCCGACGGCAAGGCAGTCGGTGTGATGGATGAGCGTTTCTTCGTATTCGGTAACGGGCAGCTGTTCGGCGTGCCGGTGCCCATCCTGATTACCATCCTGTGCTTCATGTTCTTTGGCTGGCTGCTCAATTACACCACCTACGGCCGTAACACCATGGCCATCGGAGGCAATCGCGAAGCCGCGTTGCTCGCGGGGGTCAATGTCAACCGGACGCAGATCATCATCTTTGCCGTGCACGGCGTAGTGGGTGCGCTCGCTGGCGTGATCCTCGCGTCGCGGATGACCTCGGGCCAGCCCATGATCGGCCAGGGTTTCGAGCTGACGGTAATCTCCGCCTGCGTGCTCGGAGGTGTTTCCCTCAGCGGCGGCATCGGCATGATTCGTCACGTGATAGCCGGCGTGCTGATCCTGGCGATCATCGAAAACGCCATGAACCTGAAGAACATCGACACCTTCTACCAGTACGTCATTCGCGGGACCATTCTGTTGCTGGCGGTGATCATTGACCGCATGAAGCGGCGCTAGCCTCGTGCGCCACTCGATAGCCGACCGGACCGGACGTGTCCAGAAGACATGCGTGGTCGCGCTGGATTGGGGAACCAGTTCGCTTCGTGCCTACCGGTTGGGTGCGACCGGGGAGGTGCTGGAGTTTCGCGAAGCGGCCAAGGGAATCATGCAGCTGCAAAGCGCGGGTAATGATGCCTTCGAGCAGGCCTTGGATGACACCTGTGGCGACTGGCTGGACGAGACGCCCGGTGTGCCCTTGATTGCCAGCGGCATGATCGGCAGCGCTCAAGGCTGGTGCGAGACGGCGTATGTCGAATGCCCGGTGGATATCGCTCAGCTCAGTAGCGGGCTTACCCGGGTTTCAACCCGTCGTGGGCATGTGCTGTGGATAGTCCCTGGTGTAATCCAGCGCAGCGGCTTGCCGGACCTGATGCGGGGCGAGGAAACCCAGGTCTTCGGCCTGCTCGCGGACCCCGCCAGCCGTCTCGACGAGGCGCCGTTGCTAATCGGCCTGCCTGGCACTCACAGCAAGTGGGTCACGGTCGAAGAAGGGCGCCTTGCCGGCTTCCACACCTTCATGACTGGTGAGGTCTACGCTGCGCTGCTTGGCCATACCATTCTCGGGCGGACCCTGATCGCCAGCGCTGAATTCGATGCCGCTGCGTTCGACCGAGGCCTTGACATCGCCCGTTCCCCTGAGGGGCGCGGCGGGGTGTTGTCGACGATTTTCAGCAGCCGCTCGCTGGTGCTGACTGGCGCGCTGACGGGGGCCGGGCAGGCGGATTACCTGTCCGGTCTGCTTATCGGCCATGAACTTACTGCAATAGCTGAGCTGTATCAGCCTACCTCTCAGCGAAATATTGTGCTTATCGGCAGTGCAGTGCTGTGCGAGCGCTATCTACGGGCGCTGCAGCACAGTGGCTATCGCAATGTCAGCCTGGCGGCGCAAGCGACTGTTGCCGGTCTGTGGCAGCTGGCCAACCAGGCTGCGTTGGTCGAGCGCCGCCTTCCAGAGGAGATATGAAATGCTGCAACGCGCACTCGAGGTAAACGGGTTGGTCGCGATTCTGCGGGGCTTACCGCACAACGATGCCGCGGTGGTCGGCAGCCAACTCTATGAGGCAGGGATACGCATCATCGAGGTTCCGCTCAATTCACCGAACCCGCTGGACAGCATCGGCATTCTGCGCGCCGTGTTGCCGGATGATTGCTTGATCGGCGCGGGCACCGTGTTGGCGCCAGCGCAGGTGGAACAGGTCAAGGCGGCAGGTGGGCAGGTAATCGTCATGCCGCATTGCGATCTGCAAGTAATGCGTGCGGCCAAGGCGGCTGGGTTGTTTCTCATACCTGGGGTTGCCACACCCAGCGAGGCGTTCGCGGCCCTGGCGGAAGGCGCGGATGCGCTCAAGCTGTTCCCGGCCGAACAGATTGGGCCAGCCGCCATCAAGGCCTGGCGCGCGGTTTTGCCTGCCGCTACCGCATTGTTACCTGTGGGCGGAATCACACCGGACAACATGGTGAGCTATCTGAAGGCCGGAGCGACAGGTTTCGGCCTCGGCTCTGCCCTTTACACCCCCGGACGTGAAACGGATGAAGTAGGCCGCCGCGCAAGAGAATTCATTCACACCCGGAACGCGTTCCAGGGCTGAGAGCAGAGACCGACGATGAAAATCACCCGCCTCACAACTTATGTGGTGCCGCCGCGCTGGCTGTTTCTCAAGATCGATACCGATGACGGCGTTACAGGCTGGGGCGAGCCTGTTGTCGAGGGACGGGCGCACACGGTGGCCGCTGCCATTGAAGAACTGGCTGATTATCTGATCGGCAAGGACCCGCGCAATATCGAGGACCACTGGACTGTGCTCTACCGAGGCGGTTTCTACCGTGGCGGTGCGATCCACATGAGCGCGCTCGCTGGCATTGACCAGGCGTTGTGGGACATAAAGGGTAAGGCACTTGGCGTTGCGGTGAGCGAGTTGCTGGGTGGTCGGGTTCGCGAGCGCATTCGGGTGTATTCATGGATTGGCGGTGACCGCCCGGCGGATACCGCTAATGCTGCGCGCGACGCGGTGGCCAGGGGCTTTTCCGCGGTCAAGCTGAATGCCAGCGAGGAGCTGCAGTTCGTCGATAACCACGCCAAGGTCGATGCGGTGCTGGCCAATATAGCCGCAGTGCGCGACGCCGTAGGCGGGGAGGTCGGTATTGGCGTGGACTTCCATGGTCGTGTGCATAAACCCATGGCGAAGATCTTGATCAAGGAACTGGAGCCGTTCCGCCCGATGTTCATTGAGGAGCCCGTGCTCAGCGAGAACTACGAAGCGCTGCGGGAGTTGGCTCCGCTTTCCTGCGCGCCCATAGCTTTGGGGGAGCGGCTTTATTCACGCTGGGATTTCAAACGCATTCTCAGCGAGGGCTATGTGGACATCATCCAGCCGGATGCCTCGCACGCGGGCGGCATCACCGAAACGCGCAAGATCGCCAGCATGGCCGAAGCCTATGATGTGGCGCTTGCGCTGCATTGTCCGCTGGGGCCTATTGCACTGGCAACCTGCCTGCAGCTGGATGGCGTCTGCTACAACGCCTTCATTCAGGAACAAAGCCTGGGGATTCACTACAACGAAAGCAACGACCTGCTCGATTACATCCAGAACCCGGACGTTTTCCAATATCAGGATGGCTTCGTGGAGATCCCGAACGGGCCTGGCCTGGGCATCGAGGTGAACGAGGCCTACGTGATCGAACGAGCGCAGACGGGCCATCGTTGGCGTAATCCCATTTGGCGTCACCCCGATGGAAGCTTTGCGGAGTGGTGAAACAGAGCAGAGCCGTTGGCCCACGAGTCGCGGCGGCCACCGTTGCAACGTCCTGCGGATCAAAACAATAAAGCCCGGTCACCGGTCCCAGGCTTTGTAGTACGGCCATCCTGCCGATGTGCTTCAGGGCGTCGGGAATTTATAGATAGTGGTTTGCGTATAAGTCTGGCCGGGGTCCAGGCGGGTCGAACCGAAGTTCGGCTGATTCGGCGCATCCGGGAAGTGCTGAGTTTCCAGGGTAAATCCGCTCCAGTGCGGATAGGTCTTGCCTCCCTTGCCCTTGATGCTGCCGTCGAGGAAGTTGCTGGTATAGAGCTGCACGCCGGGCTCGCTGGTGTACAGCTGCAAAACCCGACCCGATTTGGGATCGCTGACCTCGGCAGCCAGCTTGTTTACGTCGCCTTCGGTGTCCAATACCCAGTTGAAGTCGAAGCCTCCCTGTTTGGGTTCGGCGTACTTGAGTTGGGGATGATCATCCTTGATGTGCTGGCCGAACGGCGTTGGCTTGAGGAAATCCATTGGGGTTCCGGCGACCGGCGCCAGTTCTCCGGTGGGAATCAGTTTTTCCGTCACCGGTGTGTAGTGCGAGGCGTGCAGCGTCGCCACTTGGTCGAGGATGGTTCCGTTTCCGGCACCGGCCAGGTTGAAGTAGGCGTGATTGGTCAGGTTGAGAACGGTGGGTTTGTCGGTAGTGGCCTGATATTGGATGCGCAGTTCGTTGTCCTCGTTGAGACTGTAGGTGACATGGTTGGTCAAGGTGCCGGGAAAACCCATCTCCCCATCAGGTGAAACGTAGCTGAGCTCGACGCCGACCCAACCGTCTTCGTTGCTCGGCTTGGCCTTCCAAACCTTGGTGTCGAAACCTTCCGGCCCACCATGCAGGGCATTCGAGCCATCGTTCTGGGGAATCTGGTAAGCATTGCCATCGAGTTCGAAGCGACCTCCTGCAATACGATTGCCGAAGCGGCCGATGGTGGCCCCGAAGTAGACGTTGCCGTTCTCGATGTAACCATCGACGTCGTCAAATCCGAGCACGATGTCATCGCCTTTGCCATTCTTGTCCGGCACCACCAGCGACTGCAGGATGCCGCCATAGGTAATGATGGTCGCTTGCATGCCGTTGCTGTTCTGCAGCGTGTATTTATCGATGGGCGTGCCGTCCGGCATCTTGCCAAAGGTGCCTTGTTGGATGGTCAAGTCGGCGTGTGCCGTGAGGGTGCTCATCATCAATAACAGTCCGATGCCGCTGAGGATGTAATTAGATTTCATGGTAGCCGCCTAGCCTCGTTTGTTGTTGTTAGTAAGGTCTTGCTGTTCTGCCGAGCATTCACGCCTGGCAGCCGACTCGGTAGCCAGCCGGGCGGCTGCCCTTCAGTGGGAGTGGCGCGGGACTTCCGCCCCGCGGCAGCCGACCAGGAAGTCGAAGTCGCAACCTTCATCGGCCTGTAGCACATGCTCCACATAGAGGCGCTGATAGCCGCTTTCCCATAACAGGCCTTGGGGCGGCGTCCAGGCGGCGAGACGGCTTTGCAGTTCTGCTTCGGATATATCCAGGTGCAGCCGGCCCGCATCACAGTCCAGCTCGATGAAGTCGCCGTTGCGCACCACCGCCAGCGGTCCGCCCGCGGCCGCTTCGGGGGCCACGTGCAGCACCACGGTGCCGTAGGCGGTACCGCTCATGCGGGCGTCGGAGATGCGCACCATATCGGTTATTCCCCTGGCCAGGAGTTTGGGCGGAAGGCCCATGTTGCCGACCTCGGCCATGCCGGGATAACCCTTGGGTCCACAGTTCTTCATCACCAGAACGCAGCTCTCATCCACGTCCAGTTCCGGGTCGGCGATACGCGCCTTGTAGTCGTCGAGGTCCTCGAACACCACGGCGCGGCCGCGATGCTTCATCAGCTCCGGTTTTGCTGCGGATGGCTTGAGCACCGCGCCGCTGGGGGCCAGGTTGCCACGCAGCACGCAGATGCCGCCGTCCGCGCGGATCGGGTTGTCCAACGTGCGGATAACCTCGTTGCTGCCGTAGATAGGCGCCTCGGCGCAGTTTCCCCAGAGGGTCTTGCCATTGACGGTGAGCGCTTCGGGGTGGGGCAGCAGCGCGTGTTCGCCCAGACGGCGGATGACGGCGGGCAAGCCACCCGCGTAATAGAACTCTTCCATCAGAAAGCGTCCCGAGGGCTGCAGATCGACGATGGTCGGCATGCCGCGGCCCACGCGGGTCCAGTCGTCCAGTTCGAGGTCGACGCCCATTCGGCCGGCGATGGCCTTGAGATGAATCACCGCATTGGTGGAGCCGCCAATGGCCGCGTTTATGCGGATGGCGTTCTCGAATGCAGCCCTGGTCAAGACTCGCGACAGGCGAAAATCCTCACGCACCATGTCGACGATGCGCATGCCGGACAGGTGCGCAAGCACATAACGGCGTGAATCCACTGCTGGAATCGCTGCGTTGTGGGGTAGCGAGGTGCCCAGGGCTTCGGCCATGCAGGCCATCGTCGAGGCGGTGCCCATGGTGTTGCAGGTGCCGGCTGAACGGGACATGCCAGCTTCGGCGGAGAGAAACTCATCCAGACTGATCAGCCCGCCTTTGTAGGCCTCGTGCATCTGCCAAACGATGGTGCCTGCGCCAATGTCACGGCCGTTGTGCTTGCCGTTGAGCATCGGCCCGCCGGTCACGACGATGGTCGGCAAATCACAGCTGGCAGCGCCCATCAGTAAGGCCGGAGTGGTTTTGTCACAGCCGACCAAAAGCACCACTGCATCCACCGGATTGCCACGAATGGACTCCTCGACATCCATGCTGGCCAGGTTGCGGGTCAGCATCGCAGTGGGGCGCAGATTCGATTCGCCGCTAGAGAAAACGGGAAACTCTACCGGGAAGCCGCCGGCTTCCAGCACACCCTTTTTCACATGCTCGGCAAGCTTGCGAAAGTGTGCGTTACATGGCGTCAATTCTGACCAGGTATTGCAGATGCCGATGATCGGTTTGCCGTGGAATTCATGGTCTGGAATGCCCTGGTTTTTCATCCAGCTGCGGTACATGAAACCGTTCTTGTCGGTACCGCCGAACCATTGGGCAGAGCGTAGCGGACGCTTGTCAGTCATGCGTTGGGAACCTGTGCCATAGGCAAGCCCACGCCGGCTTGGCCATTAATCGAAGGGAAAGCGCACCGTGATCTCGTACCGGCGGCCACCGACCGGTGCGAACCAGGGCGGGGTTTTATTGCGCCTTTGTAGATCGCGGCATCTGATGAGACTAGCCAGCCGGTAGATCACCAACAAATACGCGTTTGCTCACTTCATATATACAAAGGCATATATCGTGGCGGCGTTACTGCAAGTGCCTGGGATCCGCCTCAACGATCCAAAACAGGAAGCAGTTGTGGGCTTGCTCACTGGATCGGGAGCGAAGTGCTGCCGGCATTCCATGTATCCCAGGTGCCGTCTCACTGCATCGGCGTCTCACAAAACCTTGTGTTTGCCGACGCACCCTTACGGCAATTCGCTGTCAGTTGAGGGAACCCCGGTGGCTTGCGCAGTCTGTCAAGGCAGGGCGATCCGGCCCGACAGCGTGTTGCCGCACCGGCGAAAGTCGCCATCACATAACCCGCAGCTGGGCTGATCAACACCTGTTTGTGCATACATCAATAACAACAGCGAGCGCGTGACCAGACGATGAGGAAACATAGATGTTCGGATTAGAGGCCCTAGAGCTTGCGCGGATCCAGTTCGCCTTCACCGTCTCTTTTCACATTATCTTCCCGGCAATCACCATCGGCTTGGCCAGCTACCTGGCTGTATTGGAAGGTTTGTGGCTTAAAACCCAGCGGCCGCTTTATCGCGATCTTTATCATTTCTGGTTGAAGATATTTGCAGTCAACTTCGGCATGGGGGTTGTCTCTGGCATCGTGATGGCATACCAGTTCGGCACGAACTGGAGTGCGTTTTCCGAGTTTGCCGGTAGCGTTACCGGCCCCCTGTTGGCCTACGAGGTGCTGACCGCCTTCTTCCTCGAAGCGGGTTTCCTCGGGGTGATGCTGTTTGGCTGGAATCGCGTCGGCCCAGGCCTGCATTTCTTCTCGACGGTCATGGTGGCCGTCGGCACGCTGATCTCCACCTTCTGGATTCTGGCATCCAACAGCTGGATGCACACTCCGCAGGGGCACGAGATCATCGATGGCATCGTGATCCCCGTGGATTGGTTCGCGGTGGTGTTCAACCCGTCCTTCCCGTACCGCCTCACTCACATGGCGATTGCAGCCTTCCTCGCTACGGCGTTCATGGTCGGAGCGTCGGCCGCGTGGCATCTGCTGCGAGGACGGGATAATCCGGCGATCCGCAAGATGCTCTCGATGGCCATGTGGATGGCACTGATCGTGGCGCCCATCCAGGCCGTCGTTGGGGATTTTCACGGGCTGAATACGCTGGAGCATCAGCCAGCGAAAATCGCCGCAATGGAAGGGCACTGGGACAACTCCAACGGCGAACCGACCCCGTTGTTGCTGTTTGGCTGGCCGGACATGGAGCGCGAAGAAACTCGGTACAAGGTTGAAATTCCCTATCTGGGTAGCCTGATTCTGCAGCACAGCCTGACCGAACAAGTGCCGGCGCTGAATGAGTTTCCCCCTGAAGACAGACCCAACGCGACCATCGTTTTCTGGACGTTCCGCATCATGGTCGCGCTGGGCCTGCTGATGATCTTTACCGGCCTCTGGAGCCTTTGGCTACGCCGTGGTGACAGGCTGTTCGAGTCGCGCGCGTTTTTGCGCCTGGTGCTGTTCATGGGACCCTCGGGACTGATCGCTATTCTCGCAGGCTGGTTCACTACTGAAATCGGTCGTCAACCCTGGGTGGTATACGGGCTGATGCGTACCGCCGACGCGGTGTCGAATCACGGTGCGGAGCAACTTGGCCTGACCCTGGCGCTGTTCGTGCTGATTTATTTCGCAGTGTTCGGCGTGGGCTTCGTCTATGTCCTGCGCCTGATCGGCAAAGGGCCTGTCATCGATGAGGGCAAGGAGAAGGGTGCCGGTGGCCCCGGGCAGAAGCGCACGCCCGCACGGCCTATCTCGGCTGCCGACGAGGCAATTGAGCACGAACATGGTGATCAACTGGGCGAGAGGAACTGAGCATGGGTGTCGATCTTTCGCTGATCTGGGCCGTTATTATCATTTTCGGCATCATGATGTACGTGGTCATGGACGGTTTCGACCTGGGAATAGGCATCCTTTTCCCGTTCATTCACGGTACGTCGGAACGCGATGTGGCAATGAATACCGTGGCACCGGTATGGGACGGCAACGAAACCTGGTTGGTGCTTGGCGGTGCGGGACTTTTTGCGGCGTTTCCGCTGGCTTACGCCGTGGTGCTTTCGGCGCTGTATCTGCCCATCATCTTCATGCTGATGGGGCTGATATTCCGCGGCGTTGCCTTCGAGTTTCGCTTCAAGGCCAGCAAGGACCGCCAACACGTTTGGGATAAGGCGTTCATCGGTGGTTCGCTGGTCGCGACCTTCTTCCAGGGCGTTGCGCTTGGCGCTTTCATTCACGGCTTTCCTGTCGTTGACAGAGCCTATGCCGGCGGCCCCTTCGACTGGCTGACCCCGTTTTCGGTTTTTTGCGGGCTGGCATTGATCATTGCTTACGCCTTGCTGGGTTGCACCTGGCTGATCATGAAAACCGCCGGCGACCTGCAACGACGCATGCATGATCTGGGAGCCCCGCTGGTATGGGCCGTTCTGTTGGTGACCGGGATCGTCAGCCTGTGGACGCCGCTTACGCATCCGGCCATCGCCGAGCGTTGGTTCAGCATGCCCAACCTCCTTCTGTTCATGCCCGTGCCGATCCTGGTACTGCTCTGCACCTTTGGGCTGCTGCGGGCCATTGCTCGAAACGCGCATTACACGCCGTTTCTGTTCACGCTGGCGTTGATCTTCCTTGGATACAGCGGCCTGGGCATCAGCCTCTGGCCAAACATCATCCCGCCGGACGTAAGTATCTGGGACGCCGCCTCACCGCCGGAAAGTCAAGGTTTCACCTTGGTCGGTGCGTTGCTGATTATCCCCTTGGTTCTGGTGTACACGGCGTGGAGCTATTACGTGTTTCGCGGAAAAGTGAGTGCAGAAGATGGCTACCACTGAGCCCCGGCCCGCGTCCAAAAAGGAACAGTCTGTCAGTCCGGTGCACGAGGACGGTGCGCCACCGATCAGGCCTCTTTGGCAGCGCCTGACGTGGCTAGTGGTGATATGGGCGGGCAGCGTCACGGCTTTGGGCGCACTTGCCTTGGGCATTCGCCAGTTTATGCAAGCTGCAGGGCTAAGCGCGCCCTGACGCTGAGCCCGGCGACTGGTCATCATCCGTTCATCTTGTGACGTTAGTGTCTGGCATGGACATTGATTGTTAAATGAACGAAACCAATAGCCGAAGGGGCGCGCCGATGGACGACTACCAGGATGAAATCCTCGAATGGCATGCGTTGGAGCAGGATTATCCTGAGCCTGCCGATGATGCCTTTGAACTCTGACTTAAATGACCGCTCGTGGGGCCGGCTAGCTACGATCAATGCAGCGTTGAGAGCGACGGTATTCGCCAGGGGTCTGACCGCTCCAGCGCTTGAACGCGCGTTGAAAAGCTTCAGCTGAAGAGAAACCGAGCAACCAAGCGATCTCGCCGAACGCCGATTCGGTATCGCGGATATACGCCATGGCCAGGTCGCGGCGCGTGTCGTTAAGAATCTCGCGGTAGCTGGTGCCTTCCTCGGCTAGCTTGCGCCGCAATGTCCAGGTTGGAAGTTGTAGCCGCTCAGCCAGTTGCGACAGGTCAGGTTCGTGACCTTTAAGCAACGGCCCGAGCAGTTGTGTCATGCGTTCGCGCAAACTGCGGGTACGGGTGCGTTGTTCCAGTTCCGCTTCGCATAGCTCCAGCAGGTGCTGCCAGGTACCCGGGCAATGCTCCGGATTGCGCAGAGCAAGCATAGATCGATCCAGCCGCAGTTGGTTGCGCGCGGCGGAAAACTCCACTGTACAGCCGAAAAAAGCGTCATAACGCGGCGCAGGATCCGGTTCGTCGAATTCGATGTTAACTGCGGTCGGTCGTATTGGCCGGTCGGCGATTGCTGCCAGCTGACTGGTCCAGCTGGCCAGTACCGTATCGACGACGAAGCGGTTGTACCCGTTGTAGGGGCTGATGGAATAGAAGCGTAACCAGGCACCTGTCGCATCCTCCTCGAACGAGGAGCTGCCGCGATAATTCGAGGCGTAAAGCGGTTCGAAACGGATCAATGCGCGCGCTGCCTCACGAACCGTAGGTGCCAGGGCAGCAGTGACGCCGGCCAGGCCAAGATAGGGTGGTTTGTGCAGCCGGCCCATGTCCAGTCCGAGTGTCGGATCGCCCGCGAGCTGGATAGCGGCGTGGCCGAGGCGCATATAGCGCGGGATCGAAAGTCTTGCCCGAGGCTCGGCGAGTCGAGCGGCGTCCAGCCCGTAATCATCCAGAAGAGGCTGGGGATCGAGCTGCTTTTCCCTTAGCGCAGCGCTCAGGCTGTGCACGAAACCCACCGAAAGATCTCCCAGCCGCACGCGCATCATCATGGTGCCGGCAGCCAGTGATTATGTAGTTGCACTGGCGGGCCGCGGCGGTGTTGTGCTGGTTGCCGTGGCGAACCGACCAGGTTCCAAGGCAGCCCAAGGGTGTGAACCTCCAGGCGTGGCAAGTCATTTTTCAGTTTCAGGCTGTTTGGGCACGCTGCTTCCGGGTTTGCTCGGGCGCCGGCCACCACCGCGAAATCTGCGTCCCCCGGTGGCGTTTGGTAATAGCCGTCGCAGCCAAGCAGCACCGCGAGCCTGCCAGTGGGCGTGATCAGTGTGACTGGGCGTTTCTCCGCTGGCGCTTCGCTATAGCGGCGCTCATAACGGCTGAGCGCCTGCTTGTACTGCAACGGACCGATGGGATTGCCCTGCGGATCGAAAGTCAGGCTGACCTGTCTCAACGCGCCGGAGCCCGGGTAAAGACGCCGCTGCTCAAGCTGCGGTTCCGGCAACACGATTGAACCGGCCACAAGAGTGACGCCGTATTCCCGTGCCAGTCCGCCGAAGATCAACTGATAGTCGTCGGCCATTTGCTCGGCCTTTATCCGCAGCACCGCCTCGGTACGCAGCGCTTCGCTCTGGTTGTCGAGCAAGGCTTTCAGGTACTTCCAGGGGTTGCTCAGCGCTGTCAGGTGCATGGCCTCGCGCAGGCTGCGCGCTTGTTGCACCTCGGCTTTCTCGCCGAGTGCAAACAGGCCGGTGCCGACATGCTCGGGCAGCACCACCACGGTTCTTGCATTCAGCAGCCCCGCGGCGCGGGCCTGCTCGAGATAGGTTGCGAAACGCAGGCGCAATCGTTCACGGCTCTGGTAATCGGCTGGTAGCAGTCTCACCTCGATGGCCAGCAGGTTGCCGGCTTCGCTGGGCACACCTGAGCTTTCGATGGGCAGTATGCGCAGGTCGGAGAGTAGCGGGCCGCTACGGCGATCCTGGGTCCAGCCAAGATAGGTAGCCAGCGCCACGGCACCAAGCACAACGGAAATAAGCAGTTTAAGGGAGCTTCGCATAGGAGAGGCTGCGCTGAATGTTCGGGCAGGGTAGGCAAACGCAGTGGCTTTGCCAAGTATTCTGCTCGATATGGTCAGCTAGTTGTCGTTTTCGATCATTGAGTGGGGCGCTCTGGCTGACTATCGTTCCGGCATACCGACCGCCATCCAACGAGACGCGGCATCTCAAGCGTCGATGCCTGACATCCTCAGGCGACTGATCGAGGAACGAACATGACCGCCTTTCCGCACCTGCTGGCTCCTCTGGACCTTGGATTCACCACATTGCGCAATCGCACCCTGATGGGCTCGATGCATACTGGTCTTGAGGAAATGCCTAACGGCTTCCAGCGCATGGCGGCGTTCTTCGCTGAGCGCGCTCGCGGTGGCGTCGGGCTGATCGTCACCGGCGGCGTCGGGCCAAACGAGGAAGGTTCGGTACGGGCCGGGGCGGCAAAGCTCTCAACCTCGGAAGAGGCCCACGAGCACAGAATCGTCACCCAGGCAGTGCACGAGGCGGGCGGCAAGATCTGCCTGCAGATCCTGCATGCCGGCCGCTATGCCTATAGCCCGCATCTGGTGGCGCCGAGCGCCATCCAGGCCCCGATCAACCCCTTCACGCCGCGCGCGCTGGACGAGGAGGGCATCGAGAAGCAGATCCGCGACTTCGTCAACTGCGCCAGCCTGGCGAAGGAGGCGGGTTACGACGGTGTGGAAATCATGGGTTCGGAGGGCTACTTCATCAACCAGTTCCTGGTTGCCCATACCAACCACCGCACCGACCGCTGGGGTGGCAGCTACGAAAACCGCATGCGCCTGCCGGTGGAAATCGTGCGCCGCGTGCGCGAGGCGGTGGGCGCAGAGTTCATCATCATCTATCGCCTGTCCATGCTCGACTTGATTGAAGGTGGCAGCACTTGGGATGAAGTGGTGGTACTGGCCAAGGCCGTCGAGCAGGCTGGCGCGACGCTGATCAATACCGGTATCGGTTGGCACGAGGCGCGGATTCCGACCATTGCCACCAAGGTGCCCCGCGCGGCATTCACCAAGGTCACGGCGAAGTTGCGTGGCGAAGTGAGCATTCCGCTGGTGACCACCAATCGCATCAATACCCCGGAAATCGCCGAACGGGTGCTGGCCGAAGGTGATGCCGACATGGTGTCCATGGCGCGTCCGTTCCTCGCCGATCCTGATTTCGTCAACAAGGCGGCCGCCAACCGCAGCGAAACCATCAACACCTGCATCGGCTGCAACCAGGCATGCCTGGACCACACCTTCAGCGGCAAGCTGACCACCTGCCTGGTCAACCCGCGTGCCTGCTATGAAACCGAGCTGAATTACATCCCGACCCAGTCAGTGAAGAAAATCGCTGTGGTGGGTGCTGGCCCTGCTGGGTTGTCCGCCGCTACGGTTGCTGCCGAGCGCGGGCACCAGGTGACGCTGTTCGACTCGGCCGGCGAGATCGGCGGTCAGTTCAATGTCGCCAAGCGGGTACCGGGCAAGGAGGAGTTCTACGAGACGCTACGCTACTTCAACAGCAAGTTGCAGAGCACCGGCGTTGAACTGCGGCTGAACACCCGGGTCAGTGCTGCTGAGCTGCTGATTGAGGGCTACGACGAAATCGTTCTCGCCACCGGTATCGCCCCACGTACGCCGGATATTCCGGGCGTCGACCATCCGAAGGTGATCAGCTACCTCGATGCGATTCTCGAGCGCAAGCCGGTCGGTCAGCGGGTAGCGGTCATCGGTGCGGGTGGCATAGGTTTCGACGTCAGCGAGTTCATCACCCACGATGGCAAATCCACCAGCCTGGATCGCGAAGCGTTCTGGAAGGAATGGGGAATCGACTTGGGGCTGCAGGCACGTGGCGGCGTAGCGGGAATTAAGCCAGCGCCGCAGGCCCCGGCTCGCCAGGTGTACCTGCTGCAGCGCAAGAAAGCCAAGGTAGGCAATGGTCTTGGCAAGACTACGGGCTGGATTCACCGCGTCGGCCTGAAGAACAAGCAGGTTCAGATGATCAGTTCCGTGGAATACCTCAAGGTGGACGATGAAGGGCTGCATGTGCGCATTGCCGAAGGCGAGCCTCAGGTGCTGCCGGTCGACACGGTAATTGTCTGCGCCGGTCAGGATCCCTTGCGCGAACTACAGGCTGAACTCGAGCAGGGTGGCTTAGCGGTGCACCTGATCGGAGGTGCGGATGTGGCTGCCGAGCTGGATGCCAAGCGCGCTATTAACCAGGGCTCGAGGCTCGCCGCCCAGCTCTGATCCGTTGCCATTTAGCTTCTGGCAGGTGAATCGTGACCGAGGCCATCACAGTTTTCCCGCTCTGCCCGCTGAGCGGCCGGAGCGACTGGGGTCGCTGCCAACGGAGTCACACTGCTGGGAGCGATTTTTCTCCTAAACTTGCCCCGACAAAAAGACAGCCAGGCGGTTGAAGCAGCTGCGCTGTTTCGGGTGATTGCGGCTCGGTGAGCCAGAGGGGATATCCAGCATGCAGATCAAACCGCAGACGGTCGAGGCCGTACTGTTCTTCAATGACGGCGGAATCTGCAAGGAGATGTTGTACCCGGAGTTCGAGGCGATACTCGATGGCATCGTCAACCTGCCGGAGTACGCCGATCAGCAAATGCGCGCAGTTTATGTGCTGGTCAACGCCCGCCTGCAGATTCGCGCGGCGGTATTCTTTTATATCGATTTCAACGACGACGGTTCGGCCGACAGCGGGTGGAACATCCCGCTGCGTAGTCTTGCCGAGCGTAGCGGGCGCGGTCCGGACCTCGGGGGCGGGGCCATACGTCTGTCCTGCCGGAGTCAGTGCCCGGTTTCCTGGCAGCGGATGCATCTCTGGGATCCCGAAGGCAAGTCGGGGAACAACCATTTTGCGATGCTGCGTGACCGCATCAGGCGCAATCAGCTGGGATTGCTGGTCGAGGAGGAGGTACCGCAGGCCGTACCGACCGACCGCCTGCAGGTGGTCGCCGAGGAAACCTGGTACGCCCCCACCCCGGCCGGAGACCTCGCTGCGCGGAAGACGGAAAAGCTTCAGCAAGAACAGCGCCTCAAGGCAGCGCAACTGATAAAGCAGCAGCGGGTGCGTATTGCCAATCTGGAACAACTGCGCGAGGCGGACATCGCCAAGCAGCGCGCTCTTGCTGCCGAACAACAGGAGCGCCTGCAGCAGGAAATTCAGAACCTGCAGGCGCAGCTGCGGCAGCAGGAAAAGCTCAATGCCGATCTGCAGGCTCAACTGATCAGCCAGACGGATGGTTTTCGCAAGCACCGTGAAGAGTTGAGTCAGCAACTGCGCATGCTGGAGCGCAACAGTCGCTCCGAAGCGGAAGCCGCTCGCGCTGCCTTCGCGAGCGAAACACGTGCTCAGGTCGAAGCGGCGGTAGCCGAGCTCAAGGAGCAGATTACCATCCGTGATGTGGAGCTGGCGTATCGCAACGAGTTAGATACCCAGCTGCAAGAGGAGATCGAGCAGCTCAAACAGGCGCGAGACGACTTGCTGGCAAACAGCGCGGAGCGGGCTCTCGCGCAGCTGTCGGGGCAGGGCGTACAATTCGTCGCGTATCATCCCGGCGCCGGACATCTGACCATTGCCTTGCAAGACATCGCGGCCTATAAAAACAATCCTCTCGCCTATGTCGCCAGCAAGTGTGCTGTCTCGGAAGAACAGTATCGGCAGTGGCTACAGCATTATCAGGAACCCAGCTGCGTGGCCAAACTGCCAAGTGGTGAGCGCTGTGCAATGCCGTTGGACAAGATGGACAGCCCAGCCCGTTTCATCGTCGGAGCGACCAATTGCTGTGCTCGGCACCAGGCGCGGGACCGATTACGTACCGGCAGTTGAGTCCATTGTTCACAAAAATCCATTCCGCTCCGCTTCAACTGTTGCCACTCGACTGGCTGAAACAGGCCGGTGTGGAAGTCGCGGTGTTGCGTCTGGATCTAGTCGACCATGAGCTGTCCGGCAACAAATGGTACAAGCTCACCCATCATCTTGCGGCTGCGGGTGAAGCGGGTTGCCGGGGGTTTATCAGCCTCGGCGGACCTCATTCCAATCACCTGCACGCACTGGCGGCCGCTGGGCGTCGTTATGGGCTGGCCACGGTCGGTCTTGTGCGCGGTTTCGAGCAGCTTACGCCCACGGTGACAGACCTGCTTGAGTTCGGCATGCAGCTGCACTGGCTAGGGTATGGCGGATACCGAGCACGGCACCAGGAGGATTTCTGGTCGGCCTGGCTGGAGCGCTATGCGGGCTATCACTGTATACCCGAGGGTGGCGGCGGGCTGCAGGGGGCGCTAGGGTGCGTGCCACTGGTCGCGCAGCTTGACGCGCAACTGTCAGGGTTGGGCTGGGACGACCACCATGGTTGGTGGCTAGCGGCCGGAACCGGTACGACCCTGGCGGGGATTGTTATCGGGGAAGGAGGGCGGCGTCCGGTCTATGGTGCTTTGGCGGGGCCGCCATCGCATGCCGTTGCTCAGGAGCTTACCCGCCTGCTCGGTGAGGCCGGAGTGCCGGATAGCGGCTATCGACTGCTCGATGCCAGCCGTGGTGGATTCGGTCGATTCGATGATGAGTTAATCAGCTTTCTGAGCGAAACCGAGCTGGCCAGTGGTATGCCGCTGGAGCCCGTGTACACCGCAAAAGCGATGATGGCATTGCGCCTTTATGTCGATGCCGGTTATTTTGCCCGAGGTACGCGACTCATTTTCGTTCATACCGGCGGCCTGCAAGGTCGGCGTGCTGCATTTAGACAGTGAGCGAGCCGACGTACTGACCGAATCGCTTCTGGAAGTTTATGGATGAACAAGCCCCTTCACCCCGATCAAATACGTAACCTGATGCCACTCAATGCGCTGTCGTTCCGCCAGCTGCAGGAACTGCGCACCCAGCTGGTACCGCAACCCTTGTCGGCCGGACAGCTGTTGTTCCAAGCCGAAAACCCCACTGCGGCCAGTTATTTCCTGCTCACCGGCACGCTTGCAGTCCAGGACAGCCAGGGAGAAGAGCGGTATGTGCAGGCGGGTACAGCGCAAAGCCGGCATGCTTTTACGCCGAGCTCGCGTACGCATCAGGCCCGAGCGCTCGAAGATTGCAGCCTGCTCGTCATCGACAGTGGCGAGCTGGACCGGCTGCTGGCCTGGCGGCAGTGCTACAAGGATCTGTTGTTGGAGCTTGCCATGGCGGGTGAGCTCACCGACTGGCTGGAAGAGGCGCTGGAAAATCCGCTGTTTGCCAAGGTGCCACCGGAAAATGTTCGCGCCATGCTCGGCGAGCTACAGAGCGTCGAGTTACCGGCCGGATATGAACTGCTACGCGAGGGTGAAACGGGAGATTGTTGCTACTTCCTAAAATCCGGCCGCGCTGAAGTCATCAGCGGTATCGGCAGCGCCCGGCAGGTGGTGGCCGAGCTGGAAGTAGGCGCCTGTTTCGGAGAGGAGGCCCTGCTCAGCGATCGCCCGCGCAATGCCACCGTCACGCTGCTGGAGGATGGGAGTGTATTGCGTCTCGCGCGCCGCGCCTTTCACGCTCTGCTGAAGTCACCGGTGGTGGCTGAAATCGACTATCTTGCCGCGGTCGACCTCCTGCAGGCCGGCGCACAATGGCTGGATGTGCGATTGCTTGAGGAGTACCAGAACGGCCATGCGGGCATGGCGTTGAACATGCCGCTGCACCTGTTGCGACTCAAGGCGCGTCTGCTGGATGGCAGCAAAACCTACCTCTGTTACTGCGACAGTGGCAAGCGCAGCTCCAATGCCGTTTTTCTGCTGGCTCAGTTGGGCTTCACCGCCTATGCACTGAAAGGCGGGCTCGATGCTTTGTCGACCGAGCAGCACAGGACGATGTTGAGCGAGCAGGGCAGTGGCTATGTGGCGCGTTCGGGAGGGCGGGTCGAGCGCAGTAATTAGCGACGTTCGACGGCGTAGGATGCGCTTTCTTTAGAACAAGGCCAGCGCCCAGCCCAGAGCACTGCCAGCGATCACCACCAGCCAGGCGGGCCATTTCCAAGCTGCCAAGGCCACCAGCGCAAGTAGCGCCACAGCGAAATCCGCGAGACCGTAAATGGCATGAGTCCACACCGGGTCGTACAGCGCGGCCAGGAGCAGGCCGACCACCGCCGCGTTCACGCCTGCTAGCGCGGCCCGCACAGGTCGGTAGTTGCGCAGGTTGTCCCAGAACGGCATGCATCCACATACCAGAAGAAACGACGGGACGAAAATGGCGATCAGGCAGATAGCGGCGCCGATCCACCCGCCTGTCGTACCCTGCATGGAAGCACCGAGGAAGGCGGCGAAGGTGAACAGCGGGCCAGGCACTGCCTGTGCCGCGCCATAGCCCGCCAGGAAACTGTCATTGTCTAGCCAGCCGCGGGACACCACTTCGCCTTGCAGCAGCGGCAACACCACGTGGCCGCCGCCGAAAACCAACGAGCCGGCTCGATAGAAGGTGTCGATCATCTCCAGCGCCCGGCTCGTTGATGCCTGAGCGACGATTGGCAAGGCAATCAGCAGCGCGAAAAACGTTGCCAGCAATATCAACCCAACCTGGCGACTCACAGGCGATGGCGTAGAGCTTTCAGACGGCACGGTAGACGGGCTAATCAGCATACGGCCGAGCAACCCGGCGAAGAGGATGACCGCTATTTGTATCCAGACAGCTGGCAGCATCACCACCATACAGGCCGATGTGATAGCGATGACAATACGCAGCATGTCGGTACAGAGGTTGCGTGCCATGCTCCAGACGGCATGGGCAACGATGGCCACAGCAACGACTTTTAGCCCTGAGATGATGCCCGCCGGCAAAGCTTCGCCCCAGTTCGAAAGGCCCAGTCCGAACAGCGTCATTGCCAGGGCCGAAGGCAGAGTGAAACCGGCCCAGGCTACCAATGCACCCCGAAAACCGCCGCGCTGAAGACCGACAGCCAGGCCAACCTGACTGCTGGCCGGGCCGGGTAGGAACTGGCAGAGCGCCACCAGATCGGCGTAACTGTGTTCGTCGAGCCAGCGACGCCGGGTAACGAACTCTTCGTGGAAATAACCCAGATGTGCCACCGGGCCGCCAAAAGAGGTCAGGCCAAGACGCAGAAAAACCAGAAACAATACCCAGCGACTTGGGGTTTGCGCTTCGCCGTTAGCGTCGATTGCCATGAAAACCATTCGTTCAGAGCATGCAGTGTCGAAGGATAGCGGTTGGATGTGACAAGCGGAATGCAAGTGTCCCGCTTAGTTGGGCCACCGATCACCAACCACGAACAGACGTTCGCATTCTTCCCAATGGTCCTGCTCGCAAGGCTCGAGACGAACCAGCAGCTGGGGTCTCTGGTCGACGGGAGATTGCCGCAGCCAGGTCTGAAACGCTTGAGGTTGCCAGATATCCGTGTCGGGCAGGCGTGCCGGCGCTAACCATGAGCTCCGGGGAAGCGGTTGCCATCGGGCGCCCGGCCGAAGGGCCTGCAAACTTTGCCAGTCACTTTCGCGGACCCAGCGGCCACGTAGATGTTCGGCATTGGCGCCAGCAGGAGATGTGCATCCGGTGGGCCAGGGCTCGAACAGGTACCCGCCGAGCCAGAATGCGCTCTTCACATCGCCACGGGTCAGCTGCGCCAACATGGCCCGAGCATGCGGGTCGGCCGAGAGCGGCAGCTGATGGCTGCAAAGGCGCTCAAGCTTGGTATCCAGGCGATCTTGGCCGCCAGGGCCGATCCAGCTGTCATGCCGAGTGCAGTCGCCTTCCCTGCGGCCAAGATAGAACTTCACCGCAAGCTCCAGATGGTGCACGCCCTCTGCGTCACGCAGGAGCAGGTCCAGCTCTCCGAGCGTCTGGTTGGCCTGACGGATCTGCAGGTTGGCTGCAAGCAGCTCGACGTCCGGTGCCTGGCACAATGCAAACTGCCAAAGGCGCTCGTAGTACGTGCCAAGCCGACGCAGGTTGTGCTGTGCCAGCCAGGTCTGCAGCATCGATGGTTGCTCGTCCAGGCGATGCAGCCAGTCGGCGAGCAATCCTGGCTCGTTGCTCCAGCGGCTGGCGGCAAGCGGATGACGTTGTGTCCAGGGACCGTCACCAAGCAGCGGTGGCGAGAGTATGGTCCAGGCGAGATCGCGTACAGGCGAATGGCATAGTCTCGAGGGAAGGTTGGCAAGGCTGGCGAGATTCATGGAGCTGAGCATAGCCGAGGTTTGCCGCCGCTTTGGGCTTTCCCCCATAATCCTGCGCCTGTGCGCTGGCCGTTGGAGTTGAACTCGGCCATGCCGTTGCTACCCAAACAAGTGCCGGCCGTAGATCGCTGCGATCACTGTCCGGTTCAGCGTCGCCTAGCCTAGGGAACTTCAATGGAGCAATTTCGCAACATCGGCATCATCGGTCGCTTGGGCAGCACCCAGGTGCTGGATACTGTGCGTCGACTGAAGAAGTTTCTGGTCCAGCGTCATGTGCATGTGATTCTCGAGGAGAACATCGCCGAACTGCTCCCTGGTCATGGTATGCAGGTTTCGTCGCGGCAGCGGCTGGGCGAGTCCTGCGATCTGGTGATCGTCGTGGGCGGCGACGGCAGTATGTTGGGTGCTGCTCGCGCCATGGCCAGGCATCGGGTGCCCGTGCTGGGCATCAACCGCGGCAGCCTGGGCTTTTTGACAGACATTCGCCCCGACGAGCTGGAAGAGAAGGTCGCCGAGGTCCTCAACGGTCAGTACATGCTGGAAAACCGCTTTCTGCTGGAGGCGCAGGCAAGGCGCTTCGACGAGGCGATAGGCGAAGGCGATGCGCTAAACGACGTGGTCCTGCATCCCGGCAAGTCCACGCGGATGATCGAGTTCGAGTTGTATATCGAGGGCCAGTTCGTCTGCAGCCAGAAGGCCGACGGCCTGATCATCGCGACCCCGACTGGCTCGACCGCCTATTCGCTATCCGCAGGTGGCCCGATCATGCATCCGCGCCTTGACGCGATCGTCGTGGTGCCGATGTACCCGCACACCTTGTCGAGCCGGCCAATCGTGGTGGATGGCAACAGTGAGCTGAAAATTGTCATCTCGCCGAACATGCAGATATATCCGCAGGTATCGTGCGACGGGCAGAACCATTTTACCTGCGCGCCGGGAGATACCGTCACGGTGCGGAAAAAGCCACAGAAGCTGCACCTGATTCACCCTCTTGACCACAATTACTACGAAGTTTGCCGCACCAAACTTGGCTGGGGCAGCCGGCTTGGCGGAGGCGACTGATGTTGGTCGACCCGGCTCGTAGCTATGACTTGATAGGTGACGTGCATGGTTGCGCGCGGACCCTGGCACGTCTGCTCGATGCCATGGGCTACCGCAAGCAGGGCGGAGTCTGGCGCCATCCCGAGCGGCAGGTGATTTTCCTCGGCGACATCATCGACCGTGGTCCGCGTATCCGCGAAGCGCTGCATCTGGTGCGGGACATGGTCGAAGGCGGCCAGGCCCATTGCATCATCGGTAATCATGAGTTCAACGCGCTCGGCTGGTACATGCCGGCTCCGCCCCAGAGTGGCAAGGCCTTCGTGCGTGACCATTCTCCCCGTTACGCGATGCTGCTGCAGGAAACCTTCAGGCAGTTCGAGTCCTATCCGGATGAGTGGAAAGCCTTTCGCAGCTGGTTCTACGAGCTGCCTCTGTATCTGGAAAACGATAGGTTTCGCGTGGTACACGCTTGCTGGGATAGCGCCGTCATCGATCAGCTACGTCCGCGGTTGAAGGACGGCTGCCTCGACCCGGCCTTCGTCAGTGAGGCTGGCATCGAAGGCGGTTTCGCCTGCAAGGCGCTTGATCGTTTGCTGCGCGGAACGGACATGCCGCTTCCCGATGGCCTGACCATGACCAGCGAAGAGGGCTTCGTGCGCACCTTCTTTCGCACCAAGTTCTGGGAAGCCAACCCTTCTACCTACGGTGATGTGGTGTTTCAGCCCGGCGGCTTACCCGAGCAGGTGGCCCAGGTTCCGCTTTCAGAACGACAGAAAAGCCGCTTGTTTCTTTATGGTCCCGAAGAGCCGCTGCTCTTCGTCGGGCACTATTGGCGCCGTGGCGCTCCCGGCCCTATTCGCGACAATCTTGCCTGCCTGGATTACAGCGCTGTGAAATACGGCAAGTTGGTGGCTTACCGTCTCGATCAGGAAACCCGCCTCGACCCGGCGAAGTTCGTCTGGGTCGATGTTGAACGATAGGAGTGACACCTTGATGACTGTCGAGGCGTTGCGCCTGCCGATAACGGAAGACCTGAGCGCCTTCGTGGCGCTGCTGCAGCGCTTGCAGGTGCCTTGTCGGGTATCCGAAGAGGCGGGCGAGCAGGTGCTGCGGGTACCCGATGAGCTGGTCGAGCAAGTTCGCCTGTTGTATGCGCGCTATCCGCACGGCGACGGCACGCTGACTATCGAACAGCCCGCCAGGCGTACGGGTGGGTTCGTGGCCGGGTTGCGGGCCAATCGCTTTACCGCCGCGGTGCTGCTGTTGACCCTGATCGTCGCGGCAATCACGTCGCTTGGTGAGAATTTCGCCACGATTCGTTGGTTTAGCTTCACGGATTTTCGCATCGATGGTGATTACGTTTATTTCGCCACCTTGGAGCAGACTCTCGCCGAAGGCCAATGGTGGCGGCTGCTGACGCCGATCTTTCTGCATTTCGGCTTTCTCCATCTCGCCATGAACGGCATGTGGTATTGGGAGCTGGGACGCCGCATCGAGCATCGTCAAGGTGGCCTGATGCTGCTGGGACTGACGCTGGTGTTCGGTCTGGTATCCAACCTGTCGCAGTATCTTTTTGGCGGACCGGGAATCTTCGGCGGCCTTTCCGGCGTGCTCTACGGTCTGCTTGGCCACTGCTGGCTGTTTCAGAAACTGGCTCCGAATGAGACGTATCGGCTGCCTCCCGGTGTGGTGGTGCTGATGCTGATCTGGTTGGTGGTGTGCATGAGCGGTGTCATTGAAGTGCTCAGTTTCGGCTCCATGGCGATCGCCAACGCGGCGCATGTCTCGGGGCTCGTTGCTGGGTGCGTTACCGGGGTGATCGGTGGGCTGCTGGCACGAAGAGCCAAGCCCTAGGTCGGCGTCCTGCGATGCGCCTATCGCAATCAATTGTCGTAACGCAGCAGTACGGCTCGCTGAACCGCCTGACGGGCGGGCGGTCTATCCGCTTGGCTGTCAGGAGGACATCGGTTGTCGATTTCAAGAATCTGTTCCATCGCGTTAGTGCTTTTCATCACCGCCACAGCGCAGGCGCGCGAGTATCGCTATAGCGACGCGCACTTACATTTCGTGGATTTCTTTCAAGAAGGCGATGGCATCGCCAAGCTCATCGAGGCGATGGACGCTGGGCGCATCGATCATGTAATGATCAGCGGTATCCCGGTCGCCAAGAAGTGGCACGAGAACGAGCCCAAACGGCCTCGTTACTACGCTGGCGACGACGCCCCGGTGTACTGGTACAGCGCGACCGACGTGATAGTCGCGGCAGCTCTGGATGACCTGGAACCGGAACAGCGCAAGCGTTTTCATCCTTTTCTGTCCGGTTTCAACCCTAATGACAAGAACGCCGATGCGCATATCAGGCGCATGCTTGAGCTCCATCCAGGCCTTTGGCAGGGAATCGGGGAGGTATTCACACGCCACGATGACGTCACGGCGCTGACCGAGGGCGATACCCCTCGCGCCAACAACGAGGCGCTGACCCGTGTTTATCATCTGGCGACCGAATTCGACCTTCCGGTGATGCTACATTCCAACATCACCTCCAAGCGCGAACGCAATCCGCTCTATCTGGCTGAACTGGAAGAACCGCTGCGTAATCACCCCCACACCCGCTTTATCTGGGCGCATGCCGGTACCAGCATGGAACTGCATCGCCATCAGGAAAAACTCGATTTCCTGTTGCCCACGGTAACGCGCCTGCTCGACGACTATCCCAATCTCTACATTGATCTGTCGTGGACCGTGTTGACGCCGTACCTGCTGGATGCGAAGGGCGATCCGCGCAAGGAGTGGTTGGAGTTGGTCGAACGCCATCCGACGCGCTTCATGCTCGGCAGCGACGTGGTGGGCCGCTTTGGCAACCTTGCCGATGGCATGCATGCGTTCGATCCCTTTTTGGACGCCTTGTCGGAGGAGGTTGCTCATCGGGTAGCGAAGGACAACTTCCTGGCCATCCTGCCATGTCGGCGGCAGGCCCAGGCTTGCTGACTTGGCGCAGTCGGATCACTACTGATCCAGCAGCATCGTCCTGCTGCTAACTGAGGCAATCGCTGAAGCCGATAGCGAGCTGATTTATCGCATAGACTGGTAGAGCGCGACGTTTAGCGGGTCTGCTGATGGCTCAGCACAGATTGTCGGCCCGCCCCTGCTCAGACTGGGCATCATCAGCCAAGGGGCGTAGTATCCGGCGGCTTTATTCGGACGAGCGGGCAACTTTTCGCCATTGCGCTCTGGCTCGGGACAAGCCGTCCGGTCCCCAAATGCACGAGATGCGTTCATGTCTGATCTGTCTATCCGTTTTTTCCATTTTCTCAACCGCACCAGTCTGGTTGCTCAGATCATCGTTGGTCTGGTCGCTGGTTGCGTCGTGGCTGTGCTTTTCCCCGCTGCGGCCCAATCGCTTAGCTTGTTGGGTGATCTGTTTGTCCAGGCGCTGAAGTCGGTCGCGCCGGTCCTGGTCTTCGTATTGGTAACCGCCTCGCTGGCCAATCATCAGCGCGGTCAGCCGACCCACGTGCGCCCGATTCTGCTGCTTTATGCGTTGGGTACGCTGAGTGCTGCGGTGGTGGCTGTGGTCGCCAGCTTTCTGTTTCCTACCAGTCTGCAACTGGTCAGTGACGCTGCCGACCTAACGCCACCCTCTGGCGTGGCAGCGGTATTGAAGACGCTGCTGTTCAGCGTGGTAGATAACCCGGTGCGTGCATTGATAGATGGGAACTACATCGGCATCCTGGCTTGGGCGATGGGGCTCGGCTTTTCGTTCCGCTATGCCAGTGAAAGCACTCGCCAGCTAGCTACGGACCTGTCTGCCGGCGTGTCGCTGATCGTCAGGGTAGTGATCCGTTTCGCTCCGCTGGGTGTGTTCGGCCTGGTCACCGGTACGCTGGCCAAGTCTGGCTTCGACGTGCTCCTGGGGTATTTGCAGCTCCTGCTGGTGCTGGTTGGTAGCATGGCATTCATGGCGGTGGTGGTTAATCCGCTGATCGTGTACTGGCAGATCCGACGTAACCCTTATCCGCTGGTCTTTACCTGCCTTCGAGAAAGCGGAATCACGGCGTTCTTTACACGGAGCTCGGCGGCGAATATCCCGGTGAACATGCAGCTGTGCCAGCGCCTGGGTCTGCACAAGGACACTTACTCCGTTTCGATCCCGCTGGGCGCGACCATAAATATGGGCGGTGCCGCGATAACCATAACCGTACTGACTCTTGCAGCGGTAAATACGCTCGGCATTCAGGTTGATCTCCCGAGCGCAGTCCTGTTGAGTTTGCTGGCAGCGGTCTGTGCCTGCGGTGCTTCAGGAGTAGCCGGTGGCTCGTTACTGCTAATCCCGCTGGCCTGTAGCCTGTTCGGTATCTCCAATGATCTTGCCATGCAGGTGGTGGCGGCGGGCTTCATCATTGGTGTGGTGCAGGACTCGGTTGAAACTGCGCTGAATTCCTCCACGGATGTGCTGTTCACCGCAGCGTCCTGCATCGCCCATGGCGATAAGACCCAGGTAGACACCATAGAGAACCTCTAACCGTTGGGCTGCGGGGGGTAGGCCTTACGACAGGGTGGGTGTGCCGCATAAGCCGACGGAGGCTTAATCGCGCCGGCGACGGCGCTGGAAAGCGATAGCTGATCCGTCCTCTGGATAACCCAGCCGACACATGCAAAAACGCCCCGAAAGATCGGGGCGTTTCTTCGTTTCGGTTATCGTGCTCAGCCTTTCCAGCGCTTAAGCACCAGGGTGGCGTTAGTCCCACCAAAGCCGAAACTGTTGCTCATCACGGTGTCGATCTGTGCGTTCTCGCGCGTTTCACGCACGATCGGCATGTCGGCGACTTCTGGGTCGAGCTCGTCGATGTTAGCCGAGCCGGCGATGAAGTTGCCCTGCATCATCAGCATGCAGTAGATCGCTTCGTGAACTCCTGCGGCACCCAGCGAGTGACCGGACAGGCTCTTGGTCGAGCTGATGGCCGGGATCTTGTCGCCGAACATGTTGCGTACGGCTTTGGCCTCGGCCACGTCGCCCACCGGAGTGGAAGTACCGTGGGTGTTGAGATAGTCGATCGGACCTTCGACGGTGGCCATCGCCTGCTGCATGCAGCGCAGCGCACCTTCACCGCTGGGGGCGACCATGTCGTAGCCGTCGGACGTGGCACCGTAGCCGACGATTTCTGCGTAGATCTTGGCGCCGCGCTTGAGCGCATGCTCCAGCTCCTCGACCACGACCATGCCGCCGCCGCCAGCGATGACGAAACCGTCACGCTTGGCATCGTAGGCGCGCGAAGCCTTTTCCGGCGTGTCGTTGTACTGGCTGGACAGTGCACCCATGGCATCGAACAGGCAGCTCTGGCTGTAATGCTCTTCTTCGCCGCCACCGGCAAAGACAACGTCCTGCTTGCCCATCTGGATCTGCTCCATCGCATGGCCGATGCAATGCGCGCTGGTGGCGCAGGCCGAAGCGATGGAATAGTTGATGCCCTTGATGCGGAACGGCGTGGCGAGGCAGGCAGATACGGTGCTGCTCATGGTGCGCGGCACACGGTATGGGCCGATGCGCTTCACACCCTTCTCGCGCAGGATATCGATCGCTTCCATCTGGTTGATGGTCGAAGCACCGCCCGAACCGGCGATCAGGCCGATACGCGGATTGGAGATGTCATCTGCGCTGAAGCCCGAATCTTCCAGGGCTTGCTGCATGGCCAGGTAAGCGTAGGCTGCTGCATCGCCCATGAAGCGCAGGACCTTGCGGTCGATGAGCTCTTCCAGATTCAGGTTGACCGAGCCGGAGACTTGGCTGCGCAAGCCCATTTCCGCGTAGGCCTGGTTGAAACGAATGCCAGGGCGGCTAGCTCGCAAATTGGCGGAGACGGTCTCTTTATCATTGCCGAGGCAGGAAACGATACCCAGGCCGGTGATTACGACACGACGCATGCGGATGTCCTTCAGAAGCTGTCGGTAGAGGTGAACAGGCCGACGCGCAGAGCTTCGGCACTGTAGATCTCGCGGCCATCGACGCTGACGGTGCCGTCGGCGATGCCGAGGATCAGCGAGCGACTGATGGTGCGCTTGATATGGATGTTGTAGGTAACCTTCTTGGCGGTCGGCAGGACTTGGCCAAAGAACTTGACTTCACCCGAGCCCAGAGCACGACCGCGACCGGGATTGCCCTGCCAGCCGAGATAGAAGCCGACGAGCTGCCACATGGCATCCAGACCCAGGCAGCCAGGCATGACCGGATCGCCTTCGAAATGGCAGCCGAAGAACCAGAGGTCCGGGTTGATATCCAGTTCGGCAACCAGCTCGCCCTTACCGTACTTACCGCCGACTTCGCTGATGTGAACGATGCGATCAACCATCAGCATGTTCGGCGCAGGCAGTTGCGCATTACCGGGCCCGAACAATTCGCCGCGGCTGCAACGAAGCAGATCTTCCCGAGTAAAGGCCTGTTGTTTGGTCATGCGTATTCCTCAATGGTCCCTTCTTGGATGGAGGGCTTTTTGCTGCTTTCATCCGACCCAATCGGGGGCCCGGATCATAAGACTAGACGTAGACTGCTGCCTTGCGCCTAAAGTCACAGCGCGAGGATGCCGATACCCGCCCGCTTTCTTCAGACGCCAAGCGAAGGGAGCAACGGGCGACTACTTTAACACTCCTTGCCTGATGACGAGACCCCCTGTCGTTGTCCGGTCGTTGGAGCAACGACGACGCAAGGCGCTAGATGAGGGAAGTTGGCTGACGTTCAGGGTCTATGACCGCAAACGTAACCTTATGATTCGCAAGCTTTAGGCGTCGTGCTGGCTGCGGGCCGTGCGCGACGTATAATGGCTGCATCGCCACGCTGACTGGCTAATTACGGAAACCTCATGACAGAACAACCTATAGCGGTACTGGGTGGCGGAAGTTTCGGCACGGCGATCGCCAATCTGCTTGCCGAGAACGGTCACCGGGTACAGCTCTGGATGCGCGATGCCGAGCAGGCGGAGATCATTCGCAATCAACGGCAGAATCCGCGTTACCTAAAGGGGGTAACAGTAGCAGCTCTGGTCGAGCCAGCCACCGACCTTGAAAAGGTTCTCCAGAGCTGTGAGCTGATTTTCGTAGCACTGCCTTCGAGCGCGCTGCGGCAGGCGCTGCAACCCTTTGCCGGGCAATTGTCGGGCAAGATGCTAGTGAGCACCACCAAGGGCATCGAGGCCGATGGCTTCATGCTGATGAGCCAGATACTGGAGCAGATCGCTCCGCAAGCACGGATAGGCGTGCTGTCGGGCCCGAATCTCGCTCGCGAGGTGGCTGAGCATGCGCTGACCGCCACGGTGGTGGCGAGTGCAGACGAAGGGCTCTGCGCGCACGTTCAGGCAGTGCTCCATGGGCGTACGTTCCGTGTCTATGCCAGTGCCGATCGTTTCGGTGTGGAGCTCGGTGGTGCCCTGAAGAATGTCTACGCGATCATGGCCGGCATGGCAGCGGCGTTGGGTATGGGCGAAAACACCCGTAGCATGCTGATTACACGGGCCCTGGCCGAGATGACACGCTTTGCAGTCAAGCTTGGTGCCAACCCGATGACCTTCCTTGGGCTGGCCGGGGTAGGCGATCTGATCGTGACCTGTACCTCTGCGAAAAGCCGCAATTTTCAGGTCGGCCACGCACTCGGTGAGGGGTTGAGCCTGGAGCAGGCGGTTTCTCGGCTGGGAGAGGTTGCCGAAGGCGTCAATACGATCAAGGTGTTAAAGAACAAGGCAGAAGAACTGCAGGTATACATGCCGCTGGTGACTGGTCTGCACGCCATTCTGTTCGAAGGACGTACCCTCGAGCAGGTCATTGCGCTGCTGATGCGCGGCGAACCCAAGACCGACGTGGATTTCCTTTCCACCGAAGGTTTCTGAATTCCACGGAGATTATTGATGAATCAGTTGAAAAACACGGGTGAGCGCGAGTCGTTGGCGCTTCGAGCGATATGGATGTTGGTGTTCTTCTTTGTCTGGCAGCTGGCCGAGTTGGCGCTGCTGGTGGTGGTGGTCGTGCAACTGATCCAGCGCTGCATTACTGGCAAGCCCCACCAGGCGATGCAGGAATTTGGCGATAGCCTGAGCCAGTACATCGCCGAGATTGGACGCTTTGGTACGTTCAACACCGAACGCAAACCCTGGCCGTTGTCTGACTGGCCTGCGCCGCGACCCGCAGATCCGGAGGCGGTCATTATTGAGGCCGCAGAGCCGAAGAGCGAGACGCAGCCATGAAAATCTGGCTGCTGCGTCACGGCGAGGCGGAGCCGCGAGCACGCACCGATGCGCAGCGCTGCCTGACCGAGACCGGGCGCAACGAAGTCCGGCGTAGCGCTGCCCATTTGGCGGGGCGACCGTTGCAGACGATCCTTGCCAGCCCTTATGTGCGGGCCCAGCAGACGGCTGAGCTGGTGCGCGAGGTCCTGGGCTTCAGTGGTGCCATAGAAGTCGCGCCGTGGGCGACACCCGAATCCGACATCGACGAGGCCATGCTTTATCTGGCCCGGCGCAATGAAAGCGATCTGCTGCTGGTAACCCACCAACCGTTCGTGGGCGCCTTGGGCGGCTGGCTGGTGAACGGCCTGCGCAGCGCCTCTGTTCCCATGGCCACCGCAAGCCTCGCCGAGCTGGAAGGCGAAGGCGTCGCGGCTGGGCTGATGAATCTGGTTTCCTTGCGTCATCCAAAAAAATAACAGCATTGAGGAGCGCCACTTGAGCATCTGGCAGCGTCAACCTTGTCTGGAACAACTCAACATCAGTGGCAAGAACTCCATTGTCGAGTTACTCGATATACGCTTCGAGGCGTTCGACGATCACTCCATTACCGCCAGCATGCCGATTGACTCACGCACACATCAGCCCTACGGCTTGTTGCATGGCGGCGCTTCGGTGGTGCTCGCGGAAACACTGGGCTCCGTGGCCAGCCATCACTGCATCGATCCTGAACGGTTCTATTGCGTAGGGCTTGAGGTCAACGCCAATCACCTGCGCGGCCTGCGCAGCGGGCGTGTCACGGCTGTGGGCCGTCCGGTGCATCTGGGGCGCTCGACTCATGTCTGGGATATTCGCCTCAGCGGCGAGGACGGTAAGCCCAGCTGTATTTCGAGGCTCACGGTAGCGGTGGTGCCGCTTGACCTATCCGGCCGGGCCCGGGGTTGATCGGCCGCAGCGGTGAACGTGAATAATAACCGGTGCAGTTGCTGTTAATGGACAGGCTGCATTGGTGCCTTGTTTGGCGTGAGTGCCATCTATTCTGCCCTTGAGACCGATTGCCGCACGGGAGGGCCTGCCAGACAATGGCCCATCGTTCCCGCTTCGTATCAAACACCATGTCGCAACGGATCTTCTTCGCCCACGCCAACGGCTTTCCGGCAGGTACTTACCGCAAGCTGTTCGGTGCCCTGGCGCCTGAATACAGGGTCATTCACCTTGACCAGCATGGTCATGACCCGCGGTTCCCCGTAGACGACAACTGGGAGAACCTTGTCGACGAGCTGGTCGAACGGCTTGCTGCACTGGGCGAGCCGGTATGGGGTGTTGGCCACTCGTTTGGCGGCATGCTGCATTATCACACTGCCTTGCAGCGCCCCGAGCTCTACCGGGGCGTCGTCATGCTCGACTCGCCCATGCCTACCTGGCTGGACCAGGCCATCATCTGGACTGCGAAACGTTTCGGTTTCATCGATCGATTGACGCCCGCCGGGCGCACGCTGGGGCGGCGCGAGCGGTTCTCCGATACAGAGGAGGCACGTGAGTACTTTGTTGGCAAGCCGCTGTTCAGAACCTTCGATCCCGATTGTCTGGACGCCTACATTGAACATGGCATGGTGACAAGCGAGCAGGGCGTGAGGCTGCGGTTCGATCCTGAGACCGAAATCCGCATCTACCGAAGCGTGCCGCATGTCACCCCTGGTTGGCCCCATGCACTGAAGATTCCGCTGGCAGTGGTTCGTGGGGAGAAGAGCGGGGTGGTACTCCCACACCACGTCTATCTGGCGCGCCTGATGGCTCATGGCGAGATGCACACCTTGCCGGGTGGTCACATGTTCCCGCTGGAGCACCCGTACGAAACAGCGAATTTGCTCAAGCGCTTGTTCCACCGCTGGAGCGAGTCACCAGCCGTGCAGCGAGGAGTCGCATGAATCACTCGTTTGAAGACGTTCGCCTGCGCCTGCCACACATGGAGGTGGCGGCACATCTCTACGGTCCGGAAAACGGTAAGCCGGTGATTGCCCTGCATGGTTGGCTGGACAATGCGGCCAGCTTCAGCCGGCTCGCGCCCCTGCTGAACGGTGTGCGCATCGTGGCACTGGACCTGCCGGGGCACGGGCTGTCGGATCATCGCCCGCTAGGTGCCGGCTATAACATCTGGGATTACGCCTACGAGATTCTGTGGACTGCCGAGCAGTTCGGCTGGCAGCGCTTTTCGCTGCTCGGCCACTCGCTGGGCGCTATCGTCTCGGTGCTGCTGGCCAGTGCCATGCCTGAGCGTATCGATCGGCTGGCCTTGATTGACGGGGTCGTTCCTTACACGGGGGAGGCGGATTCCGCACCCCGGAAGCTGGGCGATGCGTTGCGTGCGCTGCTGGCAGTCGAGCGCAAGCGCAAGCCCGTGTATGAGAGCTTCGAGCAGGCCGTGGCGGCACGGATGAGGGGCGTCGGCGCGGTCAGTCGTGAAGCCGCCGAACGACTTGCCCAGCGGGGATTGATGCCAGTTCCCGGAGGTTACACTTGGCGCACCGATCCGCGGCTGATGCTACCTTCGCCGATGCGTTTGAGCCGCGCCCATGCGTTGGCGTTTGCGCAAAAGGTGGTTTGTCCGACCAGCCTGATCGTCGCGAGGCAGGGGTTGATGACCTCTTCCGAAATCATGGAGGACATCGAAGCGCTGCCGTTCTCTCTGCATCATCTATCCGGCGGGCACCACCTACATCTGGATGACGATGAGGGAGCTGCGGCGGTCGCAGCGGTATTCAATCCGTTCTTCGCGAGTTGATCGGCGCGGTCTGCAGGCTTGGTGCAAGAATCTGTCGCAAACCCTTGCTTGACTTGGGTTTGCCAACTGGCGAGGCTGAGGCCATCGCAAGCATCAGTTGGAAACCCGCAATGACCGACCTCTACACCGTGGCCAGCTTTAATGACCATGACGCCCCTGCCGCGCTCAAAGAGCCGCGCCCTTCACCGCACTCTGACACTCTGGTGCGTGCCGCTCAGTCGATGCTGGTCCGTTGAGGTTGTATATGCGAAGTGCATGGATTGCGTGCTTGACCCTACTGAGCTGCGTTGCCAGTGCCGCCGATCTGCCCGGAAGTGCCGACCTCGATGAGCTGATACGCTTCCCTCAGGCGCAGATTGTGGGCTTCAAGCAGGAAAATGAGGTCGAGCGGATTTATCCGCTGGATTCAATCAGACGGATAAGTGGCAAGCTGCGCATGAGCCACCAGATCAACGCCAGCGGCGATCTTCTTGCCATCACCTACCAGCTTCCGGATCACCACACCGGCATCGAGGCCTTCAGCCAGGCTCGTGAGCAACTGATCGAACAGGATGCACAGCTGTTGTATTGGTGCGAAGGCAGAGCTTGCGGTTCGAGCAGCCTATGGGCCAACGAGATTTTCCACCGCTCGATGCTGTATGGTCCGGAGGCCCAGCAAGCCTTTCTGTTGGCGCGCATGCCCGGCCAGACGGAAAGCCTGATCGCTCTGTACGGCATTACCCGGGGAAATGGTCGCCCCTATCTCCAGGTGGAGCGGCTGCAATCGTCGACCCCGTTGGGCTTGATACGGCCGAACCCTGCTACCTTGTTGCGCCAGTTGGAAAGCTCCGGGGAGTTAAGTCTACCGCTGCTGCCTGCTGAGCCTGTGGACGATTGGGCGGCGCTGCTAGCCAATGTGTTGCGACTCGACAGTACCATCCGTATTAGTCTGGGCGGGGAAGGCGCGACGGGCTGGCGTGAAGCACTGATAGCCGAGCGCGTATCGGCTCGGCGTCTGGAACTGGATGATAGCGACCAGCCCGGATTGCACATCACGCTTTTGCGTTAAGCTGCCGTTCCGCTTCGAATACGATTCATGTGGCGCGCCTTGTACAAAGGCGCGCCATTTTTCCTTTTTTAGGGTGAGTGGCATGCTCAACAATGATCGTCTGCTCGTACAAATTTTGCTCCTGCTGTTGCTTGGAGCTTGCTTGTGGGTATTGGCGCCGTTCGCCTCAGCATTGTTCTGGGCCGCTGTGCTGGCATTCGCCAGCTGGCCGCTGATGCGGTTGCTGACGCGCTGGATGAACGGCAACGCGACGCTGGCCGCGACCCTGTTGACCTTCGTCTGGATGGTACTGGTAGCCGTCCCGTTGGTATGGCTGGGTTTCAATATCGCCGACCAGATCCGCGAAGTGAATGTGCTCATTCATAATCTGCAGGTCGAAGGCCTGCCGCCGCCGCCGGACTGGTTGGAGAACGTGCCGCTGGTTGGCGACAGCCTCCTCGGGCTATGGGCCACGGTGGACGAGCAGGGCACTGCACTGTTCGCCAGTGTTCGTCCCTATATCGGACAGGTCGGCAACTGGCTGTTGCTGCGCAGTGCACGAATCGGCGCGGGGATGCTCGAACTGGCGCTGAGCTTGGTGCTGGTGTTCTTCTTCTATCGTGACGGCCCAAAGCTGGCGGCCTTCGTACATAGTTTGCTGGATCGGTTGATTGGCAGCCGCTCCGATCACTACCTGGAACTGGTAGCCGGGACCGTGCAGCGGGTGGTCAACGGTGTGATCGGTACTGCCGCCGCACAAGCCGTACTGGCCTACATCGGGTTCACCATTGCCGGTGTGCCTGGCGCGCTATTGCTCGGATTTATGACGTTCGCCTTCAGCTTTCTCATGGTGCCTCCGCTGGTTTGGGGGCCGTCGGTGGCGTGGTTGATCTGGCAGGGCGAATACGGAATGGCGATCTTCCTCGGCCTCTGGGGATTGTTCATCATCAGCGGCGTGGACAACGTGCTCAAACCCTATCTCATCAGCCGGGGCGGCAACCTGCCGCTGGTGGTGGTATTGCTTGGGGTTTTCGGTGGTGTCCTGGCATTCGGCTTCATGGGACTGTTTCTGGGGCCGACGCTGCTGGCGGTCGCGTACAGCCTGTTGGGCGATTGGGTTGCCAAGGAAGTGCCTGCCGCCAAGGTGTCCGACAAGCGTTCTGGACAAAAATGACCTGAGCAGTGGTTTTGCGACAGGCCCTTAGGATTCGTCCCGTTCATATTTATCGAGGGTGTCGCTGGCGATCATCCGGCCCAGCATGATCAGTTCGGGCGCCTTGTAGAACTCATAGAAGCGGCAGGCCCGTTTGGGAATGTTGATCAGCACGTTCGGCGGATAACCGGCGATCTTGTATTGCGTCAGCGATGACTGCATCACCTCGAAACTCTGGTTGATCAATTCCAGCAAGGAGGCGGGGCCGCCTACGTCGATCACCTTCGAGCCTTCGGCCGATTTCGGCGCACTCTGCCCAGTGGGTGCGGCTGCAACCTGACCGTCGCTGGTCGTCGCGATGGAGTGAAGTTCGGCCAGATGTTCCTCCAGATCCTGCTCGTCTTTGCGCCAGAAGGGTATATGGGCGCTGATCGAGCCCATCATGGCGTCGAAGCGACCGGGGCGGATAATTTCCGGCAGCGGATATTGGCGATGATTGTTAGCGTTCAGGTTTACCGCGACGATCATATCGCTGTGGCTGGAAACAACCGGTACTATCGGTAGCGGATTGAGAATGCCGCCGTCGACCAGCATGCGGTTGCCTTGCATGACGGGCGTGAACAGGCTCGGTATGGCCGCCGAGGCGCGCATAGCTTGCTCCAGATTGCCTTCCTGAAACCATATTTCCTGCTGGTTGGTCAGGTCGGTGGCCACCGCGGTGAAAGGAATCGGCAGGTCTTCGATGTCGATATCGCCAAGCATGTCGCGGATGCGGCCGAAGATTTTTTCCCCGCGTATGGCCCCAAGGCTGAAGCTCGGGTCGACCAGTCGCAACACGTCAAGGTAATCGAGGCTTTCGATCCATTGGCGGTACTCCGCCAGCTTGCCCGCCGCATAGATGCCACCGACGACAGCGCCCATCGAGCAGCCGGCGATACAGTCGATCTCATAACCTCTCTCGGTGAGTTCCTCGATGACGCCGATGTGCGCATAGCCACGTGCGCCACCCGAGCCCAGTACCAGCGCAACTGTCTTGCCCATGCTTTTCTCCTTGGCGATGGGGCCTAGCTTCAAGCCTTAAGCGCCAAGCTTCAAGCACTGGCCTTGGCGAGAGGGTAGAAGTGTTCGAGACATCCGTCCCAACCAATAAATTCGCGCTCATGGCTTGGTCGGTCATGAGCAGGCTTTGGTGGCAGGATTTTGGTGGGACTTTTCATCCTGACCTTCTTCTCAAGACGGTTCATGCCGGTCCCGGTTAATCCGTCCGCCGCCGATCAGTGGCTGAGACGAAACGCTGATACGCGGCCAGAGGCGCAACGGCTTAATCCACAGAATCTGTGGATAAGCAGGTGGATATCATCCTTGGCGGAACTGCGAGGCCAGAAGGAATGGGGCTCCGGGCCTACTGGCTGAATTTCAACCAGGGATTCGCTTTTTTCCGTGAAATCAACAGCTTGATTATTTAACTGCAGGCAGTTTTCACCCGTTCGAAAAGGTGGCAGGTCAATCCCGCGAGCTTGTTGGTCGTTGTGGCGTGGGTGCTGATCCATGCGCTGGATAGTGAAGTCCGAAAACAGGTCGTTGTGCTTTCGATGGAGCAAGGCGGGTGTTTCTCGCGTATCGGGTTGCGCTCGATTGGGAGCGACGAGCGAGACATGGCGGTGATGGAATTGCGGCCCTTGCGCCAGGACTTTTGCCGGCGTTCAAAATCACGTGGTGCTGTTGGGTGTCGGCTGCCAGCATCTCCTGTAGAAACCTTTTTATCGCTTCCTCACCTGCGCGCAGATCCGTTTACCCCGCCGGCGCTCACGCGCTTTGCTACAATCGGCGCCCGTTTTACCAGCCGCGAGGGCCCTTCGATGAGCGAACCCATCCGCCTTACCCAATACAGTCATGGTGCCGGCTGCGGCTGCAAGATTTCCCCCAAGGTGCTGGACGTGATTCTCGCCGGCAGCGGCGCGCAGAACCTCGACCCGCGATTGTGGGTAGGCAATGCGTCCCGTGACGATGCTGCGGTATACGGCATAGACGACGAGCGAGGAGTGGTCTCGACCACCGATTTCTTCATGCCTATCGTCGATGATCCTTTCGATTTCGGGCGCATCGCCGCCACCAACGCCATCAGCGATATCTACGCCATGGGCGGCGATCCTCTGATGGCTATCGCTATTCTTGGCTGGCCGGTCAACGTATTGCCGCCGGAGGTGGCTCGTGAAGTCATCGCCGGCGGCCGCGCGGTCTGTGATGCGGCGGGCATTCCGCTGGCCGGCGGACACTCTATCGATGCGCCCGAGCCGATATTCGGTCTGGCGGTAACCGGCATCGTTAACAAGGCCCAGATGAAGCGAAATGACACCGCTACGGTGGGCTGCAAGCTCTATCTGACCAAGCCGCTGGGCATAGGCATTTTTACCACTGCCGAGAAGAAGGCCAAGTTGCGCGCTCAGGATGTCGGCCGCGCTCGCGACTGGATGTGCACACTCAATACGCCCGGCAGCCGCTTCGGCAAGCTCCAAGGCGTTCGCGCCATGACTGATGTGACCGGCTTCGGGCTGCTCGGGCACCTTGTTGAAATGGCCGACGGCAGCGGCGTATCGGCCCGTATCGAATATTCACGCGTGCCACGGCTGGAGGGTGTCGATTACTACCTGGAGCAGGGGTGCGTGCCCGGAGGGACCGGGCGCAACTTCGACAGCTATGGCGAACGAATTGCCCCGCTGACCGAGGTGCACAAACAGCTGCTGTGCGACCCCCAGACCAGCGGTGGACTGCTGGTTGCGGTGTCGCCAGAAGGCGAGGGGGAATTTCTCGCGGTTGCCGCCGAGCTAGGGCTCAGGCTGGAGCCGATCGGTGAACTGGTCGATGCCGGCACCTTTGCGGTCGAGGTTCATTGATGCGCGGCGATACCGATAATTACCGCGCGTTGTTCCTCGATGACGTACCCATGATGGATGCGCGGGCACCCGTTGAATTTGCCAAAGGGGCTTTTCCCCACGTCGTAAACCTGCCCCTGATGAACGACATCGAGCGGCAGAAGGTCGGCACCTGTTACAAGCAGCATGGACAACAGGCTGCGCTGGAGCTGGGTCACCAACTGGTCAGCGGCCAGGTCAAGGCCGAGCGAATCCAGGCCTGGGTCGACTTCGCTACCCAGAACCCCCAAGGTTATATCTACTGTTTCCGTGGAGGTTTGCGCTCGCAGTTGGTGCAGCAGTGGCTGAAGACCGAGGCGGGTATCGAGTATCCGCGCGTGACCGGTGGCTACAAGGCGATGCGCAATTTCCTGCTCGATACAGTCGATCAGGCCGCCGACCGAGAGAATTTCGTTCTGGTAGGCGGCATGACCGGCACCGGCAAGACCGAAGTGCTGGCGCGCCTGAAGGACAGTGTCGATCTGGAAGGCATTGCCAATCACCGAGGCTCGAGCTTCGGAAAGCGCGCCACAGCGCAACCGGGGCAGATCGATTTTGAAAATGCCCTGGCGATTCGCCTGCTGAAAATGCAGGCAGCAGGAAGCCATCAATTCGTGCTTGAGGATGAAGCCCGTCTTGTGGGGCGCTGCTCGATTCCGCTTGCGCTGTACCAAGGGATGCAGCGCTACCCCTTGGTCTGGCTGGAGGACAGTATGGAGGGGCGAGTCACGAGGATCCTCAAGGATTACGTGATCGATCTCTGCGCTGATTTCGTTGTCGAACAGGGGGATGAAGGATTCGCAGCCTTTTCCACGCGGTTGCGCGAGAGCCTGAGCAATATCAGCAAGCGTCTTGGTGGCCAAAGTTACAAGCGACTGGCAGCGATCATGGATCAGGCGCTCGCCGAGCAGGCCAGCACCGGTGTGGTCGATCTGCATCGCGAGTGGATAGAGGCATTGCTGCGCGAATATTACGATCCCATGTATGCATACCAGCGCCAGAACAAAGCATCACGTATCGAATTTGCCGGCGAGCAGGATGCCGTGGTGGAATTCCTTCGTCAGCGTGTTTCCAACAAACGAACCTGAGGGCGTACCGATGAAAAACTGGATATGGCTACCGATGCTGGCGATCGCCCTGACCGGCTGTGCCGGCAAGACCAACTACCGCGACAGCTGTGCCGAACAACTGGACGCAGCCTGGCGCGAACAGAGCCTCGCCGAGGCTGAGGGCTTTGCCGGCACAGTGAGCTACTCCAAGGCACTCGCGCTGCTGGCGGGAGCCAAGACCCAGCAGCAGTTCGAAGCCTTCCGCGGCTGTACCGAGAAGGCCGAGAAAGCGCGTTTCTACCTGCGCGAGTCCCGCGCAGGTCGCTGATTGGTATCTGTCTCGCCAGGTCAGGCCGGCACGCCGGCTGCGACCTGGCGATGTTGGTGGAGGCGGCGAATAAGCCACTTCTCCAGTTCCGACCCGATCAACACCAGTGATGCAGCACCCAGCACTAGCAGCCAGTCCAGCAGGCTCAACGCGGTGGAGCCAAACAGGTTCTGCAACGGCGTGCTGTAGGTGTACAGCAATTGCACGGTCGCGCAGACGGCAATGCTGATCAATACCCAAGAGTTGCCCAGCAAGCCTTCACGGTTTAGCACCGAACTGAATACGTGCCGGCTGCAAAGCAGGTAGAGCATCTCACCGACCACCACCACATTTACCGCCATGGTGCGCGCATGTTCGAGCTCCATACCGCGCTCCAGCTCCCAGAGGAACAGGCCGAGTGCTCCGGCCGCCATCAGCACCGATACCATGACTACCCTCCAAACGAAGAATCCCGAGAGCAGCGGCTCTGACGGTGGCTTCGGAGGCCGTCGCATGATGCCGCGTTCAGCGGGTTCGGCCGCCAATGCCAGACTCAGCGTGCTGGACGTGACCATGTTGATCCACAGAACCTGGACGGGGGTCAGTGGCGAGGCGAACTGAAACAGGATCGCGACGATCACGATCAACGCCTCACCTCCGTTGGTTGGCAACATGAAGAGGATGAACTTCTTCAGGTTGTCATAGACGGCGCGTCCCTCACGCACCGCATTGCCAATGGTGGCAAAGTTGTCGTCCGCCAGAACGATGTCGGCAGCTTCCTTGGCCGCTTCGGTGCCCTTACAGCCCATGGCCACGCCAACGTCGGCACGCTTGAGCGCCGGGGCATCGTTGACACCGTCGCCGGTCATTGCCACCACCTCGCCGCACGCCTGCATTGCGGTAACCAGTCGCAACTTATGTTCAGGGCTGGCACGCGCGAACACATCTATTTCCAGCACTACCTGGCGTAGCGCAGCGTCATCAATCAGTGCCAACTCGGCGCCAGTCATGGCCGGCTTGCCGACGCCGATGCCCAACTGGGCGCCTATGACCCGCGCAGTGTCGGCATGATCTCCGGTGATCATCTTCACGCGGATGCCGGCTGCGTGGCATTCGGCGACCGCTGCGATGGCTTCAGCCCGGGGTGGATCGATGATGCCGACCAGCGCCAGCATGGTGAAACCGCGCTGTTCGATGTCCTCGAAGCCCAGCAGATGCTGTTGGTCATCGACCGGCTTTTCGGCGAGCGCCAGCAGACGCAGGCCGTACGAGGCCAGGTCGGTCATGCGCCGCCGCCAGTAGTCCGGATCCAACGGCAGATCGCCCGAGAGCCCGCGCTGCTGGTTACACATCTCAAGCAGCCGCTCTGGAGCGCCGACTACGAAGATCCGCGTCTGGCCGCCGTGGTGATGATTGAGGCTGGCGCGAAAGCGATGCTCCGACTCGAAGGGGATGGTGTCCCGGCAGGCCCAGTCCGAGTCATCGGCGTTGAGGCCGGCTTTGCGCGCCAGCACCAGCAAGGCTGCCTCGGTAGGGTCGCCTTCCACATGCCAGTTGCCCTCGGTTTCGCGCAGGATCGCGTCGTTGCACAGCAGGCCGACGCGCGCAACGTCACTGAGCAGGCGCTGATCGTCTGCTGTCAGGGGGCTTCCGTCACAACTGAAATCTCCCACCGCGGCATAGCCGACTCCGCTGACTTCGTATTGCCGCTCTGCGCAGACCAGCCGTTGCACAGTCATTTCGTTGCGGGTCAGGGTGCCGGTCTTGTCAGAGCAGATCACCGTGACCGAGCCCAGTGTCTCGACCGCTGGCAGGTGGCGGACGATGGCCCGTTGGCGTGCCATGCGCTGTACGCCGATAGCGAGCATTACGGTCATGATCGCGGGAAGCCCTTCGGGGATCGCCGAAGCGGTCAGGGCTACCGCTACCATGAACATCTCTCCCGCCTCCTGGCCGCGCCACAGCGTACCCAGTGCGAACGTGCCGGCGACCATCAGCAGGATCGCCGCAGCCAGCCAACGGCCAAAGCGATCGATCTGTCGCAGCAAGGGCGTGGAAATAGCCTGAACCTGCGTCAGCATCCGGTTGATTCTGCCCAGCTCGGTGTCCGCGCCGGTGGCGACTACCAGCCCGCTGGCCTGGCCATACACCACCAGCGTGCCGGACCAAGCCATGCTGCTGCGGTCGCCTAGCGGGGCATCCTTGCCGATCGCTTCGGCTGACTTTTCCATGGGCAGCGATTCACCTGTTAGCGCAGCTTCCTCCACTCGCAGGTTGCGCACCTCCAGCAGCCGCAAGTCGGCCGGCACCTTGTCGCCCGAGATCAGCAACACGATATCGCCGGGCACCAGCTCGCCAGCGTCGATTTCCACTCGCTTGCCGTCGCGTAGTACCGTCGCGCGGGACGAGAGCATGTTGCGAATGCTATCCAGCGCCGCCGCGGCCTTGCCCTCCTGAATGAAACCGATCACCGCGTTGACCAGCACGGCAGCGAAGATCACCGCAGTGTCTACCCAGTGACCGAGCAGGGCAGTGACGACCGAGGCGAACAGCATGATGTAGAGCAGGATGTTGTGAAACTGAAGCAGAAAGCGCATCAGCGGACCGCGCGCCTTGATGCCAGGCAGTCGGTTTGAACCGTAGCGCTGTCGCCTTCTTGCAACCTCTTCGCTGTCGAGTCCTTCCGCGCCGCAGGCGAGACGTTCTAGACACTGATCGACGGATAGGTTGTGCCAGGTGATGTTGTCCGCAGACGCCATAACTGAATTCCTGTTCATAAACCAACGACCCTACTTATGGTGTGGCTTTTCATGCAAGACTTGGTTCGCATGCTTTGTCAGTAAAGATTGCCATCGCTTGGCGTGCTGCCGGCGCGCCAGTAGGATCGCCGGATCTAATAGGGAAGGGGCATATCATGCGCGAAAGGCTCGAGGCCTGCCTGGCCGCCATCAACCAGATCGTGCTCGGCAAGGAGCCTCAGGTTCGACTGGCGCTGACGTGCCTGCTGGCTCGGGGTCATCTCCTGGTCGAAGATCTGCCAGGGATGGGCAAGACCACACTCAGTCACGCCTTGGCACAGGCTCTGGGGCTGGAGTTCCAGCGCATCCAGTTCACCTCCGACCTGCTTCCGGGCGACATCCTTGGTACTTCGGTATTCGACAAGGATAGCGGCCAGTTCGTGTTTCATCCTGGCCCAATCTTCGCTGAGCTGATACTCGCCGACGAAATCAACCGTGCGACGCCGAAAAGTCAGAGCGCACTGCTCGAGGCGATGGAAGAAGGCCAGGTGACCATTGAGGGCGCCACGCGACCTCTGCCCGAGCCGTTTTTCGTGATCGCGACGCAGAATCCGGTCAGTTCCGGCGGCACCTTTGCCTTGCCGGAATCGCAGCTCGATCGCTTTCTGATGCGCCTGTCCTTGGGCTATCCGGCGCAGGCGGCCGAGCGGGCGCTATTGCTTGGCGATTCGCGCCGCACCCTGTTGACCCGGTTGGAGCCTCTGCTTGATCACCCTGGCCTGCTGTTGGCTCAGCGGGAGGTGGCCGAAGTGCGGGCGAGTGATGCGTTGGTCGATTACGTATTGCGATTGGTCGAGGCCACACGAACCCAGCCGCAATTTGCCTGGGGACTATCGCCGCGCGCCAGCCTGGCCTTGTTGGCAGCGGCGCGGGCCTGGGCATTTCTCGATGGTCGAGACTACGTGATACCCGAGGATGTGCAGGCTGTGTTGCCGCCAGTGGTCGGCCATCGACTGCGCGAGCGAAGTGACCCCATGGGGCATGGTGGCGGCGCGCTGGTGGGTTGGTTGCTGCGCGAGGTTCCGGCGCTCTGATGAGATGGCTTGTGTCCTATCAGGAGCGGCTGTCATGAGGTTAGTGCCACGCTTTCGTGATCGCTGGCTGCTCCGGCGAATTCCACCTGCGCCCAGCGTACGCCTAAATCAGCGACAGATTTTCATCATGCCCACGGCGGTGGGTATGGCCTTTATCGGTGCGCTGGTTCTGATGCTGGTGGCAGCGATCAATTACCAGAACAGCCTGGCCTACGCGTTGACGTTCCTGCTCGGATCGGTGTTCCTGGTCGCCATCGTGCACACTTGGCGTAATCTTGCGGGATTGGTAGTGCAAGCCGCCGGCTCAACGCCCGTGTTTCTAGGCGAAAAGGCGCGCCTGCATGTGCGGCTGGAGAGTCGAGGTCGCGTGCATCAGTCGGTGGCGGTGGGTTGGCCGCAGAGTGGTATGCAGCTTACCGATGTGCCGGCTGCCGGCGTTTGCGCGCTTGAACTGATGATGCCGACTGCTCGGCGCGGCTGGCTGCGTCCAGGGCGGCTGCGTGTCGAGAGTCGTTTTCCGCTAGGCATACTGGTGGCCTGGACCTGGATCGACCTGCAGCTCGCTGCGCTGGTTTACCCCCGGCCGGTGGAAGGCGAATTGCCGCCGATCGCTGGGGCGACGGATGATCCGGTTAGCGGCGCACGGTCTCGTGGACTCGGGGTGGACGATTATCAAGGCCTGAAGTCATGGCAATCGGGTGATTCGATACGGCGGCTGCACTGGAAAGCGTTTTCCCGTGGGCAAGGTCTGCTGGTGAAGGATTTTGCTGCACTGGAGGGGCATGAGCCGCTGCTCGATCTTGCGATGCTCAACGGCGATCTCGAGGCGCGACTTTCGCTCCTCTGCCATGGGGTGCTCGAGCTTTCCGCCCGGCAGCAGGCGTTCGCCTTGCGTCTCGACGGGGAAGAGCTTGGTCCCGACGTCGGGCAGCGACACCGTGACGAGTGCCTGCGGGCGTTGGCGTTGTTTGGCCTCTCCGCAGGAACCGGCGCATGAGTGCGCAGCAGGCTATTCCCCGCAACGGTCTGATCTGGCTGCTGGTAGCGCAGGTGCTAGTGATAGTGCCACACCTGGGACATCTGCCGCTGTGGATCACTGCCCTATGGCTGGCGTGCGCCACTTGGCGAATCCAGATATTCCGCATGCGGGCGCGATATCCCAATGGTTGGATCAAGGCGACGCTGATGCTCGGCACCGGTTTCGGCGTGTATCTCTCACGCGGCAGCCTGGTGGGGCTCGAGGCCGGGGTGGTGCTGCTGATTGCCGCTTTCATCCTCAAGTTGCTGGAGATGCGCAGCCGGCGGGATGGCCTGGTGCTGGTGTTCCTCGGTTTTTTTGCGGTGGTGACCAGTTACTTATTCGGAGACAGCCTGGTGGCCGGCGCGTACAGCTTGCTGCCGGTCATCGCCTTGCTGGCCGCCATGATCGGCCTGCAGCAAAGCCGTTTGGCCAGTCGGCCCTGGCCCACGTTGCGCCTGGCTGGCAGCCTGTTGTTGCAGGCATTGCCGATCATGCTGGTGCTGTTCGTGCTGTTTCCGCGGCTCAGCCCGCTCTGGTCGCTGCCCCAGCCCAAGGATCGCGCCGTAACGGGCCTGGCCGACAGCATGGCGCCGGGAGATATCGCCGAGTTGAGCCAGTCGGGTGCGCTGGCGTTTCGCGCAAGTTTTGACGGACCGATTCCGGGGCGTGATCGGCTCTACTGGCGGGCGGTCACCTTCGAACGCTTCGACGGCAGGCGCTGGTCGCAGTCCTTCGCCTCGCAATTGCCGCAATCACCGCAGTGGCAGCGCCAAGGCGAGTCGCTGAGCTACAGCATTGTCATGCAGGCGAGTGGGCGCCCCTGGCTGTATGCGCTGGATGTTCCGCAAATCGAAGAGAGTGACGCGCGGATGATGGCTGACTTCCATCTGGAGCGTCGCCGCCCGGTGGACAAACCGCTGCTCTATCAGTTGTCCTCATGGCCCCAAGCGTTGCGCGAGGCCAGCGCCGCACCGCCCAGTCTGGAGCGAGCCTTGCAATTGCCCAGCGAGGGCAATCCGCGTAGTCGCGCCTGGGCAATGGAATTGCGTCGCGCGCATCAGAACCCCGAGGAAGTAGTTCAGGTGCTGCTCAGGCACTTCAATCGTGAGCCTTTCGGTTACACGCTCAAGCCGCCCGCAGTCGGCTCGGATATTGTCGACGGCTTTCTGTTTCAGACGCGCAGCGGTTTTTGCATCCACTATGCCGGGGCAATGACCTTTGTGCTGCGTGCCGCGGGCATCCCGGCGCGGGTGGTGGCCGGCTATCAGGGGGGCGAGATCAATACGGCGGGCAATTACCTGAGCGTGCATCAGTTCGATGCTCATGCCTGGCTCGAATACTGGGTGGCCGACCGCGGCTGGGTAAGTGTCGATCCCACCTTCCAAGTCGCACCGGAGCGTATCCAGCAAGGGCTGGAGCAGGCGTTGGCGGACGAACGAAGTTTCCTCGAAGGCTCGCCAATGTCGCTGATGCGCTACCGTGATATCCGCTGGCTCAACTCGTTGCGTCATGGCTGGGACAATGTCAACTATGGCTGGCAACGCTGGGTGCTTAGCTACCAGGGTGAGCGCCAGCGCGAAATCCTGCAGGGGTTCTTCGGTCCGCTCGACTGGCGCAAGCTTGGAGTGGCGATGGTGGCTGTGGTGTTCCTGATAATGACGCTGCTGGTGCTGCTGTCGGCCAAACCCTGGCGCTACGAGCGCGATCTGCAGCAAAGGCAGTTCGGTCGTTTCGAGCGTTTGCTCGCGCGCCATGGCGTTGTTCGCCTCAAGGGGGAAGGCGCACGCGCCTTCGTCATGCGTGCAGCGCAGCGTCTGCCGGAGCAGGCTAACAGCCTGATTGCATTCCTTGATCAGTACGAGCGCCAGCGCTACGCAGGGCAGGCGTCGGACCCGACTGCCCTCAAGGCCGCGCTTTCCACGCTGCGTGGGCAACTGCCATGGCGACCGGTGCGGATTGGAACCGTGCATAGCGATCACGAATGAACCGGCATCAAGCCAGTGAGATCTCGCCCGCCGTGTTCCTTCACAGCATTAAGATGCCTGCATAACGACAATTTGAGGTAGGCATGACTCTTTCCGAATTGCTGCAACGCGTGCGTGAGACCCCCCAGGACATGCTGGTGCCGGCGAGCTGGGGTCAGGGCCGCGCCGGCTTCGGTGGCCTGGCCGCGGCGCTGGTGTATGAAGCGATGCTGGCCAAGGTTCCGCAGGGGAGGCCGGTGCGCTCGCTGGCGATTACCTTCGTCGGTCCGCTACAGGTCGATACCCCCGTGAGCTTCGACGCTGAAGTGCTGCGCGAGGGCAAAGCGGTAAGCCAGATGCTTGGTCGAGCCGTACAGAATGGTCGGATAGTAACTCTTGTACAGGGCAGTTTCGGTGCTTCGCGCGATTCGGTTATCGATGTGGGCGCAGAGCCTGCTCCAGCGATCCCACCGCTTGAGCAGTGTCAGTCTTTGCCTTGCTTACCAGGCGTAACCCCCGAATTCACCCAGCATCTGGAACTGCGTTGGGGTATCGGTGGTTTGCCGTTTTCGGGCAACACGTCGCGCGAAATGGGCGGTTGGGTCCGTCAGCGGGGGAATGTAGTTCGAGAGGCACTGACAGTGTCGCATCTGCTGGCACTGGTGGATGCATGGCCACCGGCTGTGTTACCGCATCTAAAGGGTTTCGCGCCGGCCAGTTCGCTGACTTGGACCGTCGAATTCGTTCAGCCCTTGCCTCGCCTGGATACGCACGACTGGTGCCAGTACCGTGCGTTGATCGAACATGCCCGCGGCGGCTACGGCCACTGCGCGGCGGCGCTGTGGACCGCAGAAGGCGAGTTGGTAGCGCTTAGTCGGCAAACGGTGACGGTGTTCGGATAAGGCTGGCACACCGCGTATGGAAGCCGGCGCGACCTGCTCATTGCGGTGTGCATACTCCTAAAGCTTGAACTGGCCAATGGCCCGGCTTAGCTCGCCAGAGAGAGCCGCCAGTTCGGCGCTGATGGCGGCGGAAGCGCTAGCCTGCTGGACGGTCTGTTCGGTGACGTCGCGAATGCCCGTTACCGAGCGGCTCATTTCTTCGGCAACTTCGCTCTGTTGTGCGGCTGCCACGGCGATTTGGGTATTGCTGTCGCGCATCTGCGCCACGGCTGAGGTGATTTCCTCTAGCGCCAGTCCTGCCTCGCGGGCCTCACGCACGCAATCGTCGGCCTTGAACGAGCTCTCCTGCATGAACTCCACCGCATCGCGCGTCATACCCTGGAGCCCGGTAATCATCTGGGTGATTTCATCAGTGGAAGTCTGCACCCGCTTGGCAAGGTTGCGCACCTCATCGGCGACCACGGCGAAACCCCGGCCCATCTCGCCGGCACGGGCGGCCTCGATGGCTGCATTGAGGGCCAACAGGTTGGTCTGTTCGGCAATGCTGTGAATGACGCTGACGACCCCGTTGATCTTCTGGCTGTCGGTGGCCAGCTGGCCGATGGTTTCAGCGGTCTGTTGGACGCCGAGCGACAGGCCGGCAATGGATTTCTCTACTCGCGCCACCACGTGGTGGCCTTCGCTGGCGAGCCGGTCGGCGTTCTGCGACTGGTCCCGGGTGTCCCGCGCATGCTCGGCGATGTGATTCGCGGTGGCGCTCATTTCATTGATCGCGGTCGCGGTCTGGTCGGTCTCGCTTTGCTGGCCGAGCAAGCCTTGCTGCACTTCGGCCATGCTCGAGGCAAGGTGGCTGGCGCCTTGGTCTAGGCGTGCGGCAGCTTGCGCCACAGTGCCAACGATACGCTGATAACCGGTTTGCATAGCGTTGAAGGCACCGGCCATCTGGCCGACTTCGTCACGGCTATCAAGAGGCGCACGGGCTGACAGATCGCCGCTGCGTTCTACATGCAGCATCACGTCTTTTAGGGTATTGAGGTGCTTGAGCAGGAAGCGGATCAGCAACTGCGAGGCTGCGAGCAACGCCAGCATCAGCAGGGTGACGGCCACGCCGTAGCTAAAGAAGTGCTCAGCGAGCAGTTGCCGGGTACTGGGTGCGTGGGCCAGCACGGCGACGTAACCCCCAGCGTCCCGGGAAACCAATTGAGCGCCGACAACTGGGTTTGTGGCCAGAACCTGGTCTTGATCCAGGTCGACCCAGCCGCTGCGTGGATCGAGAGTCTGGCCTTCGATCACGATGCGCTGGCCACTCGGGAAACTGATCACCTCCGCGTTGCGTGGCATCGGCGCACCTTCCGGCCAGCCCTGGACGAGCTGCGCCAGGCGTTCCGCTGCGGCTCGCGCGTCTTGGCTGCGTGTTTGCTGCTCCAGCTGGAGGGCGAACAGCACAAGTATTAGCACGATGATCAGGGTGACCATGTTCAGGGCCCAGAACTTGTACTTGAGGGAAAGATCGCGAATCCATACAACCATGACTGCTCTTCTTCTGGCTTGGATAACGGGAAAGGTTTCGGTGTGCCAGTCTTAACGGCCGGCAACCGCCAACCTTGAGCGTTTTCTTGTGTTCAGCTCAGGTTGGCAGTCCGAAGAAGTGCTGGGCACAGGCGGTGGTGTGGGCAGCCAGTTCAGCTTCGCTTTCCCCACGGTGAAGCGCCACTTCTCGCAGCACCTCGGGGAGGAAGGCCGGTTCATTGTGACCGCCCTTTGGCTTGGGTCGCAGGGTTCTCGGTAGCAGATAGGGCGCGTCGGTTTCGAGCATCAGCCGGCCCCGGGGAATATCCCGCACCAGTGGTTGCAGATGAGTGCCTCGGCGCTCATCGCAGATCCAGCCGGTAATGCCGATATGCAGATCGAGGTCCAGATAGGCATAGAGCGCGGGTTTTTCACCTGTGAAGCAATGCACCACGGCAGCGCTGAGGTGATCGCGGAACGGGCGCAGAATGTCCACCAGGCGTCGATCGGCGTCGCGTTCATGAAGAAACACTGGCATTTGCGTGCTGACAGCCAGTTCAAGATGCGCCTCGAGCGCTCGTTCTTGCTGGGCGCGCGGCGTGTGGTCGCGGTTGAAGTCCAGCCCGCATTCGCCAACCGCGCGGACCTCAGGCTCGGCCAGCAGTGCTTTGAGCTGAGTGGCGCTATCAGCCGTCCACTCGCTGGCGTTGTGCGGGTGGATACCGGCAGTACAAAACAGATGCTGGCTTCGCTCATCCAGCGTGCGGCACAGGGCTATGGCGGCCTCACTTTCCGCGAAGCTGGTACCGGTGAGGACCAGTTGTGTCACGCCGGCTGCGTAGGCGCGGTCGAGTACAGCGCGAGGGTCCCGGGCGAACGTGGGATGGGTGAGATTGACGCCGATGTCGACCAGTTGCATGTGTGACCTCGCTTCTTTACGGAAAGCAATGATAGATCAACGGCTTGCGTCTGCGGCTTGCCAAGTTGCGAAGCTTTGCTGATGAACGTAACTGGCCATCAGGCGGACTACTATGAGACCCTTCGAAACATTTTATTTTGGCGCTCTGCGAAGCTGCCAGCCAAACCGGTACGCCAATAATGTCCCGATTCCTGCCTCTTCTGCTCTGCCTGATGCTGTTCATGCCCTGGCCGGCAGCTGCCAGATTGGCGGGTCCGCAGGCCTGGCAAGCGCCGGCAGAGGTGCGTGATCTGGCCGAGATTCGTCGCAGTGGCGTGCTGCGGGTGCTGGTCAATCAGAGTCGCAACAGCTCAGGTGAGGTCAAAGGAGAGGCCATTGGCGTCGAACATGTTCGCTTGCGCGCATTCGAGCGTTACCTTAACCGCGATGCGCGCAAGCCCATAAAGCTCAAGATCATTCCCAAGGCAAAGGATCAACTGCTGGGGGCGTTGCGGCGGGGCGAGGGCGACTTGGTGGCGCCTGGAGAATTGCTTGAGACCCATGGCGTGGGGCAGCTCGTTCGTAGTCGGGCGGTGGTTAATGATGTTTCGCTGATTCTCGTCACGCGCCAGGGCACTCGCCGCTTTCAGCGCTTGGACCAACTGGCCGGGCGCAGCGTGGCGCTCCCGGCTGGCAGCGCGGCCGGGCCGGCTTTGAACCGTCTGAGCCAGCAGTTGAAAGCCGAGGGTAAGGCGCCGGTCGTGGTCGAGTGGGTCGACCCGACGCTTGCCGTCGAAGACGTGCTGGAAATGGTGCATGCCGGCATCTACATGGCTACGGCCGTTGAACAGCCGATCGCTGAGCGCTGGGCCAAGGTGATGCCCAAGCTGCGCATCGAGAAGCAGCTGGCGCTGAGCGAACCGGACGATATGCACTGGTTCATGCGCAAGGAGGCGAGCACATTGCGCGCTACCACCAACCGTTTTCTCGACAGTTACAAGGCGCCGGCCAACCAGGATGTGGTGTTCGAGCGGGTCTACAGGCGGATGTACAAGGTGCAATATCCCCTCGATCGCACCGGCCTGCAGCGGTTGGAAAAGGTCCGGTCTACGCTACAGCGCCATGCCGACCAGCAGGATTTCGATTGGCTCAACCTTGCGGCGCTGGCCTTCAAGGAGTCAACGCTTGATCCAGCCGCGCGAGGCGCAGCAGGTGCTACAGGGCTCATGCAGGTAACACCCGCAACCGCGCGCAGCATGGGCGTGAAGGATTTCACCCAGCTGAACGGCAACGTTCAGGCCAGCGCCAGATACCTGGCCAATATCCGCCGCACATTTTTCTCCAGCCCTCGGCTCAACGAGCGCGAGCGCATGGCCTTTATCCTGGCGGGTTACAACCTGGGGCCGCAGCGTGTGCAAAGCATGCGCGCCGAGGCGCGGCGGCGTGGGCTGAATCCGGACCAATGGTTCTTCCAGGTCGAACGTATCGCCATGGAAACCATGGGCATGGGCGTAGTCAGTTACGTGAATGCCGTGAACAAGTACTACCTGGCTTACAACCGGGAACGCTACATGCTGGACAACTGAACTTTCTCTCCAGACATTCATTCGCAGTCAATGGTAATCGATGGCGACGATGTACCAGTGTCTGGTGCCGGTCGGTGTATGCACCTGCACTTCGGCATCTAACGGTTTGCCGACCAGAGCCCGGGCCAGTGGCGAATCGATACTGATCAGGCCCTGCTTGAGGTCCAGTTCGTCCGGCCCGACGATGCGGTAACGCGCTTGCTGGCCGTCTTCATCCTCCAGGACTACCCAGGCACCGAAATACACCTTGCCAGGGTCACTGGGCGGCTCGCTGATCACCTTTAGTTTCTCCAGCCGTTTGGTGAGAAAGCGAACCCGGCTATCGATTTCGCGCAGCATTTTCTTACCGTAGGTGTACTCAGCGTTCTCCGAGCGATCACCTTGCGCCGCCGCTTCGCTGACCGACTGCGTTATCTGTGGCCGCTTCACATGCCAGAGTTCATGCAGCTCGGCGCGCAGACGGGCCTCGCCTTCGGGTGTGATCAGCGGTGTACCGGCAGGGCGGGGCGGACGATAGCGACTCATGGCGTTTCCAGACAGAATTTGGATAGGTTGCTTATCAGCTTTCGCGCAACACATTCAGCGGGCTGGCGTTCAGCGCGCGTCGCGTCCCCAGTACCCCGGCGCCGCCAACCAGGATTGCGCCGATGACTGGCAGCAGAAGCAGCCAAGGGTGGGGCTGCCAGCGCAGATCAAAGACGAAATGGTAAAGCAGCGCACTCACCAGTTCGCAACCGAGAGCCGCGAGCAGACCGCTGCTGGCGCCGAGCAAGCCGAACTCTGTGCGCCGCGCCTTGAGCAGCAGCGCGCGATTGGCTCCGAGTGCTCGCAGCAGAGCGCCTTGGCGAATGCGTTCATCGAGGGTTGCCTGCAGGCCCGCGAACAGCACTGCAAGCCCTGCAGCCAGCACGAACAGCAGCACATACTCCACGGCCAATGAAACCTGAGCAAGGATGCTGCGCAATTGGCCCAGCAGCGCCTCGACCTGCAGCAACGTCGCGGAGGGGAAGTCACGAGCCAGTTGCACCAGCTCCCGATCACGCCCGGCTGGGAGATGGAAACTGGTCATGTAGGTGGTCGGCATGTCCTGCAGCGTGCCGGGTTCGAAGATCATGTAAAAGTTCGGCTGAAAGCTGTCCCAGTTCACTTCGCGCAGGCTGCTTACGATAACGTCGCGGGTAAGGCCGCCCACGGTGAAGCTCAACCGGTCACCTAACTGCAGCCGAAGACTTTCGGCCAGTTCGGCCTCTACCGAGACGCCCGGTAGCGCATCCGGTACACCTTGCTGCCACCAGGTGCCCGCAGTTAGGTGATTGTCGGGCGGCAACTCCTCGGCCCAGGTCAGACTCAGGTCGCGGCGGATCGCTCGCTCGCCCTGGGACTCCTTGCTAACCAACGCACGGACCGGTTCGCCATTGATCGCCACCAGCCGGCCGGGAATAACCGGGTAAAGTGGTGCGGAGTTGCCCGACAGAGCGAGGATACGCTCGTTGAAAGCATCCTTTTCGGCCGGCAGCACGTTCAGCACGAAGTGATTTGGCGCGTCGGCTGGCAGCTGATCCTGCCAGGTGTCGAGTAATTCCCCACGCAACAGCGCGATCAGAGCCATAGCGAGCAGGATCAGACCGAAGGCCAGCGACTGACCGGCGGCGGCCAATGGATGGCGCAGCAATTGACCAAGCCCCAGGCGCCAGGGAAGGGCTGCACCAGCCAGCAAGCGGCGCAGTCCTTTCAGCGCACCCAGCAGCAGGCCACCTAGCACCAGTGTCGCCAGCAGACCACCGCCGAGCAGGGCCAACGTGAGTTTCAGGTCCAGGCTCAAACGCCACATGATTCCACCCAGCGCAATCAATGCGGCGCCATAAACCAACCAGGAGCTGGGCGGAATCGGCAGCATGTCGCGACGCAATACGCGCAGCGGCGGAACACGACCCAATGCAGCCAGTGGCGGCAATGCGAAACCGGCCAGCGCCACCAGGCCGGTAGCGATTCCGGACAGCGCAGGCCAGAAGGTCGCCGGGGGGACTTCGCTGATAACCAGGTTGCGCAGCAGGAAGAACAGACCATGTTGGGCCGCCCAGCCCAGCAGTGCGCCGGCCAGACTAGCAATCAGCCCGAGGAAACCCAGTTGCAGCGCGTAGACCCCCAGGGTCTCTCGACGTGAAAGCCCGAGGCAGCGCAGCAAGGCGCTCGCGTCGAAGCGTCTGCTGGCGAAGCGCGATGCGGACAGCGCGACCGCCACGCCGGCCAGTAATACGGCGGCGAGGCTGGCAAGGTTCAGATATTGCTCGGCACGCCCCAGGGCACCGCCGATCTGCCGATTACCGTCCTTGGCGGTTTCTATCCGCTGGTGTGGTTGCAGTTCAGCCTCTACGGCCTGCCGGTAGTTATCCAGGCTGGGCGCGGCGCCCCGCCATAGCTCCCGATAGCGAACTCGGCTACCCGGTTGCACCACGCCCGTGGCAGCGAGATCGTCCAGATGCATCAATACGCGTGGGGTCAGGCTATAGAAGTCGCCGACGCGGTCCGGTTCGTAGGTCAGCACCCGTGTCAGCTTTAGCGGTTTGTTGCCGACTTCGATGGTGTCGCCAATGGCCAGATTCAGCGCGGCGAACAGCCTTGCTTCAGCCCAGGCTTCGCCAGGTTGCGGGCCGGGACCGGGTTCTTCGGTCTGGTAGGGTTCCGCCGCACTGCGCAGCTGGCCGCGCAGCGGGTAGCTGCTGCTGGCGGCTTTGACGCTACTTAGTTGGAGGTTTTCATCGGTAGCGATGACGCTTGAGAATTCCACAACCTGCGCATGATCAAGCTGAAGTTGTTTGCCGGCCTCGATCTGCGCAGGTGTCGCCGGTTCGCTGCCGTTGAGTACCAGATCGGCACCCAGGAACTCCGTGGCACGCTGCAGCATGGCGTCGTTCAGGCGAGCACCGAAGTAACCGATGGAGGTACTGGCGGCGACAGCGATCAGTAGCGCGAAAAACAGCACATGCAGCTCGCCGGCTCTGGCGTCGCGCAACAATTGGCGCAGCGCCATAGCCATCAGTCGGGTGACTGGCATCTGCTTCATTGCGCTTCCTCTGCTGCAAGCTGGCGCCCGCCTTCAAGCCGCAGCAGGTTGTGGCAGCGCTGTGCCAAGCGTTCATCATGGGTGACCAGCACCAGTGTGGTGCCGCGTTCGCGGTTGAGCTCGAACAGCAGCTCGGTAATGGTTGCCCCGGTCTGGCTGTCCAGGTTGCCGGTGGGTTCATCGGCGAACAGCACGTCAGGCTCTGCAGCGAATGCACGCGCCACCGCCACGCGCTGCTGCTCGCCACCCGATAGCTGGCGAGGATAGTGCTGCATGCGAGCACCAAGGCCGACCCGGTCGAGCAGATCGCGCGCTATCTGCCTGGCATCGCGACGACCATGCAGTTCAAGCGGCAGCATGACGTTTTCCAGCGCATTGAGACTGTCGAGCAGTTGGAAGGACTGGAAGACGAAACCGACGTGCTCGGCGCGTACACGGGCCCGTTCGTCTTCGTTTAGCGCGCCGAGCAGGTGACCGGCCAGGTGTACTTCGCCCGCGGTGGGCAAGTCGAGACCGGCAAGCAGGCCTAGCAGGGTGGACTTTCCGGAGCCTGACCTGCCAACAATGGCCAGACTGTCGCCCTTGTCGAGACTCAGCGAGAGGTCATCGAGAATAACCAGGTCGCCTTCCGCGCTGGTTACCACTTTGCTAAGGTTCCGGGCGTTGAGAATATTGGCGCTCATGGAGAATCCGATGCGAATGTGGCTGAGAATTGGCGTCCTGGCGATGCTGCTGTTGGCTCAAAGTGCCATGGCTGGGACGGCGCTGGTGGTGGGCGATAGTATCAGTGCCGCTTTCGGGCTGGAAACCAGCCAGGGCTGGGTGCATTTGCTGCAACAGCGGCTGGATGATAGCGAGCATGACTACCGGGTGGTGAACGCCTCCATAAGTGGTGACACCTCGGCAGGTGGGCTGGCCCGGCTGCCAGCGCTGCTTCGTGAACATGAACCGGACATCGTGATCCTTGAGCTTGGCGGCAATGATGGCTTGCGTGGACAGCCGCCTGCGCAATTGAAACGAAATCTTGCGGCGATGACCGAGCTGTCTCAGGAAGCGGGTGCCAAGGTACTGCTGCTGGGAATGCGTATGCCGCCGAACCTCGGGCAGCGCTATACCGACGCGTTCGCCGATGCCTTCGATTCGCTCGCCGAAGAAATGTCTTTGCCTTACGTGCCTTTTTTGCTTGAGGGTGTCGGAGGGGTGCAAGGCATGATGCAGGCCGATCGTGTTCATCCAACGGCGCAGGCTCAGGAGCTGTTGCTGGACAACGTGTGGCCGGTGCTCGAACCCTTGCTTTGAGGCTGCGGCACGGATACTGTCGCGCCCCTCATTGGAGCCCTTGATGTCGCGCCCGGTCTCATCCCTTTTTGCCTACAGACTCATCGTCCCGGACGAGCAGTTCGACCTGTTCGCGTGTCGCGAAAATCGTCTGCATCTGGCATTGCGCCAGCTGGAACTCAACGGCCAGGTCGACCGCACCCTCTGCGGCGGTTTTCTGCCCGCTCAGCCGCGCTGGGCTGATCCGGATCGGAGTCTGCTGAAGGACCGGCGCTTATGTCCTTTGTGCCGCCAAGCGTTCGATGCGCGGCGTAAAGGCCTTCCGTCTGCAGTCCATGAGTGGTAGCTCTGCGATAGCATCCGCTTCGCGTACAATCGTCCGATAAACGCCTCTCTCATCCAAGGAACCCCTGAATGCTCCCGCGCGTGTCCGCCTTCGCTTTGTGTCTCTCTTTAGCAGCTTTGCTTTCTGCAGGACAGAGTGCAGCGCTGGAGTTGCCGCTACCGCCTGCGGGGGGCGACCTGGTTGGCGAGATTCGGGTCATCAAGGCGAAGTACGAGGACACCTTTGCAGCGTTGGGTGAGCAATACGATCTGGGTTATCTGGAACTCGTCGCGGCTAATCCGGGTGTAGATCCCTGGTTACCCGGTGAGGGCACCGATATCGTGCTGCCGACGCGCTTTATATTGCCGCCGGGGCCGCGCGAGGGAATCGTAATCAACCTGCCTGAATATCGCCTGTATTTCTACCCGAAAGGCGAAAATGTGGTGCACACCTATCCGTTGGGTATCGGGCGTGATGGCTGGGGGTCGCCGGTTGGTAAAACCTATATCGCCGCGATGACCAAAAACCCTGCGTGGTATCCGCCGAAATCGATCCGAGAAGAGCATGCCGCCGAAGGCGATCCTTTGCCGCGGGTGGTGCCGCCAGGCCCCGACAATCCGCTGGGACCATACAAGATGACCCTGGGTATGCCGGGGTATCTGATCCACGGTTCCAACAAGAAATTCGGCATTGGCATGCAGGTTAGCCACGGCTGTTTCCGCATGCTCAACCACGACGTGCTCGAACTGGCCAGGCGAGTGAAGGTGGGCACCTCGGTGCGCATCATCAACGAGCCTTACAAGTTCGGTATCAGTCAGCAGAAGGTTTATCTGGAAGCCCATTCGCCGCTGGGTAGCGAGGAGAAGAACAGCACGCTGATGGAAAGGCGCGCAGCTGTGATCAACAGACTGCTTCAGCGCGATCTGGATGCCGCCAATCTCCAGCTGGATTGGGAGGCGGTGAGGGAGATCATCGCTGGTGAGGATGGGTTGCCTATTGAGATTTCCGAGCTGTATCGGGCGTTACCCACCTATGAGCAACAATTGTTCTGACAGTCTTCCAGGCCAACCTATCAGTCAAAAAAAAAGCCGACCACATTGCTGGTCGGCTTTTTCTTGGCCTGAAGCTTACTTGCGGGTGGCGCGTTCCAGCATACGCAGCGCACGCTCGTTAGCTTCGTCAGCGGTCTGCTGAGCCTGCTGAGCCGCTTGCATAGCATCGTCAGCCTTGGTGTAGGCTTCGTCGGCGCGAGCTTGAGCACGGGCAGCGGCGTCTTCGGTGGCGGTCAGGCGAGCTTCGGTTTCCTTGGTTACGCTGTGACTGCAACCAGTGGCCAGAACGGCGGCGAGAGCCAGAGCAGAAAATTTCAGAACGTTGTTCATCGTGTTCCCCTTAAGGATGAAATCCATGGCCACCTCCGGTTTGGAAAGTTGGCGCGCACATATTACCTGTTAGTTACGTTAAGTAAACTGAGCCAAGCAACGGCCGGGATGTTTTCAACGGCTTCGCGGTGTAAACAGCACGAGTATTTCCAAGCTATATCCGCTCTGACGTTGTATAAAAATTGACTATTCGAGGTTAGAAAAGTTCGTAGGACCCACGTGCAATCTTTTTCCTTCTGAGCCGGATAACAGAAATTTGTTGGGAAGCATCGGCAGGCGGTAGCATGCTGTCGATCAGATTAAAGAGCGGGCGGTTTACAGTCACAACCATTTGGTCATTTCCAGGCGCCTAAGGCAGTTCTGGCTTAAGGAGGCAAGATGAGCGACAAGCTGACCATCCGCCATGATCGGGCGGGGCATCAATTCGAAACTACTGTGGACGGTCAGCGCGCCTATCTAGCCTATGTGGACTTGGGCAAGCAGACCCTGGACATGTATCGCACCTTCGTTCCGGATGCGCTGAGAGGTCAGGGGATCGCGGCAGCCCTGGCGCAGCATGCGTTGGATTACGCCAAGCGTGAGGGGTATGCGGTGATACCTTCATGTTCTTATGTCGAGGGTTATATAGAACGAAAGAACAGGCAGGTTGGCGGGGAGGGCAACTAAACTGGCATACGACCAGGCCAAACATGACCTGGTCGTATGGCTTCTATTATTAAATCAGCCGCGAGGGCGCTGGGGGAGTACGTCCTTCAGCTTGGCATGCATGCCCAGTACGGCTTTTTCCGTGGTTTCCCAATCGATGCAAGCATCAGTAACCGACACGCCATACTTGAGTTCCGCAAGGTCTTTCGGGATCGACTGATTACCCCAGCCCAGGTGGCTCTCGACCATTAACCCTATGATGGACTGGTTACCTTCCACGATCTGGTTGGCAACGTTGTCCATGACAAGCGGTTGCAATGCCGGATCCTTGTTTGAGTTGGCGTGGCTGCAATCGACCATTATGTTGGGGCGAATGCCTGCCTTGCCCAGCTCCTGCTCACAGAGCGCGACGCTGACCGAATCGTAGTTAGGCTTGCCGTTGCCGCCTCGCAGCACCACGTGACCGTAGCTGTTGCCCTTGGTGGTAACGATGGACACGCCGCCGGCCTGATTGATGCCGAGGAAGCGGTGGGGGCTGGAAACCGATTGCAGCGCATTGATCGCCACAGTCAGGCTGCCATCGGTGCCGTTCTTGAAACCAACGGCCGAGGACAGGCCGGAGGCCATCTCGCGATGGGTCTGGGACTCAGTAGTCCGAGCACCGATGGCGGCCCAACTAATCAGATCCTGCAGATACTGTGGCGAAATCGGGTCGAGCGCTTCGGTGGCGGTCGGCAGGCCCATTTCAGAAAGTTCAAGCAGCAGTTGGCGGCCGATGTGCAGGCCATCCTGGATCTTGAACGAATCGTCCATGTAAGGATCGTTGATCAGGCCTTTCCAGCCGACCGTCGTGCGCGGTTTCTCAAAGTACACACGCATGATCAGGAAGAGTGTGTCCGACACCTTCTCGGCCAGCACCCTTAGGCGCTCGGCATATTCGCGGGCGGCCTTGACGTCATGGATGGAGCAGGGGCCAACCACGATAAACAGTCGATGATCCTTGCCATCGAGGATGTCGCGTACCACCTGACGCCCATGGGATACGGTTTGCAGTGCGGAGGCGGTCAAGGGCAGTTCGCGCTTGAGTTGCTCCGGTGTGATCAGGGTGTCGTTGGAGGCAACGTTGAGGTCGTCGATCGGTAAATCAGCCATCGTGTTACTCGTCAGGGTCACGGATGCCCTCCGCCAGCCATCCCGGTGCGGCGGAGCAGAGCGTAAGTGCAGCGGGAAAGCGGAACCTTATCGCGTATTGCGGCAGCTAGACAATGGTATTCAGGACGGTGGCCGTGTCCATTAGTGCTTTTTCACCGTCCTGCTAAGCTCAGTCCAAGCCCTATGGTTGCCGTTATAAATCCAGTTCTACGGCGGGGCTCCACGACTTGTTCACTGGCTAGGCAAAAGTCTAAGGGGTATTCGCAAGAAATGATCTAGAATCCCGTCTTTCCTGATGCCTTAGGTTATAAGGTGGCGCTAGGGGTCATGTCATCGGTCTTTGAGGGATTTCTATGAAGCTTCAGCAACTGCGTTACATCTGGGAGGTGGCGCATCATGACCTCAACGTTTCGGCAACTGCGCAAAGCCTGTTTACCTCGCAACCAGGTATCAGCAAACAGATTCGCCTGCTAGAGGATGAGCTGGGCGTCGAAGTCTTTGCGCGCAGTGGTAAACACCTGACCCGTGTTACGCCTGCTGGCGAGCGAATCATCACAACGGCTGGCGAGATCCTGCGCAAGTGCGAAAGCATCAAGCAGATAGCGCAGGAGTTTTCTAACGAGAAGCGCGGCACCCTGAGCATCGCGACTACTCACACCCAGGCCCGCTACGCATTGCCGCCGGTGATTAGCAGCTTCATCAAGCAATATCCCGAAGTTTCTCTGCATATGCACCAGGGCACGCCTATGCAAATCGCTGAGATGGCGGCTGATGGCACTGTGGATTTCGCCATCGCCACCGAAGGGCTGGAGCTGTTCGGCGACCTGGTGATGATGCCGTGCTATCGGTGGAACCGCTGCGTGGTCGTGCCTCAGGGGCATCCGCTAGCGCGGCTGGAAAAGCTCACGCTGGAAGCACTGGCTGAACATCCCATCGTGACCTACGTGTTTGGCTTCACTGGCCGCTCCAAACTGGATGAGGCGTTCTCGCACCGGGGCCTTTCGCCGAAAGTGGTGTTTACCGCAGCCGATGCCGATGTGATCAAGACCTATGTGCGTCTCGGGCTTGGTGTGGGCATCGTGGCGCGCATGGCGGTAGATGCGAAGCTTGACTCGGACCTGGTGGTGCTCGATGCCAGCGAGCTGTTCGAGTCCAGTGTTACCCGGATCGGCTTCCGGCGGGGGACGTTCCTGCGCGGCTTTATGTGTGACTTTATCCAGGCTTTCGCCCCGCACCTGGATCGAGAAACGCTCGACAAGGCGATCCAGTGTCGCAACAAGGTCGAACTGGAAGAATTGTTCGACGGCGCGGAGTTGCCTACTTACTAGCGACCGGTGGGCAGGGCGAACCTGTCGATTCGCCCTGGCCTCTCCTCTGAACGTTTCGCCATTACGCCTTTGCGATCAGATTGCCAGCGTGCAGGCCACATTCTTTTTGAGTGGACTCTTCCCACCACCAGCGTCCTTCGCGTTCATGCTGGTTCGGCAGCACCGGTCGCGTGCAAGGCTCACAGCCGATGCTGATGAACCCGCGCTCATGCAGGCTGTTATAGGGGAGTTCAAGCATGCGGATATACGCCCAGACCTCCTCGCTGCTCATCTGTGCCAAGGGGTTGAGCTTATATAAGGTGTGTTCGGGAGTGGAAAAGGCACCGTCGATTTCCATCACTGCTACCTGGCTGCGTGTGCCTGGGCTTTGGTCACGGCGCTGGCCGGTGGCCCAGGCGCGCACGTCGGCCAGTTTGCGACGCAGCGGCTCGATCTTGCGAATCCCGCAGCATTCGCCATGGCCATCTCGGTAGAAGCTGAACAGGCCCTTTTCGTTGGTCATCGGTTCTAGCAGCTTCGGATCGGGGCTCATGATCTGAATGGGGATGTTGTAGTGCTCGCGAACCTGTTCGATGAACCGGTAGGTTTCGCTGTGCAGGCGGCCGGTGTCGAGGCTGAACACCTTGACGCTCTTGTTCAGCTTCCACGCCATGTCCACCAGTACTACGTCTTCCGCGCCACTAAAAGAAATCCACAGATCATCGCCGAACAAGTCAAAGGCTGACCTGAGAATGTCTTGCGGGGATTTGCCCGAATATGCGTTGGCAAACTCGGCAGCATCGATAGGTAGGCTCATCAGGCGGCTTCCTTGGTTGGCGCTGGTGCGCTCTGGGGCTGCGGATGGTAACAAATCGGTTTTATATCGCTAAATAACCTTTCCGGTTAGGCAATGGCTGCGTTGGGAATAAGCCCTTCGTTGCTTCGCTCAGTCCTTGCCGTTAGAGTGCCGGCTTCATTTTTGCTGCTGTGAGGAGTGGCCCGTGGAAATAGCCTGTCTCGACCTGGAAGGTGTCCTGGTTCCGGAAATCTGGATTGCCTTTGCCGAGGCGACCGGAATCGAATCGCTGCGGGCTACCACGCGCGACATCCCCGACTACGACGTGCTGATGAAGCAGCGCCTGCGCATCCTTGATGAACATGGCCTGAAGCTGTCCGATATCCAGCAGGTCATCGCGACGCTCAAGCCGCTGGATGGTGCCGTCGAGTTCATCGACTGGCTGCGCGAGCGATTCCAGGTTGTGATCCTCTCGGACACCTTCTATGAGTTCTCGCAGCCGCTGATGCGGCAGTTGGGCTTTCCCACCTTGCTGTGCCACAAGCTGATCGTCGACGACAATGACCGGGTGGTCGATTATCAGCTACGTCAGAAGGACCCGAAGCGTCAGTCCGTCATCGCATTGAAGAGCCTGTACTACCGCGTGATCGCAGCCGGCGACTCCTACAACGACACCACCATGCTCAGCGAAGCCCACGCCGGGATCCTCTTCCACGCACCCGATAATGTCATCCAGGAATTCCCGCAGTTCCCGGCGGTACATACCTTCGCGGAGCTGAAGCAGGAGTTCATCAAGGCGTCGAATCGCAAGCTCGAGTTGTAAGGAAGCTCCGCAATCGAACTGCTGGCTCAGCTTGCGCTGAGCAGCAGTTCGAGCTAAAGCAAACCCCTTGCCAGAGCCCAAACAGCGGCTCTGCGAGGAACACCACAGGCGCAATACCTGAAACGCTGTCACCGGCCTACTGAAAGCTGCAGTGTCTCGGCGATCAGGCAGAGCTCGGTAGCCCCGCTGGTCACCATCCGGCTCATTCAGTGGCGAGCTCATCAGCATCGTCATCGTCACAGGCCTCGGTTGCCACAAAGGGGCTTCAAGGCGTGTGCAAGACATTTGCGACCCAACTCCACCGTAAGGCTAAGGGCTAAGGCTAGGCTCGGTAGGGAGCGTGTTAACTCCCGCGCGCGCCTGCAGTCAGCTGGACTTGTCCAGGAGTTGCTGGGTGATATCGCCACTCAGCGATCGGTCGTACGCGTCGATCGTGCGTGGGCTATCGCCTGGGCTGAAATCAATCCTGTTCAGATCGACCCAGTACATGTTCGGTGAACTGGCCGAATGGAAATAGTAGGTCCCGTTGGTCGAGTCGCTGATTGTGAACCATAGAGTTGGCCAAGCGTCCTCATCTCCGCTGCCCGACGTGTCTTTTGCACCGCGGGGGCTTGCGACGTTGCGCGCGATCGCGTGCACGTCGGCAATGGCCTGCTCCACGTCGTCGGCAGGCGGCAAGGTTTTGAGGTAGGAAGCGGCGCGGACGAAGCGGCTACGTGCGTCAATGTCACCCGGCATCGACTTGGTGCCGCCGAAAAGTTGGTAGTGCTTCAGGTTGCGCAGCTGGGTATCCAGCTGCGGCTCGTTGGTCATCACGGTGAACTCCTTGCCGTGATGGATCACCTGCCTGCCGTCCACATACTCTACGATCGCCGAATCTCCGGAGGCGTCCGAGATGGACAGGTGTAGCGGCCACTGCTTGCCAGCGTTCTCCACCGACACGACCCGCACGGCCTCAAGCCCATTCACCGCCTCCTGAACGGTGCCGAAGTTGTCGAGCACATACTGGCCCCACTGCATGTTGGACAAGCCCGGACGATTATCCTGCGAACCATATTGGGTATCGCCCAGATAGAGCAGGTTGACGACCAGGCCCTTCTCGTTCATTCCGTCCGAGGTGTTACCAAACGAGTTGACCGCAACGCTGCCGTACTTGGAGGTCCAGCGCAGCGGCTTCCCATCGCCCGTGTCGGAAACCCGCTCCACTCCGCGCGGGTTGACCGCCAGCTGCGCCGCATCCGAGGTGTACAGGTCCATGGTCCTAGCCACGACAGTGGCCTGGCCATTGGCGTTCGACAATATACGTGAGCACGCTGACACCTCCACTGCCAGCGTCGAAGCAGCAGCGATGAGACCGATTGCTGCCACGCGCGCACTTTTTTTCGGCATTGCGACACCTCTTTGATTCAGCCAACTTCGAACCAATAGGGGTGGAAAGATGGAAGCGGTCACGATGCATACATTCATTGGCTAGCGGCTATATCTCGTTTGAACACTCTGGATCAGCGAGTTCAGTCTCGCGCCGCCTCGGCAGGGCCGATTTGCGATTAAAGGTTGCCGTAGAATACGCGCCCGCTGTTGTTAGTTGAGGTTAAGTACGACGCAAACCAAACCACCGCCGATCGGCAGCCAGAGCGCCAGCCGCGGCGCGTAGGGCAGCAGCATGAGCAGCATCAGTCCACCAAGAGAACTCATGCCAAACCAGGCTACCCAGGCCATGCCTGTGTCCCAGACGAAACTGCACGTATAAGCAGCCAGGGCCAGGAACAAGACGCCCGTCGGTACACAGGCGCGGCGCAGTTCTGCTGGAATGCGGGGGCTGGTGAGTTGCTTCCAGTGGCGCGCCATGCCCAGGCATATCATCAGCATGCCGGCATAGGTCAGGGTCAGGCTGAGCGCTAAGGCGATCAGATTCATTGTTCGGCTCCGGCCAGACGTGCAGGGCGGGATTTGACCAATGGGGCGGTGCAGGCCCGCGATGGGATCTTCCAGGCCAGCCATGCCAGTGCCACACCCAGTACCACGCAGGCGACTTCCAGAGCCACGCGTGTCGAATCCAGCGCAAGCCCATCGAGCAGGCTGAAAACTGGCAGCGCAATGCAAAGGCTGGCTGCCGCATAGAGCTGCTCGCGCCAGGCGACGAAAACTGGTCGTGCCGCCGCGTGTGCCAGGCTAAGCAGCCAGGCTCCGAAGAACACGCGGGTTTCCCACAATTCGCGGCCGGCCAGCTCCACCGGGATCAGGCGGTTGGCCCACAGCAATGCGATGGAGGCGAGGCACAGGCCGGCAACTGTTGCGATGTTCAGGCGCTCAGTCACGTTCAGAAGCGCGCGCGATCCCTTGGCCTGCTTACGCTGCTTGACCGTGTAAAGTACCAATCCCGTGGCGATCATGGCGCAGCTGACCAGGCCACAGAGGAAGTACAGCCAGCGCATCGGGTAGCCGCCGAACTGTGCGAAATGCAGGCCGGCCATTACCCGCTGGGTCAGCAGAGTGGGGCGCGACGGTGACGGCTGCTGGAGCAATTCTCCGGTGACGCCGCTGAAGCTCATGCCTTCACCTTTGGTCAGCTCGATGCGACTGCCTAGCAGCGGGCGCGCAGTCACCTTGGCATTGATCCGACCGGGATTATCGATCAACAGTCCGGCCAGCGCGCCAGGGCCGTAATGCGTTTCGGCCTTGGCGATGAATTGTTCCAGCGGTAGCAGTTCGGCGGGTACCGATTGGGTCTGCCGTTCTCCGCGCTCTCGGCCAAGAGGTGCTTGCTGTTGCGCAGCGTCGGATCGCCCGTCGCGGAACATGGCATTGCGATCACCCCCATAAAGCGCATCCAGCGCCGCAGGCATGTAAATGAGAAAGAAGATCACCAGCCCGGTGTAGGTGATCATCAGGTGAAAGGGCAATAGCAGCACCGCGCTGGCATTGTGGCCGTCGAGCCAGGACCGGCGCCCCTTGGCCGGCCGGAAGGTGAAGAATTCCTTGAAAATTTTCTTATGGATCACGATACCGCTGATCAGCGCTACCAGCATTGCCATGGCGGCGAAGCCCACAAGCCAGATACCCAGCGTGCGCGGCATGTGAAGCGTGAAGTGAAAACGGAAGAAAAAATTGCCGCCGGCGGTGTCGCGTGGTTCCAGAACCTCACCGCTGAGCGGGTCGAGGTGGGTGCGCTCACCGCGTCGCTGCTCACCGGTAGACACCGCGAGCGCGGGGTAGCGCTCGGTCGGCAAGCTGATATTCCAGCTCGCTGCATTTCCGTGGTTGGCTTCCAGCCAGCGCTGGGCGGTTTTGCTAGCGGCTGCTTGATCCAGCTCGTTCTGCGCAAGCTCTGGCTGCATCCACCAGCTGATCTCTTTGTCGAAGACCGCAATCGTGCCGGTGAGGAAGATCGCGAACAACACCCAGCCGAGCAACAGCCCGCACCAGGTATGCAGCCAGGACATGGACTGGGTGATGGTTTTCTGTTTCATCCCAGTGTCCCTATCAACTGTGGCCAAAAGCCGATCAGCCCCATTGGGGGGATGAGCAGCAGGCTGAGCGCGACCCGCCGTAGGGAATGCGTAGCAAATACCCAGAGAATGGCTGCCAGGTAGACGATGAACGAAACCAGCGATGCAACCAGGGCCGCATCGAAGCGATCCAGCGGCAGCAGGCGTGCCAGGGCGGCGGTGAAGCAGTAGGTGAACAGGTAGCCGCCGAGTATCGCCGCCAGGATGCGGCACATCATCGGCCACAATTGCAGTGGTGCTTTCATGTCGTTCTTGTCAGTTCCGGAGCTTGAGTCGCAGCGAAGTTGGCGGCAGGGATTTGTAATCACAGATTTGGCGCTTCAGCTGTCGTTGAGCGGATGGACTGCCGTTCCGCAGTCGGCGGCAAGCTCAAGCTTCAGTTGATTTCTTTCGAGCCAAATTTTCAGCCTGTTGACCTGATCCGGTGTCTCGAGGCCGTCGACCCGTTGTGGATGGGCGTGGCCGCCCCACATCAGCATTTGCAGAGATTGAGAAAGTCTGCCGAGTGCTGCGCTGAAGGCCGGCAACTGGCGAAGCTCGGCAAAGGTGGCGGGACCTTTGGCCAGTCTTTCCAGGAGCGGGGAGAAGACTTCCGCCGGCCCTTGAATGGCCCCGATGGGCGTTCGAAAGATCACCGAGCCAGACGTCGGCGCGTTCGGCAACGCCTGGAAACGAAGGGCATCGACCTGCTGCAGCACATCCGCCGGTTTCAGAACAACCGGGGCTCGCTGGAACAGATCGCAGCGTTGGTGCTGGTTGCGGGAGATGTCTTTGACCCTTTCCCGCAGCGCTGGAGAGCTTAGGCTCGACAGCAGTGGCTGTATGCCTCCCGGTACGGAGAGATTGTCGAGGTTTTCCAAGGCGTTGGCGCTGCCCAGGTAGGTTACCCTCGCCTGGGCCAGAAGATGGTGAACATCGACCGAGTGCTGGGGCGACCAATGATCGGTCAGAAAGTCGTGGGCCAGGTAGCCGAGATCCTTGTGCTTGAGTGCCCGGATCTTTTCGCTCAGCTGCGGCTGGTCGACGAACGCTCCGGCCGCATCCAGCTGAAAGGCGAAAGCCAGAGCGGCGTCCAGTTTCTGCTTTGAGGTGCCGGGCAGCTGCTTGGCCAGGTCGTTCAGCAAGGCCTGCACCGGAACCATTGGGGTCGCTCCGGGGTGACACATGTAGTGCAGGTACAGCAAGCCTCTGGGTTTCAGCGATTTCGTTACCAGTTGAAGAATGGCGTGCTGTTGGTTCGGCGCGATCCAAGACCAGACGCCATGGCAGGCGATGAAGTCGAAAAATAGATTGTTGCTTTGTGCGAACTGAGCGAAGTCCGCGTGAACGAAGTGGACATTGTTCAGGCCAATGGACTGCGCTGCCGCTCTGGCGACTGCCAGCGCCTTGTCGTTGAAGTCCACGCCGACGAATCGGCCCTGCGGATTCGTCGCGGCTGCGACCAGCAGGTTGATACCCATGCCACAGCCCAGTTCGCAATAGGAGTAGGGCTTGGCAATGTCGGGCGCCACCGTGCCAAGGAACCGGACCAGACCGGCCAGCCAGACAGGTTGGATCTCCTTGTGAAAATGGGGCGGGTAGGCCACGTCAATCACGTAGCCATCGTTTCTGTTCATGTGACTTGGCCTCTTGTCCGCACAACTGGAGCGGGTACCGATAGCGCCTTCGTGCAGGCAGTGCGAATTCCCCGCATGCGAATTCCCCGCATGCGAATGCTCCCTGACGAAAATGCCGCCCGGAAGCAGGTTTAACGCCAATCAGAATGCTTGCGTCACCGAGAAAATGAACCGCCTGCCGTCCAGGTTGTAGGCGTAGTCGCCATCGGTGGAAACTTCCTTATTGCCGATGTTGTAGATGCCTGCTTTCAGGCTCAGGTCCTCTGTCGCCCGGAATGCCATGCCGAGGTCCACGAAGCTGTAGGCTGGGTAGCGAATGCCGTTGGTACTGGAACCGCTGGTGCCGGTCTGCCAGCGGCCGGAGGTTTCGCCTCGATAGTTGTACTGAGTCCAGACGTTGAGCCTTTCGGTGGCTTGCCAGTCAAGCGAGGCGTTGAACATGTGCTTGGCAACGTCGTTGAGCGGCTTGCCTTTGTAGTCACCCGATTTCTGCTCGGTTTCGGTGTAGGTGTAGCTGTGGCGGTAGAAGAGGTTATCGAGAAGGACGTAGTCGAAGGTCCATTCGATGCCGCGCAGTTCTGCTTCGTCGACGTTCTCATAGGCGGTGTAGCCGAACGGGTGAGCAGGATAATTAGTGCCGTTGTAGTTACAGGATTGGTTCTGCAGGCAGACACGCCCGGTACGGTTGATCTTGTCTTCGTAATCGATCACGTATGCCGTCAAGGTGGTGAGCAGACCCTGCTCCTGATCTTCGTACGCGATGCCGATCTCGCGGTTCACGCTGGTTTCCGGTGTGAGGTCGGGGTTGCCGATGATCACGCCGCCCATGGAGGTAGAGCCAAAATCAGTGGCGCTGGAGCGCAGGTCCGGCGCCTTGTAGCCGGTGGTGACGCCGCCCTTGATGGTAAAGCTGTCGCTCAACTGATAGACGCCATAAACCTTTGGACTGAACTGGCCGCCGAACGCCTGATTGTCGTCGTAGCGTCCGCTCAGGGTCAGGGTGAAATCTTCGGTTAGATTCCAGTTGTCCTCCAGGTAGATGGAGTTCTGATAACGGTTCATCTCGACAGTGGCATTTGCATCTGGAACTACCGGCTCGCGCAGCCCATTGGAGTTGTGCTCCAGATTCTCGTATTTGTGGGTCAGGCCTCCCGTTATGGCGTGTGCGCTGAGGAAGTAGGTGGCCTGGGTGTTGGCCGTGATGACTTCGTACTCGATGCCTTTGCCGGTCTCGGCGTTTGCCGTGGTCGGGTTTTCCGACTGGTCGTAGTTGATATACGACTTCAGCAGAAGGTTGTCGTAGTTGCCCTCGTGATCAACGAAGTAGTTTCGCTTGATCGACTCGCTATAGGTCGGCGCTATGGCAATACCGGCCTCAGTGCGTTCGGCGAGACTTTTGCCAGGGTTATGCCAGCGCTCCTGCTTGGCATAGCTATGCCCTACCGTCAGCACGTTCTGATCATTCAGGCTCCAGGACATCTTGGCGCCCGCATTGCGTTTTTCATATTTGGGGTCTGTGGCCGCGCTGTCGCTTCCACCGACGAAGTTGCTTTCATCCTGATTGTGCAACGCCCCGGTCAGCTGCAGGCCCAGCACGTCTTCGATCAGAGGTAGGTTCAGGTAAGCGCTGCTCTGGGCTGTGTCTTCGTTGAGCTTGTTACCGCTCCCTGGCGTGGTGTATTCGGCGGTGATGCTGCCGCTCAGCTCATTGGCCACTTTCTTGGTGATGATGTTGATCACGCCGCCCATGGCATCGGAGCCATAGAGGGCCGACGCCGGGCCGCGAATGACCTCGATTCGCTCAATGGACTCGAGCGGAGGAAGGAAGTTGATCGGCGTACCGGCCTGGGATCCTCTCTCGGAAAATGCGTCATTGCCCTGGGCCGGACGGCCGTCGATAAGAAAAAGCGTATAGGCCGAGGTCATGCCGCGCACCATGATCGATTGCTCGACGCCGCCGCCGGAAACCTGCACGCCGGCAACGTTCTTCAACGCATCGGTGATATCGGTGTAGGAACGTTTTTTCAATTCTTCTGCGGTGATGACAGAGATGGTGGCAGGAGCGTCCTTGATGTTCTGCTCGAAGCCCGAAGCGCTGACCACTGTTGTCGGCTGCAGCTCGATCGCGTTCTGAGCATGAACCAGACTGTTCATCGAGGCGGCTACGGCAATTGCGCAAGCCAGTCTGTTTCGTTTGAAAATGACCATCTACAACAACTCCTGAGAATCATCACGCATCATTTGTAAGCGGTCCGGATTGCCGGACGCGCGGGTAAGGCGCGGTGCGCTTGCGCCGTTTCGGCGTGAATAGTAGTTATTCTCATTTGGTAGTAAAGATCATTTACAATCTATACAGCTTGTAACCGGATGCAGACGCGCAGCCCTGGCTTGCTGTTTTCAGCCCAGATCCGGCCGGCCTGCATATGCACCATGCCTTTTGCGATGGCCAATCCGAGACCGAAACCATTGCCACCCGGCCTTGCGGTACTGAGGCGGGAGAAGGGTCGAAAGATGACCTGCAGCGCGCTTTCCGCCACACCGGGCCCCTGGTCTTCGATGCTCAGTGTCCACCAGTCTTCAGTGCGCTCGGCCTTCAGGCAAACCGTGCCTTGTGCTGGTGAGTGGCGGATAGCGTTGCGCAGGACGTTTTCCATGGCCTGGGCCAGCGCGTTAAGGTTGCCGAGTACTTGGCAGCCCTCCGGCAATTCCGAACGGATGCGTTCGCGCGGCCAGCCCGATTCGAAGCAGGCGTCCTCGCAGAGCACCTCCCACAGCGCTTCGATCTCCACGGGCTGGCACTCGAAGCGCGGCTGCTCGCTGTCCAGCCAGGCCAGTTCCAGAGTATTGTGCGCCAGGTGCTGCATGGCGCCGATCTCGCGCTCTACCCGGTCACGCAATTCTTCGCCCTGCAGTTCGCTTTCGCAGGCGACCCGCAAGCGGCTCAACGGCGTGCGTAGTTCGTGAGACAGGTCGCGCAACAGTTGCTGTTGCTGTGCGATGGCGTCGCGTAAGCGCTGCGTGAGGTATTCGAGCGAGCGACCCAGCTCACCCAACTCATCACGGCGCTGGGCAATGGATGGCGGGATCAAAGTGTCGAGTTCATTGCCATGCAGGGCGTTGGCCTGTCTGCGAAGGCGCTCCAGCGGTGAAATCAGCAGGGTGTAAAGCAGCCAGCAGAACAGCACGGACAGCAGGACTGGTAACAGATAAACCGCGAGCAAGGTGAGTAGCGTGTGGTTACGCCAAGGACGCAGGCGCTCGGGCAGACGCATGATCAGTTGGTCGCCTGTCTCGCCGATGGGAATTGAAACCAGGGGCAGACGCTCGCTGCGGCGGCTCATCGGCCAGTCATAGTGACGCACAAAGGTCAGCAACTGGTGCTCTTCGGGACGCAGCCTCTGGTTACCCTGTGGTTGTAGGTTGCGATCCACCACGACCGCCCAGCCGCGCTCCTTTCGGCGCAGCTCTGCCAGCCACTGGTCCAATATCTGCGGCCCCCCGTGCAAAGCTGCCCCGGCATCAGTGGCGTAGCCTTCGAGAGTGCTGCGTGCTTCATCCGAGAGATAGGAAGTGTGGTGGTCGATCTTTTGGCTGATGTAACCGGCTGCCCAGATCATTGCCAGGCAGAAGCCGGCAACCAGAGCGACGAGTCTCCAGAATATCGAATGGCGTCCCGGCATCAGTTGTCCTGTTTGCGCAACAGATAACCCTTGCCCCATACCGCTTCGACACGCAGCCCGGCGATCTTCGCGCGCGTCAGCTTTCGGCGGATATTACTGATGTGCATGTCCAGGCTGCGGTCATGCTGTGAATAGCCGCGATGCAGCACCTGCTGATAGAGGAAGGGTTTGCTGAGCACTTCTTCCGCTGAGTCGTAGAGAAGCTTCAACAGGCGGTACTCGGTTGCTGTTAGCCCGGCCCAGCGCCCGTCATTGGCCAAATCGCCACGGTCATCGTCGAAGTGCAGCAGCTCGTCGTTTGCGGCGGCGGGCGCATGGCGCTCATAGGCAACGCGGCGAAGGATGGCGGCGATCCGGACCTGCAGCTCGGCGATGCTGAAGGGCTTGGGCAAGTAGTCATCGGCGCCGCAATCGAAGCCCTGAATTCTATGGGCCTCGTCGCCCAGCGCGGACATCATCAGCACCGGCGTACGGCGTTTATCGCGCAGTCGAGCGAGCAGCTCCAAACCGCCCAATCCGGGTAAAAGCACGTCCAGCAGGATGAGGTCGTAATCAGCCTGTTGAGCCATTGCCAACCCGATTTCGCCATCGGCGGCAAGGGTGACCTGAAAACCGCGGCTTTCCAGTGATGTCCTCAGATGCTTGCCGAGGATGGGATCGTCTTCAATGGCCAGAATCTGCTGGCCGGAGCAGTATTGCATGGAAATGACACTCTAGTGCGAATGCGAATGATTATACCGCCTCGCTAGATCCTTGCATGGGTGTTGGTTGGATGTTGTGCGGCTTGGATACGTGCCGGTACCTTGCTAGTGCTATCTATATCTATCGCTTATGATCCGCCGCCGTATGGGCCACTCGGGGTTGTATGAATCGCCCCTTTCGGCTGGTGCGGGAACGCTCGCTCCGATACGGCTGGGCTGTTTGATGTGAAGCTGAAAGAGGGAATCGCATGCGCGAGCGTTTGCTTGCAGCGGAGAAAGTGAAGGCCATTGATTGGCGTGATGCGCGGCTGTACCTGCTGGATCAGCGCGAGCTTCCGGTGCGAGAGGTCTGGCGATCGTGCGAGTCCGTCGCCGATGTTGCCGAGGCGATCCGCAATATGGTGGTGCGGGGTACGGCGGCTATCGGCATTGCCGCGGCCTACGGTCTGGTGCTGGGCTTGAGGGCCCGCCTGGCGGAAGGGGGCGGCTGGCGTGAAACGCTGGAGGATGACTTCGCATTGCTGGCGGCAACCCGGCCAACCGGCGTCAACCTTTTTTGGGCGCTTGATCAGATGCGCGAGCGGTTGGAGCGGCTCAAGCCGGGCGAAGACCCATTTGAGGCTCTGGAGTCTCAGGCGCTCTCGATTCATCAGAGCGATCGTGAAGCCAACCTGACCATGGCGCAGTTCGGTATGGAGGTGGTTCGCCGACATCAGGGCAACGCACAGAATCTGCTGACCCATTGCAATGCCGGCGCGCTAGCCACAGGCGGTTTCGGTACGGCGCTAGGCGTCATCCGTGCCGCGCACCTGGAGGGGCTGGTCGAGCGTGTCTATATCGACGAAACCCGCCCGTGGCTGCAGGGATCTCGTCTGACGGCCTGGGAGCTGGCAGGTGAACAGGTGCCCGTGATGCTCAATGCGGACTCGGCAGCGGCTCACCTGATGAAAACCCGCGGCATCACCTGGGTCATCGTTGGCGCCGACCGGATAGCTGCTAATGGCGACGTGGTCTGCAAGATCGGTACGTATCAGCTGGCCGTGCTTGCCATGCATCACGGCGTACGCTTCATGGTCGTGGCGCCAACCTCGTCCATAGACATGGCGCTTGAGACTGGCGATGAAAGCCCTATCGAGGAGCGTGCCGGTACTGAGCTGCTTGAGGTTAATGGGTGCTGTTTCGCGCCGGATATCGACACCTTCAATCCTGTGTTTGACGTAACGCCGGCAGATCTGATCGATGTCCTGATAACCGAGCGGGGGATCATAGAAAGACCCAGCGCGACGAAGATAGCGGCGCTGATGAGCCGAAGAAGGCTGCATTAGTGGCGTTCCACGATAAAAGATGCGGTGGCGCGCCGGAAAGCTGGAGGAGCGACCTGAGCTGCAGGGCTTTCTTCCTCCAGGCTCCAGCGGCATGCCGCCTTGTGATAACATTCCGCGCTTAATCGCAGGACCCTGCTGACTATAAGGAACCAGGCTTCCATGGGCGAACTGGCCAAAGAAATCCTCCCGGTCAATATCGAAGACGAACTCAAGCAGTCCTACCTCGATTACGCCATGAGCGTAATTGTCGGGCGGGCGCTGCCGGATGCACGAGACGGCTTGAAGCCAGTGCACCGTCGTGTGCTTTTTGCCATGAGTGAGCTGGGCAACGACTGGAACAAGCCGTACAAGAAATCGGCCCGTGTGGTCGGTGACGTGATCGGTAAATATCACCCTCACGGCGACTCTGCGGTTTACGACACGATCGTCCGGATGGCGCAGCCGTTCTCGCTGCGCTACCTGCTGGTCGACGGCCAGGGCAACTTTGGTTCCGTCGACGGCGATAGCGCTGCGGCCATGCGATACACCGAAGTGCGCATGGCCAAGCTGGCCCATGAGCTGCTGGCTGACCTGCACAAGGAAACCGTGGATTGGGTGCCCAACTACGACGGCACCGAGCAGATCCCGGCTGTCATGCCGACCAAAATTCCGAACCTGCTGGTCAATGGTTCTAGCGGGATTGCGGTCGGCATGGCGACCAACATTCCGCCGCACAACCTTGGCGAAGTCATCGATGGCTGTCTGGCGCTGATCGCCAATCCCGATATCACCATCGATGAATTGATGACCTATATTCCCGGTCCGGATTTTCCTACCGCGGGCATCATCAATGGCCGCGCTGGTGTCATCGAAGCCTATCGCACCGGCCGTGGCCGCATTTACATGCGCGCCCGTTCGATCATCGAAGACATCGACAAGGTGGGCGGTCGCCAGCAGATCGTCATCACCGAATTGCCGTATCAGTTGAACAAGGCACGGCTGATCGAGAAGATCGCCGAGCTGGTGAAGGAGAAGAAGCTCGAAGGCATCACCGAACTGCGTGACGAGTCCGACAAGGACGGCATGCGTGTCGTCATCGAGCTGCGTCGTGGTGAGGTGCCGGAAGTCATCCTCAACAACCTTTATGCGCAGACTCAGCTGCAGAGTGTGTTTGGTATCAACGTGGTGGCGCTGGTCGATGGACAGCCACGCACGCTGAACCTCAAGGAGTTGCTGGAGGCCTTCGTTCGCCACCGCCGTGAAGTGGTTACCCGCCGCACGGTGTTCGAGCTGCGCAAGGCGCGCGAGCGCGGCCATATCCTTGAAGGTCAGGCAGTCGCGCTATCCAACATCGATCCGGTGATCGCACTGATCAAGGCTTCGCCGACGCCGACCGAAGCCAAGGAAGCGCTGATCGCCACGGCCTGGGAGTCCACGGCGGTGGAAGCGATGGTCGAGCGCGCCGGTGCCGATACCTGCCGCCCGGAAGACCTCGACCCGCAATACGGATTGCGTGATGGCCGCTACTACCTTTCGCCAGATCAGGCCCAGGCCATCCTCGATCTCCGCCTGCACCGCCTGACCGGTCTCGAGCACGAAAAGCTGCTGACCGAATACCAGGAAATCCTGGCCCAGATCGGCGAGTTGATTCGCATCCTGACCAACCCTGTGCGCCTGATGGAGGTCATCTGCGAAGAGTTGGAAGGTGTGAAGGCCGAGTTCGGCGATGCACGCCGTACCGAGATTCTCGAGGCGCGGCTTGACCTGACGCTGGCAGATCTGATCACCGAAGAAGAGCGTGTCGTCACCATTTCCCACGGCGGTTATGCCAAGTCGCAGCCCCTCGCGACCTACCAGGCGCAGCGCCGCGGTGGGCGTGGCAAGGCTGCTACTGGAGTCAAGGAAGAGGACTACGTCGAGCATTTGCTGGTCGCCAATAGCCATGCCACGCTGCTGCTGTTTTCCAGCAAGGGCAAAGTTTACTGGCTCAAGACCTACGAGATTCCCGAGGCTTCGCGTACTTCGCGCGGTCGCCCGCTGGTGAATCTGCTGCCGCTGGAGGATGGCGAAAGCATTACCGCCATGCTTCAGGTCGACCTGGAGGCATTGCGCAAGCAGGCGCCGCTGGAAGACGAGGAGCTGGATGACACCGACGGCCAGCTCATCGAGCATGACGAAATCGACGATGTCGACGGCGACGACGCTGACGGCGACGAGAAGGATGAGCCGACAGGTGCCTACATCTTCATGGCGACTGCCAAGGGTACGGTCAAGAAGACGCCTCTGGTGCAGTTCAGCAGGCCTCGCAGCTCCGGTCTCATCGCTCTGAGGCTGGAGGAGGGTGACACCCTGATTGCCGCGGCAGTCACCGACGGTGCTCAGGAAGTGATGATGTTCTCCGATGGCGGCAAGGTCATCCGCTTCAAGGAAAGCAAGGTGCGCACGATGGGCCGTACGGCCCGTGGCGTGCGGGGTATGCGCCTGCCGGAGGGGCAGCGCATCATTTCCATGCTGATTCCTGAGTCGGGTGCACAGATTCTTACCGCTTCGGTGCGTGGCTACGGCAAGCGCACCGCGATGGAAGAGTTCCCGCGTCGTGGTCGAGGTGGCCAGGGCGTGATTGCCATGGTGACCAACGAACGCAACGGCGCGCTAGTGGGGGCTATACAGGTGCTTGAGGGTGAGGAGATCATGCTGATCTCCGACCAGGGCACGCTGGTGCGCACCCGCGTCGATGAAGTGTCCTCGCTGGGCCGCAATACCCAGGGCGTGACGCTGATCAAGCTGGACAAGAACGAGCATCTGGTCGGTCTTGAGCGGGTTCAGGAACCGTCTGAAGAGGACGTTCTGGAAGATGTCGAAGCCAGCCTCGACGAAGACTCGCTGGAAAAGCAAATGCCGGTAGTCAGCACTGAGCCGGGCGAGGATGAGTTGCTCGGCGGTGGCGGTGATGTGCCGCCGGATGTGGTTCCGACAGACGATCAGGAGTAAACGATGAGAGGCGTGCCCACTGCGGGTGCGCCTTTATCGTCTGAAGTGGCTGACTTTATAGCTGAGCGCCTCGGCAGGCGCTTTGCACCTTCGCGGTGAAATTGAACAACGAGCATGAGAGAACAGCAGTGAGCAAACGCGCCTTTAACTTCTGCGCCGGTCCCGCCGCGCTTCCCGAAGCGGTACTGAAACGCGCCCAGGCGGAACTTCTCGATTGGCAGGGCCGCGGCCTGTCGGTGATGGAGATGAGCCATCGCAGCGACGCCTATGTGGCGATCGCGGAGAAGGCCGAGCAGGATCTTCGCGACCTGATGGCGATTCCTTCCAATTACAAGGTGTTGTTTCTGCAAGGTGGTGCAAGCCAGCAGTTCGCAGAGATTCCGTTGAACTTGCTGCCCGAAGATGGCGTTGCCGACTATGTCGACACTGGGATCTGGTCGCGCAAGAGCCTCGAAGAGGCGTGTCGCTTTGGTAGCGTCAACCTCGCTGCGAGCGCCAAGCCCTACGAATATTTTGCTATCCCCGGACAGAACGAGTGGAAGCTGAGCGACAACGCCGCTTACCTGCACTATGCCAGTAACGAAACAATCGGCGGCCTGCAGTTCGACTGGGTGCCGGACGTGGGTGATACACCGCTGGTGGTGGACATGTCCTCGGACATACTCTCGCGCGCGATAGACGTTTCGAAGTTCGGTCTGATCTATGCCGGCGCGCAAAAGAACATCGGGCCGTCCGGGCTGGTGGTGGTGATCGTTCGTGAAGATTTGCTCGGTCGAGCCCGGTCCAGCTGCCCGACCATGCTCAACTACAAAATCGCAGCCGATAACGGCTCGATGTACAACACGCCGGCGACTTTCTCCTGGTATCTCTCGGGACTCGTCTTCGAGTGGCTCAAGGAGCAGGGCGGGGTTGAAGGGATGGAGCAGCGCAACAGAGCGAAGAAGGAGCTCCTGTACGGCTTCATCGACGCCAGCGATTTCTACTCCAACCCGGTCTCTGAAAACGCTCGCTCCTGGATGAACGTACCGTTCCGCCTGGCCGATGAACGCCTGGATAAGGCTTTCCTGGCCGGTGCCGATGCGCGCGGTCTGCTTAATCTCAAAGGCCATCGCTCGGTCGGCGGGATGCGCGCCTCGATCTACAACGCGGTAGGCCTGGACGCCGTAGAGGCATTGGTCGCTTACCTGCGTGAGTTCGAGAAGGAGCATGCCTGATGAGCGACGGAGATCGCCTCAAGGCGCTGCGCGTACGTATAGATAGCCTGGACGAGCGAATTCTCGACCTGATCAGCGAGCGTGCCCGTTGTGCCCAGGAAGTGGCGCGGGTCAAGACGGCCTCGCTGGCCGATGGCGAGGAGGTGGTGTTCTATCGCCCTGAGCGTGAGGCACAGGTGCTCAAGCGCATCATGGAGCTGAATAAAGGGCCGCTGGATAACGAAGAGATGGCGCGCCTGTTCCGCGAAATCATGTCCTCGTGTCTCGCTCTGGAACAGCCGCTGCGGGTAGCCTACCTCGGGCCGGAAGGCACCTTCTCGCAGGCAGCGGCGCTCAAGCATTTCGGCAACTCGGTGATCAGCAAGCCGATGGCGGCCATCGACGAAGTGTTCCGTGAGGTGGTCGCTGGTGCGGTGAATTTCGGCGTGGTGCCGGTGGAGAATTCCACCGAAGGTGCAGTCAACCACACACTGGACAGCTTCCTTGAACACGACATCGTCATCTGCGGCGAGGTTGAGTTGCGTATCCACCATCACCTGCTGGTAGGTGAGACGACCAAGACCGACCGCATCACCCGCATCTATTCGCACGCCCAATCGCTGGCCCAGTGCCGCAAGTGGCTGGATGCGCACTACCCGAACGTTGAACGCGTAGCGGTATCCAGCAACGCCGACGCGGCCAAGCGCGTGAAAAGCGAGTGGAACTCTGCAGCCATCGCCGGTGACATGGCGGCGCAGCTGTATGGGTTGACCCGGCTTGCGGAAAAGATCGAAGACCGTCCGGACAATTCCACGCGTTTTCTGATCATAGGCACCCAGGAAGTCCCGCCGACCGGCGACGACAAGACCTCGATCATTGTTTCCATGCGCAACAAGCCGGGGGCGCTGCACGAGCTGCTGATGCCGTTCCATACCAATGGGATCGACCTGACCCGGATCGAAACGCGCCCCTCGCGCGTCGGCAAGTGGACCTATGTGTTCTTTATCGACTGCATCGGCCATTACAAGGACCCGCTGATCAAGGACGTGCTGGAAAAGATCGGCCGCGAAGCGGTGGCGTTGAAGGTGCTGGGGTCGTATCCAAAAGCGGTACTTTAAAGAGTAGTCGGGAGCTCGAAGCCGGAAGTTGGAAGTTGGAGCCGCACAGACTGCTCATGCTTCACGCTCCAGCTTCGAGCGTCCGGCTCCGGCGGAGCTGAACATGAGTGCTGATTTCATCGCCCTGGCCATGCCGGGCGTACAAAAATTGTCCCCTTACGTCACTGGCAAACCGATCGATGAATTGGCGCGTGAGCTGGGTATCGAGCCGGCGCAGATCGTCAAATTGGCCAGCAACGAAAACCCGCTGGGGCCCAATCCTCGGGTGCTCGAGGCTATTCGCGGTGAGCTTGCCGACCTGACCCGCTATCCCGATGGCAGCGGCTACCGACTCAAGGCCAAGCTGGCCGAGCGTTTCGGCCTGAAGGCAGATCAAATCACCCTGGGCAACGGCTCCAACGACATCATCGATCTGGTCGCCCGCTGCTGGCTCGCACCGGGTCGCAATGCGGTGTTCAGTGCGCATGCCTTTGCTGCATACCCTCTTTGCACCCAGGCGGTGGGCGCAGAAAGCCGCGTGGTTCCGGCCATCGACTATGGCCATGATCTGAACGGCATGCTCGACGCCATCGACGAGCACACTGGAGTGGTGTTTATCGCCAACCCGAACAACCCCACCGGCACCTGGTTCGGCCCGCAAGCGCTGGAAGCCTTTTTGGCGCGCGTTCCGGAGCATGTATTGGTGGTGCTGGATGAGGCCTACATCGAATTCACAGAGGGTGGCGAGCTGCCCAACGGCTTGGACTATCTCGATCGCTACCCAAACCTGTTGGTCTCGCGGACGCTTTGCAAGGCTTATGGTCTGGCTGGATTGCGCGTCGGCTATTGCGCGTCTTCGCCACAGGTTGCCAATGTGCTCAATCGCGTACGCCAACCATTCAATGTCAATAGCCTTGCCTTGGTGGCGGCTTGTGTCGCGTTGGATGATGAGGAATATCTCGCCGAAGGGCGTCGGGTCAACCGTGCCGGCATGGCCCAGATGGAGCGTGGCCTGAGCGCGCTCGGGCTGACGTGGATCCCGTCGCGGGGCAATTTTGTAGCGGTCGATTTTGGGCGTGATGCGGCGTCGATCAATGCCGGGCTGCTGCGCGAAGGGGTGATCGTCCGGCCGATTGCTGGCTACGGCATGCCGACTTTCTTGCGCGTGTCCATAGGCACCGAACAGGAAAATAACCGGTTTCTAGAGGCTCTGCGCGTAGTGCTCGATCAATGATCCGAGACATCAGCCTGCAACAGCGAAGGCCTATCGTCGATCGTCTGGTGGTGATCGGGCTTGGCCTGATTGGCGGCTCGTTCGCCAAGGGCCTGCGCGAGCGCGGCCTTTGCCAGGAAGTGGTTGGTTTCGATCTTAATGCTGACAGTCGACGACTGGCCGTGGAACTGGGTGTCGTCGACCGGTGCGCCGAGACGCTGGAAGAGGCGTGTCAGGGGGCCAGCGTGATCCAGTTGGCGGCGCCGATCCTGGCCATGGAACGGCTGCTCGAGCAACTGTCGAAGCTGAATCTGGGCAGTGCGGTGCTGACCGATGTTGGCAGCGCGAAAGGCAATCTTGTGAACTGCGCCAAGCGTGTGTTCGGCAGTATGCCGGTCCGCTTCGTGCCGGGGCATCCTATCGCCGGCTCCGAGCGAAGTGGCATCACCGCTGCTGACGGCTCGCTTTTCCGTCGTCACAAGGTGATTTTGACGCCCGTGGCCAGCACGGATCCGCAGGCCCTGGCATTGGTCGACTGCCTGTGGCGGGCGCTGGGGGCGGACGTCGAGCATATGGATGTTGCTCACCACGACGAGGTGCTGGCGGCGACCAGCCATCTGCCACATCTGCTTGCGTTCGGGCTGGTGGATTCGCTGGCCAAGCGGCACGAGAACCTGGAGATATTCCGCTACGCTGCGGGCGGTTTTCGCGACTTTACCCGGATTGCGGGCAGTGATCCGGTGATGTGGCACGACATCTTCCTGGCCAATCGTGAGGCCGTACTGGCCACGCTGGATGATTTTCGTACCGACCTCGACGCGCTGCGCGCTGCGGTCGATGAAGGAGACGGGCACAAGCTCCTGGGTGTGTTCACGCGCGCCCGGGCTGCCCGGGAACATTTCAGTAAAATACTGGCTCGCAGAGCCTATGTGGACGTTATGCATTCCAATGACCTGATCTTCCTCGCCAACCCTGGCGGCAGCCTGACTGGCCAGTTGCGTGTGCCAGGCGACAAATCCATTTCACACCGTTCGATCATGCTTGGCTCGCTGGCCGAGGGCACCACCGAAGTCGAGGGCTTCCTCGAAGGTGAAGATGCGCTGGCGACTATCCAGGCCTTCCGTGATATGGGTGTGGTTATAGAAGGGCCGCACCAGGGGCGCGTGACCGTTCATGGTGTTGGGTTGTACGGTCTGAAGGCGCCACCCGGTCCGATTTACCTTGGTAACTCCGGCACTTCGATGCGCTTGCTGTCCGGATTGCTCGCGGCGCAATCGTTCGATACCACGCTGACCGGCGATGCCTCTCTTTCCAAGCGCCCGATGAATCGGGTGGCCAAGCCGTTGCGCGAGATGGGCGCGGTGATCGAAACCGCCGCTGAGGGTCGCCCACCGCTGACCATTCGCGGCAACCAGAAGCTGTCCGGCATGCACTACGACATGCCCATGGCCAGTGCCCAGGTCAAGTCCTGCCTGTTGCTGGCAGGGCTTTATGCGGCGGGCCGGACGTCAGTGACCGAGCCTGCGCCCACTCGGGACCATACCGAGCGGATGCTGCAAGGCTTCGGTTATCCGGTTCAGGTGGAGGGCAGTACCGCAACCGTCGAGCCTGGCCACAAGCTGCATGCGACGCATATCGAGGTGCCTGCGGATATTTCATCCGCCGCATTCTTCATGGTTGCTGCAAGCATTGCCGAGGGTTCGGACGTAACGCTGGAGCACGTTGGCATCAATCCTACGCGCACCGGTGTGATCGATATCCTCAAGCTGATGGGGGCCGACATCGAACTCTCCAATCAGCGCGAGGTGGGTGGCGAGCCGGTGGCTGACATTCGGGTGCGTGCGGCGCAGCTCAAGGGCATAGAAATCCCCGAGGCACTGGTGCCGCTGGCCATCGACGAATTTCCCGTGCTGTTCGTGGCGGCGGCTTGTGCACAAGGGCGTACTGTTCTGCGGGGCGCCGAGGAACTGCGGGTGAAGGAGTCTGATCGTATCCAGGTGATGGCCGATGGGCTTCAGACCTTGGGCGTCAAGGCCGTGCCGACTGCTGATGGTATCGTCATCGATGGCGGCCCGATGGGCGGTGGCGAGGTGTGGGCGCACGGTGATCACCGCATCGCGATGTCATTTAGCGTTGCAGGATTGCGCGCCGGCGCGCCGATCCGCATTCATGATTGCGCCAACGTCGCCACCTCGTTCCCTAACTTCCTGGCGCTGGCCGAGCGCGCGGGCATGCGTGTTAACGTGGAGGAGACGTCATGAGCTATCAGGTTCCGGTCATCACCATCGACGGGCCAAGTGGTTCTGGTAAAGGAACGGTCGCAGCGTTACTGGCGAGCAAGCTGGGTTGGAAATTCCTGGATTCCGGTGCTCTTTATCGTTTGCTCGCCTTCGCCGCCCGAAATCACGGCGTCGATCTGACCAATGAGGAAGCGCTCAAGGTGCTGGCTGCTCATCTGGACGTGCAATTCGGCGCCGCAGATAGTGGCCACGGCATGCGCATCGTGCTGGAAGGCGAGGATGTCACCGAGGCCATACGCAACGAGGTGGTGGGAGCGGGCGCATCGCAGGTCGCAGCTTTGCCGGTGGTCCGCGAGGCCCTGCTGCAGCGACAGAAGGCGTTTCGCGAGGCGCCTGGTCTGGTCGCCGATGGTCGAGACATGGGGACGGTGGTTTTTCCGGATGCTACGCTGAAGATATTCCTCACCGCCAGTGCCGAGGAAAGGGCTCGCAGGCGCTACCTGCAGTTGAAGGGCAAGGGGGATGATGTTAATCTCGCGAGTCTTCTCAATGAGATTCGGGCACGTGACGAGCGTGATACCCAACGTTCGGTGGCCCCGCTGAAAGCGGCAGACGATGCCATCCAGCTGGACTCCACTGAATTATCCATTGAACAGGTGCTAGGACAGATTCTGAGTGAGGTCGCCAAGCGCGATCTCGCCTGATGACCGGGCGTTGAGAGGCGCCCAGCAGCCGTCAAGGCTGTAACAAGGAGGCATGTGGGAGACCAGATCTAGTCCCGCAGGCCTTTTTTTATATGAATGAACCCACTTCTATCTGGGACGTGGAGATTGGGCGGATCCTCGCCCGAAAACAGCAGGAATAAACATGAGCGAAAGCTTTGCAGAACTTTTTGAAGAAAGCCTGAAATCCCTCGACATGCAGCCGGGCGCCATCATCACCGGCATCGTGGTCGACATCGATGGTGACTGGGTCACTGTCCATGCCGGTCTGAAGTCCGAGGGCGTCATCCCGGTCGAGCAGTTCTACAACGAGCAGGGCGAGCTGACCATCAGCGTGGGTGACGAAGTTCACGTTGCGCTGGACGCGGTTGAAGATGGCTTCGGTGAAACCAAGCTGTCCCGCGAAAAAGCCAAGCGTGCTGAGTGCTGGATTGTTCTGGAAGCGGCTTTCGCAGCTGAGGAAGTGGTCAAGGGCGTTATCAACGGTAAGGTTAAGGGCGGCTTCACTGTCGACGTTAACGGCATCCGTGCGTTCCTGCCAGGTTCCTTGGTCGATGTCCGTCCGGTGCGTGATACCACTCACCTGGAAGGCAAAGAACTCGAGTTCAAGGTCATCAAGCTGGACCAGAAGCGCAACAACGTTGTCGTTTCCCGTCGTAGCGTCCTGGAAGCCGAGAACAGCGCCGAGCGCGAAGCTCTGCTGGAATCGCTGCAGGAAGGCCAGCAGGTCAAGGGTATCGTCAAGAACCTCACCGACTACGGCGCGTTCGTGGATCTGGGCGGCGTAGACGGCCTGCTGCACATCACCGACATGGCTTGGAAGCGCATCAAGCATCCTTCCGAGATCGTCAACGTTGGCGACGAGATCGACGTCAAGGTGCTGAAGTTCGACCGCGAGCGCAATCGCGTTTCCCTGGGTCTGAAGCAGCTGGGTGAAGACCCATGGGTTGCCATCAAGGCCCGTTACCCGGAAAACACCCGCGTCATGGCCAAGGTCACCAACCTCACCGACTACGGCTGCTTCGCCGAGCTGGAAGAGGGTGTGGAAGGCCTGGTGCACGTGTCCGAAATGGACTGGACCAACAAGAACATCCATCCGTCGAAGGTCGTACAGGTCGGCGACGAAGTGGAAGTCATGGTTCTGGACATCGACGAAGAGCGTCGTCGTATCTCCCTGGGCATCAAGCAGTGCAAGTCCAACCCATGGGAAGACTTCTCTGGCCAGTTCAACAAGGGCGACCGCATCTCCGGCACCATCAAGTCGATCACCGATTTCGGTATCTTCATTGGTCTGGACGGTGGCATCGACGGTCTGGTTCACCTGTCCGACATCTCCTGGAACGAAGCTGGCGAAGAAGCCGTGCGTCGCTTCAAGAAGGGTGACGAGCTCGATACCGTCATCCTGTCGGTCGATCCGGAGCGTGAGCGCATCTCCCTGGGCATCAAGCAGCTGGAAGACGATCCGTTCTCCAACTACGCTGCGGTCAATGACAAGGGCAGCATCGTTCGCGGTACCGTGAAAGAAGTTGACGCCAAAGGCGCCATCATCGATCTGGGCAACGATATCGAAGCCACGCTGAAGGCGTCGGAAATCAGCCGTGACCGCGTTGAAGACGCGCGCAACGTACTGAAAGAAGGCGACGAAGTCGAAGCCAAGATCATCAGCATCGACCGCAAGAGCCGCGTCATCAGCCTGTCCATCAAGTCGAAAGACGTTGAGGACGAGAAAGACGCAATCAAGGAACTGCGCTCCAAGCAGGACGTAGAACCGGCTGCCGGTCCGACCACCATCGGTGATCTGATCCGCGCACAAATGGAAAACCAGAACTAAGTTCTGCAATCCATTGAAAAGGGCGACTTCGGTCGCCCTTTTTTGTGGCCAGAAAAAAGCCGGGTCGGCTTAGCTGCGGTGAGCGAGCGCGGTAAGGGCCTCGTTGACTGCCAGCCAGCCGTTGACAGCGTTCTCGCCGACCTCGCTGAATGCCTTCTCGATGAGGCGTATCTGTTCCCGGCGCAGCGCTTGTTCCAGTTTTGCGCCCTCTTTGGTGAAGCGCAGCATGCGTTTGCGCTTGTCATCCTCCGCGGTAAGGCTTTCTACCAGGTGCATCTCGATGAGCTGGCGTAGCGGGGTGTTCAGCGCCTGCTTGCTCACGCCCAGATAGCCGAGCAGCTGCTTGATGCTCAGGTCTGGGTAGCTGGCAATGAAAAACAGGATGCGATGATGCACGCGGGACAGTCCCCTGCGGGCGAGCATTTCGTCGGGCTTGGCGGTGAACGCCTGATAGCCGAGAAAGAACCGTTCCATGATAAGGCGCTGATCGTTGCTTTTTTTTAGGTCATGCATATTGACGTATTTATCGAAGTGGGCGTAATTTTGGTCAAGTAGTTTGACTTATTTCTCTGGCCTTCGCATCCGGTACACCATTGAGCGGTTGGCTGAAGGAATACGGCGCTTGGCAGCTGTGGTTCGTCAGGCATCTACCGCCGAAGCGGCTTCGCTTGGGCATGCATTCATAAGGGGAGCGGAATGTACAAGGTTTACGGCGATTATCGTTCCGGCAATTGCTACAAGATCAAGCTCATGCTGCATTTGCTGGAACAGCCTTACGAGTGGGTGCCAGTAAACATCCTTCGCGGTGAAACTCGCGAAGAGGCATTTCTGAAGCTCAATCCCAACGGCAAGATTCCGGTTCTGCAGATGGACGATGGCTCCTGCCTATGGGAGTCGAATGCCATCCTCAATTTTCTCGCTGAAGGCAGCGAGTTTCTGCCTAGCGATGCGCGGCTACGGACCCAGGTCCTGCAGTGGCAATTTTTCGAGCAATACAGTCACGAGCCATTCCTTGCGGTCGCCAGGTATATCAAGGTGCACTTAGGTCTGCCGGACGAGCGCCGAGAGGAATACGAAGCCAAGCGCTACGATGGTTATCACGCGTTGAACGTGATGGAGCAGCAGCTGGTGCGTACGCCCTACCTTGTAGGCGACCATTACTCGATTGCGGATGTGGCGCTGTATGCCTATACGCACGTCGCCGAGGAGGGAGGCTTTGAGCTGGAAGGGTATCCGGCCATTCGTGCCTGGTTGCAGCGCGTCTCGAGCCACCCACGACATGTCGGTATGTTCGATTAGGCGCTAAGGCGTGAGGTTGGACGGCGTCGTGGCCTCGCTTCTGCAAGGCCGCGACCCGTCCGGCCTTGATACCCCGGCCTTAAAGGTGCTGAAAGCCAAAAGTTTCGCCAATAGCTTTCAGCTCTTGGCTGTTTGCTATTTGACCAAGCCGAGAAATTCGCTGCGGGTTGCGGGATTTTCCCGGAACTGGCCGAGCATCACTGACGTGACCATCGACGAGTTCTGCTTTTCCACGCCGCGCATCATCATGCACATGTGCTGTGCCTCGATCACCACCGCGACGCCCCAGGCGCCGGTCACTTGCTGAATCGCTTCGGCGATTTGGCGCGTAAGGTTTTCCTGAATCTGCAGTCGGCGAGCGTACATGTCGACAATGCGTGCGACCTTCGACAGGCCAAGCACCTTGCCGTTAGGGAGGTAGGCGACATGAGCCTTGCCAATGAACGGCAGCATGTGGTGTTCGCACAGCGAATACAGCTCGATATTTTTCACCAGCACCATCTCGCTGTTATCCGAGCTGAACAGCGCATTGTTGGTGACCTCTTCCAGCGTCTGCTGATAGCCCTTGCATAGATACTGCATGGCTTTGGCGGCGCGCTTGGGCGTGTCGAGCAGACCTTCGCGGTTGATATCCTCGCCGAGTTGACCAAGGATCGCGGTGTAATGTTGTTCCAGTGACATTGAGCTACCTGTCGGGCTTCCTGTAAGCGCAAGCGCGAAGGGTAGGGGGCGGTTGCCGTGCTGGCAAGGAGAAAAGGGCCAGATGAGGAAAGCGGCGGAAAACCGGACGTTGAACGGAAGGCCATGCAGGCGGAATTTTCGTTATGCGAGGGCGCGAAATTGCCGCTGCTATTTTGTTCGTCCCGCTATTGTTCGTCCCGCCCTTCGAGCATGTTGCGCTTGAGCATCACGTAAACCGCACCCGTGCCACCGTGGCGGGGCAGGCAGGAGGCAAAACCCAGCACCTGCGCATGCTGGCGCAGCCAGGTATTGACGTGGCTTTTGATCAGAGGTCGCTTGCCATCGATACGTGCGGATTTGCCGTGGGTGATGCGTACGCAACGGATCTCGAATTTGCACGCCTGAGCCAGGAAGTCCCAGAGCTGTTCGCGAGCTTTTTCAACCGTCATGCCGTGCAGGTCGAGGCTGCCTTCGAAAGAAATCTGGCCGGCCTTAAGTTTGCGCATCTGGCCTTCCTGAACGCCATCGCGCGTCCAGTAAAGCTCGTCTTCAGCTGATACGTCGATCACGAACTGATCGGACAGGCCGTCGATACGGGTGTTGCCGCTGCTGAGGGTGGCATTGGCGCGGCGCGTGGCGATCTGGGTTCGATTGGCGCGAGGTTTGCCAACGTCGGCACGGTCATGGGCGAGGGGCTTCACGCCGCGGACTGCGGATTGGAACAGAGAGAAATCGTCGTCTTGCATGGGGCCTCCGCATTGGCCGGCAATGTTACTTCAAGGATTTGCTTCAGAGCCACGATTGCCATGTAAGAGCGAATGGGCAGGCTGCGCTCAGCGCTTTCTCATCAGATGGCGCGAGATGCTCAGGTCGCTGGAGCCACGCGACCGTCGCCTGGCGCTTCGGCAGAGCAGTGCACCGGCAAGGAGCACGACGATCCCGATGGCGAGGAGTGCGATGCCGGTATCGCCTCCGGAGATGATCTCCAGTGACTGCTGGTTGCCGAGTAACGATGCAGTGGCGAACAGGGCGAGCAGCGATCCGGCGATCGCCGTCAGCACACCGAAGGTCATGACGACGCGCAGTCGCCAGCTGTTCAGCCCGCGTGAACGCAAGCGTCGCGCATCGAAACCGTCGGTATGTTTCATCGGGCTACCTCGCTTGGAACAGGCTATGACCGGGCCTTGCCGGTCAGGTTCACTCGTCTGGCAGGTAGCGGTCGACGCCTGCTTATCAGGCGAAAGTCGCGGCGTCCGCCACACAAACGGCGAAGTTGTCAGCCAGGATGGTCATTTCCATCCGATGCACCTGATCAGCGCTGATGGTGCCGTCGGCCATTGGTAAATCGCGGGTGGCGCAGGCCTTGTCCACGAGGGTACAGCGATAGCCGTAGTCCTTGGCGGCTCGTACTGTGGTGCTAACGCTGGAGTGGGTCATGAAGCCGCAGACGATCAGGTCCAGGTGGCCGTGCTGCTGCAGAAGATCGTGCAGCTCGGTACCCGCGAACGCGTTGGGTAGTCGCTTGGCCACTACGGCTTCGCCTGGCAGTGGGGCTGCCTCGGGCATGATCTGGCCACGCAGCCCCTGCGGGTCGAACAGGCCGCCAGTAATGCCGAGGTGGTGGACATGGACCACTGGCGTGCCCGCGTCGCGAGCGATAGCCAGGAGGCGAGTGATCTCTTCCAGGGCCGGCTGCAGGTTCGGCAATGCCATGGCGCCGATTCGATACTCCTCCTGGACGTCAATAACCAGCAGTGTCGCATTGGCCAGAGTCGCCGGTGCATAACTACGGCCACTGAGCTGAAGCAAGGTCTGTGGCTTGGACATGACGGACTCTCCTTGTTTTGTGGGGGTCTGATTGTGGCTCCAGATGGCTTAGATGTGAACCGTCAGTCCTTATGATTGTTGATATATCAGCAGCTGATCGAGGCAAAAGCGCGAGAAGGGCAGGTAAGGCCGCGTCCCTTCGGCTAAACTTCCGCGCTTTTGACAGGAGATGCTGCCGTGACCGCTTCGCCTTCCCGTTTGCGCACGTTGCGCGACTACATTCGCTGGGCTGTCAGCCGTTTCCAAGCCGAACAACTGTTTTACGGTCATGGTACCGACAACGCCTGGGACGAGGCGCGCCAGCTGGTGCTGGGCGCGCTGCATCTGCCTTGGGAAATGGCCGACAGCTATCTGGATTGCCGGCTTGAGGACGATGAGCGTGAACACCTGCAGGAATTGCTGCGCAGGCGTATCGAGCAGCGCGTGCCGACCGCCTACCTGCTGGGGCAAGCCTGGTTTTGCGGCCTACCTTTCATCGTGGATGAGCGCGTGCTCATTCCACGATCTCCAATCGGCGAGTTGATCGAGCGGCGCTTCGAACCCTGGTTGGCTCAGACGCCGGCGCGGATTCTGGATATGTGCACAGGCTCGGGCTGCATCGGTATCGCCTGCGCCTACGAGTTTCTCGAGGCGGAAGTGGTATTGGCCGACCTCTCGTTCGAAGCTCTGGAAGTAGCCAACCGCAATATCGAGCATCACGGCCTGGAAGATCGGGTTTACACCGTTCAGAGCGATGGTTTCGACGGACTGCCGAAACAGCGCTTCGATCTGATCGTGTCGAATCCACCTTATGTCGACGCCGAAGATATTGCAGACATGCCGGACGAGTTCCAGCATGAGCCCGCTCTGGCGTTGGCATGTGGCGAAGATGGGCTGGATCTGGTGCGACGAATCCTGGCTCAGGCGGCGGACCACCTGACCGATACCGGTACGTTGATCGTCGAGGTGGGCAACAGCCAGGTGCACGTCGAAGCGCTATACCCAGAGGTGGAGTTCACCTGGCTCGAGTTCGCCCGCGGCGGGCATGGCGTATTTCTGTTGGCGGCCAGCCAGTGCCGTGAGCATCAGGCCCTGTTCAACGAACGCCTGCAGCCATGACGGGGCGGCGGCTGCGGATCGGTGCTGCACCGTCAGCGCGTAGCAATCCAGATCAGCAGCCCTGCCTGAAATAGCGCAAAAGCCACCAGGCAGGCGATGGTGAAACGCAGGGAGCCGTCTTCACGGCGGAGTCTGGTCATGCGTTCCTGCAAAGCGTGAATCTCGTTTTCCTGTTCCAGCAGCTTGCGGTCTGCCTGTTCGAGCATCGCCGCGGCGTCCAGCAGGTCGATGATCTGCACTTTCTCGCGGTTCCAGTCCGGGCGCAGCGTGCTGACGCGTGAGGCGCTGTATGTCGCCTTGTTTTGCGACTCAAGGTATTCAACATCGAAGCCCTGGGTTTTCAGGTAATGATCGCGGTGCAGGCGCATGCGATCGTCGAATGCATCCTTAGCCGACAAGGTGCCACCTTCGACCAGATAATGAGACCAGCGCCGTTGTGCCCAGGCGACGCCCTGCGCTAGCAGGAAACGGCCCAAACCACGATTGGCTGGTTCGATGCGCAGGCCCGAGTCGGGGCCAAAGCGTAGCTCCTTGGTGCGATGGTCGGCCCAGACTTCCAGGATATTGGTTTTCTTCGTATGGCTTTCACCGGGCAGGCGAATGAACAGTCGCAACAGGCTCTGCTGAGCGCTGTGGCGTTCTACCTGGGCAAACTCGACGAAGCGCAGCGGGCGGGCTCCGGTGTCCCGGTCGGTAAGCAGCGGCGCCAGGCGCAACAGCCGGAAGCGCTCTGGCGCCAGCTCACCCCAAGGGTGCTGCGCAGGTGTCGGTTCCGCTGCTGGCGCGACAGCTTGTGCCGTTTCAGCGTCTGATGTGGGTGGAGTATTGTTCATGCGACAGCGTCCATCGGCCTCTGATGCGGAGTACCAGTTATAAACTGGTAAGCCGCTATCGGCCGAAAAATCCCTAGCTGGAGGCTGGCGTTATGCCATGCTCTTCGAAAAATTGCTTGATCCGTTCGGTCAGGGCGCGCGCGATCGGCCTTTCTGGTTCGTTGTAGGAGGCGAGCTGTTGCTGTGGCGTGGCCGGCACGATGCGCAGGACGTGGTTCATTCCGGCGATCAGCGCCAGCTCCGCATCCGGTCGGCTGCGTTGCAGCATCTGCGCGTCTTTGACGCCGACCTGCATGTCATGAGTGCCCTGAATGATCAGCGCCGGAGCGGTGGCCTTGGCAAAGGCCTTCGCCGGGTCCTGTTGGAACAGCGAGATCAGATACGGCTGGACGCTAGGCCTGAACAGCACTTCAAGCGCCTCCGGAACAGGCTGATGAGGGCGCCCGGCACTGAGCTGGTCGATCAGGTAGTAGCTGGTGGCGAGCAGGGCAGGTGGAAGGCGGCCCTGCAGCTGCTCACGCAGCACCTCATCGATTGGGCGGCCGCTGCCGGCCAGTGTGATGAGCGCTGCGACCGGCTGCCTCGAAGCCGCAAGGCTGGCAATCAGGGCGCCCTCGCTATGGCCAATGAGGACCACCGCGGCAAAGCGTGGATCCTCCTGCAGCTTTTCGATCCACGCCGTGGCGTCCGCCACATAGGCTTCCACGCTCAGCGCGCGCTCGTCGGGAGCGAGCGCCAGGCTTTCACCGACGCCGCGCTTGTCGTAACGAAGACTGGCGATGCCTTCTCTCGCCAAGCTCTGCGCCAGCCTTTTAAGGCTGTCGTTGTGGCCCATGGGGTTGTTGCCGTTGCGATCGGTCGGTCCTGAGCCGGCGATCAGTAGCGCAACGGGCAATGGCATATCGCTTTGAGGCAGCAACAGGCTGCCGTGCAGTTGGCCGGCTGGAAGCTCAAGCACAAGGGGCTGATTCAGCAATGTCATGGATTGCACGAAAGGGCTGGCCATGACGAGGAGGGCGATAAAGAGAAGGCGCATGGACAAGTTTCAGTGGCCGACAGAGCGGATTGGACGCCAATGGCAGCGTTGGGTTCGCATGTCTGACAGTATGCACCGCTACTCCAGGCGGTGAAACCTGCGCTGGCTCGGGTATACTTTCGGCCTTTTGTTCAGGTCGATCTGGAGCACCCTGCATGTCCGGCAATACCTACGGCAAGCTGTTCAGCGTCACTACTGCTGGCGAGAGTCATGGCCCGGCACTGGTTGCTATCGTCGACGGCTGCCCGCCGGGGCTGGAGCTGTCGCTGGAAGATCTGCAGCGCGACCTGGATCGGCGCAAGCCCGGTACCAGTCGCCACACGACCCAGCGCCAGGAAGCCGATGAGGTGGAAATTCTCTCCGGCGTATTCGAAGGGCGCACCACCGGTTGCTCCATCGGTCTGCTGATCCGTAACACTGACCAGAAGTCCAAGGACTATTCGGCGATCAAGGATCAGTTCCGCCCCGCCCATGCCGACTATAGCTACCACCATAAATATGGCTTGCGCGACTACCGTGGCGGCGGGCGCAGTTCGGCGCGTGAGACTGCCATGCGCGTTGCGGCCGGTGCGATTGCCAAGAAGTATCTGGCGACCGTGGGAATTCAGGTGCGTGGCTACATGAGCCAGCTGGGCCCCATCGAAATTCCATTTCAGAGCTGGGACAGTGTCGAGCAGAACGCCTTCTTCAGCCCAGACCCGGCCAAGGTACCCGAGCTTGAGGCCTACATGGATCAGCTGCGTCGCGACCAGGATTCGGTGGGTGCGAAGATCACCGTGGTGGCCGATGGCGTCCCGCCGGGCCTGGGTGAGCCAGTCTTCGATCGGCTGGATGCCGAGCTGGCCCACGCACTGATGAGCATCAATGCGGTCAAGGGCGTAGAGATCGGCGCCGGTTTCGCCAGCATTGCCCAGCGCGGCACAGAGCACCGTGACGAGCTGACCCCGGAGGGATTCCTCAGTAACAACGCGGGCGGCATTCTCGGCGGGATTTCCAGTGGCCAACCTATCGTCGCCCATCTGGCGCTCAAGCCGACCTCGAGCATCACCACGCCGGGTCGCTCGATCGATATCCATGGCAGTCCCGTGGACGTCATCACCAAAGGCCGACATGATCCCTGCGTAGGCATACGCGCCACACCGATTGCCGAGGCGATGATGGCCATCGTGCTGATGGATCATCTGCTGCGTCATCGCGGGCAGAACCCGGATGTGCGTGTGGATACGCCAGTGCTGCGGCAGATCTGAGCGCTGAACTGGAAGCCAGAGCCTCGCGGCACGGTCTCGCTTCCAGCCTTCCGGGGCCCTGGTCTATGACTTCGTCTCTTCCTTACTGGCGCCTGTCCTGCTTCTACTTCTTCTATTTCGCCCTGCTAGGCGCAACAGCGCCGTTTCTCGCGCTGTATTTCGATCATCTTGGCTTTTCCGCCGAGCGTATCGGCGAGCTGGTAGCGATACCCATGCTGATGCGCTGCCTGGCGCCGAATCTGTGGGGTTGGTTGGGAGACGCGACAGGTCGGCGCCTGGCCATCGTGCGCCTGGGCGCGGTCTGCACGCTGCTGTCGTTCGGGCTGATTTTCTTCGGCAAGAGTTACGCCTGGTTGGCGCTGGTAATGGCCTTGCATGCCTTCTTCTGGCACGCAGTATTGCCGCAATTCGAGGTGATCACGCTGGCCCACCTGCGCGAACAGGCAGCGCGCTATAGCCAGATCCGCCTGTGGGGCAGCATCGGCTTCATCGTTGCGGTAGTAGGGCTGGGCCGCCTGTTCGACGGGCTGAGCCTGGATGTGTATCCGCAGGCGGTCATGGTAATCATGTTGGGGATAGTGCTGGCCAGCGTCTGGGTGCCTGACGCGCAACCGGAACTGCAGCCTGGGGTGAATGGTGATGGCGGCTTCTTCCGGCAGCTGCGCCGTCCCGGTGTGCTCGCCTTCTATGTCTGCGTAGGACTGATGCAGGTCAGTCACGGGCCTTATTACACCTTCTTCAGCATCCATCTGGAAACGCTTGGCTACGAGCGCGGGACTATCGGTCTGCTCTGGGCTTTGGGCGTGATCGCCGAGATCCTGATTTTTCTGGTTATGGCAAAGCTGCTCAAGCACTTCTCGGTGCGCCAGGTGCTGGCGACGAGCTTCCTGCTGGCTGCGGTGCGCTGGATGTTGCTCGGCACGCTGGCCGATCATCTCGCGGTGCTGCTGGTTGCTCAGTTGCTGCACGCGGCGACGTTCGGTAGCTTCCATGCGGCGGCGATATATTTTGTCCAGCGTAGCTTCGGCCACCGTCAACAAGGACAGGGGCAGGCGCTGTACGCGACGCTGGCCGGTATCGGTGGTGCGCTGGGTGCGTTGTATTCCGGTTACAGCTGGGCCAGCCTTGGGCCCGTCTGGGCGTTTGCCATCGCCAGTGTGGCAGCACTGGCTGCCGCCATTATCATTACCGTCTCCTTGCGAGAGGGCAGTGCATAAGGCGGCTCTCGAAGAGCGTGCCCCTGCAGCAGCCCTCACATTATTACAGCCATCCGGGAGCGAATGCCCGGGCCGGAGAGAAAGCGACCATGAGCATCCTCAGCGTCTACCACGAAAGTGCACCCGAACACCCCTTCAAGGTTCTGACCCATCTTGAGGACATCGCCTCCACACTGGCGGAGGTCGGTGTGCACATCGAGCGCTGGGAGGCCGGTGCGCGCCTCACCGCAGGTTCAGACGCAAACGAGGTGATTGCCGCCTATCGTCCGCAAATCGACCGCCTGATGAAGGAGCGTGGCTATGTCACGGTCGATGTCATCAGTGTGACCGATGATCACCCGCAGAAGGCCGAGCTGCGTGCCAAGTTTTTGCAGGAGCATCATCATGCCGAAGACGAGGTGCGTTTCTTTGTCGTTGGCCGCGGCCTGTTCACGCTGCACATCGGCGATATGGTCTACGCCGTGTTGTGCGAGAAGAACGATCTCATTTCGGTGCCAGCCGGAACGCCCCATTGGTTCGACATGGGCGAACGCCCGCATTTCGTGGCCATCCGCCTGTTTGGAAATCCAGAAGGCTGGGTTGCTCAGTTCACCGGCGCCGATATCGCAGACCGGTTCCCGCGTCTGGAGGACTGAGCGGGCAACCCGGCCAATGGCTTCGGCCGGAGCGCTGCACTGAACCCTCGCACTTGCCCGGCATCCTAATTACGAACCCACCGTAATCTGGAGCTCACCCATGACTGATGCCTTCGGCGGTATTTTTGGTCTGATCATTCTTGCGTTGGATCTTTGGGCCATCGTCAGCGTTGTGCGCAGCGATGCGACGTCCGGGAAGAAAATTCTCTGGGTGTTGCTCATCGTCATCCTGCCGGTGCTGGGCCTCATTCTCTGGGGCATCATGGGGCCGCGCGGCAATCGGCCTGATGAGCGCAGCAGCATCGGCCGTTGAGCCTGAATGGATAACCTGAGCGGCATCCTGGCGATTCTGGTACTGGTGCTCAACGTGCTGGCGATTGCGCAGGTATGGCGTACCCGTATCGAAGTCGGGCGCAAGATTATCTGGAGCCTGGTGATCGTTTTGCTGCCGGTGGTAGGTCTGGTGATGTGGTTCATCGCCGCTGGCCACCATGGCAAGGTCAGGCTGTAATTCTCCGCCTGTCAGGCCTCGTAGTTGTGCCAGATATGCACCGCTGCGTAGGCCCGCCAGGGCCGCCAGGCTTCGGCCCGGGCTCGCAGTGCCTTTGCCGAGAGCACTTCCGCGCCCCATAGCGGCGCCTTGAGCAGGCCGAGGTCGGCAGCGGGAAACGCATCCGGCTCGCCAAAACCCCTTAGTGCGATGTATTCGGCGGTCCAGGGGCCGACCCCTGGGAGTTCGCACAGGCGCCGTACCAATTCATCCGCCCCTTCCTCCACATGCAACTGCAAGGCGCCTTCGGCAACCGCCGCTGCGAATCGCTGTAGGGCGGCAACGCGCTTGCCCGGCATGCCGATGCTATCCAGAGAAGCTTCGGCAATTGCAGCGGCGGTTGGAAATAACCGGCACAAGCCCTCTGGGCCTTGTATCAGCGGCTCGCCCAACCGCTCCACCAGGCGCCGCGTGATGGTCACTGCTGCCTTGACCGAAACCTGCTGACCGATGATCGCGCGAACGCTTTGCTCGAAAGGATCGAACGCGGCCGGTAATCGCAGTCCCGGATTGGCCGCAACCAGCGGGCCGAGCAGGGCATCACCGGCAAAGTGTTCGAGCAGGGCGGCGGGGTCGGCATCAAGGTCGAACACCTTGCGTATCCGCGGCACCAGCAGCGTGGCGTGCTCCTTTAGATCCTCGCTTAGTTGCAGCGCGAGCATGGCCGAATGGGGCAGGTGGCGGACGCTGAGCCAGCCACGGGTTTTACCCAGACGAACAGTGCGGCTATATCGCTGCGGTTCTAGCGCCTCGACGCCCGGCAGCAATCGCACCGCGAAGTGCTGGTGAAACTGACGCCAGCTCCAGGGCGGACGGTAATGCAGATAAAGGGGATCGTTCATGAAGTGTCCTTAGCCGACAGCGAATGCGTCCGCTCCGGGGATCTCTTGTTGGACCAAAGTAGAATGTACTGCTTTCTTAGTATGTGAAGCTTCATGAAGACAGGTTGTTGTCAACCAATCCATCAAGGGAGACACCCATGGGCGACTATCAGGAAACTCTCCAGGAGGGATACGGCCAGCGCTTCACGGTCGATCGGATACTGTATGAAGCACATACGGAGTATCAGCAATTCGTTATTTTCATGAACGCCCGCATGGGGCGCGTCCTGGCGCTGAATGGGGTAATCCAGACCACGGAGGCCGACGAGTTCATCTACCACGAGGTGCTCACCCACGTGCCGCTCTTCGCCCACGGTCTGGCCCGGCGTGTATTGATCATCGGCGGCGCCGATGGTGGCACATTGCGCGAGGTCGCCAAGCACCGCGAGGTCGAAAGCATCACTATGGTTGAAGCCGACGGCGTTCTGGTGGATATCTGCAGGGAATTTCTGCCTGAGCATTCCAAGGGGGCGTTTGGCGACCCGCGGCTGAATCTGGTAATCGATGAGGTGATGGGCTTCTTTGCGAAAACCCAAAACAAGTTCGACGTGATCATTTTCGACGTGATCGATCCTGCCGGCCAGGTTCCGGAAGATTTTTATCAGGCCTGTCGCCTTTGCCTGAACGATGGCGGAATTCTCGTCGCACGGAGCAGCACGCCGTTCCTGCAGCTGAACGAATTGCAGACCGCCGCCAAGCAAATGGATGGATTGTTTCCGGACTGGCATTTCTACCAGGCTGCGGTGCCCACCCACATGGGGGGGACAATGACCTTTGCCTGGGGCGCATGCAGCAGCGAGAGCCGAAAGCTGCCGCTGGATACGCTCTGCCAGCGTTTTGCCGGCAGCGGCATAGTCACGCGCTGCTACAACCCCCATGTGCATCTGGCAGCGTTCGCGCTGCCGCAATATGTGTTGCAGGCCATCGGCAAGCCCAGTAACTTCTGAATGGTCGGAGTGGGGCGAGAGCCTGCCACGATGACTATGCTTAAAGCGCTGCATGGCGCAGCGTTCGAACCAGAGGAGGTCCGGCTGAGGCTGTAGGGTCGCCAGCCTATAACTCGCAACGAGGCTAAAGGCTTCCAGCTCCGGAAGCAGTTCATCCATGAGTGAGAGGAGGTTTTCATGAGTACCACCTTCCATGAGGATGTCAGCAGCAATGTTTTGATGCGAATGAAGGAGGGCGGTTTCGATTTCGCTCGGGTCCATCCCATTGAGTTCTATGCCGTGTTTCCGGCTCGTGAGCAGGCCTTTGCGGCTGCGAGTAATTTTCGTGGTGAATGCATCAATGCCCAGGTTTCCCCTAGGGATGACGGCGCCTGGGATCTGCAGGTAAGCAAGGTGATGTATGCCACCTACGATGGCATCGGGGACTTCGAGCAAGATCTCGAGGACTTGGTAGAGTCCCTGGGTGGCGTTGTCGATGGCTGGGGCGTGACCCAGGAATTGGGTGCTTGCCCGGTTTAGTTGATCCAGACCGCACGTTTATCCAAAAACCAATCCGCTGCGCAAGGCTTGGTCCCACGGTGGGACCGGGCCGAAGCGGGTGCGCAGGAATTCCAGCAGTAACCGAGTGCGCGAATCTGCCTCGCGGGTCAGGCGCAATGCATAAATGCCGCTCGGCTCGGGGGCCGGTAGCCCATTATCGCAGAGCAGTGGCAGCAGCTCGCCTTGCAGCAAGTTATCGCTGACCAGCCAGGTAGGTAGATGGGCGACTCCGAGCCCTGCGAGCGCCCCGCTGAGCAGGGCTTCGGCGTTATTGGCAGTCATGCGCAGACGCCGAGGGCGAAACAGTTGCAGTTTGCCGTCTCGTTCGAACCGCCAAGCGAGGGGCGGCGCCAAACCATCCCAGTCCAGGCCGTCATGGTCGAGCAATTCTTCCGGTTCGTTGGGCATGCCTCGTCGGCGCAAGTATTCGGGGCTGGCGCAGAGCACCCGGACCATGGGCGCCAGTGGCGTGGCGACCAGCCGGGTATCCGCCAGCGGGCCGATTCGCAGCACCAGATCAACTTCGCCCAGATGGGCGCCGTGCAGGTCGACGAAGCTATCTATCAGGCGCAACTGGACATCCACACCGGGGTACGCCTGCAGAAACTCCGCAAGTGCCGGCGCCAAATGCCGTCGGCCGAACGGCGCAGGCGCATCTATCCGGATCCGTCCGGTTGGTGCGCTGTCCAGTGCGGCGGCCTCCGCGCGCGCCAGGTTGAGCTCATGGAGGATACGCCGCGCGCGTTCGGCAAATGCCAGCCCAGCGGTTGTCGGCCGTATTGCATGAGTGCTGCGACTGAACAGCTGCGCGCCCAACGAGCCTTCCAGCGCATCGATGCGCCGGGCGACGGCCGAGGGCGTCAGCGCATGACGCCGGGCGGCGGCCGAAAAGCTGCCGGTATTCAGTACATCGAGAAACAATCCGAACTGCTCGGACAGAACATCAGCTTGCATGGATCTTCCTTGCTGTGCCTTTTACGCAAAGCCATTGTGCGTGGCTGTGCGTTTCCGTTCCAGCCTGAGCAGCGTAGCATCGCGTTTTTTTCAAGAGGCATCGGCAGATGGATCCATTACAAATCGTGCTGAATGTTCTGCTGGGACTGGTGCTGGGAACGCTGGGTGGCCTGTTCGGGATCGGCGGTGGGCTAATCGCCATTCCGGTGCTGGGCGTACTGTTCGGGCTCGACCAGCAGCTGGCCCAGGGCACGGCGCTGGTGATGGTGGTGCCTAACGTGCTGTTGGCCATCTGGCGTTATCACCAGCGCAACCGGATTGACATTCGTCATGCCCTCGCGCTGGGGCTCAGCAGCTTCTTTCTGGCCATTGGCGGCGCTGCGATCGCAGTGTCTCTGGATCCTGCCAGGATGCGGCTTGGCTTCGTCGGATTTCTTCTGGCCTTGGCGCTTTACAACCTGTTCAGGCTCATTCAGCGCCCTGCGCAGAACAATGGCGAGCTGCGTCACCCTTGGCCCTGGCTGGCGGCGCTGGGCGCTGGAGCGGGTGCGCTGGGTGGCCTTTTCGGCGTAGGTGGCGCGGTATTGGCCACTCCGGTACTGACCAGTGTGTTTGGCACCAGCCAGGTGGTGGCTCAGGGACTCTCGCTATCACTCGCGGCGCCCAGCACGGCGGTCACGCTGGTCACCTATGCGTGGCATGACCAGGTGAACTGGGCGCTCGGCTTGCCGCTGGCGGTTGGCGGGCTGTTAAGCATCAGTCTTGGGGTGAAGCTCGCCCACACGTTGCCGGAGCGCACACTGCGGATCCTGTTCAGTGCCTTCCTGGTGTTCAGTGCGATCATGCTCGGCTATGAAACCTGATACAGCCTTCGCCTCAAGCAAAAAAAGCGCCTGGCGCTCATTCCCTCCCAGTAGACGTACTGCTTCGGCGGTACGTTTTCGGTAGCACGCCGATTGCGCAGTCGATTAGCCGCTGTCATGAAGTCTTCATGAGCTGTTAACAGAACTGTCGTGGCGTCTCCCTAAGGTCTTCTCAAAACCAAGACGGCTTATCGCCGCCGGGAGAAGATCGATGAACGCTGCCATTTGTATAGACAAGCTGCACAAGAGCTTCGGCCACAAGCGGGCGCTGCACGGCCTCGACCTGCAGATCGGTTCGGGCGAGATGGTTGCCCTGATCGGCGCCTCCGGCTCGGGGAAATCCACACTGTTGCGGCACATCGCCGGGCTGGTCTGCGCTGATCGCCAGGGTGGCGGCAGCGTTCGCGTGCTGGGTCGCCCGATTCAGCAGCAGGGGCGTCTGGACGGCAAAGTGCGCCGCCTGCGCGCCGATATCGGCTACATCTTCCAACAATTCAATCTGGTCAATCGGCTCAGCGTGCTGGACAACGTGCTGCTGGGCTTTCTCGGTCGCGTGCCGCGCTGGCGTGGTTCGCTGGGGCTGTTCAGCCCGTCGCAGAAGCAGCAGGCACTTGATGCGCTGGAGCGGGTCGGCCTGGCCGGTTATGCCGAGCAGCGTGCCTCGACCCTCTCCGGAGGCCAGCAGCAGCGCGTGGCCATTGCCCGCGCGCTGACCCAGCGGGCCGAAGTCATCCTCGCTGACGAGCCGATTGCCTCCCTTGACCCCGAGTCGGCGCGCAAGGTGATGGAAGTGCTGGCCGACATCAATCGCGAGGACGGCAAGACGGTCGTGGTCACCCTGCATCAGGTCGATTACGCCATGCGCTACTGCCAGCGGGTGGTAGCACTCAAGGGAGGCCGCATCCATTACGACGGCCTCGCCAGCAGGCTTGATGGCCAGTCTCTCAACGAACTCTACGGGGCGGATCTCGATACCCGCCTGCTGTTCGCCGATCGGGCGTGTGCGGCAGGTGAACGGGTTCGCCCGCTGTCGCTGGCCAAGGCCTGAACCGCTTCGTCCCACCACGCACAGGAGCGTCACCCCATGGTTACTCGTATCCGCCGAGTATTCGCCGCATCCGCAATTATGGTTGGCTCGCTGCTGGGCAGCGTCCAGGCCGCAGAAGACCCTCGTGAACTGAACTTCGGCATCATTTCCACCGAATCCTCGCAGAACCTGCGCACTGTCTGGGAACCCTTCCTGGCGGCCATGGGCGAGCGCACCGGGATGAAGATCAACGCCTTCTTCGCCCCGGACTACGCCGGCATCATCCAGGGCATGCGCTTCAACAAGGTCGATCTGGCCTGGTATGGCAACAAGTCGGCGATGGAAGCCATCGACCGCGCCGGCGGCGAAATCTTCGCCCAGACCGTGGCCGCCAACGGCGCGCCGGGCTACTACAGCCTGATCGTGGCGCACCGGGACAGTGCCCTGAACTCCGTCGAGGACATGCTGGCCAACGCTGCCACGCTGACCTTCGCCAACGGCGACCCGAACTCCACGTCCGGCTATCTGGTGCCCGGCTACTACGTGTTCGCCAAGAACCAGGTCGATCCCAACAAGGCATTCAAGCGCTCGCTCAATGGCAGCCATGAGGTCAACGCGCTGTCGGTGGCCAACAAGCAGGTCGATGTCGGCACCTTCAACAACGAAGGCCTCGAGCGCCTGCAACTGACCGCACCGCAGAAGGCTGCGCAGCTCAAGGTGATCTGGCAGTCGCCACTGATCCCGGCCGATCCCATGGTCTGGCGCAAGAATCTGCCGGAAACCACCAAAACCGCTATCCGCGACTTCTTCATGAGTTACGGGCAGAACGCAGTGGAGAAAGAGGTGCTGGCGAATCTGCAATGGTCGCCGTTCCGCGCCTCGGACAACGATCAGCTGCTGCCGATCCGTCAGCTCGAACTGTTCAAGCTGCGCACCGAGGTTGCCAACAACGCTCGCCTGAACGAGATCGACAAGGCCTCACGCCTGAGCGAGATCGACGCCCAGCTGGCCGAACTCGAGCAGCGCATGGCCGAGCGCGAGAAAACCCTGGCCAAGGCCGGTTGATCCGATGGCCGCTTCCCTTGCGAGGCGGCCACTGCCCTGTTCTGAGCGAGAAAATACATGACCTCCCTGACTACCCATCCCGCCGCCGAAGCGGTCGGCAAGCGCTCCTGGGGCCGGCTGATCGGCTGGGGCCTGTTCCTTGCCGTCCTCGTCTGGTCCTGGCAGGGCGCGGAGATGAATCCGCTGGCGCTGTATCGCGACGCCGGCAACATGGCGGTGTTCGCTGCCGACTTTTTCCCGCCGGATTTCACCGACTGGCGGCTGTACCTCAAGGAGATGATCGTCACCGTGCAGATCGCCCTATGGGGCACGGTGCTGGCGATCATCTGCGCCATCCCGCTGAGCATCCTCAGCTCGGAGAACATCGTTCCTTGGTGGGTGTACCAGCCGGTGCGTCGGCTGATGGACGCCTGCCGTTCGATCAACGAAATGGTCTTCGCGATGCTGTTCGTGGTGGCGGTGGGGCTCGGCCCCTTCGCCGGAGTGCTGGCGCTGTTCATCAGCACCACCGGTGTGCTGGCCAAGCTGTTTGCCGAAGCGGTGGAGGCTATCGAACCCGGCCCGGTGGAAGGAGTGCGCGCAACCGGTGCCAGCGCCCTGCAAGAGGTGATCTACGGCGTGCTGCCGCAGGTGCTGCCGCTGTGGATTTCCTACGCGCTGTATCGCTTCGAATCCAATGTGCGCTCGGCCACGGTGGTCGGCATGGTCGGCGCCGGAGGCATCGGCGTGATTCTCTGGGAAGCCATTCGCGGCTTTCAGTTCGGCCAGACCTGCGCGCTGCTGATCATGATCATCCTGGTGGTGAGCCTGATCGATGTGCTGTCGCAGCGCCTGCGCAAGCTGTTCATCTGAGCCTGTCCATGAACCTGTCTAGACAAGATCAGCCGATCTACCTCGAACTGGCCGAGACGCTGCGTCGGGAAGTGCAGCGCATGCAACCGGGTGATTACCTGCCGGGCGAGCTGCATTTGGCGACACGCTTCGCGGTGAACCGCCACACCCTGCGCCGCGCCATGGACGAGCTGGTGCAGGAAGGGCAACTCGCGCGCCACAAGGGCAAAGGCACCCGTGTACTGGATCGCCCGGTGATCTACCCGATGCGAGCCGAAAGCGCCTATAGCGCATCGCTGTCGGCTCAGGGCCTCGGCGTTGAAGCGCGGTTGCTGGAGCGTCGAGTGCGACCGGCGTCCGAGGCGGAGGCCGAGCGCTTGCAGCTCGACCCCGGCGCTGCGGTGCTCGAACTGCTCACCTTGCGCCTGATCGACAAACAACCGGTCAGCCTGATCCGCCACCGCTACGACGCCGTTCTCGAACCGGTGCTGGCGGACTACGAAGGTGGATCGCTACGCGGTTTCCTCGCAGACCGTGGCACGGCGCTGACTCGCGCCTACAGCCTGATCGGCGCACGGCTACCGAGCCGTGAGGAGGCTGATCGGCTGCTGATGTCCCGTCAGGCACCGCTGCTCAGCGTGCTCACCCTTTCCCAGAACCCGGCCGGACAACCGGTGGAGCTTTCCTACTCCACCAGTCGCGCCGACCGTTTTCAGTACCAGGTTACTCCCTGATGGAGGATTTCATGACCCCCGACACTGCTTCCCGCCAGCGCTGGATGGGCGTGCTCGCCCGCGCCGGCGACCGGCTCGCCGATTACGAACACCAGCTCAAGGACACCGAATACCAACTGATCAGGCCCGCCGAAATCGGCATGACCATGGTGCGCGGCCGCATGGGCGGTACGGGCGCGGCGTTCAACCTCGGTGAAATGACCATGACCCGTTGCGTGGTGCGCTTCGCCGACGGTCGCACCGGTTACAGCTACCTCGCCGGCCGAAACAAGCACCAGGCCGAGCTGGCGGCGCTGGCCGATGCGCACCTGCAAGGCGGCGATCAGCTGCGCTGGCTGGAAGCGCTGATCAAGCCACTTGAGAAAATCCAGCAGGCGCAACGCGCCGCACAACAGGCCGAGGCGGCTTCCACGCGCGTGGAGTTCGTCACCATGGTGCGAGGGGAAAGTTGATGAGTTCGCAATTTCTGTTGCCCGCGTTCGATAACCCGGCGCTGGCGTCCCAGCTGAGCTTCCGCGCCGCCCTCATGGCATTGGCGGAACCCGGCCTTATCCAGACGCTGCCCGCCTTGCAACCCATAGCAGGCCTGGCGTCCGCGACCTACGCGCTGTGCCTGAGCCTGCTCGACGCGGACACCCCGGTGTGGTTGGCGCCGGCCTTCGACTCGCCGGTGCTGCGCGCCAACCTGAGCTTTCATTGCGGCTGCCCGGTGACGGACGTTCGTGAGGAGGCCGCATTTGCGGTTCTGGATCGCCAGGAGCTGGATGATCTTTCCGGCTTTGACGGCGGCAGCGAACGTTATCCGGATCAGTCCTGCTCGCTGATCGTTCAGCTCGATGCGCTGGACGGCGGTCAGTGCTGGCGCTGGCAGGGGCCGGGGATCGAAACCGAATGCCTGATGAGCCTGCCGGTGCCGCTCGGCTTCTGGGCGCAGCGTGAGCGGCGAACCCAGTTTCCGCGCGGTCTGGACATTTTCTTCAGCGCTGGCGAACGGCTGATCGGTTTGCCCCGCAGCACCCGCTGCTCGGTTCTGGCACAGGAGGCGAGCTGATGTACGTTGCCGTAAAGGGAGGCGAGCAGGCCATCGACAACGCGCACCGGCTGCTGGCGAAGAAGCGCCGGGGCGATACCGGTCTGGCCGAGCTGAGCGTGGAACAGATCCGCCAGCAGCTGCCGTTGGCGGTGGCGCGGGTGATGGGCGAAGGCTCGCTGTATGACGAGGAGCTGGCTGCGCTGGCGATCAAACAGGCTGCGGGCGATCTGCTGGAGGCGATCTTCCTGCTGCGCGCCTACCGCACCACCTTGCCGCGCTTCGGACACAGCCTGCCGCTGGATACCGCGGACATGCACCTGAGCCGGCGGATCTCCGCGACCTTCAAGGACCTGCCGGGCGGGCAGTTGCTTGGGCCGACGTTCGATTACACCCACCGCCTGCTGGATTTCGCGCTGCTGGCCGAAGGCGAACAGCCGCAGCTCCACGTCGATCCCGCCACGCATCTGGACAGCTGTCCACGTGTGCTCGATTTGCTCGGTAACGAAGGACTGATGACCGCCGAGACTGATCGCGGCGAGCCGGTGGCAGACATCACCCGCGAGCCGCTTGAATTTCCGGCCAACCGCGCCCAGCGGCTGCAAGCCCTGGCTCGCGGGGACGAGGGTTTCCTGCTGGCGCTGGGTTACTCCACGCAGCGAGGCTACGGCCGCAACCACCCCTTTGCCGGCGAGATCCGCATCGGCGAGCTGGAGGTCTGGATCGAACCCGGGGAGCTGGGTTTCCCGGTGTGCCTGGGCGAGATCGAGGTGAGCGAGTGCGAGATGGTCAACCAGTTCGTCGGCGGGCAGGGCAGGGACGCGCAGTTCACCCGCGGCTATGGCCTGGCCTTCGGTTATGCCGAGCGCAAGGCGATGGCCATGGCGCTGGTGGACCGGGCGCTGCGTGCCGAGGAATACGCCGAGGAAATCCAGGGTCCGGCGCAGCAGGAGGAGTTCGTCCTGATGCACTGCGACAACGTCGAGGCGGGCGGCTTCGTCTCGCATCTGAAGCTGCCGCACTACGTCGACTTCCAGGCCGAGCTGGAGCTGATTCGCAAACTTCGCCGCCCGGCGGCCGACGCCCCGCAAACCGCTCACGAGGAAGCCCGCGCATGAGCCTTCAACACAGCGTTGCACAGGCGCAAGGCTACAACTTCGCCTATCTGGACGAGCAGACCAAGCGCATGATCCGCCGGGCGCTGCTCAAGGCCGTGGCCATCCCCGGCTATCAGGTGCCCTTCGGCGGTCGCGAAATGCCGTTGCCCTACGGCTGGGGCACCGGCGGCATGCAGCTGACGGCGGCCATTCTCGGCCACGACGATGTGCTCAAGGTCATCGATCAGGGCGCCGACGACACCACCAACGCGGTGTCGATCCGCCGTTTCTTCGCCCGCACCGCCAACGTCGCGACGACCACCCGCACGCCAGAAGCCACCGTGATCCAGACCCGTCACCGGATACCGGAAACACCGCTGTCGCACGGCCAGATCATGGTCTATCAGGTGCCGATTCCCGAGCCGCTGCGCTTCATCGAACCCTCAGAGAACGAAACCCGCACCATGCATGCGCTCGGCGATTACGGCGTGATGCACGTGAAGCTCTATGAGGACATCGCCACCTTCGGCCATATCGCCACGGCCTACGCCTATCCGGTGACGGTCGACGATCACTACGTGATGGATCCCTCGCCGATCCCCAAATTCGATAACCCCAAACTGGACATGAGCCCGGCGCTGATGCTGTTCGGCGCCGGCCGCGAGAAGCGCCTCTATGCGGTGCCGCCCTACACCAAGGTGGAAAGCCTCGACTTCGAGGATCACCCCTTTGCCATTCAGCGCTGGGAACAACGCTGTGCCCTGTGTGGCAGCGGTGACTCCTTCCTTGACGAGCTGATTGTCGACGACCGCGGCACCAAGCGCTTCGTCTGCTCCGACACCGATTACTGCACCCAGCACCTCAGCGAACAGGAGGCCGGCCAATGAATGCCGTTCAACAAGTACCGCAGGCGTTGCTCGATCTCGACACGCCGTTGCTGCAGGTCCGTGGGCTGACCCGCCTGTATGGACCGGACAAGGGTTGCCAGGACGTGGATTTCGAGCTGTATCCCGGTGAAGTGCTGGGCATCGTCGGCGAGTCCGGCTCCGGCAAGTCGACGCTGCTCAGCCTGTTGTCCGGGCGCTGCGTGCCCGACCGTGGCGGCGTCAGCTACCGCACCACCGAAGGCGACTGGCTCGATCTCTACAGCGCCAGCGAGGCGGCCCGCCGCACGCTGTTGCGCACCGAGTGGGGCTTCGTCGAACAGAATCCGCGTGACGGCCTGCGTATGGGCGTTTCAGCCGGCGCCAACATCGGCGAGCGGCTGATGGCCCAGGGCTCGCGCCATTACGGCCAACTGCGGCAGGCCGGGCTGGACTGGCTGCAGCAGGTAGAGATCGACGCCGCGCGCATCGACGATCTGCCGCGCACCTTTTCCGGTGGCATGCAGCAGCGCCTGCAGATCGCCCGCAACCTGGTATCCGGGCCGCGCCTGGTGTTCATGGACGAGCCAACCGGCGGCCTGGATGTATCGGTGCAGGCTCGGCTGCTCGACCTGCTGCGCGGCCTGGTACGCGAGCTGAACCTGGCGGTGGTGATCGTCACCCACGACCTGGCGGTGGCGCGCCTGCTGGCCGACCGGCTGATGGTAATGCGCCGCTCGCGCGTGGTGGAGGCAGGGCTTACCGACCAGTTGCTGGACGACCCCCAGCATCCCTATACGCAGTTGCTGGTCTCCTCGGTGCTGCAGCCATGACAGACCTCGTATCGCCAGGAGGCAACCCGATGAACACGCTGTTGGAAGTGCGCAACCTGCAGAAGACCTTCGTCCTGCATCAGCAGCATGGCGTTGAACTCAAGGTGCTCAAGCGCCTGGGTTTCGATGTGCGTGCCGGCGAATGCCTGGTGTTGCATGGCCGCTCGGGGGCGGGCAAGTCCACGCTGCTGCGCAGTCTGTACGGCAACTACCGCGCCGAGGGCAGCATCCGCATACGCCATCGCGGCGAGGCCTTCGAGATGATCGGCGCCGAGCCGCGCCAGGTCATCGCAGTTCGTCGCGAAACCCTGGGCTACGTCAGCCAGTTCCTAAGGGTGATCCCCCGCGTGGAGTGCCTGGACGTCGTCATGGAGCCGGCCCTTGCGCGTGGCTGGACGCGCGCCGAGGCCGAGACACGCGCCAAGCAGCTGCTAAGCCGTCTGAATATCCCCGAGCGTCTCTGGTCGCTGGCGCCCGGCACCTTTTCCGGCGGCGAGCAGCAGCGGGTCAACCTGGCGCGCGGCTTCATGGTGGCCTGGCCGGTGCTGCTGCTCGACGAGCCCACCGCTTCGCTGGATGAAGCCAACCGCGATGTGGTGCTGGAGCTCATCGCCGAAGCCAAGGCCGCCGGCACTGCGCTGGTGGGGATTTTCCATGATCGTCTGGTGCGCGAGGCCGTCGCCGACCGCTACCTGGACATGACTGCCGAGGAGCTCGCCCATGCCGGCTGAAATCATTCTGACCAACGCCCGGCTGGTCACTGCCGACCGGGTTATCAAGGGTACGCTGGTGATCCGCGACGGCCTTATCGCCGAGGTGGAAGAAGGCCGCAGCCACCTGTCACAGGCGCAGGATCTCAACGGAGAGCACCTGTTGCCGGGGCTGATCGAACTGCACACCGACAATCTGGAAAAACACATGAGCCCGCGTCCGGGTGTCGACTGGCCATCTACCTCGGCTGTGCATACCCACGATGCGCAGATCGTCGCGGCGGGTATCACCACGGTGTTCGATGCGTTGTCGATCGGGGATATCAAACCGGGCAGTCAGCGCATGCAACAGTTGCCGGCCATGCTTGAAGCCATTGCCAGCGCTGCCCAAGCTGGCGACCTGCGGGCCGAGCATCGCCTGCATCTGCGTTGCGAGGTTTGTCACCCGGACGTGCTCAGCCTGTTCCACGACCTGGTCGAGCATCCCCTGGTGCAGCTGGTCTCGGTGATGGACCATTCGCCCGGCCAGCGTCAGTTCGCCCTGGAAAGCAAGTATCGCCAGTACTACAAAGGCAAGTACCAGCTGAGCGATGAAGAAATGGACACCTTCACCGCGGAGCAGAAGGCCAATTCGCGGATGTACAGTGACCGGCACCGCCGTGCCGTGGTGGAAGAATGTCAGGCACGTGGCCTGGCGCTGGCCAGCCACGATGATGCGATCCTGGCGCACGTGCAGGAATCGGCTGGGTTCGGCATGTCCATCGCCGAGTTCCCGACCACCTTGGAAGCGGCTCGCGCCAGCCACGAGCTGGGCATGAAGGTACTGATGGGCGCACCCAATATCGTTCGCGGCGGGTCGCATTCGGGCAATATCGCTGCGGCTGAGCTGGCAGTGGCCAATGTGCTCGATATCCTGTCCAGCGACTATTATCCTGCCAGCTTGTTGCAGGCGGCTCTGATGCTGGCCGAACAGGACAATGTGTATGATCTTCCGCGGGCGGTCGCGACGGTCAGCCGAGTGCCGGCCCAGGCAGCCGGGCTGGATGATCGTGGCGAAATACGAGTTGGCCTTCGTGCCGACCTGCTGCAGACGCGAATCCAGCCATCGCAGCCTCTGATTCGCCAGGTGTGGCGTGAGGGGAAAAGGGTATTTTGATGCCGGGGAAACTGATCTATCTCATCGGTCCGTCGGGCTCCGGCAAAGACAGTCTGCTGCAGGCGGCGGGCGAGCGTCTTCTAGCCAACGGTTGTCGAATCGCTCGCAGAGTCATCACCCGCTCAGCCGAGTCGGTTGGGGAAGACGCCTGTGGCGTTACGCCGGAAGAGTTCGCGCGGATGGAGCTGGAGGGCGCTTTCGCCTTGCATTGGCATGCCAACGGCCTGAGCTATGGCATTCCACGGGGGATCGATGATTGGCTAGCCGAAGGGCATGACGTGCTGGTCAATGGATCGCGCGAATACCTGCCGGTTGCGCGGCAGCATTATCCGGATCTGCTCGCCATACTGCTGGTGGTTAAGCCGAGTGTACTGCGCCAGCGGCTGGTAGCGCGGGGGCGTGAGAGCCTCGCGGAGATTGACGCCCGCCTTCAGCGCAACAAGTCTTTCGGGGAAGAGCCTGACTGTGTGCAGCTCGATAACTCCGGCACGCTGGAAGCCGCTGCGACTCGGTTGGTCGATCTGGTCATGGAAGCCCATGCATGCGTATGACGCTACTCGGCACTGGCAATGCGCGTCAGGTGCCGGTTTACAACTGCAACTGCGCCGCGTGTGAGCGGGCGAGGGCGCAGCCCGAATTCCGCCGGGGGCCCTGCTGCGCGCTGGTCGAATGCGGCGAACAGCGCTGGCTGATCGACGCTGGCCTCACCGATCTCTGTGAGCGCTTCGCGCCGCACAGTCTCAGCGGCATCGTGCTGACCCATTATCACGCCGACCATTCCCAGGGGCTGTTGCACTTGCGCTGGGGATTGGGGTTGCGAATTCCTGTTCACGGTCCGCCGGATCGCGAAGGCTTGGCTGATCTCTACAAACACCCAGGGGTTCTCGATTTTTCCCAACCTTTCGCTGCGTTCGAACGGCGTGAGCTGGGCGAGCTTGCGGTGACCGCCTTGCCGCTCGAGCATTCCAAACCGACCTTCGGTTATCTGTTCGAAGGTGCGGGCAAACGCGTGGCCTACCTCACCGATACCCTAGGCGTGCCCGAGGCCAGCGCTGACCGGCTAGCGCACGATCCGCTGGATCTGCTGGTACTGGACTGCTCCTCGCCGCCGCAACCGGAACCGCGCAACCACAACGATCTTCCCAGTGCGCTACAGATCGTCGATGAGCTGAAACCTGCCCACACGGTGCTTACCCATATCGGTCACAACCTGGATGCCTGGCTGATGGAGAATCCCGGCGCCTTGCCCGCAGGTGTCAGCCTCGGTTTCGATGGACAGCGGCTGTGAATGCGCGCCGCCTGACGCTGCTGATGTGCAGCGCGGAAACCCTCGGCATGGCCGGTTTCGCGCTGTTCGCGGCGTTGCTGCCCGAGTTCCGCGAGCTGTGGGGCTTGAGCAATACCGAAGCGGGCTGGATTGGCGGCGGTTTCTTCCTGGGCTACATGCTGGCCGTGCCGATCTTGACCGGGCTTACCGATCGCTACGACGCCCGGCTCATCTACCTATGGGCGATGCTGTTGACGGCGCTCGCCGGCGCCGGATTCGTTCTGGCCGAGGGTTTCTGGTCCGCGCTGCTCTGGAGAGTGCTAGCCGGAGTGGGGATGGCGGGCACCTACATGCCGGGCCTCAGAGTGCTGACCGAGCGTATCGAGGGCGATGCCCAATCCAGGGCTGTAGCCTTCTACACGGCGAGCTTCGGTCTGGGCACGGCATTGTCGTTCATCCTAACCGGCGAACTGGACCGGATCGGCGGCTGGCAACTGCCAGCATTGCTCAGTGGCGCAGGTGCATTGCTGGCTTGGCTGATGGTCTGGCGCGGCGTATCGCCCAAAACGGTGACGAACGGCGTGCGCCATCGGTTGCAGGATCTCGGGCCCCTGTTCAATCGCCCTGTGTTGGCGTACTGCCTGGCCTATGCGGTACACAACCTGGAGCTGTTCGCCTTCCGCGCCTGGTTGGTGGCTTTCCTCGCATACGCAGTCGACTGGCAGGGGCAGAGCCATTGGCTATCGGCGACTTGGGTGGCGACGCTTGCGACCCTCATCGGCATGCCCGCGAGCATTCTTGGTAATGAGCTGGCGCTGAAGATGGGGCGCCGCCGCTGGCTGATCGCGGTGATGCTGGCGTCGGCAGTGCTGGCAGGTTTATTGGGGCTGGGCGCGACACTGCCGTTCTGGGCGCTGCTGCTGGTCATCGGCCTTTACAGCGTAACGGTCACCGCCGACTCCGCCTCGCTTACCGCCGGGCTGATCGAGGTCGCGCCGGCCAGCTATCGCGGTGCGGCCATGGCGCTGTATTCCTGCACCGGTTTCACCGGGGCCTTTCTGGGCCCCTTGCTGTTCGGCATGGTGCTCGATGCCATCGGCGATCAGCTGCTGCTCGGCTGGTGGGCGGCGTTCGCGCTGATGGGTGTGCTGTTGCTGCTGGGGCCGCTGGCGTTGCATCGGGCAGGCAAACCCGCCTTGGCGGTTATATCCGACGGCGCGATGAAGTCGGCCTGACGATAAGTCAGGCGTTGCTCAAGGCCGCCGCTCGGGAGCGCCGAATTTCCTTTCGGGCGCTACGGACCAGACGGATGCTGAGCAGAATCGCGGCGCAGCTCAAACCGGCGATCAAGCCTTGCCAGAGCCCGGCCGGCCCACTGGCTTCGCCCAGGATGTCGGTAAGGCCCAGCAGGTAACCCAGCGGCAAACCGATCCCCCAATAAGCGAAAAGCGTGAAGACCATCGTCATGCGGGTGTCCTGGTAGCCGCGCAATGCGCCCGCTGCGGTGACCTGCACCACATCGGAAAACTGGAACAGCGCTGCGTAGAAGAACAAACCGGCCGCCACCTGGATAACCGCTGGGTCGGTAGTGTAGATGCGCGCGATCTGCTCGCTGAACAGCAGCATGAGGCCTGCGGAGAAACAAGCGTAGAGCAGCCCGGCACCGATGCCCAGACCCGCCACGAAACGGGCATCGCGAGGCGCGTCGCGACCCAGGGCCTGGCCGATACGCACGGTGATCGCCATGCCCAGCGACAACGGGATCATGAAAATCAGCGAGGTAAAGTTGAGTGCGATCTGATGCCCCGCAACCACGGTTGCGCCGAGCGCGCCAATCAGCAGGGCAATCACCGAGAAGATGCTCGCTTCTGCGAACACCGCGACACCGATAGGCACACCAACCGAAAGCAACCGTCTGAGCTCCGGCCATACGGGCCAATCGAAACGTTCGAACAGCTGGCTGGCCTGGTAATACTCGGCGCGGCGTACCCAGAACAGCATGGCCAGGAACATGAACAGCATGACCAACGAGGTTGCCCAGCCGCAGCCGACGCCGCCCATGGCCGGGACACCGAGTTTGCCGTAGATGAAGATGTAATTAAGCGGGATGTTCAGCAGCAGGCCGATTACGCCGATCACCATGCTTGGGCGAGTGTGGCCGAGACCGTCGCTGTAGCAGCGCAGTACCTGATACAGCGCCACTGCCGGGAACCCGCAGGCCACGGCGCGCAGATAGGCCATGCTGGGCGCGATCAGCCCCTGCTCGACGTTCAGCAGATGCAGCACGGGCTCGGCATTCCACATCAATACCGCGGCCAGAAAACCCACGCCCAAGCCCATCCACAAGGCTTGGCGCACCAGCGGCCCGATCTGCCCATGCTGGCCTGCGCCGAAGCGTTTGGCGACGTTCGGGGTAGTGGCGAGAACGACGCCGGTGGTCAGGAGAAAGACCGGCACCCAGATCGAGTTTCCCAAGGCTACGGCCGCCAGGTCGCGAGGGCTGACACGCCCGGACATCAGGGTATCTACGAAGCCCATGGCGGTGTTGGCCAGTTGGGCGATCATCATTGGCAGGGCAAGGGCAAAGAGGGTACGCAGTTCGCTGCGCACCCTCCTGAGTCGTAGCTCAGCGGGCATTTCCGGCTAATCCGAACTGTATACAAGAAGCGCCTAGTTTACGCTCGACGAAGCGAAGCCGGAAGGCGCATCGGCCCTCGCAGCGGTCTAGAATAGCCAAATCAGATACGGAGTCCCGCATGCACATTCTTGCCGACGAAAACATTCCCTTGGTCGAAGCCTTCTTCGCAGAGCATGGAAAAATCCGCCGTATGCACGGGCGCACCATCAATAGAGCTGCCCTGGGCGAGAGCGAAGTGCTGCTGGTGCGATCGGTCACTAGCGTGGACCGTGAACTGCTCGAGGGCAGTCGCGTGCGCTTCGTCGGTACCTGCACCATAGGTACTGATCACCTGGACCTGGATTATTTCGAAGAAGCCGGCATCTCGTGGGCCAGCGCGCCGGGCTGCAATGCCCGAGGGGTAGTCGATTACGTGCTCGGCAGCCTGTTGGCCCTAGCCGAGGGCGAAGGCGTCGAACTGGCTGACCGCCGTTACGGCGTGGTTGGAGCTGGGCAGGTTGGTGGCAGGCTGGTGGAGGTGTTGCGTGGGCTTGGCTGGAATGTGCGGGTCTGCGATCCGCCGCGTCAGGCGCGAGAGGCCGGTGAGTTCGTCGGTCTCGACGAGATCATCGAAGAGTGCGATGTCATCAGTCTGCACACTCCGCTGACACTCGACGGCGAAAACGCCACCTTTCATTTGCTCGACCAGACTCGTCTCGAACGGTTGCGCCCCGGCAGTTGGCTAATCAACGCCAGCCGCGGTGCGGTGGTGGACAATGCCGCGCTCAGGGAACAGCTGGCGCAACGTCCAGACCTTCAGGCGGTACTGGACGTCTGGGAGGGCGAGCCGCAGGTGGATGTCGGGCTGGCAGAACTCTGCTGGATCGCCACGCCGCATATCGCCGGCTACAGCCTGGACGGCAAGCTGCGTGGCACGGCGCAAATCTACCAGGCGTTCTGCGCCAGCAGAGGGCTGGAGCCCATGGTCGACCTGGCCGAACTGATGCCGGAGACGCCGCTGCGTGGGTTGTCCTTCACCGCCTCGGCCATGCCAGCTGAGGCACTGGCTACTATTTGCCGGGCGGTGTACGACCCCCGCAGGGATGATGCGGCCTTTCGGCGAAGCCTCAACGGTGACGAAGATCAGCGTCGGGGTGGGTTCGATCAGTTGCGCAAGCAGTATCCACCGCGTCGGGAAATAGATGGGTTGGAGATAGACGCGGCTGGTCAGGCACAGCTCGAGCAGATCGTTAGGGCGCTGGGTTGTACCTTGAAAGGCAAGTGACAGGCCGGATGCAATTTGCGGCCTGCTCCGCTAGCATTACCCGTCCTCTGCTTATCCCGCGATGGTGTTATGAGTTATCAGGTTCTAGCCCGTAAATGGCGTCCGCGCTCGTTCCGCGAAATGGTCGGACAGACGCACGTGCTCAAGGCCCTGATCAATGCGCTGGACAGCCAACGCCTGCACCACGCCTATCTGTTCACCGGTACCCGCGGCGTCGGCAAGACCACCATCGCGCGGATCATCGCCAAGTGCCTGAACTGCGAGACTGGCATCAGCTCCACCCCTTGTGGGCAGTGCTCGGTATGCCGCGAGATCGACGAGGGTCGTTTCGTCGACCTGATCGAAGTCGACGCCGCCAGCCGCACCAAGGTCGAAGACACCCGCGAGCTGCTGGACAACGTGCAGTACGCGCCCAGCCGCGGACGCTTCAAGGTTTACCTGATAGACGAAGTGCACATGCTCTCGTCGCACTCATTCAACGCCCTGCTGAAAACGCTGGAAGAGCCGCCGCCACACGTCAAGTTCCTGCTGGCCACCACCGATCCGCAGAAGCTGCCCGTTACGATTCTCTCGCGCTGCCTGCAGTTCTCGTTGAAGAACATGCCGCCGGAAAGGGTGGTCGAGCACCTGAGCCATGTGCTTGGCGAAGAGAAGGTACCTTTCGAAGAGGATGCGCTCTGGCTTTTGGGGCGCGCCGCTGACGGCTCGATGCGTGACGCCATGAGCCTGACTGATCAGGCAATAGCGTTCGGCGAAGGAAAGGTGTTGGCCGAGGACGTGCGCAGCATGCTCGGCACCCTGGACCATGGTCAGGTCTACGGTGTTCTGCAGGCGCTGCTGGAAGGCGATGCTCGGGCATTGCTGGAGGCAGTTCGGCATCTTGCCGAGCAGGGGCCCGACTGGGCTGGTGTGCTGGCTGAAATTCTCAATGTTCTGCACCGAGTCGCTATCGCCCAGGCGTTGCCTGAGGCGGTGGACAATGGTCAGGGTGATCGCGATCGGGTACTGGCGCTGGCCCAGGCGCTGCCGGCCGAAGATGTGCAGTTCTACTACCAGATGGGCCTGATCGGCCGGCGGGATCTGCCGCTGGCGCCGGACCCGCGTAGCGGCTTCGAAATGGTCCTGTTGCGCATGCTCGCATTCCGTCCCGCTGACGGCTCAGAGGCGCCACGAACACCTCTAAAGACCCTCGGAATCAGCCCGGCCACGACTGATTCCAGCGCGGCACCAGTGGCCGCCGCCCCCGCTGAGCTTGGGCCGGAGGCATCGGCCCCATCCGTTGTCCGGCCTGTAGTCGCCGCCGTGCCTGTGCTGCAGCCTTTCGTTCAGGAGCCTGTCGCGGCACCACCGGTAGCTGTTGTCGAGCAGCTGGCAGCTCGACCGGCACCGGTGGCAGCGCCACGCATCGATCTGCCGTGGGAGGAGACGCCAGCCCCGGCGATCGAGGAGGCGATGACGGCGGATTCTGACGAGGCGATAGCTGAAGGGAGCGAGCCCGCCGCCACGGTGGTCCCGGTCGATGACAGCGAGGAAGACGAGCCGCCGCTGAGCGACGAGGACTATTTCGAAGCCGAGACTCTGGCTGAGGCTTATCTGCATGCTTTCGACGAGTCGCAGCCCGAAACGGCGGTGGAGCCCCAGCCTGCTGTTGAGCCTGCCACCGGCCTGGCGGCCGAGTGGCAGGATATCTATCTTAAGCTTGGTCTGTCCGGGTTGACGGGCAGCATCGCCTCCAACTGCACGCTTGTTGCAGTCGAAGGTGATCGCTGGTTGATGCACTTGGATCCAGCGCAGAGTGCGCTGTTCAACGCAACACAGCAGCGGCGTCTTAACGACGCACTCAACCAATATCACGAACGAGAGCTGCAGCTGGTTATTGAACTACAGGCGCCTCAGCAGGAAACCCCGGCCCAGGCCGCGGCTCGGCGCAGAGCGGAGCGGCAGCGCGCCGCGGAGCAGTCGATCCACTCCGACCCGGTCGTGCAACAACTGATGACGCAGTTTGCAGCGGTTATTCGCGAAGGCACCATCGAACCCGTAGAACATTCCGAACCCTGATTTAGCACGAGGTGACTCCCATGATGAAAGGTGGCATGGCCGGCCTGATGAAGCAGGCACAGCAGATGCAAGAAAAAATGCAGAAAATGCAGGAAGAACTGGCGAATGCCGAGGTGACCGGTCAGTCCGGTGCCGGCCTGGTCAGTGTGGTGATGAATGGCCGACATGACGTGAAACGCGTTAGCCTGGACGACAGCCTGATGCAGGAAGACAAGGAAATTCTGGAAGACCTGATCGCTGCCGCCGTGAACGATGCAGTGCGCAAGATCGAGGCGAACAGCCAAGAGAAGATGGCTGGCATGACGGCCGGCATGCAGCTGCCCCCTGGCTTCAAAATGCCGTTCTGATGACCTTCAAAGCTGGACAGCGGGCGCAAGTATTCGGGATCAGCAATTGACACGTCCTGTCTTGCCTCCCGCTTGGTTTTGGTTTTAACGAGATATCCATGAGCTTCAGTCCCCTGATCCGCCAACTTATTGATGCGCTGCGAATTCTTCCTGGCGTAGGACAGAAAACCGCGCAGCGTATGGCGCTTCAAATGCTTGAGCGTGATCGAAGCGGCGGATTGCGACTGGCTCAGGCGCTCAACCGTGCCATGGAGGAGGTGGGGTATTGTCGACAATGCCGCACGCTGAGCGAGGATGATCTGTGCCCGCAGTGCGCTGACCCACGACGCGACGACAATCTGCTCTGTATCGTACAAAGCCCTGTGGATGTGTTCGCGGTGGAGCAGACGGGCTTTCGTGGTCGCTATTTCGTGCTCAAGGGCCATTTGTCGCCCCTTGATGGTCTAGGGCCGGAAGCTATCGGCATTCCCGAGCTGCTGGCGCGAGTCTCAGCAGGCTCATTCAGCGAAGTGATCCTGGCCACGAATCCGACCGTGGAAGGTGAGGCCACAGCTCATTACATCGCACAGTTGCTCATCCCCAAAGGACTGACCCTGAGCCGCATCGCCCACGGTGTGCCGCTTGGAGGTGAACTGGATCTTGTCGATGGCGGCACCCTCGCGCATGCGTTAGCCGGGAGAAAAACCATCGTCCTGTGATGGGAAGAGCTTGATCTCATCTGCCTTATAACCATTTTCACACAATATATGACCACGCGACGGATGCGATCGGCTTAGTAGATCGTGTAAAGTTCTAAGCCAGTACTGGTAAATAGCCAAAAAGAATAAACCGCTTTCTTTTGGTTATAAGTCTCGGCGAAACGCTCACGTGGGGTAGATGATGAAGGCAAGGCTTTGGCTGGTTCCCGCTCTGTTGTTAGTGAGCGTGGTGGCGCAGGCGCAAGAGAAATTCAAGGTTGGCTACATCCGGGTGATGGACGACGCTCAGGCGATGGTCGCCCATGAAGCGAAACTGTATGAAAAACACGGATTGGATGTGGAGCTGGTCGAGTTCAGTTCCGGCACTGACCTGATCAAGGCAATCGTCGGCGGTCAGTTGGATACCGGCGTACTGGGCTTCACCAACGCGGTCGCCTGGGCCTCCAAGGGTGCCGATCTGAAGGTGGTGAGTGGCGCTCAGCAGGGATATCACTCGATCCTGGTGCGTAACGATACCGGCATTGAAGACGTTGCCGGACTCAATGGCCGGAGCTTGGCTTCGCAGCGAGAGGGCAGTACTGCCGATGCGGTATTGCGTGGCGTGACGCTGAAGGCCGCCGGCTTGCAGCCCAGCGATGTAAATATCATGGGAGTCAGCCCGGCCGTTGCGGTGCAGTCGCTGGTGTCCGGGCGTGTCGATGCTGCGTTTCTATTCGAGCCCTATGACCGCATTGCCCAGCTTGTGGCGCCGGTCAAGCAGATCTACGAGATCGGTGAAGTCTGGCCATTCCCCTGCATGGTGGTGATCACTTCGGGTGACACCTTGGCAAAACGCAAGGATGCCGTTTGGAAGTCCCTTGATGCACAGCGTGAAGCCATCGATTTGCTGGAGAACCAGCCTGCCGAAGCCGCGAAGCTGATCGCCAGCTATTTCATCGCTGAACCGACGCTGAAGACCCTTGAGCGTGGCGAGTTGCCGCGTGAGGTGGTGATCGAAGAAGCCATCGCGACCCAGGACTTCACGGCGAAGCTGGACGATGCCGATGTCGCTCGGATTCAGGAGCTGGCGGACATCCTGCAAGAGCTGGGTTCGCTGAAGACCCGCGATGGCAAGCCGTTCGATACCAGTGCGATTCTGGATCTGTCCTGGCAGCAAGCTCGCGAGCTTTAAGGGTAATGCCTTCTCACTGCCCGGCCAGGTGCCGGGCAGTCCTCATTCTGCCGGCTTGCCGCCGGTGAAGTATTTTCAGGTTTTTCATGCAGCTCAGATTTGAAGAAGTGGATAAGCAGTTTGGGCAACTTGAGGTCATCAAGGGGTTCAATGCAGAGTTCGCCCAGGGCGAGTTGGTGGCGTTGGTTGGTCCTTCCGGCTGTGGAAAATCGACCCTGCTGCATCTGGTGGCAGGGTTGGAAAATCCTACCGCAGGCCGTGTGCTGGCCGATGGCAAGAAGATTCCCGGACCCAGTCCGCGGCGCACCCTGGTGTTTCAGGAACATGCGCTGTATCCCTGGCTGAGCTTGCAAGGCAACGTGGCCATGGCGCTGGAGCTGCAAGGCGTGGCCAAGGCCAGTGCGTTCGAGCAGGCTGCCGCCTGGCTCGCGCGGGTGAGTCTGGATGGTTTCGAACATTATTATCCGCATCAGGTTTCCGGGGGCATGCGTCAGCGTACGGCGCTGGCGAGGGCCTTCATTGCAAAGCCCGAGGTGCTGCTGCTCGACGAACCCTTCGGCGCGCTGGACGCCTTGACCCGCATGGCGTTGCAGGATGTCCTGCTGGAGCTGATCAAGGAACACCAGCCCACCGTGCTGCTGGTGACCCATGACGTAGATGAGGCACTGTATCTGGCCGACCACGTGCTGGTGTTCAGTGCACGCCCGGCCAGGGTGCTGAAAACGTTCAATTTTACCCATTGCGAAAAGAGCCACGATCTCACCGCTTTCGCGAGCGAGCGAACTGAAATTCTGCGCCTGTTGGGTATCAAGACGGAGGTCGCCTCGGCATGAGCCAGCCTCGTCGTCTCACTGGTCCGAAGAAATATCTCGCCGTGGCACTGGCGATCCTGTTCATCCTGCTGATCTGGCAGGTGGCCGCGTGGAGCTTGCCGTCTTTCCTGATGCCCGGCATTCCAACGGTGATCGAGCGCCTTATCGTCACAGTTCAGGAACCCGAGTTTCGTGAGGGTCTGTACGGCAGCATGAGCCGTCTGGCCAGCGGTTATGGTTTTGCGCTGATTTTTGGCATCGGCTTCGGGCTGGTGGGCGGAGTGCTGTTTTTCTTTCGCGAAATTCTGCGCTCGGCCATCGTCATCCTGCAGTCGATCCCTTCGATCGCCTGGGTGCCGCTTTTCCTCATCGTGATGGGCTTCGGCAATCTGCCGATCATCGTTGTGGTAGCGCTGGCGGCGTTCTTCCCGATGGCCTTGTCAGTGATGAATGCCACCGAAAGCGTGCAGCCCGTACATGTTGCGGCAGCGCGGGTGATGGGCGCTTCGCGTTGGCAGTTGCTGCGTCGTGTCTATCTTCCGGCGGTTATGCCGGAGTTGATCACCGGCGCTCAGCTGGCGTTCGGTAATGCATGGCGGGCCTTGATTTCGGCTGAAATGCTGATCGGCTTCGGCCAGGGATTGGGGCGCTCGTTGGCGTATTCGGGCGAGATCGCAGATATGGTGGGGGTGATGATGAATATTTTGGTCATCGCCATCCTTGCCACGCTGATCGATCAGGTCGTACTGGAAAAATTCAAGCAACGGATGCTGCGCTACCAATACGTCTGAGGTCGCTGCCATGCGCGCACTGCCGTTTCTCGCCTTGCTGCCGGCTCTGCTAGGGGCCGGTCTGGCGTGCGCAGAGCCTTTGCGCGCCGCGTTGCCCGAATATCGGGTGCTTTCCAGCACCGAGGCTGACAGTTTCGAGCCGGCGTTGCTGCAAGCGGTGGCCGAATCGCTGAAGAAGACCGTAGAGCTCTCGGAGCATCCTGAATCCGCTGATCTCGAACTGGGCCCAGGACAGATCGGCCCCGTCTACTACCAGGCGATGCCGGCGGCCCTGTCTGCCAATGAAGGTGGGATCGCCGCTTGGCAACAGCTGCAGGGGCAACATTTCTGCATCACCACGGCGAGTCCCTACACATCGCTCATCATGCAGCGCTTCGGTGGACAACCACGCGAGTACCCCAGCGCTGCACATGCACTGATCGGCCTCAAGCTCGGTGAGTGCCGTGCGGTTGTCGACGACTATCTGTTGCTCTCGGAAATGGCCGAGCTTCCCGAGTGGCGGCGCTATAAGACCTTGCTGCCGGCCTTGCCTGATGCAAATCTGGTGTTGCGAATCGGTTCGAAGAACGAGGCACTGCAAGGTAGGCTCCAAACGCTGATCCAAACATGGAAAGCTGAGGGCAGGCTCGATGAGATGATCCAGTTCTGGGTCGATGAGGTGGCGTTTCAGGCCTATGTATTGGCCGATACTCTGGATTGTCATTGAAGCAACAGGCTTCTGGGCGCTTCGCTACCTTGCACACAGATTTGATGAACCAAATCCGCTGTCAAGCTCTTCTGCCGGACCTCTTAACCCAACCGTTCGGCACACCGGCGGCAAAGCTCCAAGCGGCCTTGCGCCGTGCACTTAAAGCGGTGGTACGATCCGCCGGTCATTACTTTTGTCACCCTTGAGCTGCTCTGCGACCAGGGTACGCTCTTGATCGATTTCGTCAGGCGATAGACATCTGTGCGGTACTCGCAGGCTGTGAACCGGTTCTGCCGGCGCCAGGGATGTCTGAACCAACAAGATGAGTGTTTCGAATGGAATTTCTGCATAACCTTGTAAACGGCCTTAACGGCTTTGTCTGGGGGCCGCCCATGCTGGTGCTCATTCTGGGCACCGGTTTCATATTGATGGTTATGCTCAAATTCATGCCGTTGCGCCGTCTCGGCACAGGCTTCGTCTATATGTGGCGTGGGCGGGAGAAGGGCGATGCGTCGACGGGTGAAATCAGCCCATTTCAGGCGTTGATGACCTGTCTCGCCGCGACCGTTGGTACGGGCAATATTGCCGGCGTAGCTACGGCGATCTTTCTCGGTGGCCCAGGCGCCTTGTTTTGGATGTGGTGTACCGCCCTGGTAGGCATGGCGACCAAATACTGCGAAGTGGTACTGGCCGTGCACTACCGGGAGAAGGACGACCGCGGCCAGCATGTCGGCGGTCCTATGTATGCCATCAAGAACGGTCTGGGCCGCAAATGGTTGTGGCTTGGCGGCGCTTTTGCCATCTTCGGCGGCCTGGCCGGATTTGGTATCGGCAACATGGTTCAGGTCAACAGCATGGCCCATGTGCTGCAGTCCACCTTCGACGTGCCGCTGTGGACCACAGGTCTCGTGACAATGGTCGTCGTAGGGCTGGTCGTTCTCGGCGGTATCAAGCGTATTGGCAAGGTTGCCGCTGCGCTGGTGCCCTTGATGTGCGTGGCGTACATCATTTCCGGGATTGTGGTGCTGGCGGTGAATGTCGAGGCCATTCCCGTCGCCTTCGATCTGATCTTCACCCATGCCTTCACACCGATCGCGGCCACGGGAGGCTTTGCCGGTGCAGCGGTTATGGCGGCGATCCGTTTTGGCGTCGCCCGGGGCATCTTCTCCAACGAGGCGGGCCTCGGAACCGCAGGTATCGCCCAGGCAGCCGGTACGACTACCAGCTCGGTGCGTTCCGGCATCATCGGTATGATGGGTACCTTCATAGACACCATCATCATTTGCTCGGTGACGGGGCTTGCGATCATCTGCTCGGGCGTGTGGAGCAGTGGCGAGAGCGGCGCGGCGCTTTCGGCAGCTGCGTTCGAGCAGGCGATGCCGGGCATTGGTGGCGCCATCCTGACACTTGCGTTAGTGGTCTTCGCCTTTACCACTATTCTGGGCTGGAGCTATTTCGGTGAGCGATGCTGGGAGTTCCTGGTAGGTACCAAAGCCATCCTGCCGTTTCGCATCGTCTGGGTATTGGTCGTGCCCTTCGGCGCCGTCGCCCAACTAGAGTTCGCCTGGCTGCTAGCCGATACGCTCAACGGGCTTATGGCGATCCCCAACCTTATTTCCTTGCTGCTGCTGAGCCCCGTGGTGATCAAGCTGACTAAGGAATACTTCGCGCGTGACCAATTGGCGTCGGCAACCCGATAACCCTCATGCCGTGGGGTTGTCCCATGGCCATTCACTATAAAAATCAGGAGTTCACATGTCTCAAGTAACCCTCAAGGGCAATCCGATTCAGGTCTCGGGCGATTTTCCGCAGTCAGGAGAGCAGGCCAAGCCGTTCCGTCTGGTAGGTGCCGATCTGTCGGACGTCGAACTGGTTTCGTTTGCTGGCAAGCGCAAGGTTCTGAATATCTTTCCGAGTATCGATACCCCTACCTGCGCCACGTCGGTACGCACGTTTAATGCCCAGGCCAGTGAACTGGATAACACCGTTGTCCTGTGCATCTCGGCGGATCTGCCGTTCGCCCAGGCTCGTTTTTGCGGCGCAGAAGGACTGGCGAACGTCATCAACCTGTCGACCATGCGAGGCAGGGAGTTTCTTAACGATTACGGGGTTGCCATTAGCAGCGGCCCTTTGGCGGGAGTGGCCGCCCGTGCGGTAGTGGTACTCGATGAGCAGGACAGGGTATTGCATAGCGAGCTGGTTGCTGAGATCGCTGACGAGCCCAATTACCAAGCAGCTATCGCTTCGCTGAAGTAACCCGTTGCTCCTGGAAGCGGCTGGGACGCCGCTTTCGTATCCGCTCTGAATTCTGGCGGCGGAGAACCGTCGGCAATCCCTTTGCCGTTTATCGTCATCAATTGGCTGTAATTTCCACACCCCAGTAGCTTGCAGGTGTATCGCTGCGCTGGTGAACTGTTACAAAAAATGTCCTTCTGCCAGTTGCGGTCTCAGAACGTGTTGCCTACAGAATGGATTCGTTTATGACTGACACGCAGAGCAAAAAGGTCGGTGTATCCGGCACAGGAATGATTGCCCGCGGTTTCGTACGCCTGATCAAGCAGCATTATCCGGACATTGAAATCTCTCGGGTTCTCACCCGACGCTCACTGCAGAGCGTCAATGATTTTCCGCTTCCAGACCTGCTCACCAAATCCTTGGACGACCTGATCGATCACTCGGATCTCATTGTCGAGTGCAGTGGCGATGTCTTTCATGGCACCAATGTTATCGAGCGTGCCTTTGAAGCTGGCTTGCCGGTAGTGACGGTCAATGCAGAGTTGCAGGTGACGACAGGCTCTTATCTTGCTGCCAAGGGTTTTATCACCGAGG